>Ga0207415_1000521_pt1 | contig 26994 bp, 26 predicted proteins | sample Passage237A_FD_187369 | JGI IMG/M metagenome (GOLD analysis project Ga0207415, IMG submission 187369) | Cellulose adapted compost microbial communities from Newby Island Compost Facility, Milpitas, CA, USA - Passage2 37A (SPAdes) (version 3) ... | reverse complement strand
AACAACAAAAGCTGATAGAATTCCGTCAGCCGGATATAGGCTGATAGCGATATGAAGTTGAGAATATATTCGTCCGCCAGCATAGCAGCAAACTCCCTGTTGTAAGCCGTTTTTCGTCAGTTACATGATTTTGAAAGTCCGATAATAATAAGCACAATAATGCTAAGGATGATTTGAAAAATGAACCCTTTGCCAATTTCTTTTGCTCCTGCTTTTATGCCAGCTTTTGTCATGCCTTTGAGTTCTTCAATTGTCTGCTTAGCTAAATCTACTGCTTGGCGTTTTGCATTAGCCATCCATCTTTTCAAAACCTCATCATCTACGCTAAAGTCTGAATAAGTAAATGTTTCTTCCTTGTATTCCTGCTTAGTTTGCTCCTCTCGTTGTTCTGCTTGTTGTTTCTGCTGTTTGTGTTTCCTTTGTTGCTCTTGCTGTCTAAATTCTTCTTTTTCTTTTTGATGTTGCTTGAATCTTGAATACTGGAAATCATATTTTGCTCTTGCTTCCTCGTCTAAAAGAATGAGTTTTGCTTCATTAATGAGCTGCATTTGAGGGTTTGTGTCAATACCTGGATTACGGTCAGGATGCCATTTCAATGCTTGCTTTTTGAAAGCAGCTTTTATTTCCTCCGATTTTGCAGTCGGTAGAATTTCTAAAAGTGCATAATAATCAACGAACATTATTAGCGTTTATCTAATTGTTGATTATCGTTTGGCTTATTGTCTTTCTTTTCGCTATCGGGTTTCCATTTCCAAATAGCGGTAATCGCAGCAATCATACCCATAGCAAAGATTACTCCTATTGGCCCTCCTCCATGTTTTGTGCCTTGTGCTTCATTAAGGCCAGTAATAATAATCCCTCCGATAAGAAATGCAACAATAGTTAGTCCGATTTTAGATGCTGTTCGCATAAGATTAAGGTTTTGGTGGTAAATTATTTTGCAGTGATTTTGACAGTAGCTTTTATACTTGTGAAGGACGTTGACCAGTTATTGTCGTCTAAACGATATTCAAATGTAACAATGTGCAAGCGGTCATTATTTTGTAACATATAAACTTCTACTAAGACCGGTTTGTTACTTCCGATTTGTCTTTTATAACCGTACTTTATTGCATTTTGACCGTTAAGGGTAGTTGTGGTCGCTTTATTCCATTCAAGAATTTTTGCGTTTGCTCTCGGAGCTTCACTTTCAATTTGGCTTTTGAAAGTCGAATTAATTTCATCCGCTTCTGTTTGTGTTAAAGATTCAGATAGTTTCTTAAAATCTCCAGCGCCCCCTTTTTCAGTGCGGATGAATACTCTGGCATAAGTCTGCATACTGCCACCATCAAGATTGTTTAAGTTTTTTTGCTGGAAAATTACCTTTGAGGCGTTTACGCCATTTATTTCTTTTATTCTGTCAGAGAGTTCTTTATAAACACCTCCTTGAATTTCCATATTTGATGGAAGTCCAATACTGCCAAAGCCCTCAATTTTAACCATTGATTGTTTTGGCTCTTGTGAATAAGAGAGGAGGATCCATAATATTAAAAGAGTGAAAAGCAGTAGCTTTTTCATAATTAATTAAAATGGTTCATTTGTTTTTATTGAATTTGGGCAGAATGATTTTAAGTTCTTAATCGCCTTTTTCATTCTATCGAATAAATCATTTTCTTTGTATAAATCTATATTTAGCCCAACATCATTTACTGTGGTTCTTGAACCATTATTAGTTTGCCTGATTATAGGATTTTTATATGAATTGAACTTACATGTTATCGTTTTGTCATATGGGCCACTTGATGCTCTATCAAAAGATGCATCACATATAGGTACATAGTATGTGTATTTGGTTTTTGAGTCCACATTACCGTATTGGGATTTTAATGTACTTGATTCTTCGCAGGTTATTACTAAAAAGTCACCGGAAAATGAGAAAGAATAGTTAGATGTGGCCGATGAATAATCTAAACTAAATGAAGAAGAAGTTTTGCTATACGCATTTAGCTTGGAAATCAGCCATGATTGTGTAGTTTCCTTTGTTGGTCTATTTTCTTCAGAAGCAGACGTAAATTGTGGTAATAGGTTTGAGGTCGGCTTACGGTGGTACTTTTTTAATTGTTTAAAAGCAAATTCTATATTTTCTATTAAATCTGTTTCTGAATCGTTTTTAAAGCCAATGCTTAGAAAGTTAGTTACTCTTTTTGTGTCATATTTCTTATTGACCTCATACATTGTGTTGGAGTTAGTGCTTATGCTAAAGTCGCTACCATAAGATTTCCCATACGCATAGTTGAAGTCATAGATAGGGACATAAACAATTTCATCATGGTCATTATTGTAATTATATTTTACTATAAGGTAATCTCCCTCAAACTTAAATTCATAATCATCATAAGTAGTACAACCTCCGATTCTTAATATTGGGTCATCTGAACAATAAACTCTTTTACGGGCATAGCTCTTTAATCGTTCCATTAACCATTGTTCGGTCATTTGTTTAGAGTAGGAGGCAAACGGATTAGGCTTTGCTGGGGGATTATTTTGAGTGGTTTTAGTAGATGTGTTATTTACCCTTGTTGATGAGGGAGAATAAATGTCAATGTAGTTGTTATAAGAAGGTCTGTTAACTGTCGTAGATGATGTGGTGGTGTTTTCATATCCCCATCGTACTCCACAATGAGGGCAAGTGTCGCCTACTTTAGAGCTACTTGAAACAGGTTTTTGGCATTTACCACATTTTTTGCTGACAGTAGTTGTTGTCTGGGCATTAGTCTGGCTTGTCAAAACAGCCATGAATAAGAGAAGAAAAGTCAGGATGGTTGCTGAATATCTCATGGTTCGGTTTTGGGGTGTTAGAATTATTAACGAAAAACGCTGTCCTTTATTTTGAATGTGTCGCCGTAACGGAGACGCTCTAAAATGGCTTACAACGTTAAAGGCTTTGCGAAGGTTGGGCCATCCGTGATCCCACTGCTGGCTTGGCCACTACAAACCCGATTAGCTGAAGCCAAATTACAAAAGCCGATTAGAATTTCCACAGCAGATGGGCTATACTCTGTCGCCCAACTTTTGCAAAACCACTGTTGGGCGAAGTACTTAGCTTTTTGCCCGGATGCGATCGACAGTTCCTAGCGCTTTTCTGAAACAAGGATGGACTTGAAATTCTTCAAAAATTGGCGAATGAAGTTCTTCAAATGAATATATGACTTTGCTACCACCCGCACCACCCAAAATAAAATCCCCTATAAATCCAATTTCGTATAAAATGTTTAGAATCATGTTTGACTCCAAATTATTTACAGCACTCATATACCACTCTGACGTAATACTGAGCTGTGTTGACATTTCAAGAAACATGTCATCAAACTCATTATGTTTAAGGTGATACTTCTGACGAAAGAATTTTGTTCGCCAAAATTTAAAAAGCTCAAACAGGTTTGGATACTGATTTGAATATTCGGTGGTTAAATCTTCAATTTTCCAGTTTGAATATTCAAGTTCTACAGATTTAAGTACGTCGGAGCTTGGCGTATCAGAAACATTGGTTTCTGTATATAGACGAACCAACTGAATAAGTTCTCGTGGTCTCCCAAGAGTCCTTTCGTACAGCCAATTAGTTGTGAGGGAAGTGCCTATTGTTTCGGGAAAAACTGAAAGAAAAGGGTTTTGCGGAGTCGATGTTCCCTGCAATTCACAATTATAAGCAATCCGACTATTTAACAACTCAACAAGATTCTCTGTGCTCCATTGAATTTTTTCAACATCGCGGTATTTATCACTATGCTGAGTGTGAGTTAGCAAAATTCTGTAAACATCTTCCCTTAGACATATAAACAAATGAAGATTTGGACTGATATTTTTTATGTAGTTACTGCAAGTAAGTAGGCCCAACAATAGGTTATTTGCAATTAGAGAATTATTCCATCCTAGATCCAAATCATCAACGATCCAAGTGACTTTATACCCTGCAGAACAAATTTTTGATAACTCGTTTTCATACAATTCAATATCAGCTTCCTTTCTTAAAATATTTTCAATTTCGATACCTAAATCTCCAAGCTTTCCAGCCTTTATTTTTAATTTGTTAAGTAAATCACGAGCCGACTCTAACAAATTCTTTTCCTTAAAATCGTGAGCTTTTGCTAGGTCTATCGCAAAATTAAATTCATCAGCGTTACTATTTTTCGGATTTTTTCCAATTTCGAGAAACGCTTTTTTATACAAATGATTGAGCCATACATATTGAAAAAATACTTCTTCGTTGAAATTTGCGCGAATGTCTGTATCTGAAATTAAGTTACTAAAAATATTAAACGTCGGCGTGATTTCGATGATGTAATTATCTTGCGAATTACTGAATTGTTCTACTAGTTTTTTCCGAATTGCGCTTTTTCCAGCACCTTTACGGCCAACAATGAATGTTTTTGAACGATTATAAAGCCGATTTAATGAAGGTTGGTTAATGAAATATTTTAAAAGATTAGGATCTTTTTCTGCGCTATCACTACCCCAATCAATGGATGAAATTTTTAGCATAAAACGAATTTAATATTATTTCGCCCATCTCTCAAATATACGCAATAATCTTATGTATGCAAGGACGTCAAACGTCCTTCTATTAATCCCTATAAATAGTTGTTCTTAAGTGTCTTGCTTTGGTGTTGTCGGATTTTATCTCTTGCGCATTTTGTGTAACTTTGTTAGATTTGCTTTATTAGGTAATACAAAATGCGCAGTATGGAAGCTATTGATTTTTCCGATTTTGCTTTCCGGGAGGGTAGGCATAATGATTCGGCGGTCATTTGGGTGGATTTCAAATACGACCGGGCAAAAATTGATTTAGTCAAATCGCTGAAAGGCAGGTGGAGCAGGTCTGAAAAGTGCTGGTATGTGCCGGACAACACCCATTTCCGCACACTGTTCGGGATGGAAACCCCACCGGTTGGCAAAGGGGTATTGTCCAAATTGTCACCGGTGAATGCTCGGGAGTTGCAAAGCATGAAAGAGGTGTTGCAGATGAAAGCCTACAGCCCGTCGACCATAAAGACATACATGGTAGAATTTGCACAACTACTGTATATTTTGAAAGATGTGCCCGTTGATTCGCTCGGCTACGACCGTCTCCGTGCTTACATCCTTTATTGCATCAATACATTGAAGATTTCGGAAAGCCAGCTGCACAGCAGGCTCAACGCCATCAAATTCTATTTTGAACAGGTGCTCCATAAACCGGATTTTTTTGCCGAAATTCCACGGCCGAAGAAACCTTCCACTTTGCCAAAAGTGCTGAGCCAAAAGGAAGTAAAACGGATATTCGACACGGTACGAAACCGAAAACATTTGCTGATGCTGCAACTGTGCTACGGAATGGGATTGCGAGTAAGTGAGGTTGTCAATCTGAAAGTGAGTGACATCGACAGTGGACGGATGCAGGTACTCATCGAAGCGGGCAAAGGAAAGAAAGACCGGTACGTACCGCTACCGTCCGCGGTGCTGGATTTGCTGCGGGAATATTATAAAGCGTACCAACCTAAAACTTATCTTTTTGAAGGTCAGTACGGTGGGCGGTATTCCGTCCGCAGTGTCCAAGCGGTATTCAAGAATGCGATGAAAGCCGCAAAGGTAAACAAGCCGATAGGGATACACGGTTTGCGGCATAGCTACGCCACACATTTACTGGAATACGGCACGGACATGTCGTTCATACAGCAGCTACTTGGTCACAATGACATCAAGACCACGATGCTTTATGCAAAGGTCGGCAATGCGCAACTGAATTCAATCAAAAGTCCGTTGGACAGGATTTTGTAGCTACAGATTTAAAGATTATCACAATGGGATTAAATTACTTCAAAAGCAGAAAGCGCTTCGATTTTTCCCCACACCCGTTTGATGTTGGCAACATACTTGGTTTGAAGTGGGGTATGGCAACAACCATTTTTTGCTCAAAATATATGGGTTGGACAGAACCGAATTTGAGAACTATTACACCTACCACCTGAATCATTTCCTGGCCACAGGGCAGGGTTCCGAAAAAGATTTCCTTTCCCATGTGTGGTACATCGTGCAGAAACGGATTGAACATTTCGAGCGGAAAGACCCGTTCTCATCCGGGCATCCACGGCATCAGTCAAACATCGGGAAACTTACCGAATTCCAGCAATACCTCGGCACACGCGATAAGTGGAACATTAGGCCAAACGATGTGCTGCTGAAAGAAAAAGACGGAAAGATAGCCGAACTCGAAGCCCATATACGGGATTTGGAAGAACAGTTGAAAGCGCATACGAAATACGGGGTTTCACAGAAAGTGTATGTTGCGGACGGCTACCTGCCCACCCTCACCGACCTGATCCAGCAACTGCGCGAAGTGGAACTGCCCAATGGGAGAAAGCTGCTCAAAAGCGACCACCACAGCCCGTATTACAAACTGATAGCGAAATACTTCAACCACGGCGGCAAGGAAATCCCGCTGGATACGGCGCGCAACTATTTCGTGGGCAAGGGCGAAGCCCCGATAAAGGGTTCGCAGGTTCCCGAAGACAGGAAGCTGTTCCGCATCGTTCCCGCAGACCAAGCCTAACCGTCTACCCGTTCAATCCCCGAACATGACCAAGCTGCCCCGGTTGGTCATCCATATCCCTGTTTTATCCCCCAACTTTGTCCCAACGGAGCGGGTGCCGCCCGATGGAAACACCGGATATCACCCTGTTTGGCCGCAGCGCCAAACCGTGCTGTTCGCACGCTCCGCCAAATTGCCATTCCCCGATGGGAATGGAGCAAGCGGAAGTTGGGCATAGCCCTACTTGCTTGCCCCCACGCTATCGCCATGGGGGTTTCGGGTATCCTCCGGGGATACTCCAATACGCTGGCACAGCCCCAGCATAAGGTTCCGGTATACTGTGCCGTATACCGTGCGCTATGTAAATGGCGCAAAGCAATATCCCGATAGCGGGATATACGGATATGGTAATATAACAATAGGGATATGGAAATAGACATCGTCACACGGGAAGACCTCCGGCAGTTCAAGCGGGAAATGCTGGAAAAGTTCAAGCAAATCATTGGGAACAGGGAAAAAGACAATCTTGGCAGGGAGTGGCTGAAAAGTGCCGAGGTGCGCAGGCTGCTGGGCATATCGCCCGGTACATTGCAGAACCTCCGTATCAATGGCACGCTGCCTTACCGCAAGGTGGGCGGCAGCATGTACTACCGCAGGGAAGACATCAGGAAAATGATGGAGGGAGGTAACGGCAATGGCTGAACGGATGGAATTGCCCAAGCACGCGTTCAGCGCGTTTTTCGAGCGGATTGGCGATGACGGGCGTTTGCTGCCCACGCACATCGGGTTGGTGGCGGCATTGTTCTACCACCACGATTGCGGCAATCCCAATAATCATTTCCACGCCAGCCGCCGGAAACTCATGCGCTTCTCGCGGATACGCTCCATCGCCACCTACCACAAATGCCTGTCGGAACTGGTGGCTTATGGCTACTTGGGGTACCGCCCCTCATGGCATCCGGCCAAGGGCAGCAGGTTCAGGTTCATCATCCACGGGGAGGGCGGGGGAAATGGTTAGGCAGGACGAGAACACGAAATCCGTCCGTTTCCCCGAGGCGGTGGACGAACGGCTCACCCTGCTTGCGCGGAAACTTGTCCGCACCAAGCGGGAAGTGGTCATGCAGATGGTGGATTATTTCTACAAAAGCAAGAAAGACCCCGCCGACCTGAACGACGAGGTGCTGAAAAAGGAACTGTCAAGCGGTATCAGCGGTATCAGCCGCATCCTCTCGTTCATCCGCAAACAGGAGGGTGATATGCTGGTGCCGATGTATTCGGCAATGGAGGAACTGATGGCCATCGCCAAGATGCAAAGCCCGCTTTTGAAGAACATCGGCAAAGGGCAGTCGGAGGCAACCATCATGGGCAGGGAAACCATCGGCTACCTGAAACTGGTGGACGGTACACTGAAAAAGATACTTGGCAACATGCGGGAAAGGGAAACATTGAAGTCCAGGTTCCGGCAGGTACTGGATTACTACATTACCCAAAGGGAAACCCTCGGCTGGCCTGTATCGGCGGCCAAAAAGGAGGAACTGGCTGGGCGTGCAAGGCAATCACTGGATAATCTGTAACGTATGTACATCAACATCACCAAGTCGGAAACGGGCGACAACAAGGGCAGTAGCGGTGCGCTGGTGCATTACCTCGAAAAGGAAAACCGGATGAAGCCCGAAAACGGGATGGAGGCCAACCCGGAGCGTTGGTTCAACGGAACGGCCAATGACATCAAGCCGCATGAGGTGCGGATGGGCATCGACCGCAACGTGGCGAAGCTGGGCAGGGACGACAGCAAGTTCTTCCTCATCAATATCAGCCCCAGCCAAAAGGAACTGGCGCACCTCGTGTCCAAATACGGCGAGGACGGGGCAAGGGAAAAGCTAAAGGAATTTGCAACGAGGGTAATGGACGAGTATGCCCGTAACTTCAAACGCCCCGGCATCGACAGCCACAGCGATTTGCTTTGGTTCGGCAAGCTGGAAAACCACCGCTATTACGGCCACAACGACAGGGAGGTGAAAAGCGGGCAAAAGAGAAAAGGAGAGCGCAAGGAGGGGCAGCAGATGCACGTCCAGATCATCGTGAGCCGCAAGGACATCACCAATAAAATCAAGCTAAGCCCGCAGAACACGTCACGCGGCAAAAACAAAGCCCATTCGCGGAAGCTGGGGCAGTTCGACCGCACGGCGTTCAAGCAGTCCGGCGAAACGCTGTTCGATGAACTATTCCATTTTGAGCGTAACCTGAAAGACAGCCTGCAATATGCCAACACGATGAAGAACGGCACGGCACAGCAAAAAGCGCAGATGCACACGCTCACGGAATTAACCGAGCGGCATCCGCAGGGTAAGCCGTTGGCGATGGAACTGGCACATGATGTTGCCCAAGGCATGTTCGAAAGCGTGGGCGAAATGCTGACCACCACGGGCAGCATGGCTGCCGACCTATTGGGATTGCTGATGGCTCCGGTGGAGGGAGCGGGTGAGCAGCAAAACCCCATCGAGGAAGAGGAAAAGCGGCGCAAACGGAAAAAGAAAGCGCAGTCACGGGGTATCAGGAGGTGAGTTTACGGATGGTTCAGGATATCCGGCCTTTGCACCGCCCGGCCAAAATTACCCTCGGCGTGGGAAAGGTCAAGGGTATATAAACGCCGCTGCCCGCAGGCCTTTGCCCTCCGGCGCCCTTGACCCAATTCCCTCGCCTTGCGTTCGGTGGCCTAAGCGGTGAAAATGCCTTGGTTTGTGCAGATTTAGAAACACGGTGTCTGAAATGAGCCGATATGAGCCAGTAAGAACCAATGGTGAGCCGATGACTATAACAGTGTATAATAAGACCCGGGGCCGATTCCGTGTCTTTCTATCAGTTTTGCCGACAAAAGACTGTCCAACATCCTTTTCACTGTTGCACTTGAAACACCAAGTTTTTTCGCCATGTCGCTGGTTTTTATACCCGGATTTGCCTCAATTATGGTCAACAAATGTCTTTCCCTTTGTGAGATGGCCTGTTGTACTCCATGGGTTTCGAGCTTCAGCATCAACGACTCCTGAACATTCTTCAAACTCGTCAGAAAAAACATAACCCACGGCGTGATATCCTCTCCCGGCCTTTGGGATTGGCAAGTCCTTAAAACCCTGTAATACTCATTTTTTTGACTCTCGATTTCGTGTTCAAAACTTACATATCGTATCCATTTATACCCATATTTGCGTAAAAGCAGCGTAGCAAGCAAGCGGCTTAACCTCCCGTTTCCATCCTGAAAGGGATGGATGGATACGAAATCATAGCAAAAAAGCGCACATTTAACCAAAGGATGTGTATCCTTGTCGGCATCATGCCATGTTATTAATTCACGCATCGCGTCTTCTGTGGGAAATCCCGGCGCGGTGGTTTGAAATATTATCTGTGTTGTTCCGTCAGGCATATTCGCTTCGACAGCATTGGAGTGCTGCTTATAGTTTCCCCTATGCCATCTATCTTTTTCACTATATTTCAAAAGAACATTATGCAGGTTTTTTAAACCGTTTTCAGTCACCGGAATTTCTTCAAAATTTTCATCAATGACGTCCAGGGCCTCATAATATCCGACGACTTCTTGCTCATCCCGCTCTTGAAGTTTTGAGATGTCCATGTTCTTAAGAAGAATATCGACTTCTTCATCCGTTAGTTTGGAGCCCTCAATGCGGGTTGAAGCCCCAACACTTCTAACCGTAGCGATTGATTTAAGCTCTTTCAGGCTTTGCCCCTCCCTCCGTTCAATGGCTTTCCAAGAGGCATCGAACCTATATCAAGAAATTCAGTATGTACACTTACTTTGCTCATGACACAAATTTATAAAAAAGAACTTAATAATGAGCCGATATGAGCTAATAAGAACCGTTAAGGAGCCGATAACGAAATGTTTGTACGGAATCCTAACTTTTCTTTTAGTTTCTCCATATCGCTGCCAATCCGCGTGTCCAGCAGCTTGGCATAGTGCTGGGTGGTCTTGATGTTGGTATGCCCCAGCATCTTGGAAACCGTTTCGATAGGCACATTGTTGGCCAGTGTCACCGCGGTGGCGAATGTGTGCCGCGCCATGTGGAATGTCAGTTTTTTGGTGATGCCGCACAGGTCGGCAATCTCTTTCAGGTAGCTGTTCATCTTTTGGTTGCTCAATACCGGAAGAACCAATCCCTTTGCTACGCATGAGGGATAGTCTGCATAGCGCCCGATGATTTCCAAGGCTTGCGGAAGCAGCGGGATGTTGGAGGAAGTTTCCGTTTTCTCCCGGCTGGTCAATGCCCACAATCTACCGTCAATACCCTTGGCGATGTCCGTCTTTTGCAGTTTCCGTACATCGGCGTATGACAGCCCCGTATAGCAGCAGAACACGAAGATGTCGCGCACATGAGAAAGCCTTGTTATGGAAAATTCCTTTTGGGCTATCCTGTCCAGTTCATCGGGCGTGAGAAATTCCTTTTCCCTTGGCTTGGCCTTCGTTTTGTAGAACGCAAAGGGGTTTTCCGTAATCCATCGGTGGGCAAGACACTGATTTATGATTTTACGCAGGTGCTTCATGTATTTGGCTGCCGACACCGCACTGCACCACATGTCAGAGCGCAGGAAAAACTCATAACCCGTGATGAACGCATGGTCGATGCGCTGGATGTCGATGTCCGTTTCACCATGGCATTTTTCCAAATAGAAGGTCAGGTGTGCAACAGAAGTGTTGTAGCCTTTCAGCGTGTTGGGTTTAAAGCCTTTCCCAAGCAACGCTTCCATCTTCCGGTTGTGTTCGGTAAACGTTTCCATCAAATACCGCCGCTGCACGTCTTTGCCAAGGTACTTTAGTTTCAGCGTTTCGGCAGTGATTTCCGCGCCGTCCTTTACGAGTTGGAGGTGGGCTTTGGCCACCTTTCGCTCCATCGTGTCGAGGTAGGCGTTCAGGCCACGGATATCCTCTTTGGTACCCTTGGCACGATTGGACTTGGCGTTCCAGCGTACGGGGTCGCATTCTCGGCCAGTGGACACTTCCTTGGGTTCACCGGTCACGGTGATACGCATGTAAATCGGCTTGGGGCCGCACACATAATTTTTTGGTTTCTTCAAGTAGAAGAGCAAGGAATAATTTGTACTCATGATAACACATCATTTAAGTGAAACAAAACCGAGTCCCGACTTTCGGGACGAGCTCTGCATCGCCGTTAAAAAGCAATTTTTTACCGATGCAAATTAGCCTTGCAGCCTACGGTAGTCAAGATGTTCAATGACTGAACACGTTGTTTTACAATTTGTTACAACGTTTCCAGTGAGTAAAGGTATGCGGGGAATTGACTCACTGAATTACTCACTGTTTTTATGCGAATAATTGAATGAATCAAGATGCTGTAAAAAACAAAAAGCCTGCAAACGTTTAATTTGCAGGCTTTTGTATGTTTTGACTTCAAGATGTGTAGCCCGAAGCGGAATTTACCCCAACCTGTTGATTATGTTGTCGGCATTCCTTGTTCTGGGCCTCATGGTCGCACTACTTTCTGCACTATCCGCCAAACGTCATCGTGCAAGAACAGCCTTGCTGAACGGAAATTTGGTTGGTGAAACCTCACCTGTCCCCCTTCTTACCGCCGCCATGGTTCTCGGCATCGGCCTGGGTGGCTTTATCGACGGCATCTTCTTTCACCAAATTTTCCAGGTTCATGAAATGCTGTCGAATAAAATACCCTCCACCGATTATGTCGGGAAAAGTGTAAACATGTTCTGGGACGGGATATTCCACTTCTTTTGCCTGATGGTCGTACTTACGGGCATCATCCTATTGTGGAAACTCCTGCAACGGAAAAATACCGAAAATTCCGGGAAGCTTCTTTCCGGAGGACTTGTTCTAGGTTGGGGGCTGTTTAATATCGTCGAAGGAATTATCAACCACCATATCCTAAAACTGCATAACGTCATCGAAATTTCAGAAAACCCGGACACCGGAAATTTTATCTTCCTCGGAATTTCGGCTTTGATATTGATTGCGGGCGCATTGTTGCTGCGTGGGCATCGTGGGCACAGGATAGGCCCATGATACCCACACGGCATGCATTCTGTAGCCGCAAGGCATGCCTTGCGGCTACAGGGCCTGTTTCAAATCATGAATGATATCATCCGGATTTTCAATACCTACGCTGAGGCGTATCATTTTTTCGGTTAGACCAAGACGTTGTTTTTCCTCGGCCGGAACATCGGCATGGGTCATGCTGAACGGATGTTCGGCCAGGCTTTCGGTTCCGCCAAGGCTCACGGCCAGTCGAATATGTTTGAGGGCATTCAGCATACGGAACGCTTCCGCCTCACCTCCCTTGATATCAAAACTCACCATCGCTCCATAGCTGGAATACTGACGGTTTACAAGCTCCCACTGCTCCGGTTTGTTTTCTTTGGTATACCCGAGGTAGTACACTTTTTCCACTTTTTCATGCCCGCGAAGGAAAGCGGCCACCTTTTCGGCATTGGCCGCCGCCGCTTCCATCCGGATTTTAAGGGTTTCCAAACTTCTCAACAACAACCAGCTCGTGTGCGCATCAATGATTGTTCCGAAAAAGGTTCTGGCCTTTTTGATCTGCGCCATCACCGCCCTGCTTCCCACAGCAGCACCGGCAATGACATCACTATGACCACCAATGTATTTGGTTGCAGAATAAAGAACGACGTCGGCACCGTGCTTCAGGGGATGTTGCCACAAAGGTCCCATATAGGTATTGTCGACCGCAACCAGCACCTTCTTTTCCGGTGTGGAATAGGATTCCGCCAACTCAGCCATTGCGTGGATATCGATCAAGTCGTTGGTGGGATTGGCCGGTGTTTCCAGATACACCATACGGAGTTTATCGCCGGCTCCGGCGGCATCAATTCGCTCGCGGATGGCCTCGATACTGTCGCCGGCATTGAAAGCGATTGAGCCTATTCCCCATTCGGAGAGGAAATGATGGATATATTTATGGGTTCCGCCGTAGAGGGGATTACTGAAGAGCAGAACGTCACCCGGTTTCAGAAAACTCATGAGCGTGGTGGAAATCGCACTCATTCCGCTGGAAAAAGCTGCCGCTTCTTCACCTCCGTCCCAAAGTTTAAGACGTTCTTCCAGAATTTCGATGTCAGGATTATTGATCCTGCTGTAAATAAGTCCCATTTCGCGCGCCTCCGATGGCGTTTTCCCATGGGCCATGGCAAAAAAGTCCTTTCCCTCCTCAGCCGTTTTGAAAACAAAGGTGGAGGTCAGAAAAATCGGGCATTTAACGGCTCCTTCGCTCAATGAAGGCTTATAGCCGTAACTCATCATGGCAGTTTCAGGTGCGTATTTCATAGATTCTCTTTTGCACAAATCTGCCCGCTAATTTCAGCGCGTACAATAACCCCCGTGTTTATCAGTGAATAAACCTATTTCGTCCATACAACAGCCTTTTTTTAGTGCAAACGCCTATTTTTATACCGTTTACCAGTTGAAAATACTATTATGAAAACCGAACCCGATAAAATCGACCTGCAGCTGCTTGGTCTTTTACAGCACGATTGTACACTCAGCAACAAGGAAATTGCCGACAAACTCGGAAAAACCGCAACCCCGATTATGCTCCGCCGGAAATGGCTGGAAGAAAACGGCTACATAAAGAAGTACATGGCCGTGGTTGACCGTGAAAAGCTCCAATTATCTCTGGTTGCCTATACCAATGTTCAGCTGAAGGACCACTCACAGCAAACATTAAACGAATTTGAGAAAGCCGTACGCAGGTTTGAGGAAGTTATGGAATGTAACCACATGACCGGCATGTACGACTACCTCCTGAAGATTGTGGTTAAGGACATGAACGCCTATCACCGTTTCGTTATCCGGAAACTCTCAACCCTGCCGAATATCGGAACCGTACAAAGCAGTTTTGTGATGGCTGGAATCAAGGAAAGGTGGGACTACCGCACAACGGAACTTGCTGCCTCTTCTCCAACAGAAATCTGAACCGGCAAGCCGAACCATTGATTAAAATCCTAAATTCGAAGATAAACACCAAAGTTCCCGCTGTTATGAAAAAACTCCTGTTTACTTGCCTGGCAGGCATGTTTACCCTTTCCGTTGCTGCCCAAAACGCGAAAACTACCCGTCCGGTCAATTCCACATCGCCGACTTCCGAAACCAGGAACCCATCCTATAATATCCCCTTTATTCCCGATTCCTGTAGCTCAATAGAACGTGAGGTCACCATCAGGGGTGTACGGGTTCCCTACAAGGCAACCGTAGGCACGATGCCGGTTTGGGACAAGGAGGGAAATTTGGAAGCCGGGGTGTTCTATGTTTACTATGAACGTACCGATGTTCGGGATAAATCAACACGACCTTTGGTGATCTCCTTTAATGGGGGCCCCGGCACTGCTTCCGTATGGATGCATATCGGGTATACCGGACCGCGTCTGCTGAACATCGACGATGAAGGCTATCCCGTTCAACCTTACGGTCTCAAAGACAATCCGCACTCAATCCTGGACGTGGCCGATATTGTTTATGTAGACCCGGTAAATACCGGCTTTTCGCGCCCGATAAGCAAAGACATTCCGGCCACCCGATTCTTTGGCGTTCGTGCCGACGTACAATACCTGGCTGAATGGATCAATACGTTCGTTTCAAGAATGAACCGTTGGGCATCGCCCAAATACCTGATCGGAGAAAGTTACGGCACAACAAGAGTTTCCGGCCTTGCCCTCGAGCTTCAATCCAATCATTGGATGTTTCTGAACGGTGTGATTCTGGTTTCTCCGACCACACTTGGGTTTGAAAGAAGCCCACGTGAGTCCGCAGCACTCCGCTGGCCCTATTTTGCCGCCACCGCCTGGTACCACAAAAAACTGCCCGCCGATCTTCAAGGCAAGGATTTGTCGGAGCTGCTCCCGGAAGTGGAAGAGTTTACCCTCAATGAACTTCTGCCTGCCATCAACCGAGGTTGGAATGTTGATGAAAACAGAAAAAAACAGGTAATCGCCAAGATGGCCCGCTACTCAGGCCTGTCCGAAAAGCTGATCGATCAGAACAATATGGAAATTTCTCTTTCCCTGTTCTGGAAAGAACTTCTTCGTGAAGACGGCTACACCATCGGACGACTGGATTCACGATACAAGGGCATCGATAAAAAAGAAGCCGGTGAAAACCCGGACTACAATGCCGAACTGCTGGCCTGGGAACATGCCTTCACCCCCGCCATCAATTTGTATCTACGCGAGGAGCTGAACTACAAAACCGATCTACGCTACTATATCTTTGGGCCCGTTCAGCCCTGGGACAGGACCCAGGACCGGACAGGAGAAAACCTGCGGACGGCAATGGCTCAGAACCCTTATCTCCACGTATTGGTTCAATCCGGGTATTACGATGGAGCCTGCGATTATTTCAATGCCCAGTACAATCTCTGGCAGATGGATCCCGGAGGGAAGCTGAAAGATAGAATGAGCTGGGAGGGTTACCGCAGCGGACATATGATGTATATCCGAAAAGAGGATCTGGCTACCAGCAATGAAAGCCTTCGTCGCTTTATTCAGAAAACAATGGTAAAGCCCGGTCAGCCCGCTAAATACTAATTTAATTCGCCGCTCAGGCTGTACAAAGGATACGATTGTGCAGCCTGCTTATCGATCCGCAATGCCTTCGAGGGTTTCAAAAACGGGAACAAACTCTTTTCCTTTTCCCGTAAGGAAATATTCCACATGAAGCGGTTTTTCGCTGATAACGGTCCGCGACAGAAGGCCTGATTGCCCGAGTTCCTTCAGGGCCACGGAAAGCGATTGCCGGTTTGTGCTTCCGATGTCGCGCAGCAAGGTACTAAACCGCACCGGGCCAGCCAGGCACATCCTGAAAATCTGTGGCTTCCATTTGCCGGCAAGCAACTTGAGCAAAGCCTGTGCGGGACAAACATCGGCGTTTTCATCATCCTTCTTCATGGTCAAGTTTTTCTGACTTATTGTTCAACACCTTAGCGGGGCCGAACTTTGCACGAAATTAGCGCTAATCGTCGAAATCATTGGATTCCCGGAATCCATACCCAACATGTTAAATGCCGCGAAATGACAAACAACAACAGTCCTGCCCTGTGCAATACGGAAACCGGAATATGCGAAATTCCGGGCACGCAGAGCAGCGAAGCCATACAGGCTCAGAAAGCTTCCGTCAAACCACTCAAAATCATGTATTTCACCGATCCGATCTGTTCTTCCTGCTGGGGTGTGGAGCCGCAGTTAAGAAAGCTTAAACTGGAATACGGCGATATTGTCGAAATGAACTACCACATGGGCGGATTGCTGCCCGACTGGAGCTATAACAGCGGCGGCATCAGCAAACCCTCCGATGTTGCCCATCATTGGGATCAGGCGAGCGTACATTATCGGATGCCCATCGATGGCGATGTTTGGCTGGAAGACCCCTTGCCTTCTTCCTACCCACCGTCCATTGCCTTCAAAGCCGCACAGATACAGGACGCAACGAAGGCACTGAATTTTCTCAGAGTACTGAAGGAGATGGTATTCCTCAAAAAGAAGAACATAACGCGCTGGGAAAACATTGAAGAAGCAGCGTGTATCACGTCGTTGGACATACGTAAACTGAAAGACGACTATTCCGTTAGGGCGGAACAGTTGTTTCGGGAAGATCTGGATTTGGCCAGAAAGATGGGAGTACGCGGGTTCCCTTCCATTTTCATCAGCAATGCTGCGGGGGATACGGAGTTTATTTACGGCGCAAGGCCCTACGCCCTGTACGAAGCGGCCATACAGAAACTGTACCCAAGCGCGGAGCGCCGTCAGTACCCGAACCAATGGAACGACCTATTCAACGTATTTCCGACGATGACGAACCGCGAATATGCGGAACTCCGTGGAATAGAGCCCAGGAATGCCGAAGCCGAGCTGATGGATTTGATGCAGAAAAAAGAACTCTCGGTTTATCGTTCCAAAAATGGCCCGATCTGGGCCAGATCGTACAACCAGCCCCCGGAATTAACCCGATAAATTCTCATTTCACCAGTTTTCATGATTTTTTACCGAATTTGACCGTTGAAGCAGCCAAAATTATAACTTAGGGTATTGATAATCAATCAAAATTCTTTTAGGTTCTCCCCGCAGGAAAACCTGGAAATCGACGTCACATTTATTTTAAAACCAGCTGTCTTTTTTAAACACTAATCATGAAAGCACTTATTTTTTCTTTTTTGGTTGCTGCGCCGGCCATGAGTTTTGCGCAGGATGCCTTTGTAGTTAAGGGCCAGGTAGGTAACATCAGTGGAAAACAGGTATACATCACTTACCGCTCTGCCGGCGGAAACGTCATCGACTCAGTTGTTGCCGACAATGGCAAGTTCACCTTCAAAGGTGAAGTTGACGGCCCTGTTCAGGCAACCCTGATCCTGGATCCCGCCGGAAACGGAATGCGCAGCAGAACAGCCGAATCCAAGGCGATTTACCTTGAAAAAGGAACCATCACCGTTGAATCAAAGGACGTTCTGAAAAATGCAACGGTAAAAGGCGGTAAGGTGAATGCTGAATTCACCGCCTATCAGAAGGCGTTCGCTAAAAGCCAGGAGGGGATAAATGCCATCAATAAAGAATGGGCGGAAGCTCCTATGGAAGCAAAAAAGGATGGAACCCTGCGTGAACAGCTGATTGCCCGTCAGAAGCCCCTGATGGAAGAAAAGAAAAAAAATCAAATCGCGTTCATCAAGGCAAACCCGGGCTCTATTGTTAGCCTCGCTGCGCTCCGTGAAAATTTCAGCTCTTTGGACGCTTCCGAAGCTGACGCTTTGTTCAACGGCCTGTCTGCCTCTTTAAAAAACACTGCCGCTGGAAAGCAATTGGCGCAACAAATCGAAACCGCCCGTCTGACCGCCATTGGTGCAGTAGCTCCCGATTTCACTCAAAACGATGTGAACGACAAGCCGGTTAAGCTTTCTGATTTTCGTGGTAAATATGTACTGCTCGACTTCTGGGCTTCCTGGTGTGGACCCTGCCGCGCAGAAAACCCTCACGTGGTTGCCGCCTACAATCAATACAAGGATAAAAACTTCACCGTTCTCGGCGTTTCCCTGGATCAGCCCGGCAAGAAAAATGCTTGGCTGGAAGCAATCGAAAAAGACGGTCTTACCTGGACCCATGTTTCCGATCTGAAATTCTGGGATAACGAAGTGGCCAAACAATACGGCGTTCGTGGTATTCCCCAGAACTACCTGATCGGACCCGATGGAAAAATTATCGCTAAAAACCTTCGTGGTGAGGCCCTTGCGAAAAAACTCGCTGAAGTTCTCAACTAGGTTTACTGATTGCTTTGGTATAAAAAAAGGTCGCCCGCAAAGGCGACCTTTCCTTTTTTATTCTCGTTCCTAATCGGCGAAGCCGGATTCCTTCCATTTGATGAACATTTGAATCTGTTCGTCAGAAAGTTTCTCCTTGCGGGCCGGCATAAATCCACGTTCACCGGGATTTTTCTGAATGCGGGTCAGGATATTATCAATATCCATCTTAACCGAAGAATAGGTATCGTAGGGCTTCTTGTTACCCTGTCCCGGAATATGGCAGGGAGCGCAGGAAACGGCTACAATCGGTGCAATATCCCTGGTATAGCTTACCACGGGCTCCGGCTTGGGGGAAGCCGCTTTTTTGGTGCCGGTACAGAACTGGAATAATACCGAAACCAGAACAAATCCTGAAATAACGAACTTCTTCATTTGCAGCAATAGTTTTTATTGGTCGTTTGACGTCCGATCATACTAAATCCTTCGGTTACACGAAAATTTCCGTATTTAGTTCAATTCCAAAACTACTACTGAGCAGGCCGGCAGATTCAACTTCAGCTTTTGCTGCTGGATTGTTGCGCCGTTGAAGGGTGCGGGCTTTATCTTTTCCGGCTGATCAAAGGAGTTATAATCATCGATTGCGTTCGACACCAGAATACGGCCTTTTAAGGAAGAGGCTTTGATTCCGGACAAATCGATGGTTACAGGATGTTGTTTTTTGGCGTCGATATTCACCAGCGAGAGATGCACCTTTCCGGTCGAATCCTTTGACGCAGACACCGAAACGGCGGGCAGTTTGGCGTCCCCCATCACATAATCGGGGGTATTGATTTCGACGGGAATCAGGGTGGCATCCTGGTGTACATTGTACATCTCCATCACATGATAGGTGGGAGTAAGCAACATCTTTTCCTTGTCGGTGAGAATTACCGCCTGCAACACGTTTACCGTCTGCGCCAGGTTGGCCATTCGAACCCTTTTGCAGTGATTGTTGAAGATGTTGAGGGTAACGCCGGCAAGCATGGCGTCGCGCATGGTATTTTGCTGGTAGAGGAAACCGGGGTTGGTACCGGGCTCCACATCATACCATCCGCCCCACTCATCAACCACCAATGCGATCCTGCCGTTGGGATCGTATTTATCCATAATCCGGCTATGACGGGCCACGAGTGTATCCATCAACAAAGCCTTTTCCATCGTTTTAAAATAGAGGGACTCATCGAAGCCGGTGGCGGGTCCTTTCTTCTTCCAGTCGATTACGGCATAATGATGAAGAGCAATCCCGCTCACGAGATTGTGCCGGATATTTTTCATCAGCACTTCGGTCCAGTTATAATCGCTGCCGTTGGCGCCGGAAGCGATCCGGAACAACCCATCACCCGACATAAAGGTGGAATACTGTCGGTACAGATCGGCATAGTACTCAGGACGCATATGACCTCCGCAACCCCAGGCTTCGTTACCCACGCCCCAGAACTTCACGTTCCAGGGTTTTTCGCGGCCGTTCGCCCGACGAAGGTCGGACATTGGGCTTTTCCCGTCGAAGTTTACATACTGTACCCAGTCGATAAGATCCTGAACCGTTCCGCTTCCGATATTGGCGGCCAGATAAGGCTCGGCTCCAATCGCTTCGCAGAGGTCCAGAAAATCGTGGGTGCCAAAACTGTTGTTTTCGGTTACACCGCCCCACCACGTATTTACGATGGAAGGCCTTTTATCCTTGGGCCCGATGCCGTCCTTCCAGTGATAGGTGTCGGCGAAACATCCGCCCGGCCAGCGGAGATTGGGAACCTTAAGCTTTTTCAGTGCTTCGATGATATCGGTTCTTACACCGTTCTTATGCGGGATGGTCTTGTTGTCCTCACCCACGTAAAACCCATCGTAAATGCAGCGTCCGAGATGTTCGGCAAAATGCCCGTAGATATGGCGGCTGATTTTTTCTTTGGCCTCTGCAGGATTGAGTTTTACTGAAGCTTCCTGCGCCAGGAGATGGGCCGAAAAAAAGAGTCCGGCACCCAGGCCCAGGACGGTAGCTGAGAGATTTTTTTTCATATGCTCGAATCGTTTACATGTTTTGTGTAGCCCCCCAATGCTGACCCCGGGGGAAAAATACAGGTAAATATAAGTGTGAGAATGACAATTTTCAAATGGAGGAGCGGGAGTTACCGAGGTAGCGTCAGACGGGGGCCCGCCAAAAGCAACTCTTTTTCTATGCGACTGTTACGTTGCAACCCAAATATTGATATAAATTATTTTTATCATGTTTGAAAGGGTAAGCATTAGGCGGGGCCGAAACTTTAATAAATTTTGAACACCAACTCTGGCAGTTCCGGGTTATATTGCGGATTACGACAATATCAACTACCAGATCAGTTATGAGGAAGTTTTATTTATTCTGCGCATGGATTGCCTGCATGCCCATCCTGGGCTTCTCACAACAGAGAGCCAAACATTTTCCCGACGGCACGGAAATCCCGGCCTGGTTCTACAACACCCAAAAGGTCGATCCCCAAAAACTCGGGAAACAATACATCATTACAAAATACGGCGTAAAGAACGACAGTAACCGGGTTCAAACCCGGGCCATTCAGGCGGTGATCGACCGGGCCCACAAAAAGGGCGGCGGCGTTATTGTAATACCCAAAGGAGTATTCCTCAGCGGCGCACTCTTCTTTAAACCCGGCACCCATCTCCATGTTTCCGAAGGGGCCGTATTGAAAGGCTCCGATGACATCAAGGATTATCCCATCATGGCTTCGCGGATGGAAGGACAGAGCCTGGACTATTTCCCCGCCCTCGTAAACGCGTATGGCGTCAATGGGTTCACGATTTCGGGAAAAGGAATAATCGACGGAAACGGACTCCGCTATTGGAATGCCTTCTGGCAAAGGAGAAAAGAAAATCCACAATGCACCAACCTCGAAGTATCCCGTCCCCGCCTTGTGTTTATCTGGAACAGCAACGATGTTCAGGTTCAGGATATAACCCTGCAGAATTCAGGTTTCTGGTCGAGTCACTACTACAAATGCAATAATGTCAAAATCCTGGACGCGCGTATTCTGGCACCGCATGAACCGGTAAAAGCCCCCAGCACCGACGCCATCGACCTCGATGTCTGCACCAACGTACTGGTGAAGGGATGCTACCTCGCCGTTAACGACGATGCCATCGCGCTCAAGGGCGGCAAGGGCCCCTACGCCGACAAGGCCCCGGAAAACGGAGCCAACAAAAACATCCTTATCGAAGACTGTAATTTCGGCTTTTGCCATGCAGCGCTGACCTGCGGAAGCGAAGCCATCCACAACAGAAATATCCTAATGCGCAATTGTAAAATAGAAAATGCCAAAAGGGTGCTCTGGCTGAAAATGCGTCCCGACACTCCCCAACATTATGAATATGTTTCCGTGGAAGATGTGGAAGGGTTCGCCTCAAGCCTGATCTATGTTAAACCCTGGAAACAGTTTTTTGATCTGAAAGGAAGACCCGATGTACCGCTCTCCATCAGCGAAAACATCAGCCTGAAAAATATCCGTCTTAAATGCGATGTATTTTTTGACGTTAGCCCCGGTGAGCATGACCGACTCTCGAAATTCCGTTTCAAAAATCTCGACATCACGGCGGGTAATTCCAAATTTAATAAATCGTTGATCGAAGATTTCAGACTGGAGAATGTACGGGTTAACGGAGAACAGCTCAACTAAGGGAGGCTATTCTATTAAGATACAAAATTTTTCGGAATTATGCAAAAAGCCCCCGGGTGTTTGTCCGGGGGCTTTTTGCTGCTTGAATTTCAGTTACCTTTTGAGGTCGTTCAATATTTCCTGAACGGCTCTTTCCAGTTGGGGGTCCCTTCCTTCCAAACGATCCAGAAAGGTGTTCTTGATATAGATATCAGGTGATACACCCGTCAACTCCAGATCCTTTCCGTCGAGGGTGTAACAGCCCCATGCCGGCACCCGGAACGTAGAACCATCCACCAAACTCTTGGCCGAGGTAAAGATGATCCAACGATAGGTTTCGGTTCCGATGATTTTTCCCAGCTTGAGTGCTTTGAATCCGGCAGCAGTCATCTCGGCATCACTAAGCGACTGCTCATTTACCAACAGTACAATCGGTTTTGCCGCGGGCGCAAAATTGCTCTGCGGAGAAAGGCTACCGCCCCGGTATTGCCATTTCAGGTAAGGGCGCTGGGAGAGAAATCGAAGTACCGCGTCGTGTACGTTTCCACCGGTATTGTAGCGAAGATCCAGAATGATGCCATCCTTGTTGTTCTCCTGCTCCACCATATCCAGCATAAAGCGCTGAAGCTCTTCTCCACTCATATTCTTCATATAGCTATACGCAATTCTGTTCTTACCCAATGAATCGACACGTCTTCGGTTAGTTCTGATCCATTCATCATACAGCAGCTCCTTGAATTGTGCAGAACCGTGCGGCCTGATACGCACGTCCCTCTCCGTTCCGTTCCTGCTGAAGGTGAGGATCATCTCGCGGGCCAGCGACGGTCGTGCAAAGTAGAAGTCCCTGTCGGTTTTGGGATCTACACGAACCCCGTCAACCGCAACCAGAACATCGCCGGGCTGAATATCCACCCCCCTTTTGGCGGCATTGCTGTTGAATACAACGGCATTCACGCGATAGGGATGGGAATTGTCGAACAGAATTCCCGGCTCATTGCTTACGGTTGTAAACCCTTTACTCTCTTCGGCGCCGCTTGTATTGAATCCAAGGTGTGAAGAATTCAACTCTCCCAGCATATCATTCAGCAGCACTCTGAGATCGCTCCGGGAATTCAGGAAGGGCAGATAGGCCTTGTAACGATTCCTAATCTTCATCCAGTCTACTCCGTGAAACCGGCTATCGTAGAAGTTCTCTTCGATGCCCGCCCAGGCTTCGTCGAACATCTGATTGAATTCCTCTGCAAGATTGCGGTAGAAGGCGTGGCTAATGTCCAATTTATCGAGCCGGTTGGTTTCGATATTGTATTTATATAGCGCCCCTCTGAACAAGCCATAATATTTGTCTCCCGCTTCGAAAATTTGCCCCGCGCCATCGGTTACCTTTTCCGTTTTTGAATTTTCAAAAGGCTGAAGAATGGTGCGGTACGTGGCCATCGACCCTCCTTCGTGGTTTGACGTATAGAACACATAGGTTTTTTCGCCACGTGTAACCACTGAAGGGTTATTCTGTGTTCCGAATCCGGGGCTGATGGTGGAAATGCGATCAGTCAGCCCCGTCGTATTGATTACGACAATGGGTTTGGCCGATTTCTTTTCCGACGCGGGTTTAGAATCCTTTGCCGTGTCTTTGGGAGCAAAGAGTTCATCAAACTTTTCAGATCGATAGGGTTCATCAAATGCATCCAGCGCCATCCGGTAGATTCTGGCGTCGCGCATTCCGGTTGGGAAAGAGGGCTGTGTTCGATTCGAAGCGAAATAAATGTATTTGCCATCGGGCGACCAGGTCGGTGCGGTTTCGCTCACGCCGGTCTTGGTGAGTTGAATGGTCTTTTTTGTTGGAATATGATAAACGAAAATATCCTGTTCAAAGTTCCGGTACGCGGTAAACAACACATAGTTCCCATCCGGTGAAAAACTGGGTCTTGAATTGGAAAAAGCCCAGATTTCGTCTTTTACAATGGTGGTGCTCTTCAGGGTTTTCAGATCGAGCAGTCGAACCTCATCCCGTCCACTCAGATAGACGGCCTGGGTTCGATCGTTGTTGAACCGGATATCTCGGTTGGAACGCAGTTCCGACGTAACAGCGGTGACCGTCCCCTTTCCATCGGCCGAACGGGTATACCAGTTCTGATAGCCTTCATAGGTCTGATTAAACAGAAGGGTTTTGTTGTCGGGCATCCATTTTACCTCAGAAACGCGCTGACCGGTGGAAGGCATCTGGCGGACAAATTTTCCGTCGGCATCACTTACAAAAAGTTCGCCCCTTGATACAAAGGCAAGTTTCTTCCCATCGGGCGATACATCCACTGAAGAAATGCGATCCCTCACATCAAATTCCTGCTGTCTCGACAGCAGCGTATTCCGTGTTACGGAAATGGAAGGTTTGGTTGCTTTTCCGGATGCCACGTCATACACATAGAGCTGATAGTCCTTCGCAAAAACAACTTTTTCACCATTGGCAGAAACGAAGGGACGTGTAATGGAGGTTTCAAATTTCGTCAGGGCGGTTTTCCTTCCGTTCACAAAGGTGTAGAGATTATACTCTCCGTTTGCTTCGTCGGACGCAAAGAAGATATTTCCCTTCCTGTCCGTACTCGCCCAGAGATCCTTCCCCTGGTAATCGGTATACTGGGTGAATTTTTTGGTTGTTGGATGGTAGCCAAGAATATCGGGGTTGAACTCTCCCTTATATCGTTTTCGGTTGGCAAAATTGAAGCTCTCCCAGGTATTGTTGAATAGAAGCTCTCCATCGGGTTTCTCCACTACATTATGAATGGTGTTGAAATAGTCGGGAAAGATCCGGACTGCGGTTCCCCCGTTCACGTTCACGGAATACGCGGTGAACCGGTTGTAGCGACTCGAATTGAAGTAGATGGTCTTGCTATCCCAGCTCCAACCGTCAACCTCATCATTGGCTTCGTGAAAGGTCAGCTGACGGATATCGCCACCCTCCATCGGCATCACATATACGTCGAAATTACCGGATTGGTTGGCGGAGAAGGCCAGCCATTTTCCGTCGGGTGAAATCCGGGCGGCGATTTCCTCGCCGCGCATGGCCGTAAGCCGGGATGCCTGGCCACCCGATGAAGGTACTTTCCAGAGATCTCCTTCAAAGCTGAAAACCACGACTTGTCCGTCCGGACTCAGGGTTGGATAGGAAATAAATGTTGGTGCGTCTGTTGATTTCTGGGCACGACCTTCGGGAACAAAGAAGGCCAGGGCGCACAGAAGAACACTGAAGCGAATTGGATTCATGATACGTTGTTTTTGAAAGCTGAAGCAAGATTATGAATTTACTGTTTCCTTTGAGAAAAATTTACATGAGTGGACGCACGGAAGACGGGAAGCAAAAAAAAGTCCTCCCGAAGGAGGACTAAAAGCAACAAGAAGAAGAGAAAGGTTTTAGGATTCAATTGGGATAGAATACCCTGAGTTATTTGTTTTATTCCGGAATTTCTCCAGGAATACGGCTTTCGAATCATGATAGGAGGCAACTACCCCAATTTTATGCATACAGAATATAAAGATCCATGCAAGATCAATCTGATAGGGTAAGAAGCCGGCCCGGGCACTGCCTGGATAGAGGTGGTGGTTGTTATGCCATTCTCCGGTGAGTAATCCGGGACGCGTTTGGTTGATCGAAAGATTTGATCGGTCAAAATCAACGCCTTCAATATGTTTTGCCTCGCCTTTTCCGTGTCCGGTGTAGTTAAATGCCCTCACCAGAATAAACCAGGCCATGGCCGCCGTAAAAATGGCCGAAACCAGGGCCATACCGCCAATGAAATAAAGAACGGTAAACCAAAAGGCCCAATTCAGCAACCAAAGCGTTACTGCATAGGCCGGATGGGTAACCGATCCCCATTTCCGGTAGCGGAAGAAATTGTTTATCGCCACGCCCGTATGCTTCATCATGCCCGATACTTTTTTATAGTCGGATTCCTCCAGGTTCTTATTGATTCCCTGATGGTTAACATCCGACAGCATGCAATACAGAAACCCGCCCCTCGGATTATAGGGATCGCCGGGCTGGTCGGATTTTGCGTGATGTACGTGGTGGGAAACGACGTAGATCTCTTCCGGAAAGGTTTTGATCACCAGGTTTTGGGTAATCAACTTCCAGAAGGGATGACTGAACCTATAGGCTTTATGGGTACAATAGCGGTGAAACCAGATGGTTCCGTGCGTACCCATGATTACGGTACTATACAGTACGATAACCCCCAGCAGTATCCATGAAAAATGTTGTGTAATAAACAGGTAGATGAAAGGAATCATGCAAATTGTCATCAGCCAGCTGATCATCGACATCCAGTTCCGCCGGCTTTTGAAGATGTTTATACGACTGAATGCTTCATTAAACATCTGTCTCTTTGTAGGAACCACAAGGGTCCCATCTGCCGAGGCCCAGCCGTATGCCGGTTCTTGCAGAACTTTGTCAATAAATGCCATCCGAGATTTTTTGCAGCAATACAGGAAGCCGGTATTA
>Ga0207415_1000512_pt1 | contig 27266 bp, 17 predicted proteins | sample Passage237A_FD_187369 | JGI IMG/M metagenome (GOLD analysis project Ga0207415, IMG submission 187369) | Cellulose adapted compost microbial communities from Newby Island Compost Facility, Milpitas, CA, USA - Passage2 37A (SPAdes) (version 3) ... | reverse complement strand
TGGTGTCGTCTGGATCGAGCCGCCGCACTCCCGCCGCGTCGAGCCAGGCTTCGAGCGCCGGGGCAAAGCGGTGATGGGCAATGAGGTGCTGGCCGCGCACGCGCAGCAGGGTGCCTTCGCTGATGCTGCGGTCGGCGACGCGCTCGACCGGCAACTCCAGCAGCTGCGCGAGGTGGAGGAAGTGGCCGAGCACCGCCGCCGTTCCTTGGGTTTCAGCGACGAAGAGCGGATCGACCTTGTCGGTGAGATTCCTGCCGATGCTGCCGATGATCTTCAGCGTCTCGGGCACGAGGCGCTTGAGCAGCAGCAGGGTCTCGGGCCGGGTGACCGGCTCGATGCTGCAATCGAAACGGCGTTCGAGCCCGAACGAGGACCAAGGCTCGGCCACGAGGCACACGCGTTTGCCGTGCTCGCGCTGCAACTGGCCAGCCACGAGTCCGTCAAGCGGCGTCGAGCCGATGATCAGGTGATCGAAGTCGTTTTCCGGCATCCTGCCCCCGATGCGAATCCGTCCATATTAACGGACTGCGTCAATGCGCCCCCCACACTTTGATGTGCACCGGTGCATATTCTGCCCGAATGCCATTATATCGGCGCCGACTTGAAACCGTGTCGCCCGAGGCAGATTCCTGCACATGCTTTTTTGGTTGCTTGCCGTACTCGTTACCGCCATTGCGTGCGCCGCGCTCTATTACGCGGGCGCCGGCCGGCGGACCAGTGCCCCGGTGGCGGACGAGGAGCCGCTTGAACTCACGCATCTGAAGCTGCAGCTGCGTGAGATCGAGGCCGATGCGGTGCTCGGCCGGCTCGAGCCCGCCGAGGCCGTGGCGGCAAAGGCAGAGGTGGCGCGCGAGTTCATGCGGGTGAAGGCGGAAGCGGAAAAGGCGAAGCGGGCGGGCGCACCCGGCCGCGCGCTGGTCGGCATCGCGGTGGCGGCGACGGCGCTTATGAGCTTCGGCGTCTACGCCGCGCTCGGCCGCCCCGAAGTGCCGGCCGCCCCGCTCGAGGCGCGAACCGACCTGCCGCCCGCAGACATGACGCTCGAAACCGCCGTCGCGAAGATCGAGGAGCGGCTGGCGCAGGCGCCCGAGGATTTGCAGGGCTGGACGGTGATCGCCCCCGCCTACATGCAGATGGGTCGCTTCGCCGATGCGGCCAACGCCCTGCGCCGGGTCATCGCGCTCGATGGCCCGACGGCCGACCGCGAGACGGATCTGGGCGAAGCCCTGATGATGGCGGCAGGCGGCAAGGCCGAGGGCGAACCGCTGCAGCTGTTCGAAAGCGCCGCGGCGCGCGACCCGGCCCATGTCCGCTCGCGCTACTATATTGCCGGAGAGGCCATGCAGCGCGGCGATTTCGCCGCCGCCAAGGCCGGCTGGGAGGCGCTGATTGCGCTGGGCAAGGGCGACGAGCCGTGGCTGCCCAACGCCAGGGCCGGGCTCGAAGCGGCCGTAGCGGCGCTCGAGGGGGACGTCACGCTGCCCGATGAGGGCGCCGTCTCGGCCATGGTCGATGGCCTTGCGGCGCGGCTCGAGAGCGAGGGAGGAACGATAGAGGAATGGACGCGGTTGGTACGCTCGCGGCTTGTGCAGGGTCAGAACGATCTGGCACAGCAGGCTTATGACGCTGCCCGCAAGGCTTACCCGGACGCCAGCGTGCGCACCGAGCTCGATGTTCTTGCGGCTGACAATGGATTGGTGGCAAGCAATTGACCCGTAAGCAGAAACGCCTCGCGATCATCGGCGGCCTCGGAGCCGTGCTGGCCGTCGCGGCCGGCCTGATCTTCTTCGCCCTGCGCGACCAGATCGTGTTCTTCTATTCGCCCAGCGAGATCATCGAAAAACAGATCGCGGCAGGCACGCCGGTGCGCCTCGGCGGACTGGTGAAGGAGAATTCCTGCTCCCGTCTCGGCGAGACCACCAGCTTTGTCGTGTCCGATGGCGCGAGCGACATGAAGGTGGCGTTCACCGGCCTCTTGCCCGACCTTTTCCGCTCCAATCAGGGCGTGGTGGTCGAAGGCGCGCTGGCGGCCGACGGCACCTTTACCGCCACCAATGTGCTGGCCAAGCACGACGAGAACTACATGCCCAAGGAAGTGGTCGAAAAGCTCAAGGATTCCGGCGAGTGGCAGCGTGAAGCCTCTGCCATGCCCGAGGTGCTGGCCGACGACAACTGCGCCGCAAGATCACTGGCGCAGGCCGTGGCGGCACAGGGATCGTGAGGATGAGGGACGGCCTCGAGCGAGTGCACTTGGATCAGCCCTCTCCGCTGGTCACCCTCCCCCTTGCGGGGAGGGTAGCGCAGCTTGGCCGCGCAAGCGGCCTAGCGAAGCTAGGGTGGGGATATGTGAGAGGCCTCTTCCATACCCCCACCCTAGCTCTGCGACGTCGCTGCGCTCCTAGCGACGCTACCCTCCCCACGAGGGGGAGGGAGGGGAGTGGCTCAATCTCGCCGCTTGCGGCCGAGTGGATTTCGGAGGTGCAGGCATGAGCATCGAGCTTGGGCATTTTTCGCTGATCCTGGCTTTCGCCATCGCCTCGGTGTCGGCGGTGATGGGGCTGGCGTTCTGGAAGCGCGAGGCGTTCGCCGGCTATCTGCAGCAGGGCGCCATCCTGCAGTTCCTGCTGGTGGCGGCGGCCTTCGCGGCGCTGATCCAGGCTTTCGTCACCTCGGATTTCTCGCTCAAGCTCGCCGCTGAGCACAGCTATTCGCTGCAGCCTCTGATCTACAAGATCACCGCCGTGTGGGGGAACCACGAAGGCTCCATGGTGCTGTGGGTGCTGATCCTCGTGATCATGGGCGCTGCCGTCGCCGCCTTCGGCCGTAGCCTGCCCAAGGACCTGCTGACGCTGGTGCTGGCCATGCAGAGCCTGCTCGCCGCCGCCTTCCTCGGCTTTACGCTCTTTACCTCCAACCCGTTCGAGCGCCTCGTGCCGGCGCCCTTCGAGGGCATGGACCTCAATCCGGTGCTGCAGGATATCGGCCTCGCCATCCATCCGCCGCTGCTCTATGCCGGCTATGTCGGCTTTTCGATCTGCTTCAGCTTCGCTCTCGCAGCGCTGATCTCGGGCAAGATCGATGCCGCCTGGGCACGTTGGGTGCGGCCGTGGACCCTGTTCAGCTGGGCTTTCCTCACCCTCGGCATCGCCATGGGCTCCTACTGGGCCTATTACGAGCTCGGCTGGGGCGGCTGGTGGTTCTGGGATCCGGTCGAGAATGCCAGCTTCATGCCCTGGCTCGCCGGCACCGCGCTGCTCCACTCGGCGTTGGTGATGGAAAAGCGCAACGCGCTCAAGATCTGGACCATCTTCCTCTCCATCATCACCTTTTCGCTGAGCCTGCTCGGCACCTTCATGGTGCGCTCCGGCATCCTCACCTCGGTGCATACATTCGCGGCCGATCCCACGCGCGGCATGGTCATCCTCGCGCTGCTCGCCCTGTTCATCGGCGGCGCCTTCTCGCTCTTCGCCTTCCGGGCGAGCGCACTCAAGACCGGCGGGCTCTTCGCGCCGATCTCGCGCGAGGGAGCGCTGATCCTCAACAACCTCTTCCTCTCCTCGGCCACGGCGGCGGTGCTGGTGGGAACGCTCTACCCGCTGCTGCTCGATGCCCTCACCGGCGAGACGATCTCGGTGGGCGAGCCCTTCTTCAACCTCACCTTTGGCGCCATCATGGTGCCGCTGCTGATCGTGCTGCCCTTTGGCCCGTTCCTCGGCTGGAAGCGCGGCGACCTGATCGCGGTGACCCAGCGGCTGGCAGGCGCCGCGGGGCTGACGCTCTTCGCCACCATCCTCTGCTTCGCGCTCACTGGCGCCTCGGTGTCGCTGGCGCCGCTGGGGCTGCTACTGGGCTTCTGGGTGAGCTTTGGCGCCCTGGCCGAACTCATCGACCGTGCAAAGTTCTTCCGCACCGACGTGGTGACCTCGTTCCGCCGCCTGTTCGGCCTGCCGCGTACCGCCTGGGCCACGGCCATCGCCCATTTCGGGCTCGGCCTCACAGTCATCGGCATCGTCGCGGCGAGCGCGTGGCAGGAAGAGGTGGTCACCACCATCGAGCCGGGCCAGGCCGCCATGCTGGCCGGCCATCAGGTGATCTTCCAGGGCATCCGCCACGAGGAAGGGCCAAACTTCATCTCCGATGCCGGCGAGTTCTTCGTGCTCGGGCCGGGCGGCGAAGGCCGGACGGCGATTGCCGAGCGCCGCACCTATGTGGCGAGCGGCATGCCCACCACCGAGGCCTCGATCCTCACCTACGGGCTCAGCCAGCTCTACATCCAGCTGGGCGAGCCGCAGGCCGACGGCAAGTCGGTGGTCCGCATCTGGTTCAAACCCTACGTGACGCTAATCTGGATCGGCTGCCTGGTCATGGCCGGTGCCGGCTTCCTGTCGCTGACCTATCGCCGCATGCGCATCGGCGCGCCCAAGCCGGCGCGTACGCACGGCAAGGCACAAGGAGTACCGGCGCAATGAAATGGCTGCTGGCGCTCCTGATGGTCGTGTCGTTGGCCGCGCCGGCGCTCGCCGTGCGGCCCGACGAGATACTGGACGATCCGGTGCTCGAAACGCGAGCCCGCGCCATCTCGGCCGGGCTCCGCTGCCTTGTGTGCCAGAACCAGTCCATCGACGATTCGGAGGCCGACCTCGCCCGCGACCTGCGCCTTATCGTGCGCGAGCGGCTGGTGGCGGGTGACACCGACGACGAGGTCCGCGCCTATCTCGTGGCGCGTTACGGCGAGTATGTTCTGCTCAACCCGGTGATGGGGCCGCACACGATCCTCCTCTGGATCGCAGGACCGGCAGTGCTGATCGGCGGGGTCGTCGTGGTGCTTGTCGGCGCGGCGCGGCGGCGCAAGGTGACGACCGGCGCTGCCGAACTCACGGCCGAGGAAGCCGAGGCGCTCAAGGAACTCGACGGCAAGTAGCCATGCCGAATCGACGCTGCTACCGTCACCGGCGGGGCAGTTGGTCGATTCGAACGGGATGGCGATGGCACCTCTCCGCACTCTCCTCACCGCGCTCTTTGCGCTCGCCCTCACGGCGCCCGAGGCGCTGGCCCAGCCGGCGCGCGACCTGTTCGGCGCAATCCATACCCCCACCACCGGCACGCAGACGCCCATCGGCAGCTACGCCAGAGGCTGCCTTGCCGGCGGCGTGCAGCTCGCCACCGACGGGCCGGGCTGGCAGGCCATGCGCCTCTCGCGAGACCGGCGCTGGGGCATGCCGCACCTTGTCGAATACATCCAGGCGCTGGCCAAATCGGTGCAGCAGGATGGCTGGCCCGGCATCCTCGTCGGCGACATGGGCGCCGCCCGGGGCGGCCCGATGAAGAGCGGCCACGCCTCCCACCAGATCGGCCTCGACGTTGATATCTGGTTCGAGCCCATGCCCGGCCGCACCCTGAGCGCCGAGGAGCGCGAGAACAAGTCGGCCGTCTCCGTGCTCAAGAAGGGCACGCGCGAGGTTGATCCCACCCGCTTCAACGAGGCCCACCGGCTGCTGCTCTACCGCGCCGCCACGCTGCCCGGCGTGGCCCGCATCTTCGTGGCGCCGGGGATCAAGCGCTCGCTGTGCAATGCGAACTGGCGCGACCGCAGCTTTCTCAACAAGATCCGCCCCTGGTACGGCCACGACGACCATTTCCACGTCCGTTTGAGTTGCCCGCCCGGCGCCACGCTGTGTGAGAACCAGGCCCCCGCTCCCGCCGGAGAGGGCTGCGGCGACGAGCTCGCCTGGTGGTTCACCGACGAACCCTACAAGCCCAGCGACACGCCGCCTTCACCCCCGCTGACGCTAGCGGACCTGCCCAAGGAGTGTCGGGCCGTGCTGGAGTGGAAGGGGTAGGGGGCGTTCATATAGCCCGCGTGGCTGCTGCCGCCCCTTGACCATGCCTCGCATGGTCCCCTTTCCCCATTGTCACGGGGCAGACCCCGGCGACGTCGGTGCCCGACCAGGATCCTCCCCGTCGCCGGGGAGCTGGACCGGCCTAGCCGGTGGAGGGGCGATACAGGCACGACGAACCGGTCGGCACGCGCGCCGCCCCCTTGCCATCCGCTCGCTCCCTCGCGAATATCCCGCCCCGGCGCGGGGAGTGCGTCGGGGTGGGGTTCCATGAACAAGATCAGCCACAATTGGTCCGAGCACGTCGCGTTCGGGGCCGCCGCGGTGCATTTCCCCTCGAGCGTGTCCGAGGTGCAGCAGATCGTGCGCGCTGCCGATAAGGTGCGCGTCGTCGGGGCCCGGCACTCGTTCAACCACATCGCGGATACCACCGGTGCGCTGATCTCGCTGCGCGCCCTGCCGCGCCGGGCCGAGATCGACAAGGTCGGCCGCACCGTCACCATCGATGGCGGCACCACCTATGCCGAGCTGGCGCCGGTGATCGACCGGGCGGGCTTCGCGCTCTTCAACCTGCCATCGGTGCCCGATTTCACCATTGCCGGCGCGGTCTCGACCGCCACGCATGGCTCCGGAAACCACAACCGCAACCTCGCCGCCTCGGTGGCCGCGCTTGAAATCGTCACCGCCTCGGGCGAGCTGCTGAGGCTCCGTCGCGGCGAGCCCGATTTCGACGGCGCCGTGGTCGGGCTCGGGGCGCTCGGCGTGGTCGTGGCGCTGACGCTCGACCTCGTGCCGCGCTTCGATATCCGCCAGACCGTCTATCGCAACCTTCCCTTCGACACGGTGGTCGAGAATTTCGACGAGCTGATGGGCAGCGCCTATTCGGTGAGCCTCTTCACCCATTGGAACAGCGAGTTTGTCGATCAGGCCTGGCTCAAGGACCTCGCCCATACCCCCGCGCCGGGAGCAGACTTCTTCGGTGGCACCCCGGCCGAAACCCAGATGAGCCCGGTGCTGGGCAAGGAGCCCTATGGCACAACGGGGCAGTTCGGTACCGTCGGCCCCTGGTACGACCGGCTGCCCCATGCCCGCATCGGCGCGCTGCCCACCGAGGGCTACGAGTACCAGTCGGAATACTTCATCGCCCGGCGCGATGCCCCCGCTGCCATGCGCGCGCTCAAGGCGGTGCAGCAGGCGCTCCATCCGGCGCTGGTGGTGTCGGAAGTGCGCACCATCGCCGGCGATGATTTCTGGCTAAGCACCAACAATGCCGGCGACAGTGTCGGCTTCCACTTCTCCATGGCGCGCGACTGGGCCGAGGTGAGCAAGGCGCTGAAAGTCATCGAGGCGGCACTCGCGCCCTTCGCGCCCCGGCCGCACTGGGGCAAGCTGTTCGTCATGCCCGCCGCCGAGGTGCAGGCCAGCCACCCGCGCCTCGCCGATTTCCGCGCGCTCGCGGTCCGGCACGACCCTGCGGGAAAATTCCGCAACGCCTTCCTCGACGCCTATGTGTTTTAGGCGCCTGCCAGCAATGTTGGGAAACATTACCGACATTTAACGTCGGTGACACGCTGCAGAAAGGCGCGGCACTCCATATGTCAGGTCCATCGATGCATGCCTGACCAAGGAGATCTTCATGCGCTCGACTTTCTCATCCCGTGCTCGCCGCTGGATCGGCGCTTCGGCGCTTGCGATCCTCGCCGGCATCGGCGGCGGTTCCGCCTTCGTGGCCGCTACTGCCCCCACCAACGCCCAGCAGGAAGCCACGCTACTCCCCGCCGCGCAGATCACTGCGCCGGCCGTCACGAATGCTCCGAATTTCGCCGATCTCGTCGAGGCCGTTAAGCCGGCCGTCGTGTCGATCATCGTCGAAGGTGCCGAGAAGGAGACCCGCCGTCTGCAGCGGGGCGGGCGCCAGTTCAACTTCAGCTTCCCCGACCTGCCCGACGATCATCCGCTCAAGGACTTCTTCGACCAGTTCGGCCCGCGCATTCCCGGCAACGAGGGCGGTCGTGCCCTGCCGCCGCGCAAGTTCACGGCCGCCGGTTCCGGCTTCGTCATCTCGGCTGATGGCTATGTCGTCACCAACAACCACGTGGTCGACAATGCCTCCAAGGTGACGGTCGTGTTCGACGACGGCACCGAGAAGGAAGCCAAGGTCGTCGGCACCGACGTGAAGACCGACCTCGCCGTGGTGAAGCTCGATGGCGAGACCGACCTGCCCTTCGTCAAGCTCTCCGAGACCGAGCCGCGCGTCGGCGAGTGGGTCGTGGCCGTGGGTAACCCGTTCGGCCTTGGCGGCACCGTCACTGCTGGCATCATCTCGGCCCGCGGCCGCGATATCCAGGGCTCGGCCTATGGCGACTTCCTGCAGATCGACGCGGCGGTGAACACCGGCAATTCCGGTGGCCCCGACTTCAACATGCAGGGTGAAGTGGTTGGCGTGAACACCGCCATCTTCTCGCCCAATGGCGGCAATGTCGGTATTGCCTTCGCCATCCCGGCCTCGGTGGTCAAGCAGGTCACCGACCAGCTGATCTCGTCGGGCACCGTCACCCGCGGCTTCCTCGGCGTCGGCATCCAGGACGTGAACCGCGACATCGCCGAGAGCGTCGGCCTGTCGGCTCCGCGCGGTGCGCTGGTCACCGAGCCGACCAAGGACAGCCCGGCCGACAAGGCCGGCGTCAAGTCGGGCGACGTGATTACGAAGGTGGACGGCAAGACCATTAACAACGCCCTCGACCTCAGCCGCACCATTGCCGGCAAGAACCCGGGCACCAAGGTCGAGCTGACCATCTGGCGCGACGGCAAGGAGCAGACGATCTCCGTCGAGCTGGGCAAGCTGGACGAGACCCGCATCGCCGACAACAACTCGGCGCCTCAGGTGCCCGATGAGCCGGCCGCTCCCGCCGAGACCAGCGTCGGCCTGACGCTCGTGCCGAACTCGGATGGCGAAGGTCTGCTGATCCAGGACGTTGATCCGGAGTCGCCGGCCGCCGAGAAGGGTTTTGCGATCGGCGACACCATTCTCGAGGTCAACAACCAGCCGGTCGCCACCGTGTCTCAGTTCGAGAAGGCCATCCAGGGCGTCAAGGATGCCGGCCGTGGCACGGCTCTCATCAAGGCCCAGCGCGACGGCAACACCCGCTTCATCGGGCTGCCGCTCCGTTCCGGCAACTGACGGGATCGGGCCCCGGGGCACGCGCTCCGGAGCCGCCTTCCCTTCGCAACGAAGCCTGAGGACCGGGACTCGCAAGGGTTCCGGTCTTTGATCGAATGAAGCAGACTGAGGGCACGCTGGGGGCGACGAGATGAAGATTCTCCTGATCGAGGATGATCGCGAAGCGGCGAGCTACCTGATCCAGGCGCTCGACGAGGCGGGCCACGTGACGCACCACGCCGCCGATGGTGAGACCGGCTACGCCATGGCCTCATCGATGGATTACGACGTGCTCATCGTCGATCGCATGCTGCCCCGCCGCGATGGCCTCTCCATCATCGAAAGCCTGCGCGCCGAGGGTGACCACACCCCCGTGCTGATCCTCTCGGCGCTGGGCGAGGTGGATGACCGCGTCACCGGCCTCAGGGCAGGGGGCGACGACTATCTGGTGAAGCCCTATGCCTTCACCGAGCTGCTCGCCCGCATCGAGGTGCTGGCCCGGCGCTCCTCGCCCGCCGAAGCGGCAACCAGCTTTACCGTGGGCGGCCTTCATCTCGACCGGCTCTCGCGCAAGGTGGAGCGCGATGGCGAGCCCATCCTGCTGCAGCCGCGCGAGTTCCGCCTGCTCGAATACCTGATGAAGAATGCCGGCAAGGTGGTGACCCGCACCATGCTGCTGGAAAACGTGTGGGACTACCACTTCGACCCGCAGACCAACGTCATCGACGTCCACATGTCCCGCCTGCGCGCCAAGATCGACAAGGGCCACGCCAACCCGCTGCTGCACACCATTCGCGGCGCCGGCTACATGATCCGCGAGTAGGCCATGGCCCGCGTGCTGAAGCTCAGTGAGCTCTGGCGCACCACCACGGTGCGCCTCACTGCGCTTTTCCTCCTCATCTTCGTCATCTTCGCCGTCGGGCTGCTCGGCCTCGTCTGGTGGCAAACCACCATATCGCTGCAGCGCACCCAGACCGACGCCATCGATCGCGAGACCCTGGCGCTGCAGCGCATCGACTCGGATCGCGGCTTCCGTGCCACCATCCTCGCCGTCGGCCGCCTCGCGCAGCAGCCGGGGCCCGGTATCTACTACCTCGCCGACCCTACCGGGCAGATGATCATCGGCAATGTCACCGACCTTCCCTCCGAGGTGGTGGCCGAGCCCGGCACCTACAGCTTCAACTACGAGCGCGAGCGCGCCGTCGATGACGATCCGGACGCGCCCGCGCCCACCGGCAATGCCATCGTGCGCAGCGCCCTGCTCGACTCCGGCCTCATCCTCGTGGTCGGCCGCGACGTGGTGGAGCGGCGCGGCTTCACCGCCATCATCCTGCAATGGTTCGCCATCGGCGTGGGCGGCATCGTGCTGCTCTCGGTGGTGGCAGGCGGCGTCACCGCGGTGCGCGTATTGCGCCGGATGGAGACGATCACCGCCACCTCGCGCAAGATCATGTCGGGCAGCCTCTCGGAGCGCGTGCCTGTCACCGGCCGCAACGACGAGTTCGATCGCCTTGCCACCAGCCTCAACCAGATGCTCGACCGCATCGAGCAGCTGATGCAGGGGATGAAGGAGGTGACCGACAACGTCGCCCACGACCTCAAGACGCCGCTCACACGGCTGCGCAACAAGGCCGAATCCGCCCTGCGCGACGGGCAGAACGAGGAGCAGCGTCGCGAGGCGCTGGAAATGACCATCGAGGAGAGCGACAAGCTCATCCGCACCTTCAATGCCCTCCTGATGATCGCCCGCGCCGAGGCCGGCACCCCCTCCGGCGCCTTCTCCGAACTCGACCTCAGCGCGGTGGTCTCCGACGTCGCCGAACTCTACGGCCCGGTCGCCGAGGATGCGGGGCTGGAGCTGGTCGCCGAGGTGGCGGAGGGCGTAAGACTCAACGGCAACCGGGAGCTGCTGGGGCAGGCGCTGGTCAATCTCGTCGAGAACGCGCTCAAGTATTACGAGCCGGCCGAGGGCAAGACGGGCCGCATCACAGTGGGGCTGAAACAGGCAGGGGGCAGGGTACTGATCGAAGTCGCCGACAACGGTCCTGGCATTCCGCCTGAAGACCGGGCGCGCGTGGTGGAACGCTTCGTGCGCCTCGAAAAGAGCCGCACCATGCCCGGCTCCGGCCTGGGTCTCTCGCTGGTCGCGGCCGTCGCCCGCCTGCATGGCGGCGAACTGCGGCTCGAGGACAACGCGCCGGGGGTAAGGGCAGTGATCGATCTGCCGGGGGTGGCGAGCTGACCTGAGCCTGTGGCCGCCTCCTCTGCCATGCTTCGCATGGTCCCCTTCCCCCCGTTGTCACGTCCGGCGACGTCGATGCCCCAACCTCGATCCTCCACCGCGAAGCGGGGGAGGGGACCAGCCGCAGGCTGGTGGAGGGGGCGTCAGGTATCTCGGCCCCTCAGTGGTTCGTCTGAACCGAAGTCTCGCCTACCCCGATCCCCGACACTTTCCCGCCCTTGATCACGTAGCCGATATACTGGGCGATGTTGGTGTAGCCGCCGGGTCGGTCGTTGCGGTAGGCGATCTTGTTGCCCGAGGCCGCGCCGAAGGTGGCCTTGAGGTCGGCGGTCGCGGCCCCCAGCCCCGGGATGCCGAAATCGGGCGCCGTCGTGCCGGCCGGGGCGGCGTCGCAGCCCTTGGCGGCGGGGCCGGTCTCGGCCGCCACCATCATCACGAACTCGTAGCCGCCCAGCGCATTGGAAATGAACCACATGTTGCTGCCCTCGGCCGCGTAGCACAGCCAGTCGGCGCGGCTCGCCCCTTCGCCCGCAGTCTGGATCGTGCCGCCGAGGACCTTCTGCACGTCCCTGAGCTTGGTGCGCTGCAGCGTGATCGCCAGCTTGCCTACCGTGATCTGCTTCACCGCCGGCTTTTCGAGATTGGCCTTCGAGAAGTTGAAGCTGTTGCCGTAGATCGCCTGACCCATCCCGCCCAGCTGGGCGGCGGAGGCGGGTGCGACGGCGGCGGCGAAGGCGAGGCAGAGGGCGGCAATGCGCAGTTTCATGGGACGCTCTTGGCAATAAAGGCGGCGCGAGATTTACCGAAAGCGGGGGCGGTGAAAAGGGAACAAATGCGTCTATTCCCGCAGTTTCCTTGCCGACTTGCAGGCCCGCCGCTATCGGTTTGTCCATGACAGTCTCGCTCGACACCCTGCTTCACGCGGCCCCCTACCTTCAGGGACTGGCCGAGCGCCATGCCGAATGGTTCGCCGCGAGCCGTTCCCTCTCACCCGATACCGCCCTGCAGACGGTGCTGCTTGGTGTGAAGCGGGCCGGCGAGGGCGCCGCCGACGAGGCCGAGATCGGCCGCGAACTGCGCATCGCCAAGGGCCGCGTCGCGCTGCTCGCCGCCGTGTCCGAGGTCGAGGGGAGCTGGACCACGGCGCAATCGACCGCCGCACTCTCCGACCTCGCCGACTATGCGCTCGATGCCGGGCTCGAAACGCTGATGCGCCTCGCCGCGGCGCGCGGGCTGGTGAAGAACGATACCGCCGCGAGTTCCGGCCTCGCCCTCTTTGCCCTCGGCAAGCACGGCGGGCGCGAGCTCAACTATTCGAGCGACATCGACATCGTCGCCTTCTTCGATCCCCAAAAGGTCGAGGCCACCGAGCCGGGCGAGGAAACGCGGCTGATGACCCGCATCGTGCAGCGGCTCGCCAACCTGATGCAGGACCGCACCGAGCACGGCTACGTCTTCCGCACCGACCTGCGGCTGCGCCCCGACCCGGGCGCGACCCCCGTCGCCCTGCCCATCGACGCGGCACTGACCTACTACGAGGCCCGCGGCCAGAATTGGGAGCGCGCCGCATGGATCAAGGCCCGCCCCTGCGCCGGCGACCGCGAAGTAGGGGAAGCGTTCCTCAAGGAACTCGCCCCTTACGTCTGGCGCAAGCACCTCGACTTCGCTACCATTGCCGACATCCAGGCGATGAAGCGGCAGATCAACATCGCCAAGAATGTCGGCGACGTGCGGGTGGAGGGCCACAACGTCAAGCTCGGGCTCGGCGGCATCCGCGAGATCGAGTTCTTCACCCAAACCCAGCAGCTGATTGCCGGGGGGCGCGATTTGAGCCTCCGCGTCCGCCCCACGGCCGAAGCGCTGGCAGCACTGGCAAAGGCGAACTGGATCACCCAGCAGGCCGCCGACGACCTCACGCGTACCTATTGGTTCCTCCGCGCCGTCGAGAACCGCCTGCAGATGCTGCGCGACGAGCAGACCCAGACCATGCCGGAGACGGAGGCGGAGCTTTCCGTCATCGCCACGCTCATGGGCCAGGAGTACCTGCCGGCCTTCGAAAGTACCTACCGCGCGGCGCTCAATCTCGTCGTCGGCTACTACGCCAACCTCTTCACCGAGGGCGAGAGCCTCGCCAGCGGCACCGGCAGCCTCGTCTTCACCGGCACCGACGACGATCCCGACACGGTCGAGACCCTGAGCGGCATGGGCTTCCGCGAGCCCTCAAAGGCCATCGCCACGGTGAAGAAGTGGCACTATGGCAGCTATCCGGCGACCCGCGCCGCCGCCGCCCGCGCCCACCTCACCGAGCTGCTGCCGGCCCTGCTCACGACCATTTCCGAGGCCGGCAACCCCGACGATGCGCTCCGCCGCTTCGACGATTTCCTCTCGCGCCTGCCGGCGGGCGTGCAGCTTTTCTCTCTGTTGCGCAACCACGCCAACCTGCGCAGCCTGCTGGTTGCCCTGATGGCCTCGGCGCCGCGCATGGCCGATGCGGTCATTCACCGTGCCCACGTGATGGACTCGCTGATCGACCCCGCCTTTGCCGATGAGGTGCGGCGCAAGGAAGCGCTTCTGGGCAAGATCGAGAGCTTCTTCGCCGATGCCCGCGATTATCAGGACGCCATCGACCGTGCCCGCATCCTGGGACAGGAGCAGGTCTTCCTCATCGCCGCGGGCCTCCTCGCCGGTTCGCTCGACGCGAGGCGGGCAGGGGAGCAGTTCACCACGCTGGCCGAGGCGCTGCTGCTGCGGCTGTTCGACAGCGTGCGGCGCGAGTTCGAAAAGCGCCACGGCGTGATCCCCGGCGCGAGCGCCGCGCTCCTCGCCTTCGGCAAGATGGCGAGCCGCGAAATGACGGCCCGCTCCGACCTCGACTTCATCATGCTCTACGACCTGGGCACCGACGAGGAGTCGAACGGCGAAAGGCCGCTGGCGGCGAGCCAGTATTACACGCGGCTGACCCAGCGCCTCATTGCCGCCCTGAGTGCACCCACCTCCGAGGGGGTGCTCTATGAGGTGGACATGCGGCTGCGTCCCTCCGGCAATGCCGGCCCGTTGGCGACCCGGCTCAGCGGCTTCATCCAGTATCACCACGAAAGCGCGTGGACCTGGGAGCATCTGGCGCTCAGCCGCGCCCGCGTCGTCCAGGCCGACCACGGTCTCGGCGAGGAGGTGGATGCCGCCATCGCCGAGATCCTGTCGCGCCCGCGCGATGTGCAGAAGACCATCGACGATGTCGTCTCGATGCGCGCCCTGATAGCCAAGGAGCGCCCGCCGCGCCACCCGTTCGACCTCAAGCTCGCGACCGGCGGCCTTGTCGACCTCGAGTTCATCGCCCAGTCGGCCCAGCTCGTCGCCCGCGACATCGTGGCCGCTCCGCATGCGCCGACCGATGAAGTGCTCCGCCGCCTCGGCGAAACCGGCCTCGTGCCGCAGGGCGAACGCCTTGCCGAGATCCACGCGCTCTATTCCACCATCCTGCAGGTGATGAGCGCCGCCCTGGCCGACCCCTTCAAGGACGAAGGCTGGACCGACGCCTTCCGCGAACTCCTCGCCCAGCGCACCAACACCCCCAACTTCGCCCGCCTCGCCGACGACATCGCTGAAATGGAACGCGAAGTCGCCGCCGCTGCCGAAGCCTGGTACGCCAAGGCGCGGACGCTGCAGGCGGTGTGAGGGGTGCCCTAAGCCGCTCGCGCCTCTTCCTCGGCGAGCAGTGGCAGGGACACCGCCACCGTCGTGCCAAGGCCCTGGCGGCTGTCGATGGCGAGGCGGCCGCCGCTGAGTTCGGCTATGGCGCGGCTGATGGCGATGCCGAGGCCGGCGCCCTCGCGGTCGCGCGTCAGGGCGGCATCACCGAACACGAAGGGCTGCGACAGGGATTCGAGCCGCTCCTCGCTCATGCCGATGCCGGTGTCGCTGATCTCGATCACCACCCCGTCGTGGGCGGCATAGGCCGCGAGCGTCACCTTGCCGCCGCGCGGGGTGAAGCGGATGGCATTGTCCACGAGGTTGGAGACCATGCGTTCGAGCGCGAAGCGATCGGCGGTGAGGATGGCCTCACAGGCCCCGCCCAGCCCCATGGTGATGCCGGCACGCTGTGCCAGCGACGAGTAGCGGCGCAACACCGCCACCAGCAGCTCGTCGGCGGTGAAGCGGTCGCGCTTCAGCTCGCGCCGGCCGCCTTCGAGTTCGGCGAGCTCGAGGATGTTGGCGAAAAAGCCGAGCAGCCGCTCACCCGAGGCCTTCACCGCCTCCACATAGTTGAGATAGCGCCCGTCGCCGAGAGGGCCGAAGGGCTGCTGCCGCAGCATGTCGGCAAAGCCGATGATGTGGTTGAGCGGCGTGCGGATATCGTGACTCAAATGGGCGAGGAAGCTGGTCTTGGCCCGGCTCGCGGCCTCGGCGCGAATTTTTTCCTCATGATAGCGGCGGGCGAGTTGGCGCTGTTCCTCGCGGATCGAGGTGAGCAGCTGGTTGGTGCGCCGGCTCTCGGTCACGTCCATCACCAGCGTCACGAAGCCGCCCACGTCCAGCGGCCGCTCCTCGATCAGCAGGGTCGAGCCATCCTCGCGGTGGAGTTCGAGCAGGCGATTCTGCCAGTCCTCGCGCACTGGCTGCATGGCGCCGCCGGCGCGCAGCCGCTGGATAACCTCGTGATAGGCGGCGCCGGGCGGCAGGCTGTCGGGCGTAACGCGCAGGCGCTCGGCAAAGCGTTCATTGGCCGTGACGAGGCGCGCATCGGCGCTCCAGCAAGCGACACCGAACGGCAGCGTGGCGATCAGCGCTTCGGTAGGGGTAACGGTGGCAGTCACGGTGTCGGGTTCGCGGAACGCGGCGATGGCGGCGCTGATCCGATGCAACAGGCCACGCCGGCCCCGCACCGTTTCTGCCGCCACCGGCGCGCGGAATCGTCCACCGCCGGCGCCGGATTGCTCCGTCGACCGCATCAAGTTCTCCGTCTCACTATTCTGGGGGCGACCCGGACCACTGCCCCTGAGCAAGACTTTGAATCTGCTTCGTGATTTGAGGCAATAGGGTGTCCCGCGCGACACCATCGCGCAGGGCAAAAATGCGAGTCGCCAGAATCACTTAGCCGCGAAGAAAAATTCTTCTAACCGTAACCCCTTGTTAACCAGCCGAATCTCAGCCCGCGAGGGTTCGGTCCAGGATTTCGGCCGTGTTGCGGCTGAGGTTGCCGGTATCCTTGAGCGCCTGCATGGCCGCGCGGGCGGCCTCGCGCCGCCCCGGCTCGAAGCTCTGCCAGACACGGAAGGCGGTGAGCACGCGCGCCGCAACCTGCGGGTTGCGCCCGTCCACGTCGGCCACGAACTGGGTCAGGAAGCGGAAGCCCTCGCCATCAGGGCGCGCGAACTGCGTCGGGTTGTTCATCCCGAACACCGCCGCCAGCGCCCGCAGCCGGTTGGGGTTGTTGCGCGGGAAATCCGGTTCCGCCAGGATCGCCCTCAGCCGGTCGATGGTGCCGGCATCGGGCGATTGCGCATTGAGCGACAGCCACTTGTCGAGCACCAGCGGATCGGCGGTGAAACGGGCGCGGAAATCGGCGAGCAGTGCTTCGGCATCCGCCGTCCAGTTGAGCACGATGGTGCTGAGCGCTGCCATGCGGTCGGTCATGTTGAGCGCGCGCTCATACTGCTCGCGCGCCAGCTGCGCCGCGCCTTCGGCCTCGCCCGTCACCAGCTGGGCCAGCGCCGTGTTCTTCATTGCGCGCCGCCCGGCCTGCTGGAAATCGGGCGAGTAGGCGAGGCGGCTGTCATTGGTGAGGTAGACCCTTTCCAGCGCCTCGCGGTTGCGGCCCACGATCTCGCGCACCAGCTGCCGCCGCACTTCGTGGATGCGGTCGGGGTCAACGTCGCTGCCGAGGTCGCGGGCGACCTGCTGCTCGGCCGGCAGTTGCAGCGCATGAGCCTTGAAGGCCGGATCGAGTTCTTTCGATTGCAGCGTCTCGGCCAGCGCTTCGGCCAGCGCGGCCGATTGCGCCGCCGTCCACGGCTTGCCGCGCACCGCCTCGACCATCAGCCGCCCGGCCACGTCCTGCAGCGCCTGCCAGCGGTTGAACGGGTCGGCATCGTGGCGGGCGAGAAAGAGCTGGTCGGCCTCGGTGAGCGACGATTTGATCTTCACCGGCGCTGAGAAACCGCGGAACAGCGAGGGCACCGGCCGGTTGGGCACGCCGGTGAAGGTGATGGTCGCCGATGCCCTGTCCACCACCAGCAGGTCGTCGCCGCGCAGCTCGGCGCCGGTCACATCGTTCCAGCCCATGGGCGAGCCGTTCGGCCCGATGAGCCCGAATTTCACCGGCAGCACCATGGGCTGCTTGTCAGGCTGGCCCTGCGTCGGCTTCGTCTCCTGGCTGATGGTCAGCGTGTAGGTTTGGCTTGCCGCGTCGTAGCTGTCCGACACGGTGACCTCGGGCGTGCCCGCCTGCAGGTACCATTGCAGGAAGTGCTGCAGGTCTTCGCCCGAAGAATCCTCGAACACCTTGATGAAGGCCTCGATGGTCGTGGCCTCGCCGTCATGGCGCTCGAAATAGAGGTCCATACCCTTGCGGAAGCCGGCCTCGCCCAGCAGCGTCGCCAGCATGCGGACGATCTCGGCACCTTTCTCGTAGATCGTCGTCGTGTAGAAGTTGTTGATTTCCTTGTAGTGGTCGGGCCGCGGCGGGTGGGCCAGCGGGCCGCCATCCTCGGGGAACTGCGCTTGCCGCAGCAGTCGCACGTCCTCGATGCGGTTCACCGGGCGCGAGCGCTCGTCCATCGAGAACTCCTGGTCGCGATAGACCGTGAGCCCTTCCTTGAGGCAGAGCTGGAACCAGTCGCGGCAGGTGATGCGGTCGCCCGTCCAGTTGTGGAAATATTCGTGCGCGATGACGCTCTCGATCGAGGCGTAGTCGGCGTCGGTGGCGCTCTCGGGCTTGGCGAACACCAGCTTGTCGTTGAAGATATTGAGGCCCTTGTTCTCCATCGCGCCGAAGTTGAAGTCGGAGACGGCGACGATGTTGAAGATGTCGAGGTCGTACTCGCGGCCGAAGCGGCGCTCGTCCCAGGCCATGGCGCGCTTGAGCGAGTCCATGGCGTAGCCGCATTCGCCCTCCTTGCCGTGCTCGCAATAGATACCCAGCGCGACCTGCCGGCCCGAGGCGGTGGTGAACGTGTCGTGGATCGAGCCCAGGTCGCCGGCCACCATGGCGAAGAGATAGCTCGGCTTGGGGAAGGGGTCCTCCCACACGGCGTAGTGGCGGCCGTCGCCGAGGTCGCCCGTCTCGATGCGATTGCCATTGGCGAGCAGGACGGGCGCGAGCGTCTTGTCGGCCGTCATCCGCACCTTGAACGGCGCCAGCACGTCGGGACGGTCATAGTACCAGGTGATCCGGCGGAAGCCCTCGGGCTCGCACTGCGTGCACCAGGTGCCGTTCGAGCGGTAGAGGCCCATGAGCTTTGTGTTCTTCTCGGGCTCCACCTGCACCTCGGTTTCGAGCACGAAGCGCTTGAGCGGCGGCTCGAGGATGCTGAGCGTTGTCGGCGTTTCCTCGTAGGCGGTGAGCGCCAGCGGCAGCCCGTCGATCGCGATCGAAAGCAGCTTCAGCTCGTCGCCGTCGAGGGTCAGCGGCGTGCCCGGCGACGTGCCGGGGCGGGGAGAGATGGTGAGTAGTGAGCGGATGCGGCTGGTGCCAGGCGCCACGTCAACGTCCAGCTCCACCTTCTCGATGATGTACGGGGTCGGAGCGTAATCCTTGAGATAAATCGTCTCGTCGTTCTCGCCGCGCATCAAAATCTCCGCAACTTCAACTCGTTAATGAGTGTGGCACGGCAGCTACAGCAGAATCCAGCCACTGATGTATTCTGTGCGGCTGTCGACCGGGTCGTTCCGGAGCCGCCAGCACGCACCTCCGCCGCGCCAAAGGCGTGTCGTGTGCGTAATCCAAAACGATAAGAAGGGTAAGCCCTGCTCGGGGCTGACGCGCTTGACCTCAACATTGCTTGAGGTCGTAGGCGCTGGTTCTCCCGAGCAAGGTTCAAGGAGCGTCTTTAATGATCGGCCCCGTATTCAAGTGGTTCGAAGCACGGCTGAACCCCTATCCGCTGGGCGATCCGGAACAGCCGCCCAAAACGCTGCTCGCCTTCTGCCTGCACTATTCGAAGGGCGCCAAGAAATGGCTCGCCGCCATGGCCATTCTCGGCGCCGCCATCGCCATCGGCGAGATCGCGCTATTCGGCTTCATGGGCTCGATCGTCGACTGGCTCGGCACGGCCGACAAGGCGACCTTCCTGGAGACCGAAGGCTGGAAGCTCTGGCTCATGGGCGGCTTCCTGCTCATCGGCCTGCCGCTGCTGCAGCTCATCGACACGCATATCATCCACCAGACGCTGCTCGGCAACTTCCCGCAGCGCATCCGCTGGATGGCCCATCGCTACCTCATCCGGCAGTCGATGAGCTATTTCCAGGACGAGTTTGCCGGCCGCATCGGCGCCAAGCTGATGCAGACCGCGCTCGCCGTGCGCGAAGTGGTGATGAAGCTGCTCGACGTGACGATCTTTGTGGTCGTCTACTTCGCCGGTGCGGTCGTGCTGGCGGCGATGAGCGACCTGTGGCTCGCCGTGCCCTTCCTCGTCTGGCTCACCGCCTATGTGGCGCTGCTCTCGTACTTCATCCCCCGGCTCGGCAAGATTTCCGAGGCGCAGGCCGATGCGCGCTCGCTGATGACCGGCCGCATCGTCGACAGCTACACCAACATCGCCACCGTAAAGCTCTTCTCGCATAGCCATCGCGAGGAGGAATACGCGCACGAGGCCATGACCGAGTTCATGGGCACCGTGCACCGGCAGATGCGCATGGTCACCCAGCTACAGGTGATCATCACCACCATGAACTGCGTGCTGCTAGCCGCCGTGGTCGCCATCGGCATCGGCCAGTGGCTCAACGGTGCCATGACGCCGGGCGCCATCGCGGTGGCCGCGGCGCTGGTCCTGCGCTTCCAGGGCATGAGCCAGTGGGTGATGTGGGAAATGTCGGCGCTGTTCGAGAATATCGGCGTCGTGCGTGACGGCATCAGCTCCATCTCCCTGCCGCGCGTCGTCGCCGACCAGCCGGGTGCGAAGCCTCTCGGCCCGGTAAAAGGCGACATCCAGTTCAAGGACGTGTCCTTCCACTACGGCAAGGCCGCCGGCGTCATCGAGGGGCTGAACCTCTCGATCCGGCCGGGCGAGAAGATCGGCCTTGTCGGCCGTTCGGGCGCCGGCAAGTCGACCATCGTCAACCTGCTGCTGCGCTTCTACGACCGGGAGTCGGGCACGATCACCATCGACGGCATCGACATCGCCACCGTGCAACAGGACTCCCTGCGCGCGCAGATCGGCGTCGTCACGCAGGATACTTCGCTCCTCCACCGCTCGGTGCGCGACAACATCCTCTATGGCCGTCCCGATGCGTCCGAGGAGGAGATGATCGCGGCCGCCCGGCTCGCCGAGGCCGACGCCTTCATCGAAACCCTCGCCGACCCCAAGGGCCGCAAGGGCTTCGATGCCCATGTCGGCGAACGCGGCGTAAAGCTCAGTGGCGGCCAGCGCCAGCGCATCGCCATCGCCCGCGTGCTGCTCAAGAACGCGCCGATCCTCGTCCTCGACGAGGCGACGTCGGCGCTCGACAGCGAGGTCGAAGCGGCCATCCAGAGCCAGCTCAGCCGCCTCATGGAAGGCAAGACGGTGATCGCCATCGCCCACCGTCTCTCCACCATCGCGGCCATGGATCGCCTCGTCGTACTCGACAAGGGCCGCATCGTCGAGGAGGGCACCCACGCCGAACTCATCCGCCTCGGCGGCCACTACGCCCGCCTGTGGAACCGCCAGTCCGGCGGCTTCCTCGAACCCGACTTGCAGGAGGAGGCGGCCGAGTAAGGGGCATCAGTCCGGCGCGGCCCCCCTCCCTCCCCCTTGTGGGGAGGGTAGCAGAGCTAGCCGCCCCTTGGCGGCGTAGCGTCGTTGGGGTGGGGTAGGGAAGCGCGCGCTGCCCCTTCCGCCTCTTCGCCCTCCCTTCATGGGAGGGCCGGGGAGGGGCCGTCATACGCCGTTATCGCCTACGCCGTGCCTGCCAACACCCAACCATCCCAAGGAGGGACAAATGGAAACTCGCAACCACCCGATGATGATCGCACCTGCGGCTCTCTCGCCCGTCAAAGAGAAACGAAAGCAATCCCACAGGGCCCTCGCCTGATCCGCCGACAAAGCGTCAGAAAGGGCTCGGAAATGAGTGACAAATGCTCAACCGAGTCATCGCCTGGTTCGATGCCCGCTACACTCCGGTAGCGCTGGCCAAGGACACGCAGCCCCCGCACGGGGTGTCCGCCTTCACCTTCTATTTCATCAATCAGTTCCGCGGCGCCTTTGCGCTGCGCATGATCCTCGTCGCCATCGGCTCGATCGCCGATGCGATGATGCCGATCTTCGTCGGCATCGTGGTCGGCCTGCTCGCCACCACGCCGCCCGGCCAGATGTTCGAGCTCCACTGGCAGACCTTCGCGTGGATGATCGCGGTGATCGCCGTGATCCGCCCGGTCACCTTCCTGCTCGATACGCTGGTGCGCAACCACTCCATCGTGCCCAACCTCGTCGACATCGTCCGCTGGCAGAGCCACTGGCACGTCATCCGGCAGAGCTGGACCTATTTCCAGAACGACTTTGCCGGCCGCATCGCCAACAAGATCATGCAGGCGGGCGAAAGCGTCGAGATGACGGTCAACATGACCATCGACGCCGTCTGGTATGCCGGCATCTTCGTGGTCGTGGCGGTGGTCGTGCTGCTCGGGCTCGACTGGGTGCTGCTGGTGCCCATCGTGGTGTGGCTGATCCTCTACGGCATCCTCTTCACCATCGTCATGCCGCTCATCGCCAAGTATTCCGAGGATCTCTCGGAGGCGAAGTCGGTGATGACCGGCCGTATCGTCGACAGCTACACCAACATCCACACGCTCAAGACCTTCTCGACCGATGGCCACGAGGACGCCTATGTGGCCGACTCGGTGAACGAGCACGCGCGCGAGTTCCGCAAGCTCATGCGGGTGTTCACCTACATGTGGTCCACCCTGTTCCTGCTCAATGCCGGCCTCGTGATCTCGATCGCCTGGATCGCGCTTGCCGCCTGGAACAACGGCACCCTCAACGCCGCCGCCGTCGCCACCGCCATCCCGTTCGCGCTCCAGATCATGAACATGAGCGGGTGGATCCTCGATGTCGGCTCCAACATCTTCCGCCAGATCGGCACGACCCGGGACTCCATGGAAACCATCGCCCAGCCCATCGCCATGCTCGATCCGCCGGACGCCCCGAAGCTCGAGGTCCGCGAGGGCCGCATCGAGTTCCGCGACGTCAGCTTCAACTACTGGCGCGGCAAGGAAGGCACGGTGATGGAGAGGTTCAACCTCACCATCGAGCCGGGCGAGAAGGTGGGGCTGGTGGGTCGTTCGGGGGCCGGCAAGTCGACCATGGTCAACCTGATGCTGCGCCTGTTCGACGTGGAATCGGGTTCGATCCTGATCGACGGGCAGGACGTGCGGAACGTCACGCAGGAGAGCGTGCGCGCCGCCATCGGTCTCGTCAGCCAGGATACCTCCCTGCTGCACCGCTCGGTGCGCGAGAACATCAAGTATGGCCGCCAGACGGCAACCGACGAGGAGATGATCCGCGCCGCCGAGCAGGCGAAGGTGGCCGACGTCATCGCCGGGCTGGTCGATCCCAAGGGCAACCGCGGCTACGACGCCCATGTGGGCGAGCGCGGCGTAAAGCTCTCGGGCGGCCAGCGCCAGCGCGTCGCAATTGCCCGCGTGCTGCTCAAGAACGCCCCGATCCTGGTGCTCGACGAAGCCACCTCGGCACTCGACAGCGAGGTCGAGGCGGCCATCCAGGAGCAGCTGGTGTCGCTGATGCAGGGCAAGACTGTCATCGCCATCGCCCATCGCCTTTCGACCATCGCAGCGATGGATCGGCTTGTGGTGCTCGAAAAGGGCGCCATCGTCGAGCAGGGCACCCATGCCGAACTGCTCGCCCGCGGCGGCCACTACGCCCATCTATGGGAACGCCAGTCCGGCGGCTTCCTCGACATGAAGGCCGAAACCGAAGCGGCGGAATAGGGCAGGGGGCGGGCCGATGGTCCGCCCCTCTTGCTTACGAAATCCCCCGAAGTATCGTCTCCAGCCCCGCCTCGAACGCCTCGTCCACGTCGCCGCCCAGGTTGAAGGCGCTGCCGATCTCCATCAGCACGAAGCCGTGGAGAAACGGCACCATCGTGCGGGACTCGGTGAGGATGCGGTCCTCCGGCACCCCGGCCGCGCGATACTGCTCGAACAGCGGCTGAGCCGCGGACAGGCAGACGGCGCGGATCTGCGGGTCGATGAAGGCATTGCCCGAATAGATCACCCGGTAGCAGTTGGGCTTCGCCTTGCCCCAGGCGCGATAGGCGCGCGCCATGGCCCTGAGCCGCGCCTTCGGCGTGTCGCCCACCGCAGCAGCCCGGACGAAGGCTTCTAGCTCGTGCAGCAGGGCGATCTCCACTGCCTTCAGCACCGCGGCGCGGTCGGCGTAGTGCTTGTAGAGAGAAGGCGCCTTGATCCCCGCCTTGCCGGCGAGCGCCCCGAGCGTCAGCGCATCGGGCCCCGTCTCCTCGACGAGGTCCCGCGCGATGGCCAGCAGTTCTGCCGCCGATGTCTTAGCCGGCGTTGGCAAGCTTTGCGGCCTTCTTCTTCCCGCCCATGTGTCCCAGGTGGGTCTGCCTGAAGCTCCCCGGATACTTGAGCCCGTAGCCGAGCGCACGGTCCAGGCCGATATGCGCAATCCAGATCAGCGCCACCGGCACCAGCCAGCCGATCCCCCCGAACCACCCGATGGCCCCCAGCACCGCCGGCACAGCATAGGTGTGCGCCAGGTTGTAGACCCGCGCCCCGGTCCGCTCCCCGGCCGAATAGGCAAAGAAGCTGAGGTCCGGCGCCAGCAGCAGCGCCGCAAACACCCACCAGTTCCCACCCATGAACCAGTAGGCCGTCACGGCCGCCGCAAAGGCCGCCAGCCCTTCAACGCGCAGCGTCCTCACCACGGCATGCGGCGGGTCGGAAGCAGTATAGGGCATGCGACTTCTCCAAAGCTAATGTCGTTAGGGATGATAGATAATATCATTAGCTATCGGTGTCAAGGGGCGGTGGTGTAGGTCCGCCTGCTGGAAGAAAACGACACCTCAACTCATCATGTGTCATCGCTGTCCCCCACCCCCCGATACCTGGTGGAGGTGGCCACCTATGGGTCCACCCCGCTCCCAGAGCAGGCCACCGAGGTCCCCAACACCCCAACGTGTCCTACCGGCTCTCCGGCCGGGATGACACCGTGGGGAAACCGAAACTCTCCAAGAGCTTCTCCCCGCGACGTTTCCCCCGTGCCACCCCCTCCCTCCCCTTGTGGGGAGGGTAGCGCCGCTAGGAGCGAAGCGACGTAGCAGAGCTAGGGTGGGGGTAAGCGACGCCCGACTTCCCCACCACCCTCATCCCACCCCAACGTGCGGAACAGAAAATCTCGAAAACTTATCCCCGCGAATCCACCCCATGCGACACTCCCACTGTCTCCTGCAGGGCGGGCGAGCGCGACGAACGATCGGCAGGGATATCGAGGGTCACCGGAGTCGTCCGGTGGCGGGCCGCGGTGGTGAGCAACCGGCGTTTGGCCAAGGTCTCGTCCTACCGGACTATCGGGCAGGCGGCCGAGGGCTGGGCGACCGTTCCCTCATCATCCCCGTCTAAACAGACCTCGATGACCGGCGGGGCGAAAGTCTCGTCATAATTGCGGACTACCCGCGCTGAGGCTCGAGCCTCGCCGGTCACCCGCCCAACTCATCAACCCGAGGCCAAACGGCCGGCGGGCGCTTCGGCGCGTCCTCGTCTTGGCAGCGTTGCGCGCGAACGATAGAACCCGTCCGCTCCCGCGCATCGGCGGCAGCGATCGGAGGAGTTCATGGCCATCCCCACGGCGCCCGCCACCGGCTACAGCGAGCTCAGCCTCGCCGGCCAGTTCCAGCTCACCTCGCCCAAGTCGAAGGTGAAGGTCCCGATCACGCTGCCCGGCGATGTCCACGCTGCCCTTCTCGCCGCCGGCGAAATCCCCGACCCGTACTTTGCCGACAACGAAACCCGCGTCATGTGGGTGCACCACACGCCCTGGACCATGGAGCGCAGCTTCGAGGCGAGTCCGGCGGACATCGACGGCTACCTGACGCTGACGCTCGAGAACGTCGACACCATCGCCACCGTCTTCCTCAACGGCGAGGCGATAGCCCAAACGCAGAACCAGTTCATCCGCTACGACATCGATGTTACCGGCAAGGTGAAGCCCGGCACCAACACCCTGCGGCTCGAATTCGCGGTGACCAAGGACGTAGCAAAGGCTCGCGCCGACGCGCACCCGTTCCCAATCCCCTATACCTACAACTACCTGTCGAACGGTCTCCCTGGCGTGCACCTCAACTTCGTGCGCAAGACCGCCTGTCATGCCGGCTGGGACTGGGGCATCTGCCTGATGCCGACCGGCGTCTATGGCAAGATCGCCATCCGCCGCTCCCGCCTCGCCCGGCAGGAGAGCGTCACCGTCGAACAGGCCCACGGGGAGACCTCGGTCGAGCTCTCGATCACCACCCGCGTCTACGCCTTTGCCGAAGGCTCGGTCGAACTGATGCACGAGATCGACGGTCAGACGATCGCCGACAAGGTGGTCGTCCGCCCAGGCGAAAACACCCTCGTCCACAACGTCACGATCAGAAACCCGAAGCTCTGGTGGCCGAACGGGCAGGGCGAACAGCCCCTCTACGAACTCCGCACCACGCTCGACGGGGAGGTGACCGCGCGCCGGATCGGCCTCCGCCAGCTCGAATGGATCGTCGAGAAGGACGAGATCGACCACTGCTTCAAGGTGCGGGTCAACGGCCGCGACATCTCCATGTTCGGTGCCAACTGGATCCCCGCCGACGCCATCCCCTCCCGCATCACGCCGGAAGTCGTTCGCGACCTGCTCGAAAGCGCCCGGGCGGTGAACATGAACATGCTGCGCATCTGGGGCGGCGGGCAATACGAGCCCGACTGGTTCTACGACATGTGCGACGAGCTCGGCCTGCTCATCTGGCACGACTTCATGTTCGCCTGCATGAGCTATCCATCCAACCGCGAGTTCCTCGCCGATGTGCGCACCGAGATCACCCAGCAGGTGCGCCGCCTCCAGCACCACGCTTCGATTGCGCTGTGGTGCGGCGACAACGAGGTGATCGGCTCGCTCCACTGGTACCCCGAGACCAAGGCCAACCCCGAGCGTTACGTCGCCAATTACGACCGGCTCAACTCCATGCTCGGCAATATCGTCGAGGACGAGGACCCCGGCCGCCGCTTCTGGCCCAGCTCGCCCTCGCTCGGTTACATGGATTTCTCCGACGGCTGGCACCTCGATACGCGCGGCGACACGCACTACTGGAGCGTCTGGCACGAGGCCAAGGATTTCTCGGCCTATCGCGACGTGAACCCGCGCTTCGCCTCCGAGTTCGGCTTCCAGTCCTTCACCTCGATGAACGTCATCCGCACCTTCGCCGAAGAAAAGGACATGAACCCCTCATCGCCGGTGATGGAGAGCCACCAGCGCAATACCGGGGGCAATGCCCGGATCCTCGAGACCATGACGCGCTATTTCCGCTTCCCACGCGATTTCGAGCAGATGGTGTTCCTCTCCCAGGTGCAGCAGGGCCTCGCCATCAAGACGGCCATCGAATACTGGCGCTCCACGAAGCCGCGTTGCATGGGCACGCTCTACTGGCAGATCAACGACACCTACCCGGTGGCGAGCTGGTCGAGCCTCGACTATGGCGGGCAGTGGAAGCTGCTGCACTACATGGCCAGGCGCTTCTACGCCCCCATCAACGTCGTCGCCGTGCCCGATAGCGACCAGCTGATCCTCAAAGCCATCAACGACACGGCCGTAAAGGCCGCCATCAAACT
>Ga0207415_1000510_pt1 | contig 27311 bp, 28 predicted proteins | sample Passage237A_FD_187369 | JGI IMG/M metagenome (GOLD analysis project Ga0207415, IMG submission 187369) | Cellulose adapted compost microbial communities from Newby Island Compost Facility, Milpitas, CA, USA - Passage2 37A (SPAdes) (version 3) ... | reverse complement strand
TTGGCGCACGCCCGCCACTCCCCCTCTCCTCCTTCTCGCGCCCTCACCTCCCAACCTTGCGCTCAAAGTGTCATATAATGTATGACACTTTCAACTCCCCCATGCTCTCCAGCCCCGCCCCCCCCCTCGCCATCCTCGACCCGCTCGCGCTCGCTCTCGATGCCGCCGCCACCGCGACCGCCCGCTCCGCCAAGAAACTCGCGCGTCCACGCCGCCGGTCCGGCCGCGCGCTTTCACCCGGTCCCGACACCCCGCTGTGGAACGAACTCGCCAGCGAATGCCGCGCCTACCTCGTGCGATACGGCGACAAAGCCCGTCTCGCCCGCGTCCTCGGCCTCCCTCGCCAGCGCGTTCATCAACTGCTCGTCGCACGCTCCGCCTGCCCCGACGCCGAACGCACGCTGCAACTTCTCTCTGGCTCGCCCACCAACGCCGCGGCCGCGACACGCTCTAAACCCTCCCCCGACCTCCCCCGCGAAAGCGTCATACATTGTATGACACTTTTTCCCGCTCTCTCCCGCGTGCAGCCGCACCTTGCGCGCCACGTTCGCGCGTTCCGCCCCCTTCAACCGCTGGAATTTTGTTTGCCCTGCCTTTCGCGCTCCGCTCTCTCCTGACCCGCAACAGGGGTCTCCACTTCGAGCTTCGGTTGCGCATTCACCAGCAACCATGTCTCTCCTCCCTTTCACGAGTCAGCTCATCGCCGACGTCGGCATCTCCCTCGGCGACGAAGGCAAGGGCCGCCTCATTCCCGAAGTCGCCGACGAGCTCCGCGGCACCAATGCCCCCGTCTCCGTCGTCCTCAAGGTCAACGGCGGCGCCAACTCCGGCCACACCGCCGGCGGCGTGAAACTCAACCTCCTCCCCGCCGGCGTCGTCGTGCGCGACGCCGCCCACCTCTGCGTCGGCGCCGGCGTCGTCGCCGACCCGCGCAAATTCCTCTGGGAAGCCCGCCCGCTCGAAAAGAAGGGCCACGTCATCCTCTCGCGCCTCCTCATCGACGAGCGCACCCTCGTCTCCGATCTCACCCACCGCCTGCTCGACCTCGCGTGGGAGGACTACCGCGTCAACATCCTCGGCGAGGAACCCCGCGGCTCCACCGGCCGCGGCATCACGCCCGCCTACCTCGACGAGGTCGGCCAGTGGCAGATCACGTATTCCGACTTTCTCGCCGGCCCCAACTATTTCGCCCGCAAGCTCGCCCAGCGCGCCGACCGCGCCCTTCGCGTCATCCAGCACGTGTGTCGTGTTTCTCCGGATACGTTCGCCGGCTTCTTCGACAAGCTCACCGCCGCCGAACTCCGCGCCAACGCCGAGGCGATCGAGATGGGCGTCTTCGATCAGAACGAATTCGACTTCACCCGCTTCCGCGGCGCCGAGCCGTTCACGCTCAACCTCCCGCTTCTCACCGAGACCTACTGGAACGCCGGGTCCGCGCTCGCCGCCAACATCGGCGAGGTCCGCGAACTCATCCTCCGCGAACTCCACGCCGGCCGCACCGTCATCGGCGAATTCGGCCAGGCCTACTGGCTCGACAAACGCCACGGCTTCTCGCCCAACGTCACCGCGTCCCACACGTTCACGCCCGAACTCTTCGAGAGCGCCGGCATACCCGTGCAACGGATACACACGTTCGGCGTCGCCAAGGCCTACGACACCAAGGTCGGCACGCACACGTTCCTCACCCAGATGGACGACGCCCACCCCCTCGCGGTGAAGCTCAAGCGAATCGAGTTCGGCACCTCCACCGGCCGCCAGCGCATGGTCGGCTGGTTCGACGCCGTCGAAAAGGGCGACGTCCTCCGCTACGGCGGTTTCCAGGACCTCATGCTCAACAAGTCCGACGCCCTCACGCACTCCGGCGAATGGCGCGGCGAGCTCCTCATCTGCGTCGCCTACGAGGACGCGAACGGCAAACGCTACCACCACGTCCCGCGCAACGAAGCCGTCCGCAAAACGCTCAAGCCCGTTTATACGCGCCACGCCGGCTGGTCCGAGGACATCTCGCAGATCCGCCATTTCTCCGCGCTGCCGCAAAACGCGCAACGCTACGTCGCCGCGATGATGAAGAGCATCCTCGACGTCGCCTACCACGGCGAAACCTGGCCCGCCGCCGACAAGCTTCCCAATCTCCGCTACCTCGGCGTCGGCCCCGAACCTTCGCAAATCATCAAGGACGTGCCGCCCACCGCCGAGCTGGTTAAGCTCGCCTGAGCAACACCCCACGCCGTCACCGCCGCCTCAGCTTTCCGTCCGCTTCGGCTCTCCCATCGCAAACGGCGGATGCGAAAATCGCTCGCCCAGCTTGCCGCGGCTTTCCGTTTTCGCGCTCTCTCCGGTCGGCAACGCCGGAGGGGTCTCACACAGCGTCCAGTATTCGAAAATCAATCGCAGGCATTTCCTCAACTCCTCGACCGTGCTTGGTTTCACGATATAGCTCGCCGCCCCGAGTCGATATGCCGTCTTCACATCGTCCGCATCCGACGACCCCGAAAACATCACCGTAGGGATGAGCGCGAGATCCGATCGCGACCGCATGAACTCCAGCACCGCGAATCCATCCGCCACCGGCATCTTCAAATCGGTCAAAACGAAACAGGGATACGGATCCTCGACGCGGTCGGAAAACTTTCCCTGCCCGCTCAAATACGCGATCGCCTGCGCGCCATCCTCGACCGTCCGGATCTCTTTATCCAAGCCGGCCGCACGAAGCCCCGCGACGATCAACTCCCGATCGATCGGGCTGTCGTCCACGACGAGCACTACACCAGTTCGCCGCATTCTCCGAGATTCTCCCCGGCGGCATCCGACGCAATCGCTATGCCGCGTCTTTTTGCCTGATCCGCTCGTTCGGCAAACGCCTTAACTCCTCATCGAGTTTCGGACGAGTGCTCCAGATGCGCCATCGCTTCGCCCAGCGAGTAGATCGACCCCGTCACCACCACGACGTCGCCCGCTTCTCCCGCCTCGCATCGTCCGCCCGCAAACAACCGCGAAACCCGGTCCGCCATCACCGCGCCGGAAAACTCGCGCGGAACAAGCGATTGCAACCGCTCCACCGGCACCGCGCGCACGTCGCGCGGCTCGACCAGATGCAGCGCACGTGCATGCCGGCAGATCACCTCCAGCAACGGCCGCGCGCGCTCCACGCCCAACACCCCAAAAACGACAATGGGTTGCTTCCCCGTTTCCGCCCGCAACTGCGCAAGATTTGCGTCCAGCGTCGCCGCGCCTTCCGGGTTGTGCGATGCATCCAGGATCAACGTTCGTCCGCTCACTTCGCGCACGTCCCACCGTCCCGGCCACGCCACGTTCGCCAATCCCGTCGCGATCGCGTCCTCGCTCATCCGCCAGCGCTCGCCCAGCGCACGCGCTGCCAACACCGCCGTGCCCGCGTTCCAACGCTGATACACCCCCGCCAGCGCCGGCCGCGGATACGTTTCGACGTCATCGCCAAACACCTCGCGCACGGACACGCACCACGCGTTTTTCCGCTCCGCCGTTTCCCGCATCAGCCGCTCGGCTTCGAGCGGCATCCGCCCGATCACCACGGTCCGCCCCGCTTTGATGATGCCCGCCTTCGCGCGCGCGATGTCCTCGATCGAATTACCCAGCCACTCGCAGTGATCCAGTCCGATCGACGTGATCACGCTGACTTCCGGTTCGGCGATGTTCGTAGCGTCAAACTCCCCGCCGAGCCCCACCTCCAACACCGCGATATCGCATTGCGCCCGCGAAAACTTCAGCAATGCCATCGCGGTCATCACTTCGAAAAACGAAGGACGCATCTCCGCGCCTTCCTCCGCTTCGATTCGTTTCGAGATCGGCGCCAGCTCCGCCGCCAACCCCACGATCTCTTCCTCCGTCAGCCGCTCGCGATTTACCTGCACGCGTTCGCCGAGATGCACGAGATGCGGCGACGTATAGAGTCCCACGCGCCATCCCGCCGCCCGCAGCATCGCTTCGATCATCGCCGCGACCGATCCCTTCCCGTTCGTGCCCGCCACGTGCACCACGGGCATCGTTCGCTCCGGATTCCCCAGCGCCGCGGCGAGCGGTCGCATGCGATCGATGCCCAACCGCGTGCCACGCGGTTTGAGCGCATACAACTGGTCGACCAACGCCCGATAACCCGCCGGCTCGCCCATGGTTCGTGCGTTCGACTAGTTCTTCGCCACGCCGAACCGCGCGCGCCCGGGTCTTTGCCGTCGCGTTCTCACTTCTTCGCCGTCGCCGGTCCGGTGGCGGCTTTCTTCTTCACATGCAACGCCAGCAGCAGATCGCCGAGGCGTTCGCGCATCTCGAGCCGGCTCACGATCTGATCGATCAAGCCGTGCTTCAGCAAAAACTCCGACGTCTGAAAACCCGGCGGCAGCGTCTGCTTCGTCGTATCCTTGATCACGCGCGGCCCCGCGAAACCGATCAACGCCCCCGGCTCCGCCAAGATCACGTCGCCCAGCGTCGCGAAACTCGCCGACACCCCGCCCGTCGTCGGATGCGTCAGCACCGAAATATACGGCAGCTTCGCCTCCGCCAGCCGCGCGAGCGCCGCGCTCGTCTTCGCCATCTGCATCAGCGAGAGAATGCCTTCCTGCATCCGCGCGCCGCCCGACGTGCTGAAGATGATGCACGGAATCTTCCGCTCGATCGCCGTCTCGATCGTGCGCGTGATCTTTTCACCCGCGGCCGAGCCCAACGTGCCGCCGCAAAAACGAAAATCCATCACCGCAATCGAGACTTCGATCCCCTGGATCTTGCCCGTGCCGGTGATCACCGCCTCCGGCAAACCGCTCTCTTTTTCGTATTTCTTGATCCGCACCGGATACGGCGCCGAGTCCACGAACTGCAGCGGATCGCCCGATTTGATCGTCGCGCCCGTCTCCACGAACGTCCCTTCGTCCATCAACCGCCGGATCCGCTCGCGCGCCCCGATCGGAAAATGGTGGCCGCTTTTCGGCACCACCATCTGGTTGTCTTCGATCTCCTTGGTGAAGACGGCTTCACCCGAGATCGGGTCTTTCGTGTAGAGCCCTTGCGGGATCTCTTTCTTGCGCGTGCGGCGGACCGTGTAGGTCGGCTTGTTGAAATGACTCATGATTCGTCAGCCGTGGCCAAAAGTGACAACGTTCAGTCGTGTGCATCCCGCTTTCCGCAGGACCAACGCGCAGCCATTGAGGGTTGAACCTGTCGTGAAAACATCGTCGACCAGGAGGTAAGAATGGCCGGCACTTATGGGCACGCCGTCGGCGAGTGCAAAGGCATTTTTGAGGTTCAGTTGCCGCGTGCGGCGATCGTGATGCGTTTGCGAAACCGTATCCACGGTCCGTCGCAACAGTTGTTGCACCGTCGCCCCGCCTCCCGCCGCGCGCGCCAGACACTCCGCGACCAGCTCGCTCTGATTATACCCGCGCTCGCGCAACTTCCGCGGATGCAACGGCACCGGCACCAGGATCGCCCCGCGCGCCAGCTCCAACACATGCGTCGCCTTCCGAAACACCGCTTCGATATCCCCCAACACATGCATTCCGCGGTGATACTTCAACTCGTGCACCAGCGCGCGTCCCGCACCTTTCAATAACACCGCCGTCCGCCCTTCCTGAAAAGCCGGCGCCAGCCCTTCGCAGTGCGGACACAACCGCTCTCCCTCCACCACGCCGAAAAACGGATGCCCGCACGTCGTGCAGTGCGGCGCACGCACATAATCCATCAATCCTTCACACTTCGCGCACACATGCCGCAGCGCCGCGCCTTCCTCCACCAATCCGCGACACTGCACGCAAATCGGTGGAAACACCACGTCGCTCGCCCCGCGGAGGGTCTCCCGCAACAGCGTTTTCATTTTCCGTAAAACACCTTCACCAAAAACAATCCCTGCGGCGGCGCCGTCTGCACCACCGCCGTCCGTTGCCGCGACTGCAAAATCCCCCGCACCTGCTCCGCCGAGACTTTCCCCTCGCCTACCGACACGAGCACGCCCGCGAGGCTGCGCACCATCTTGTAAAGAAATCCGTCCGCCTCCGCGACGATCCGAATCATCCGGCCGCGTCGCGTGACGCTCAACGCCCGCAGCTCCCGCACGGTGTCTTCGCGTTCGGGACCGTTCAACGCCGTGAACGCCCGAAAATCATGCTTCCCCCGCAACACGTCCGCCGCCGCTTGCATCGCCTCGACGTCCAGCGGCCGAAACACCGGCCAGCTATACGGACGCGTGAACGGATCCGCGTCCCCGAGATGCACGCGATACTCGTAACGCTTTCCCGTCGCTTGGAATCGCGAGTGAAAATCCGGCTTCGCCGGCCGCACCGATTTCACCTGGATCGTTCGCGGCAAACCGATCCGAAACGCCGCCAGCAGCTTCTCCGGCCCGTGCCGCCACGCCGCGTCGAAGTGAAACACCTGCCCCAGCGCATGCACGCCCGCATCCGTCCGACCGCTGCCATGAATGCGTATCGGTTTTCCGAATATCTCCGCGATCCGCGTCTCGATCACGTCCTGCACCGCACGACCGCCGGCCTGACTCTGCCAGCCCGCAAAATCGCCGCCGTCATACGCGCACACGCATTTCCAGCGCGTCACTTCCATCGCTGCCGGATCCTTCATTCTTCCTCCGGCGGATCGAGCAGCGGCGGATTCCGCTGATCCAAAAAATCCTGCAAAATCAACGTCGCCGCGCGCGAATCGATCAACCCGCTCGCGCGCACATCCCGCCGCTTCGCTTTCGCGATCGTCGATTCCGCCTCGTAGCTCGTCAGCCGTTCGTCGACGAGATGCACCGGCAAACCGAGTTCCACCCGCAGCTTTTCCGCCAGCGCCTCCGCCTCCTTCGCCTTCGGCCCCACGCTGTCGTCCATGTTCAACGGATGTCCGACCACGATCTCGTCCACCCGCCGCGACCGCGCCACCGCCACCAGCGCCTGCCAGCGTTTCCCCGCATCCGCATCCGTCAACGCCGGCAACGGCGTCGCCACGCCGAGTTCATCGCCAAACGACAACCCGATCCGGCGCGTGCCATAATCGATTCCCAGAAAACGCATGCGCCGCCATTTCCGACGACCACCCGTCACGGCGCAATTTCATTTGCGACAAGCCCCCCGTCTCGCGAATTTCCGCCCGATGCCCGATCCGCTGCCCACCCTCACGCCCGCCGAGCTCTCGCGCTACTCGCGCCACATCCTGCTCGATGAACTCGGCGTCGAAGGCCAGCGCCGTCTCGCCGCCTCTCGCGTGCTCGTCATCGGCGCCGGCGGTCTTGGCAGCCCCGCCGCGCTTTATCTCGCCGCTGCGGGCATCGGCACCGTCGGCATCACCGACCTCGATCGCGTCGAGGACCACAATCTCCAACGCCAGCTTCTCCACGACACCGCGTCCGTCGGCGAACCCAAGGTCGCCTCCGCCGCCCGCCGGCTCCGCGCGCTCAATCCGCATATCCGCGTGGTCGAGCATCCCGACGGGGTCACCGACAAAAACGCCGTGTCCTTGTTTTCCGAATACGACATCGTTCTCGACGGCACCGACAACTTCACCGCCCGCTATCGCAACAACGACGCCGCCTTCGCCGCAAGAAAACCGCTCGTTTTCGGCAGCATCTTCAAATTCGAGGGCCAGGTCTCCGTCTTCGATCCCGCCCGCGGCGCGCCGTGTTATCGCTGTCTGTTTCCCGATCCGCCGCAGCCCGGCAGCGTTCCCGGTTGCGGCGAGGCCGGCGTCATCGGCGCGCTCTGCGGCGTCATCGGCAGCCTCCAGGCCCTCGAAGCCATCAAGCTCGCCGCCGGCATCGGCGAACCGCTGCTCGGACGACTCCTCACCTACGACGCCCTCACCCAGCGTTTTCAAACCTTCTCGCTCCCGCGCAATCCCGCCTGCCCGTGTTGCGGCCACGCGCCTGTATCCAAAAAACAAACACCAGACGCATCGCCGCCTCCCATGGACCATCCGCCCGAAATCTCCGTCGCCGAGGCGAATTCGCTCCTCCGCACCTCGCCCGAACAGGTCACGCTCATCGACGTGCGCGAACCTTGGGAAACCGAGATCTGCCGGATTCCCGGCGCGCAACTCATCCCCATGCGTCAGATCCCCGAACAGCTCGCCTCGCTCCCGCGCGATCGCCAACTGCTCGTGCTCTGCCACCACGGCGGACGCAGCCAACGCGTCACGCAATTTCTCCGCGCCAACGGCTTTTCCGCCGCCACCAACGTCGCCGGCGGCATCCACGCCTGGGCCGAGGAAATCGATCCCACCCTCCCGCGCTACTGAGCCTCCTCGCCGGCGGGCGGTGGTGCGGTGCTTCAGCCCGCACTCGCGGCCGCCTCACACCCGCAGCTCCATCCGCCGCGCCGCGTAGTCTCGCGCATATTCCGCAAACGCCCGCTTCAGTTTCATCGTCACCGTCTCATCGCCCACCGTGAAGCGGTGTTCGTCGATCCGCACCACCGGCGCGATGTCCTTGGTCGTCGACAATAGAAAACATTCCTCCATCCGGCCCAGCATCGCCGGCGTGATCGTCTCCTCACTTATCGCCACGCCCGCCGCCGGCCCCACCTGTTCGATCAACACGCGCCGCGTCGTCCCGCCCAATATTCCCGCGCTCATCGGCGGCGTGACCACTTTCCCCCCGCGGACAAACGCAATATTCATCACCGCCGCCTCCGTGATTTCGTCGGCGTGGTTCAACATCACCACTTCCTCCGCGCCGCGCGACCGCGCTTCGCGCAGGCAAAGCAGATTGTTGAGATAATTGCCCGTCTTCCACGAGGGATCGAGGCTGCCGATCGGGTTTCTCCGCAAGCCCGTCGCGATCGACAACCGCATCCCCGCGCGCGCCTTCTCCTCCGACAAATTCGGATTCGCCCTCACCAACAACACATAGTCGCTGCGATCCGCCAGCCCCGGATCGAGTCCGATCGGTCCGCCGCCGCGCGTGATTTGTAATCGAATGTAGAGATCGCCCGCGTCTCCCGTCCGCTCGCGATACGCCGCTGCCGTGCGTTTGATTTCCCCCAATGCCTGCCCCGCATCGAACGGCAGAGTCAAATGAAGCGCCGCCGCCGACCGCTCCAGTCGCTGCCAGTGCTCGTCCCACGAAAACACGACGCCGTGATACGTCCGCCAAACTTCGTAGATCGCATCGCCATACAGGAATCCACGATTGATCGGAGCGACCGAAGGTTCGCTCGCGTCGTGCAATCGCCCGTTCGTGCATGCCTGGATATACCCGGAATCGAAAGCCATGGACGCCACCCTGTCGAACCCCGCCCCGCACGCTAACCCGAAATAAGCTGTTCCGTAAATTCCGCCGCGCGTTGTATTCGACCAACAAAAAAGCCCCCGCTCACGCGAGGGCTCTAAATTCAAGGCAGCCTGTTTACTTCTTCCGGGCCTTCACCAGCCCCAGCTCCTTCTTGATGTTCTGCACGCTCGGGAGCGAGATGCCGACCGACTTGGCGATCTCTCCGCCCGTCTTTCCAGCTTCGACGAGCGACTTCACCTTCGCCTTCGTCTCCGCCGTGATCACGGCGCGCTTGCGGCGTTTGCCCGCGCCACCGCCGGGCGCCGCGGCCTTCGCCCGCTTGCGGCCGCGCTTGCCTCCGCTCGCGGCCCGCACCGCGTTGATGAATTCTTCGGCACTGTTGAAGCCGTATTTACCCGGCAACGCGGCGAGCTCCTTGTTGAGTTCGGCGGCGACACTATTTTCCAGTTCAGCCAGTTTCGCTTTGGTCTGCGCGAGGGCTTTGAGTTTATCGGTTAGCATAGAACAACGGGGACATTGATACTGAACACAACTATAGCAAGCCGTGTATAGAGATTGATCAACAATTCTACATTCATCCGGTCAACCGTTTGCGTTCCCCCACGGGAACCCTGAAGAAAACTTGCGAGAACCCGCCGTCCGGGTCTACTGCGCCCCATGGCTCGCATTCCGCTCGAGGACAACTTCAACGATATCATCGCCAAGGCCCAGCGCGGTCTTCGCATCACCGACGCCGATCTCGCCGCGCGCGCCGAAATATCAATTCCCGAACTCGCCGCGCTCAAGGCCGGCCGCCCCCACATCGCCGTCCTGCGCCGCGTCGCCCGCCACCTGCGGCTCAGCCCCGACGCCCTGGAGGTCTCCGCCACCAAGGCCTGGTATCCACAACAGCCCGACTTTCCCACGGGCTTCGCCGCCTTCAATACACCTTACCAGGACATGACGGTGAACAGCTATCTCGTCTGGGACGCGCGCACACGGCTCGCCGCTGTATTCGACACCGGCGCGAGCGCCGAGGGGCTGCTCGATCTCGTCGCCGCCGAAAAACTCACCGTCCGCTATATCTTTATTACACACACGCACGAGGACCACATCGCCGATCTGCCCCGTCTCGCGGCGGCGACCGGCGCTGAAATATGGTCACATGAACTGGAACCTGTGGACAATCCCTCCGCCCGCGTGTTCAAGGAAAACGTCCATTTTCACGTTGGCCCGCTCGCCATCAAGACACTCCTCACCTCCGGCCATTCGCCCGGCATGACCACGTTCTATATCACTGGCCTGAGCTGGCCGCTCGCCATCGTCGGCGACTCCATCTTCGCCGGCTCGATGGGCGGCAGCGCCGACCATTTCGAGGATCAGCTCCGCCATAATAAACAGAAGATCCTCACCCTCCCGCGCGACACCGTCCTCGCCTGCGGCCATGGCCCGCTCACCACGATCGGACAGGAAAAGCTCCACAATCCTTTCTTCGCCCGCTGATTCGGTCGCCACCTTCAATCCCGCCTTTCGTCAGAAAGATGTAAAGAAATCGCGGCCACCGCACACCGTCCGGGTCTCGGCGCCTTGTGATTCGCTTCAACGGCCGCCGCGCCGCCTCGCTTCATCAAAGCTAACGGAATTTTGAATTAGACACCGTTACAGCTCGCTGCTTTTTGGTTCGCGCCGCGTTTCGCCCATGCTTCGCAAAACGATTTTGCTCCTTTCGTTGGCACTCAGCCTGGTCGCAGCGCTCATCGCGATCGCGGCGCAGGAAGACCTGCGGGAACGCCTCGGCGACGCATATTGGATCGTCGGCCTCGCCATCATCGGCTGCGTGCTCCTCGTGTTGAGCGGCTACGTGTGGGACCGCAGCCTCCTCCTCCGCGTCAAGTCCCTCAAGGAAACGGCCGCCACCGCCGCCGACATCCCGTCTGACGACAACGACCCCGACGAAATCATCGGCCTCGCTCGCAAGATCGAGCACATGGCCAAGTCCCTTCAAAACGTCGAAGCGAGCTACCGCGGCATCGTCGAGGACCAGGTCGACCTCATCTGCCGCTACCGCCCCGACGGTCGCCTCACCTTCGTCAACGGCGCCTACGCCCGCGCCTTCGGCCGCAAACGCAACGAGCTCAACGGCACGCTTTTCCCTTTTCTCGAAAACCTCTCCTTCGCCAGCGACAGCCCTTCCACCTTCGAACGCGAACTCGATCTCCCCGACGGCAAGCGCATCTGGCTCCAGTGGACGCAGCGCGCCATCAAAGATAGCTTCGGCGAGACCGTCGAATATCAGGCCGTCGGACACGATATCACGGATCGCCGCGAGGCCGAAGCCGCCCTCCTCCGCGCCAAGGAGGCCGCCGAGGACGCCGATCGCGCCAAGAGCGAGTTCCTCGCGATGGTCAGCCACGAAATCCGCACGCCCATCAACGGCGTCATCGGTTTCGCCCGTCTCCTCAACGACACGCCGCTCACCGCCGCCCAGCGCGAGAGCGTCGCGATGATCCACTCCAGCGGGCTCGCCCTCGAAAAACTCATCGGCGACATCCTCGACCTCTCCAAGATCGAAGCGGGCAAGGTCGAGATCGAGCACGCCCAATTCTCCCCGCAGAAATGCGTCGAGGAGGTCTGCGCCTTTTTCGCCGATCAAGCCCGCGCCGCCGCCCTCAAGCTCGACTTCCGCCTCGATCCCGGCGTGCCCGTCTTCGTCAACGGCGACGAAAGCCGCATCCGCCAGATCCTCGTCAATCTCATCGGCAACGCCCTCAAGTTCACCGAACGCGGCGGCGTCACCGTGCAGCTCTCCTGCTCGCGCGGCGAACAGGACGACAGCGGCACCCGCTCCGCGCGCCTTTTCTTCGCCGTCAGCGACACCGGCGTCGGCATCCCCCCGGAAAAGCTCGCGCTGCTTTTCCAGCCGTTCACGCAGGTCGACTCCTCCGCCCGCCGTCGTCGCGACGGCACCGGCCTCGGCCTGCTGATTTCGAAACGTCTCTGCGAACTGATGGGCGGGACGATCTCCGTCGAGAGCCGTCCCGGCGAAGGTTCCACCTTCCGTTTCTCCGTTCTCACCGACTACCAAGTCGGCGACACCGCCATTCCTTTCCCTGCCAAAGCCGCGAATCCCATCGCGAGCTGACCTCCGAAAAAATTTGGAGGCGCGGGCCGGAATTGAACCGGCGCATCTGTCCGCTACCTCGCAATCTTCGCTCTTCACTCGTAGAGTGGTCCTTAGTGAACTCAATTGACGTTGGTGTCTTTCTACGTTTTTCTACGGTCCATGGCTTCGATCTTTCAACGGTCCGACTCGCGGTTCTGGTGGGCCAGCTTCAAGGGGCCAAACGGCCGATGGCTGCTTAAGTCAACCAAGACGACAAATCAGAACGAAGCGCGCCGCCTCGCATTTCTTTGGGAGGGCGCCGGCGCTACCCTAGCTTTGGACACGCCCGCCGGTGCGCAAATAGATCGCGTGGTTCGGCAGGTGTGGGAGCAGTTCACTGGCCGACGGATCGAGCCAACGCCTTTCCGCGGCTTCTGTTCGCAATGGCTCGACCGTATGAAGGCTACGCGTGCGGCGAACACGGCCGAACGTTATCGGAAGCCCATTGACGACTTTCTCGAATTCCTAGGCGCACGAGCTGACCATGATATCCGATCCGTCTCCGGCGCCGACTGCCAGCGGTTCATCGATGCCGAAGCTACCGCCGGAAAAAGCGCGACGACGGTTGCCCTGAACGCGAAGGTTCTGCGCGCCCTCTTCAACTCAGCCGTGCGGTCCGGGGCGATTGAGAGGAACCCGGCCGGCATCCTCGAGGTTGCTGATGCGGTCCAGGAGGAGCGCCGTCCGTTCACGGCCGCAGAAGTCGACACCATGCTGGAGCACGCCGCGGGGACCGACTGGGCTACGGCGATACTTTTGGGGGCTTTGGCAGGGCTGCGTATTGGCGATGCCGCCGGACTTCGTTGGGATTGCGTAGACCTTCGTTCCAAAGTGCTGCGATTTACCCCCCAGAAAACCGCACGAAAGAAGCGCGAATTACTGATTCCAATTCACCCTCGCCTTCAGCGTCACCTGCAAGGGCTCGTCGATTCCGGCGCGTCGCAACGATCCGCATTCGTTTGCCCGTCGTTGGCCAATCGCGATGTGGGAGGGCGTTCGGGGCTTAGCGCAGAGTTTATCGCAGAGGTGATGATCCCGTCCGGCGTCGATGCCAAGCGAGGCGAAGCCGAGGGCAAAGGACACCGAATGCCGCAGAAGTCTTTCCACTCCCTTCGCCACTTCTTCGTTTCGGGGATGGCAAATGCCGGAATTTCGGCCGACGTCCGGCGGAAGCTCGCGGGACACGCGGACGAAAAGCAGACCGCACGATATTCCCATCTCGAGTTGAAGACCCTCCGCAAGGCAGTGGGGGCCGTGGGGAGGACGAAGAAATGAAGCGCGGACGCAAAAAGCTAAGCGTTGAGAAGGATGGGAAATACGACTTGGCGCGCCTCTTTCATGGCCGCAATCCGCAAGCGTCCTCCTTCGCCAACGAGATCACCCAATGGGCATCGCAGACTGGGCTTCGAAGATCCGAGGCGCTCGAATCCATCGGCGCCACCCTAGCGGATGTTGGGCAGCGCGATGACGAGCATGTGGCGCGGTTTTTTGACGACGTAGCCGCTTTCTTCCGAATCCGCCATACCCTACCGATGGGCATCTTCGATGCTCCGCGCTTCATCCTTGCAAGCATCCTGATGATCGAATGTCGCGGGAAGCCTATTAACTACACCGAGCTGGCCCAGATGGTTACGAGTGAGACAGGCCTCGCCGTGTCGGAAAGGTGGGTTCGAGAAGAAGCGGTTCGGCTTGGATACCCCCGCCCACGCCGAGGGCGACCACGCAAATAATCCGGGAATTTTCGTTTCTGTCTCCTGATTTTTCCTCGTTGGTTCAGTGATATCGTCACGGGCGTTCCAACAACGCCTATGACTACTGAAATCCCGGCTCCGGTCATTCAGGCCGCCCGACCAGAATTCGTCCGCATGCCGAAACCCGGCGCGGTTTGCCAATGGACTGGGCTCGGTCGCAGCTACCTCTACCAGCTCGCAAACGAAGGGAAAATCAAGACCCTCTCCCTGCGTAAGCGAGGCGCCGCTCGTGGCGTTCGCCTGATCCGTCTCGATTCGGTTTTTGAATACCTCGAAAAGCTCGCCGCCGAGCAGGACGGTGCGGCATGAACCGGCGCGAGAATCGTCAATCCGGCACCGCACGCCGGCGCGCGGACATGATCGTCGCGCTGGCGAGGTCTCGCCGCGACGCCCCAACCGCCATGACCGGCGCGCAACTGTTCGCGCTCTGGGGTTCACACCGTCAACGCACGTCGCGCCGATTGGGAGGCGGCGGGCGTCGTGGCGCATGAGGCACAACTTCAACTTCCGCTCACGCAGCGGCGGACGAACGAGCTGATCCAGTATCGGATCGAGCAGCTCGAGGCTAAGCTCGCCGCGGAAACTTGCGCAGGTAAGCGCGTCGACCTTCAACACGACATCGAGCGCTTGCGGCTGCTGATCGCGCAGCCGACTCCGCGGGAGGTGTCGCCATGAATAAGGCGCCATTCATTCCCGTTTGGTTCGACGAGCTTGGATTGCGACCAATCCCATTCCGCATCCTCGCGCATCTCTACCGTCGCGCAGGAACGAAGCTCAGTTGCTGGCCGGGAGCGGAATCGATCCAGCGGGCGTGCCGAGTCTCAGATGATGCTTTCTGGCCAGCGATCCACGAACTCGAGCAACGCGGGCTGATCCGCCGGGAGAAACGGCGCTACAATAGCAATGAGTATTTCTTAACCATCCCCGATGTTACCCCGGAAAACCGGGTAACAGTGTCACCCACAGAAACCGGGGAACAGTCACCCACACTCGGCGGGGAACAGCTACCCACAGAAACCGGGGAACAGTCACCCACAGAAACCGGGGACAAAGGATTGGAAAAGGAAATGTCTCCAAGAAGGAGGGACAGGAAGGTGTGCGCCCCCGCCTCCCTCACGTGTCCGTGGTTTGGATTCCCCGACCTGCCCGAAGACTTGCGGACGTTCGCCGTCGACAAGTTCGGCAACGAAGCGCTCGCCGCGGACGGCGTCGTTGAGATCATTGGCCGCAAGCTTCGGTATAACGACACGCAGCCGAACCTGGCTGCGTGGTGCGCTGCGCTCCGCAGCGAGATTTCCGATACCACCAACGTTCGCGCGAAAGGCCGAGGGTTCGCCCAGCAACACACCTACGCCGGCGTCACCTCAAAGGTCGGTGATTCGACGCAACGTTCTGCCGCTGCCGAGCCGCAACCGGTAGCCGAGCCCGCCGACTGGCGCGAGTTACTGCCAACCGACGATGACGACCGTGTAAGGTTCGCGTCGTCGCGTTGGGAAGCGGTCTTGCCGTTCTACCAAGCACGAATCGTCGCGAAAGTCGCGGCCATCACCGCAGGAGGACAGGCCGCATGACCCTCACGGCACGCAAAATGGGGGCGCTAAGTAATCTTTTCCAGCCCCCTCTTCCCGGCAGGGTTCCGCGCGGCCCGGCTTTTTCCCATGACCAAGCGAAAAACTTTTCCTCACACACCACGATGAGCATCGGCGAATCAAATTTCACATTTCCCTCGATGCGAGCCACTTCCGCAGCGTCGGGCATTCCGTATTCTGTTCTCCAAGCGTGGAAGGCTGGCGGCCTGCCGGGCTTTGAGCAGTCCGGGCGCGTCGATCTCCGCACAGTTTTGGCCGCGGCATTCGGCCAAACGGACAACGGCGACCTGGCACCGCCGGCGGGGATGCGGAACTGGCGTGAAGCTCTCAACAAGGCGCAAGCGCAACGAACGGAGCTCAAGCTCGCAACCGAGAAACGCGCGCTCGTCGAGCGCGCCTGGGTTGCCGCGCGGATACAGGACGCCGCGAGTGAGATCAATCGCGCCCGACTGAAGTCCGAGACCGAACACGCGGCGCTGTTCGCAGCCGCCGGCGGTGACGTTTCCGAGTGCCGCACCGTGCTACGCGGCATCTGGGATGAGGTCCTGCGCGCCATCCAAGCAGCGGGTGCGCACTTCAAGGAGACCGCTTCCGATGAAAAAACCACGACGCAGTAAACAGCCCGCCGCTCGCCGGAAGGCCAAGAAGCGGATCCGCGCAAAGAACAGTCGCGCCAAGCGCCCGAACCTCGCTGCCGTCTGGCGCGCGGCGTTCGAGAAGCCGCCGGCGCCTAATCTCACGGCGATTCACGGCCGTCCGCCGCTGCCGCACTGAGCCCAAATCACTTTCCGGCTGAGCCACGACGGACCGGCCAAGCAGCAAACATCAAATCAGCCGCATGAATACTACCCAATCGATTGTTTCCCGCGCCAAGGCGGCGCTGGGACTTCAAACCAACAACACCGAAAGCACCAAAAAATCCAAACCCGTGAACCGTCCAACTGCCAGCCACCTCCGCGAACTCGCCACCGCAGCCCGCGCCTTCTGCGCACAGCGCGAAGCGGCCGAGACCAGCCTGACCAAACAGCTCCAAGTGCGGGACTTCCGGCTCGATCGCACCGCTATTGAGCGCCACCGCGACACTGTCGCGGCGATTGACCTCGCGAAGACACTTGAACCCGTCTTGCGGCGAGAACTCGTGACCGCGGTCGAAAAGAGCCGCAACGCTACCGGTGCGGCCGAAAGTGAGATCGCCACCCGCCGCCGCCAGGTCGACGCAACGCTCCGCGATTACATTCTCAAGCGGCTCCCACCCGAAGCGGGGACCGCGATCGACATCACGCGATCGCCACTCTGGGAGCGTGAGGACGCAGAGCGTCGCAAACTCTCAGATTCGCCGCAGCGTTGGATCACGAACGATCGTCCGATCCCTGAGTTCACCGAAGTCCTCGAAGCGATCGCGGACCACCTCGATGAGTGCTCGCGCGAACTCGCGCGACTCGATGGCGTGCTGTCACACTACGCGTCGCCCAGCGAAAAAGCCGCGTAACATAACCGCGCGAGCCAGAGATGAGCGAATCGACACAGGCCCGCTCGATGTCATTGCCCGACCGGCTCCGCGCGGCAGGCGTGCCTGATGAACTCGTCCCGCGAGTCGCCGCGCTGGCTACCGCGGAGGCGATCCACCTGCTACTCGAGCTCCGGGGCGATCCGGCTGAGACGGGCGTCAGCGTCGACCCGGCGGCGCCCCGAGGGTTCGGAGCCGATTGGTGGACTTTCAAACACGCCGCTTTCGTAACCGGTGTATCGCGCCGCACGCTCGAGCGCGCGGTTCGCCGCGGCGAGATCCGCACGAATGCACGCAATCCCCGATGCGTTCTCCTGTTCGCAGACGACGTCCTTCGCTGGCGCGGAATGCCATCCGTGTCGCAACGTGTCGCATGAGGACGTATCCCTTATGTTGATACATAGGACCATGTGGCGTCCGATCAGTGCAGAACCACCTGACACCATGATTACCGCACAACCAGGCCTCAAAGAGGCGCTCCACATCTACGCCTCAACCGCCGATGCGCGCACGCGCGCGGCCATCTACGCGCACAATATCTCGCCCGCCTTTCGTGACGCGAATTTCAAAATGGGCCCGCTTCTGGCGTCTAACTCGCTTGGCTCGCTCGCTGGCGATCTGGTCACGCAGCGCGCGCTTTCACTGCTGAAGCAGCGGTTCCCGGCCCTCCGCGCCATTGCGACGGATTTTTCGGACGCTTCGGTTCAGTTTGGAAGCCCGGTCACCACCCGCATTGCCGGCATTCCGAGTGTTTCCAATTACGTGCCGGGCACCGGCTACGTCACCTCCTCTGCCACGACGACGGATGTGTCGGTAACGATCGCGTGTCACAAAGGCGTCGAAATCAGCTTCAACGCGAACGAGCTCGCCAGCACCTCGCGAGACCTCTTCGGCGAGCAGGTGGAAGCTGCCCATTACGCCCTCGGCAAGGCGCTCTACGACGCCATCTTCTCGCTCATCACGGTCTCGGGTTTTCCCCACGAGACCGTCTCGGCGCTCGTCGACTTCAAGCGCGAGAAGGTTTCCTCGATCGCGACGGCGCTGTATGATCGCGGCGTTTCGGACATGAAGCGATTCCTGCTCCTCAAGAGCTCGTATTTCGAGAAGCTCCAGAACGACACCTCGATCGTCAGCTTCGCTTCGTTCCAGCGTCCGGAGATCATCACGGATTACGCCCTCCCGCCCATCTCGGGTCTGCAACCCTACGTCGTGCCGGGTCTGCCGAGCACCGACAGCCTCGTCGGCTTCGCCGGCACTCGGGAGTCGCTGATCCTCGCGACGCGCGTGCCCAACGACTACACGAGCGTGCTCCCGGGCGCGAACAACGGCAACGTGTCGGTGGTGACCAACCCTGACAGCGGCATCTCGGTGCAGCTCGTCCAGTTTGTTGATCACAACAAAGCGGCCGCTTTCTGGCGCATCGCCCTGATGTTCGGCGCCGCGAAGGGCAACCCCGCCGCCGGCCAGCGCATCGTCTCAGCCGCTACCGGCAGCTAACCAACATGGCGAAGTCTTCGATCAACGCAGGAAGCACCACGCGGGCCGCGGTAGTGGCTCTAGCCCGGCCCGCCTACCTGCCTGACACCGTCGCAGACGTTCTCCGCGCCATGGCGCAGGACGATCGATTGGAGCAGGCGCGCATGAAGCTTACTCGTCAAACGATCGGAGACGCCTTTCGGGCAACCTTGTCTGACAGCGCCGACAAAATCGCCGCCGGGGAGGCCACAGCCGACGACATCGCAAAGCTGCGAATCGACGCTCTGGCCATGGAGCTCTCGGCCCATCGAGCCGCACTCGTCGAGCGTCAGTCCAGCCTCCGTTGCAGCCAGCGCGAAAACTACAAGGCGCTGCGACTGTTGGCGCATGAAGCGGTGCGGAAGCTTCGCGAGCATCGTGAGGCGGAAGAACTCTCCGAAGCGAAAATTCTCGCGCTGAGATTCGAGCCGAGCACGGCCCTCCGCGCGATCGTCTCCACAGAGGCATGGCTGAACGATCAAACGCAGCACGAGCAGGCACGGATCGAGAGCCAGCCTCTTTCCCTCACCTTCCGGGTGCTTTTGCCGAATGCACTCCGGCAATGACTTTCCCATGGGCGTTCATCTTTGCGCCCAGCGGGGTTGACCAAGTGCCTCGCACCGGATCCGGCATGACCGGTGCGAGGCCACTTTCCTCCTGCAACACCAACCGGACCACCTCATCCAATTGATCGAGTCGTATCGGATGCGTTGATACCCGCGCCGTCTCCATGCGGCGGCGCGGGACAACCCCTTCAAATGATTTCCGCACCAACACCACCCGCCGAAACTACCGAGCTGGGCAATATGCGTCCGGCGAAGCTGGATACCAACCAGCAGACCGTTCCGCTGCCCTATTGGTGGGGGCGGAAATGGTTCGCGATTACGTGGTGTCATTCGAAGATCTACAACCCGACGACCACGAAGGTCTCGTCGGGCGGCGGCAAGGGCGCGAGCAAAGCGGGCGGCGCGGGTCAGGAGAAGCACAGCGGTGACGTTGCCGGTCTCGTCGCGTGCGGCATGGCGGATTATATCGAGGCGATCCGCGTCAACAACCGCATCGTCTGGTCGGGCTGGATCGATCGCGATGAGAGCAACCCCGAGCACTCCGGGGACATCGTTGTCGCCAACGTTGGCACCTTCCGCGTTCACTGGGGCACCGAAACCGCCTCAGGCGACTGGCTCGTTCTCGACAGCGGCGGAGAGGAGCATCCTCACTACCGAGGGCAAATCGTCCTCGAGGCGAAGGATCTGCAGTTCGGCACCGGCAACACGCCGCCGAACATCGAGGTGTTGCTGGAGCGTTCGCCGCGTTTCGACGGTCTCGACGAAGGTCGCTCGCGCGAGGGCGCGAATCCGATCTCCGGCATCGCTGAAATACTACAGAACAACTTCTACGGTCTCGGCCTTGAGGATGTAGTCGACCTCCCTACGGCGGCAGCGATCGCGAACCACCTGAAGGATCGCACCAAGACGGTCGCGGTCCCCGGCGATGCCTCGCACACCGCGCGCATGGCCTACTGTTCCGCCTACCTGACGGAGCGGCAGACGGCGCTCTCGTTCATCAGCGAGGTGTTGGAGCCGATCGACGGCTGGGCGCGGCGAAATGGAACAAAGATCGAATTTGGATGCTATCCCCACGACGGCCAAGTTCCCGACGGACTTACTGAGCTGACGCTTCACGACCTGGCTGAAAATCCTCAGTTCGAGTCGGGCGCCCCAGACGATGACGATGTCATCACCGACACGATCGTAAATGGACCCGACCGCGATCTCGACATGGAGGAGTCGGGCGAAGTCGGTTCCAATCCGGCGGCTCGCGAACGGCTCGGGCAGACGATCCAGAAGACGTTCACGCGGCCCTTCCTCATCACCTCTTACCAGCGGAAGGAGCAGGCGCAGGAGCTTGCCCACTACTTCTCGAAACCGGGCGACCCTGTGGAAATCTCGGTGCGGCGCAGCAAGGCCAAGCACCTGATGCCTGGCGACCGCTTCATCCTGAGTTACGATCCTTCGGCATCGACGCGCGTATTCAGAATTGTGCGACGCCGCGAACCTGCGACCGGCGGCGTGATTCATTTCAGCGTCACGGCGGAGCGTGCGATCGCGCCGCTGCCTTACACCGGCGACCCGGATCCCGTGCCGGACCTGCCATCGCTGCCCGGCCCGGTCGCGATCACGCAGGGCCGGATGTTCCAACTGCCGGCCGACTTCACCGGGCTCGTCATCCCGGTCGTCGTGCCGCTCGTCGTCCGACCGTCCGCGAACTCGTCAGGTTTTGCCGTTCACTTCTCGGTCAACGATTCTTCGTATGACTTTCTCGACTCAACGAAATCGTGGGCGCTGCGTGCCACGCTCGCCGCCGCGCTGAACGGGAGCGCGACGACCTTCACCGTCAACGCCAGCGGCTCCGACCTCGCCCTCCTCGAAAGCCAGACCGACGCCGCGAAGAATGATGATACGCTGCTCCTCTTCGTCGGCGCCGAGATCATGTCGATTGGTGCGGTCTCCGCGCTCGGCAGCGGGCAATACAGCCTCACGGTCTTTCGCGGCCGTCGCGGATCGACGGCAGCGAGTCACAGCAGCGGCGCCGAAGCGTTCATCATCCGCCGTTACGATCTCCTGCATCTCACGCACGAAGACTTCACGCGCACCACTTCCACGCGCTACTTCAAGCTGCCTACGTTCACTTTCGCGGAGGAGCAGGAGTTGGCGGACGCGCTCAAGATCACCTTCAACTTCGCCGACACGCGTCCACCCGCGCCTACGATCAGCGCCGTCGCCGGAACGGGAAGAGCGATCTCGATTTCATGGTCGAAGGTCTCGCTCGCGAGCGAGTATGCGGTCTATCGAAACGCCACGAACAACGCCGGCACTGCGACGAAGGTCGCCGAAGTGACGGCGCTCCGTTTCGTTGACCTGAGCGTCAACCTCAACACGACCTATTATTACTGGGTTACTGCGATCGACGCGTCTGAGCTAGAGAGCGACAAGAGCGGCGTCGCATCGATCACGACGGACAACATCGATGGTGATGTCGCAGACGCCCAAGCGGCCGCGGATCTCGCAATCCTCGCGGCAACCGATGCGCAGGATGCCGCGGATCAAGCGCTCGCCGTCCTCGCCGACATCGCCAGCGACAATCTCCTCACCGCCGGCGAGAAGCCACGCGTCATCCAAGACTACGCCGTCATCACCACGGAGCAAAGCGGGATAGATTCGAAAGCGACCTATTACAGCATCACCACGGAGAAATCCGCTTACGACACCGCCGTCTCAGCGCTCACGACCTACCTCGGAACGCTCACCACGCCCGTCCTGTGGAGCAACCTGAGCGGAAACACGACCATCGTCGGTGCGACGTTCCGATCGAAGTTCTCGGACGTTTACACGACGCGCCAGGCGTTGCTCAACAAGATCGCGGAGGTCGCGGGCACGTTTCGCAATCCGAACGCCCCGACGAATCCGTCCGCGCCGACCTACAACACGGGGTCCTCGTATCTTTCCGGCGACGGCACGGTCCTCTCGCGCATCGTCCTGAATCTTCCGGCGCTCCCGTCGGGAGCATACTTCCTCAACGTGCTCTATCGGAAGACCGGCGCGAGCACGTGGATCATCGCCGATCAGAATTATACGGGCGGCGGAACCGCGACGATTGATGACCTGACGCCCGGTGTGTCCTACGACTTCGCGGTGCAGGCAGTGACCTACGACGCGGCGCCGTCGTCGATCGTTGCAGCAACGGGCTCGCCTTTCATCGCACCGAACAAGTCTTCCGGCCCCGCGAATCCTTCGGGCTTCGCCGGCCACGCGCCGAGTTCGACGTATCCCGTCCAAGCGAAGTTTTATAGCGGCATCCAGCTTTATGGGATGACGGTGACATTCACGCCTAGCGCTGATCGCGACCTAGCATTCTACGAAACCGACATCACGGGATCATCGTCGTCGGCGCCCTCTGCGGCCACGGGCACAATCCCGCGCGACGCGATCAAGATGGAATACCATTCGCTGTCGCTCCTGCCGCAATGGCTTTGGGTGCGGGCGGTGGATCGCACAGGCAACCGTGCCTCGTGGGTGGCGACAGTGAACCTTGCTTCGTCGCTGGCAATCCCCGCCGGCAACATGAGTTCGCAGAACTCGAATGACGTTGCAGTCACGGGCATCAAGACCGGGAACGGTGGATCGGTGCGGAAGAAGCTCGCCGAGTATACGATCAATACGGTGATCCCAGAAGGAGGCGCCGTTGGCGGATCGCCCACAGAGGTGGTTGTGATCAACCTTTCCAGCCGCGGATTCTCGACTAAGCCCGACGTCGCAATGGGGAATCCCTATGGCGAGGTTCAGCCCCACTGGACATGGCGCTACCTGTGGGGCCACGCGAGCTCCACGTCCAACGGCGCCGCGATCGAGATCCGGACCACCGACGGTTCAAACATCGGGGCCGGCCAATTCGACCGATTCCAGTTCACCTTCATCGAGTATGACTGATGCCCACAGGGGCTAACCTCCTCCCACCATGCCACAAGTAGACATCAAGATCCGCTCAACCGCCGATACGTCCGGGATCGAACGTATCCAAGCGGGACTTACAAACCTCCGCAACGAGGTGAACCGCCGGTTCAGTATCCAGAACGTTGGGCAGTCTGTGCTTGGCGGCCTTGGCCTCGGCAGTGGTTTCGCGATCGCACACCAGGCGCTACAGCGCTGGGCAGCAATCATCGGTGAGGCGCAGGAGAACGCGCGTTCCCTCGCCGAATACATCGCGCAGACGCGTCGTGAAGCCAACGAGCTGTCGAAACTGCGGCTTGATCTATTCCTCGGACGGCAGACGCCTGAACAGCAGCTTGCGACTCTCACCGGAGAGCTCGCGAAGCTGGATCAGAAGATCGAGGAAACGCAGGAGAAAACCGCCGCCTTGAATCGCGACCTCGCCTTAGCCGGAAACGCTCCTCGCGGCACGATCGCCGGAAGCGCATTCGACCCGCTGCAAGGCCGATACGGCAGCTTCAGATCGATGAAGGGCGTGGGCGACCTGATCGAGTCGCAACAGCGCGAAGTCGAGGCCATGCAGCAGGACCTAGAGAAGCAGCGCACGGCTCTGCAAAAGCAGATTCAAGGGGTCCAAAGGGCGATCGCCAACGCGAACGAACGCACGACGCAAACCGAACAGAAGCAGGGCGCCGACGACATCGCGCAGAGCGTGAAGAACTATTTAGAGAAAGTGCTGAAACCGACGCTCGCGGCTGAACACAAATTACTCGAGACTCGGCAACGCAGCGCAGCGGAAAAGAAGAAGACGGCTTTTTCCGAGGAAGAGCGGCGCTTCGCTCAACAGCTCGCCGACTTGGAGCAGGAACGAGCGTTGATTCAGAACAACGCGCTTCTCACCGAACAGCAGAAATCGGAACAGCTTGTTCCGCTGCTCGACCGGATCAATCGCCTCATCGCCGAACGTATTCAGCTTCTCGCGACGGAGCAAAAGTTGTCCGGCGATCCCGCGTATCGCCTCCAACTGCAGGAGCAGATCGACCGCTTAAACCGAGATCGGGCACGCAACTCCGGCGAAACAACGGGGCTGCGCACGCCAGAGACGATGATGGTCCGACACGGTAAGAGCATCCTCGATTTAGGGGACCCATCGAAGCACTACCAATCCGGCGCCGACGGCGCGATCGGCTCGCTCGTCGAACAAGGCACGCAGATTGGCACGTTCGGGGACCAGGTTGCCAACGCGTTCACAAACGCGGGGCAGTCGATTCGCTCGTCTCTTGGAAGCGCTTTCGCCGACGCCATCATCATGGGCGGGAATTTGGTAGACCGACTCCGCAATTTCGCGGGCGCGGTTGGGACCGCGTTTATCAACGCCGGCGCGCAGATGCTCGCCGACTGGATCATGAAGCACACGCTCATGGCCGCGGCTTCAGCGATTTTCCGCACCAAAGAGGTCGCGCAGACCGCGATCACAGAGGGCGCCAAGACGACGATCGTGACGACCGGTGAGGCCACGCGAACGGGCGTCGTTGGAGCTGCCGCAGCGGCCAACACCGGCATCATTACCGGAGCGGCTGGGGTCCAAGCGGGCGCAACCGGCATCGCGGGTGTGTTTCGCTCCATCATGGAACTGGGCCCCATCGCGGGCCCGGCGGTGTTCGCCGCCTCCGTCGCCGGCATGATCGCGCTCGTCGCTGGTCTGGTGAACGGCTTTGAGAAGGGCGGCTTCCCGAGTGGTCGCAACAGCTTGATCCGCGTCAACGAGAACGGGCAGGAAGCGGTGTTGAACGCCGGTGCCGTCGCGCGGCTCGGACGTGCGGGTGTCGATGCGCTCAACAATGGCGAGATGTGGATTCCCGACCCGGCTCTTTCAATTACGCGCCCCGCCTACCAACGAACGGCTGGCGGCGCTGCTTCAGGAGCGGCAGGCGGGAATGATGAGCGTGGTCAAGTGGCGTTCGTCGACGGTCGCGATCGGAAAGCGCTCGAAGATATCGAGCGCGATCCTCGTTTCCGAACGAAGATCGTGAAGATCGTCGCGGGCGAACGGCGCAGACTTGGCATCCGAATTTGATTACCATGAACAACCCTGACGACCTCGACATTGTTGCCGCTTACAAGGACACGCTCCACATCCAGCATCAGATGATGTGCATGCTCGCTAGGTCACTGGCGATGCAAACAACAATGCTGGATATCCTAACGCCCATGGCTGCTCAGATATCGGGGCGCCCGATAGAAGAAGTGCGAGCTTTGTTCAGAGCGCGGGTGAAGGAAGAATCCGCGGATTACCGAAAGGTAGTAAGCGAATTTTGGGCGGAGCTGGCTGCGCCTCCGAGCGACGACGCTGATTACTGGGACCGTCCCCAACCACCATACAACCAACCATGAATATCATCCAAAACATCGAAGGATTTCTGCGCGATTTCCCACAATATGAGCCGCTGAGAACCAGGCTCGCCAATCGGACGCCGGCGATCGGCTGGCTCGATTCTGTCGGCGGCACGATCTTCTATCGGCAAGATCTCCTGATATGCTACGCGAAGGCACTTGTCGCGGAAGACAAGGCTAGCGCACGATCGGCATCGCCGCCGGCGAGCGCCAACGGCGGTCCATGACGCCGACCTCATCGGCATGGAAAATTCCTTCAGCACTCCACGCGGTTGAGTTTTGACGAGCACTAGCGGACCCGTCACCGTCCGCAGCAGAGGTCCAGTTCGTTGCCTTGGAAAGCGGCGACTAGACCGGAGTGGTTAGAAGAACGATGAGAACCAGAAATCCAACAGACTTGGGCCGGGTGCGCGCGGGCGGCGAAAGCCGGGACGCTCTCATCGGCGCCTTTCCAAACCGGGTGCGCCCGGCCCTCCTGTTGAAAGGTCAGACCCATGGCAGCGAATGCTGTTCGTCATCAATCCGCGGCCGCTTCGCCGGCGCGCGTTTCATTTGAAGTAATCGAGAATCCCACCGGGCCCGCGGCCCTCCTTTCGGCTGACACGTTCGAGGACGCCGATGCGTTCAGGCCTTCCGAATACTACTTCCGCCGGGATCTTCGCGCCGCTCCGACTCGAGAGCGTGCGGTTGAGATCGCGCAGGTCGTCGTATCTGAGGGCGAGCGTCTGCGGATGTGGCTCCGCGAAAACGGGCTGGCACTCCCGCCGGAGCAGACAAGCACGCTCCGCCTTGTGCGCGAACTGTGGGTTGCTCGGACGCGCGAAGAAGCGATCAGCGTGGGGCTGCGAATCGTCGCCAACCACGAGAATTTCCGCGCGGCTATCAGTGCGATGGGCGTGACGGCGCCTAAATGGATCGTCGCGCCAGGCGAAGCGGAAGAGAAGTGGCTGGCCGCGTGCGCGCGTTAAACGTCGGACGCTGAACCCCGCCCCGGTTTGCCGCGGCGGGGTTTTTGGTTTTCGCGCGGCGAGATGCACGGTAGCACATGGGCCATGCCAGCTACCCCACCTACCCCAACGCCGGAGCCGCCGGCTATCACGCTTCACCCAAGCTCAGTCGAAGCGATCGCACAGCGCGTAGTTGAATTGCTGCGACAATCAGGCCTTGCCGCATTCAGGCCGTCGACGGTCGACGAGTGGCTGACGAAGGAGCAGGCAGCGGAGTTTTTGAACCTGTCGGCCCGAACCTTCGACCGCCTGCGACTTGAGCACCTGGACGCCTTAAAGCCCGCGCTTGAGAATCCACTCCGCTTCTCCAAAAACGCCTTGGACATCTTTAAGGTCACGAAGGGTCAGCCGCTCTATCGTCGCAGGGGTCGTCCCCCGCAACAGTCACTCATCTGACTTCGACGGCTTCGCGCGACAACGCCACGCAAGGACGTTAGCAATCATTGGTGAACGTTGGTGAACGTTTATACGTTTTCCTACGATTGTGCGAGTGTGCAAATCCGAGAACGCGGGTTAAATCGTTCCATCTCGCTAGCTTGCGAAACTGGAGGCGCGGGCCGGAATTGAACCGGCGCATAGAGGTTTTGCAGACCTCGGCCTTACCACTTGGCTACCGCGCCTTCGAGAAGGGCGGCACGTTGCAGAAAAGAATTCTGCTCCGCAAGAACTGAA
>Ga0207415_1000503_pt1 | contig 27677 bp, 21 predicted proteins | sample Passage237A_FD_187369 | JGI IMG/M metagenome (GOLD analysis project Ga0207415, IMG submission 187369) | Cellulose adapted compost microbial communities from Newby Island Compost Facility, Milpitas, CA, USA - Passage2 37A (SPAdes) (version 3) ... | reverse complement strand
CCGTTCCGGACGCGGCGCGTCCGGCAATCGAGCGCAACGTGTCCAGTCGCGCGCGCCAGGGTTCGGCACCCGTTCCCATCGAGGCGGCAAGTGCCTCCGCGCCGGCAACTGCGGTCCGCATTCCCGCGGTGTCATTGCGCAGGTGGTACAGGTCCGCGGCGGCGAGCGCGGCGCGCAGACGCAGCGCATCGGGAAGTGTGTTGGCGACCTGTTCCTTGAAGGCGGCGAGCGCGTCGTCAGCCTCGTCGAGTCGCCGCAGGCCGAGTGCGACCTCGGCGCGGGTCACGCGCGTCGACTGCGCGAGCAGGCTGCCCGCTCCGGCGTGCTGCAGCGCCATGGCCTCCGCCTCGCCGATGAACTCGAGCGCGTCCCCGTCGCGCCCGAGATCGTGCAGGACACGCGCATAGTTGCCGATCAGCGCGGCCGTCGCGGCAGAAGGACCGTAGGCGGCGCGGCGCAGCTCGAGTGCCTCCGCGAAGCTGCGTTCGGCAGCGGCGAGATCGCCCTTGCGGTATTCGGTCGCGGCGAGGTTGTTGAGCGTGTTCAGCGCGTCGCTGCCAGTGTCGAGGCCCAGCGCCTTCCAGATCGTCATGGCCTCGCGCGAGGCCGCGATTCCCTGATCGAGCCGGCCGGTCTGCGAGTACGCGGCGCCGAGGTTCGTGTAGAGCGCGGCGGTTTCGAAGTGGTCGCGGCCCGAGCGTGCAAGGCGGGCGGCGAGGGCGGCCTCCAGCATCGAGAGCGCGCCGTCCGCATCGCCATCCTCGCGCATCAGCCTTGCCTGCAGGGTCCGGCTGGTCAGCAGCACATCGGCGTGGCGGGCCGGGTCGCGTTGCCAGACGGCCTGCGCCGCGGCGAGCAGCTCGCGCGCCTCGGCGCGCTGCCCGATGCGATGCAGCGCCTCGGCGAGGGTGAAGCGCACGTCCGCGGCCGCCACGGGGTCGCCGATCTGCGTCTCGTGCGCGAGCCAGCGGCGCAGCAGCGGTTCGGCGGCGGTGTAGTCGTTGAGGTAGAAGTGGAGTTCGCCGAGTGCCTTCAGCACTTCGGCGTTCTCGGCCGGGGCATCGGAGAACACAGCGTCCACGCGCGCCGCAGCGCGATCGAGGATCTGCTTGGCGGTCAGCGGATCGCCGGCATTGGCATGCTGGCCGGCATCGCGGAACATGTGCGCGAGGTAGTCGCGCACGGCCTTGCTGCGTGCGGCTTCCACCTGTGCGGAGTCGCGCTCGCGCACGGCTTCGCGTCGCGCGATCGCGATCGCCGCGAGCGCGGCCGCCATGCCGGCGAACACGACGAGCGCGGTGCCCGCGGCAAGCCAGTGGCGGCGCAAGAAGCGACCGATGCGATACATCGGCGCCCGTCCGCGCGCGCGTACCGGTGCATGGGCGAGATGGCGGCGCAGGTCGCCTGCGAACGCATCCACGGACGCGTAGCGATCGGACGGATCGGCAGCCAGTGCCTTGCCGACGATGGCATCGATGTCGCCGCGCAGGCGGCGCGCCAGTGCGGCTGGCGCCGCCTGCCTGCTCGGAGGAACCGGTGCATCGGCCTGCATCCGGCGCATCGCGGCCAGCGCGCCATGCGCGGGAAGCATGCCCCACGGCGACGTGCCGGTGAGGACTTCGTGCAGCAGCACGCCGAGCGCATACACGTCGGTCTGCGTGGTGGCGTCCTCGCCCGCGAACTGCTCCGGCGCGCAGTACTGCGGCGTCAGCGGCGAATGCGCGCCGTCCCGCACGAGACCGTCGCGGCCGATGCGGCGCGCGATGCCGAAGTCGAGCAACGCCACACGACCGTCGTCGCGTACCAGCACGTGGTCCGGCTTGAGGTCGCGATGCACGATCAGGTGTCGGTGCGCGAACGCGACCGCGTCGCAGACTTCCAGGAACCGCTGCAGGCGTGCGCGGAGGTCCGGCGCGTGCTCGCGGCACCATGCCGTCAGTGGCATGCCTTCGACGTATTCCATGACGATGTAGGGTCGCCCGTCATCGAGATTGCCGGCGTCGATCAGGCGTGCGATGTGCGGGTGTTGCAGGCGTGCCAGCAGGCGCTGCTCGTGCGCGAAGGTGGCGTCATCGGCGGCGCCGGGATGCAGCAGCTTGATGGCTGCAGCCTGCTCGAATCGTCCGTCGGCACGTTCGGCCTGCCAAACCTCGCCGCTGCCGCCGCGGCCGAGGCGATGCTGCAGTCGCCAAGGGCCGATCCGTCGTCCCGCATGGCTCACGGCCGCATCCTCGCGTGCATCGAGAAATCCGTCCGATCCCTCGATCGCCTCCAGCAGCGACAGCGCTTCCGCGCGTGCCTCGGCCGTGGTCGCATTCGCCTCGATGAATGACCGGCGTGCTTCACGAGGCATGTCCAGTGCCGCGTCGAGCAGCGTGTCGATCGCCTCGAATCGCACGCTTTCCAGCATCACGCCCCCTCGGTGCTGTCCGCGTCGCGGGGTTCGGGCGCGACGCCGCCGAGTTCGCGGTACAGCCAGCCGCGCGCCTTGAGCCAGTCGCGCCGCACGGTGCGCTCGGATGTGCCGAGGATGCGTGCGGTGTCCGGCTCCGAGTAACCGCCGAAGAAGCGGCACTCGATCACCCGGGCCAGTCGCGGACTCAGCGCGTCGAGCCGCTGCAAGGCTTCGTCCAGATCCACCAGACGCTCGTCGCTGACCCAGTACGGTTCCATCGTGATCTCGTCCAGCGATTCGGTCTGCCCGCCGCCGCGCTTGGCGGCGAGCTGGCTGCGCGCGTGGTCCACCAGCGCCTGTCGCATCGCCAGCGCGGCCGCGCGCAGGAAGTGGGTCTCGTCGTTCCATCGGTCGCTGCGTTGCAGCCGCAGCCACGCCTCGTGGACGAGTGCCGTCGTGCGCAGCGTTTCGCCGGCGCGGAGGCTGCGCCGTGCCTGTCGCGCGCGGCTGCGCAGATCCTCGAGCAGCATCGGCGCGAGAGTATGCGCGAGGGCGGCGACGGCCGCGGAGTCTTGTTCCTGCTGGGTTTCGGTCACGAACGGAAGCGGCGGATGCGCGGAATGCGCGCCGGGAGCGATCACCCTACCGCGCCGCGCCGCGATCGTCGAGGCATGTGCTCCGGTGCCGGGCAACCATCGTCACTGCGGCAGCGCGAGATCGTCGAGCAGCGCCTTGAGGAAGCGCGCGGCTTCGCCGCCGGTCGCGGCGCGATGATCGAAGGTGAGCGAGATCGGCATGCGCCGATGCACCTCGATCCCGCCCATCACGGCGACCACGTCGTGGCAGAGCTTGCCGGCGCCGACGATCGCGACGGTCGGCGGTACCACGACGGGGGTCGCGTAGCGGCCGGCGAACATGCCGAAGTTGGACAGGCTGATCGTGCAGCCGGACAGTTCCGACGGCGCGATGCTGCGGTCCTCGACCTGCGAGCGCAGCCGGTTGATGCCTTCGCGCACGCCGCGCGCATCGAGCATGTCGGCATTTCGCAGCGCCGGCACGAACAGACCATCGTCGGTGTCGACCGCGATGCCGATGTCGACGTGCGGATGCAGCGTGCGGGTGAGGTTCTTCCCGTCGAACCACGCATTCAATGCCGGCACGGCCTTGCACGCGGTGACGATCGCGCGGATCAGCCGTGCGGTGATGTCCTGCTTGCCGATCCATGCATGGAGGTCCGCATCGTCGACCAGCGTCGTCGGCACCACGTTCGCGTGGGCGTCGGCCATCACCCGCGCCATGTTCCGGCGCACGCCCTTGAGCTGCTCCGGCTGCCCGGATGCGGAGACGCCGGGTGGCTGCGTGCGCATCGGCCGGCCGCTGGCGGACACCGGCGTTCGCTCGGCGGCGGCGCGCGGGTTCGCGGGGGCGGGCGCGATGCGCGCGGGTGCGGTGGCGCCGATGCGCGCAGTGCCGGCGGCCGCCGCGTCCTTGACGTCCTTCAGCGTGACCACGCCATCGGCACCGCTCGGGCGCACGCGCGCGAGATCGACGCCGAGCTTCTTCGCCAGCGCGCGCACGGCCGGCACGGCCTTCACGCCGCCGATCGCGGCCGCCTGTTCGACATGCACGCGGTTGCTCGATTGCATGGCGCCGACGACGGTGCCTTCGTCGGCACGACCTGCGTTGTCGTTGCTGACGATCTCGCCGCCTTCGTCGGATGCGACGACGCCTGCGTGATCCGGCGCGGGCGTGCCGGCGCCTTCGTGCGTGGCCGCCATCGCGGCGGCGGTCGGTTGCGCGGGCGCATGATGATGGCCGGTGGACTCGGCCTCGGCGCGCTGCGGTGCGTTGGGGTCCAGCTCGAACTCGGCCAGCGCCGCGCCGGTCGCGATCACGTCGCCGGTGTCGCCGTGGATCTTCACGAGCCTGCCGGAAAACGGCGACGGCACCTCGACGACCGCCTTGGCGGTTTCCATCGACACCATCGGCTCGTCCAGTTTCACGTCGCTGCCGACCTTGACCAGCCATTCGACGACGGTCGCGTCGGGCAGGCCTTCGCCCAGATCGGGAAGATGGAAGGTGCGGATGTCAGCCATGATCGGGTCCGGGTTGGGGTCAGCTTGCAGCAAGCGTGCGCTTGGCTGCCGCGACGATGCGCTCGACGCTGGGCAGGTATTTCATTTCCAGCCGGTAGAGCGGAATGTGGGTGTCGTAGCCGGTGACGCGCTCGACCGGCGCAAGCAGGTCGTACATCGACTCGCTGGCGAGACGCGCGGCGATTTCCGCGCCGAAGCCCGCGGTGCGCGGCGCCTCGTGCACGATCACGCAGCGGCCGGTGCGGGCGACCGATTCGCGGATGGTGTCGAAATCCAGCGGCTTGAGCGTGGCCACGTCGATGACTTCGGCGCTGATGCCTTCTGCGGCGAGAGCATCGGCGGCTTCCAGCGTCTCCTTGACCTGCGCGCCCCAGGTGACCAACGTCACGTCGCTGCCGTCGCGCAGGACGAAGCACACGTCCAGCGGCAGTGCTTCGCCGTCGTCGGGCACTTCTTCCTTGTACTGGCGGTAGATGCGCTTGGGCTCGAAGAACACCACCGGGTCCGGATCGCGGATCGCGGCCAGCAGGAGTCCGTAGGCGCGACCCGGCGAGGACGGCAGCACGACGCGCAGGCCGGGAATGTTCGTGAACAGGTGTTCGTTGGCTTCCGAGTGGTGTTCCGGAGCGCGGATGCCGCCACCCCACGGTGCGCGGAACACGGCCGGGCAGGTGAGGCGGCCGCGCGTGCGCGTGCGCATGCGCGCGGCGTGGCAGGCGATGTGCTCCATCATCGGATAGATGAAGCCTTCGAACTGCGCTTCGGCGACGGGCTTCATGCCCTGCGCGGCGAGGCCGACGGTGAGGCCGGCGATCGTCGTCTCGCACAGCGGCGTGTCGATCACGCGCTCCGGGCCGAAGGTCTGCTGGAGACCGACCGTCGCGCGGAACACGCCGCCGTTCACGCCGACATCCTCGCCCAGCACGACCACGGATGGATCGGTGCGCATCTCGTGCGCGAGCGCCTGGGTGACGGCTTCGATGAGGGTGATCTGTGCCATGTTCGCGGATCCGGGTTCAGTGCGCGGGCTTGCCGGCGGCGAGCGCTTCGGCGCGTTGCGCGGCGAGGTCGGCGGGCAGTTCCGCATATGTGTAGTCGAACATCGCCTCGACCGGTTGCGACTTCGTTTCGAGATACGCGTTGACTTCGGCGTCGACGATGCGTGCGCATTCGGCCTTCCACGCCTCTTCCTTCTCGTCGCTCCAGGCGCCGAGCGAGACGAGCCATGCCTTCATGCGCTTGAGCGGCTCGCGCTGCCAGGCGTCCTTGACCTCGTCGTCGGAGCGGTAGCGGCGCGCGTCGTCCGCCGTCGTGTGGTCGGAGAGCCGGTACGTGACCGCCTCGATCACCATCCCGCCGTGACCGTGGCGCGCGCGCTTGATCGCGTAGTCCATCGCGGTGCGCATCGCGAGCAGGTCGTTGCCGTCGACCTGCAGGCATTCCAGACCCGCCGCGATGCCCTTCTGCGCCAGCGTCTTCGCGCCGGTCTGCATGCGCCGCGGAACCGATATCGCCCACTGGTTGTTGACGATGACGGCGACCAGCGGAAGCTGCATCGCGCCGGCGACGTTGAGCGCGCTGTTGAAATCGGCCTTGGACGACCCGCCGTCGCCGACCACGGTGACCGCGACGCGCGGCTCCTTGCGCAGCTTGAACGCAAGCGCGGAGCCGGCCGCATGCAGGCACTGCGTGGCAATCGGCACGCACCAGGCGAAGTCGTGCGCGGGACCGGAGAAATCGCTGCCGCGCTCGTCGCCACCCCAGTACAGCAGCACCTCGCGCGGTTTCACGCCGCGATGGAACTGCACGGGATATTCGCGGTACATCGGCGCGAACACGTCGTCTTCCTGCATCGCGCTGCCGATGCCGACGTGCGCCGCTTCGTGGCCGAGGCAGGAGGCGTAGGTGCCGAGCTTGCCGGTGCGCTGCAGCGCGACCGCCTTGGCGTCGAACACGCGCGCGAACACCATCTCCTGATAGAGGCCGACGAGCTGTCGCGTGTCCTTCGCGAACGCCGGCAGGTCGTCGCGCACGAGCCTGCCGTCGGGGTCGAGGTACTGCAGGAATTCGATTTCGAACGTGGCGACGATGGACAAGGTGTTCTCCGTTGCGGCGCGGGAATGGAATTGCGCGCGGGATGGTGCCGGGAGGGGGCGGGGGCGGGGTGTCGTTTCCCTGCCCTGGCGGCCGGCGAGCGAAGCGGAACAGTATGCAGACCGCCCCGGACTCCGCAAGGCACGGTGCAGCGAGAAGGGTACCGGGTACACTGGAATGCTTCACGCCGATCGGGGGATGCGATGACCGACACGCACAACCTGCGACCGCTCGAACAAGGCATCGAACTCGACTTGCGCGAGCGCACGACGTATGGCGGCTACCTGCAGTTGCCGGTGCTGCTGTCGGCGCAGAGGCCGCTGAGCGACCCGCCGCACCACGACGAGATGCTGTTCATCGTGCAGCATCAGGTGGCCGAGCTGTGGATGAAGCTGATGATCCACGAGCTGCGTGCCGCGATCGAGCGCCTGCGCCAGGACGACGTCGACACGACGCTGAAGATCCTCGCGCGCGTCAAGCAGGTGCAGCGGCAACTCATCGAGCAGTGGAGCGTGCTGGCGACACTGACGCCATCGGAGTATCTGGAGTTTCGCCACGTGCTGGGGCCGGCGTCCGGCTTCCAGTCGCAGCAGTACCGCACGATCGAATTCCTGCTGGGCAACAAGAATGCGGAACTGGTCGAGGTGTTCCGGCACGATCCGGTTGCGTACTCGGAGTTGGACGCCGTGTTGCGTGCGCCGAGCCTGTACGACGAAGTGCTGCGCCATCTCGCGCGCCGCGGGCATGCGATTCCGCATGCGCTGCTGGAGCGCGACGTGACCCGGCCGCATCGGCACTCGCCCGAACTGGTTGCGGTGTTCCGCCGCATCTACGAGAGCCCGGGCGAGTTCTGGGCGGAGTACCATCTTTGCGAGCAGCTGGTGGACGTCGAGGAGAGCTTCCAGTTGTGGCGCTTCCGCCACATGAAAACGGTGGAGCGCATCATCGGCTACCGCCGCGGCACGGGCGGTTCGTCCGGGGTCGGGTTCCTGCGCAAGGCGCTCGACCTGACCTTCTTCCCGGAACTGTTCGACGTGCGCACCGTGCTGGGTACGCCGTCATGATCGCAGGTGCCCGTCATGCCGGCGTGGTTCCAGCTTGTGGCCTGGGCGGGCATGGCGCTCGTCCTGTTCCGCGCGTGGCCGGCGCTGCGCGCATGGGCGCGAACGGCTGACGAGGAGTCGGTTCGCATCCTGTTCGCCACCACGCTCGTCCTGACCGGCATGCGGTGGTTCAACACGTCGGTCCTCTCCGGCCTGCCGCTGCATTTCCTCGGCGCGGGAATCGCCACCCTGATGTTCGGACCCTGGCGTGCGTGCTGGGTCATGGCAGTGGTCAGCCTCGGGGGCGTCCTTCTGGGCGCTTCGTGGAACGGGTTGGCGGCCGATTTCCTCGCGAGCGGCGCGCTGCCGGTCGCGGTGATCTGGTGGACGGGTCGGCTGGCGGCACCGTTCCTGCCGCGCAACATCTTCACCTGGATCTTCGTCAACGCGTTCGCCGCGTCGGCGCTCGGCATGTCCGCCTCGATGCTGGTGCGCGCGGCGCTCGCCGCATGGGTGGCGGGGGCGGATACCTCGGCGTATCTCGGCGTCACGCCGATGCTTGCATTCGGCGAGGCCTTCTTCACCGGCGCGGCGATGTCGTTCGTCGTGGTGTACCGGCCGACGTGGTGCAGCACCTTCGACGACGACGAGCATCTGCTGCCGCGCCGTCCGATGTAGCAGCATTCGCTGCCGCGCGCCGCCGCGATTTGACGGGGCCGGCGCGAGCCGGTAAATGTCGCCGCTTCGCGCGGCCGCCGCGCTTCACGTCGACACAAAGGGGAACGCGCATGGGTGCCGCAGCGACATCCGATCCGATGCCGGCCATTCCGGAGTTCAAGCAGACCCTCGGCCATCCGCGACCGCTGTGGATGCTGTTCATGACCGAGTTCTGGGAACGCTTCGCGTTCTACGGCATCCGCTGGGCGCTGGTGCTGTACATCGTGGCGCAGTTCCACGGCGGCAGCGCCACCGGCGAGGCCTCGGCAAACCAGACCTACGGCGCCTACCTCGCACTGGTGTATGCGGCGGCGATCTTCGGCGGCTATGTCGCGGACCGGATCATCGGATACCAGCGATCGATCCTCGTCGGCGCGGTGATCATGGCGACGGGCCTGTTCCTGATCGCGATGCCGGAGGAGCACCTGTTCAAGCTCGGTCTCGCGACCGTCATCGCCGGCAACGGGCTGTTCAAGCCGAACATCTCGACGATGGTCGGCAAGCTCTACGCGGTCGGCGACGAGCGCCGCGACTCGGGCTTCACACTGTTCTACATGGGCATCAATCTCGGCGCGATGTTCGCGCCGCTGGTCACCGGCTGGCTGGCCGAGCGCATGTTCGGCGGCACCCCCGACCTGCCGGCATACAAGGTCGTGTTCATCGCATCGGGCGTGGGCATGCTGCTCAGCCTCGTCTGGTTCTGGTTCGGCCGCGCGCAGCTGCACGGCATCGGGCGGCCGCCGGAGGGCGCGGAGGGGCTGGGCCGGGTGCTGATGACGGTGATCGGTGCGGCGATCGCGATTCCGGTCGTCTACTTCCTGCTCGCGATGGGCGCGAGCGCGCTGCAATGGATCCTCACGGCGATGTTCGTGGGGCTGGGCGTCATGCTGCTGATCGAGGGCGTGCGCGAAGGCAAGGTGTCGCGCGACAAGACCATCGCGATGCTGATCATCTTCACGTTCAACGTGCTGTTCTGGATGTTCTTCGAGCAGGCCGGAAGCTCGTTCAACTTCCTTGCCGACAAGATCGTGAACCGCGAGTTCGGCGGCTGGACCTTCCCGGTCGCGTGGTTCCAGTCGGTCAACTCGATCGCGATCATCACGCTGGCGCCGGTGCTGGCGTGGCTGTGGGTGAAGATGGGGCGCGCGAATCCGTCCATCCCGCGCAAGTTCGGCCTCGGTCTCATCTTCAACTCGCTCGCGTTCCTGCTGCTGATGTTCGCGCTGTCGAGCCTGGTCAGCGATGCCGGCAAGATTCCGTTCTGGACGCTGTTCATGGTGTACGTGATCCAGTCGATCGGCGAGCTGTGCCTGTCGCCGATCGGCCTGTCGATGACCACCAAGCTGGCTCCGACCAAGCTGGTCGGATTCGCGATGGGTGGCTGGTTCCTGTCCACCGGCATCGGCAACAACCTGTCGGGCATCTTCGCGAGCCACGTCAGCGGCGAGAGCGGCATGAGCATCGGCTCGGCGCTGTCCGGCTACACCTTCGGCTTCTGGGCGCTGGTGATTCCGGGTGCGCTGCTGTTCCTGATCGCGCCGTTGATCCAGCGGCTGATGCACGGCGTCAAGTGAAGGGCTGAGCCATCGAACCGGCGAACGGCGACCGCGAGGTCGCCGTTCTGCCATTCGGCCTTGCGGGAGGAGTGATGGACAGACGGCAGTTTCTGGCGGGAGCGGCGGCAGGTGCCCTCGCGGTTTCGGCATCGCGCCGTTCGTCCGGGGCGACTCGCGAGCGCCTGCGCTTCGCGATGATCGGCACCGGCCTGCGCGGGCAGTCGCAGCTCGGGCCGCTGCTCGGTCGCGACGACGTGGAACTCGTGGCGATCTGCGACACGCAGCGGGTGATGCTGGATCGCGCGCTGGCGATCATCGCGAAGGCGGGCCGGCGCAAGCCGGATGTCCATGGCGGCGACGGCGACGTGCATGCATGGAAGCGCGTGCTCGACCGGAAGGATCTCGATGCGGTCCTGATCGTCACGCCGTGGGAATGGCATGCGCCGATGGCGATCGCGGCGATGGAGGCGAAGGTCGCCGTCGGCTGCGAGGTGGTTGCCGGCATCACGCTCGACGACCACTGGAACGTGCTGCGCACCCAGCAGCGCACCGGCACCCCGTACATGCTGCTGGAGAACGTGTGCTATCGCCGCGACGTGATGGCCGTGCTGCAGATGGTGCGTGCGAACCTGTTCGGCGAGCTGGTGCACCTGCAGGCCGGCTACCAGCATGACCTGCGCGGCGTGAAGTTCAACTCCGGCGATCCGGACCAGCCCTACGGCAGCGGCGTCGAGTTCGGCCGGAAGGGCTTCTCCGAGGCGCAGTGGCGCACGCGGCATTCGGTCGAGCGCAACGGCGAGCTGTATCCGAGCCACGGCATCGGGCCGTGCGCGATGTATGTCGGCATCCATCGCGGCAACCGCTTCACGCACATCAATGCGTTCGCGAGCAAGGCGCGCGGGCTGCACGAGTACGTGCTGCGCCATCCGGCGGGCGGTGCGCAACATCCAAGCGCGAAGGCCGTGTTCCGTCTCGGTGACGTCGTGACCACGACGCTGCGCTGCGAGAACGGCGAAACGATCCTGTTGCAGCATGACACGTCGTTGCCGCGCCCGTACTCGCTGGGCTTTCGCGTGCAGGGCACGCGCGGGCTGTGGATGGACGTCAACCGATCCATCCACATCGAAGGCCGCAGCCCCCCGCACAAGTGGGAAGACGCGCAGCCGTACTGCGACGAGTATGACCACCCGCTCTGGAAGCGCCACGCCGCGCAGGCATCGGGCGCCGGCCATGGCGGCATGGACTGGTTCGTCGTCAACGCCTTCGTCGAGGCGCTCAAGGCCGGCGCGCCGATGCCGATCGACATCTACGATGCGGTGGCGTGGAGCGCGATCACGCCGTTGTCCGAGCAGTCGATCGCCGAGGACTACCGCACGCTTCCGTTCCCCGACTTCACGGAAGGAAAGTGGAAGGCGCGCAAGCCGGTCTTCGCGCTCGACGATCGCTATTGATCGGCGTGGCGGCCACGCACGAAGGCGGCCGCGAGACGCACGGCTTCGTTTCCCGCGCGGTCGCCGCGCAGTGCGCGCACGAGCGGCGTGATGCCGGGCCGGTTCGCGGCGTCGGGCCGCGATGGCCGGGACATGCGGATTCGACTCGACGGTCGGCGCCGTGCGGATCGAGCAACGGCGACCCGATGTGCAGGCCGTCGAGGCCTGCCCGAGCCGGACACGTGCGTGCCGCCTAGACCGGTGCGAGCTTGTCGAGGATCGCCGCAAGTGCCGTGCGTTCGTCGGTGGTGAGTGTGGCGAGCAGCTCGCGCTCGTGCGCGCGCGCGAGCGGGGCGACCGCATCGTGCACCTTCCAGCCGGCCGTCGTGAGGCGCAGCACCGAGCGCCTGCGGTCATCGTCGTGCGCGCGGCGCGCCACGCGGCGTGCCGCGACGAGGCGGGCGAGCGCGCGACTGACCGCTACCTTGTCCATCTCCGTGCGCGCCGCGATCTCGCTCGCCGACAGGCCCTCGCCGTGATGCCGCGCGAGAACGGCCATCACGCGCCACTCCGTCATGGAAAGATCGAAGCGCTCCTGGTAACCGCGCGCGATCGCCTGGCTGACCCGGTTGGACAGGATCGAAAGGCGATACGGAAGGAAGTTCTCCAGTTCCAGCGGAGCGTGATCGGCCATGCGGCGGCGCGGCTTGCAAGTGGTTACATATGAAACTATCGTACCCGGCCTTTCCAGCCATCGCCAGTCCGGAGGTTGCGATGAACGCCCAGCCCAATCTCGGCATGCAGGTCACCACGTTCGAGAACCCGATGGGGATCGACGGTTTCGAGTTCGTCGAGTATGCGGCTCCCGCCGGGCAGGCCGGAGCGCTGCACGACTACTTCCGCAAGCTCGGCTTCGTGCAGGTCGCACGCCATGCGTCGCGGCCGATCAGCACGTACCGACAGGGCGACTGCACCTTCCTGATCAACGAGGATCCGGATTCCTTCGCTGCGCGCTTCGCCGCGCAGCACGGGCCGAGCGCCTGCGGCTTCGCGATCCGCTTCAACAAGCTGGCCGAATGGGTGCGCGTGCAGGCGCTCAAGAACGGCGCCGAGGCATTTGCAGCCGAGGACGAGCTGACCAAGGCCGTCGCCGCGCCGGTGATCAAGGGCATCGGCGGCTGCATGCTCTATCTCGTCGACCGCTACGACACCGAGGGCACCATCCACGATCCGGACTACGAATGGCTTCCGGGCGCGGAGAAGATGCCGAAGGGGTTCGGCCTCACCTTCATCGACCATCTCACGCACAACCTCTACCAGGGGAACATGGCGAAGTGGTCGGACTACTACGAGCGCCTGTTCAACTTCCGCGAGATCCGCTACTTCGACATCAAGGGCGCCAAGACCGGCCTGTTGTCGAAGGCGATGACCGCGCCCGACGGCATGGTGCGCATTCCGCTCAACGAGTCGAGCGATCCGAAGAGCCAGATCAACGAATACCTCGACAGCTATCGCGGAGAAGGCATCCAGCACATCGCGTTGTTCACCGACGACATCTACGCGACGGTGGAGGCGATGCGCGCGGCCGGCATCGAGTTCCTCGACACGCCCGATACCTACTATGAAGTCGTCGACGTGCGCATACCGAACCATGGCGAGGACCTGCCGCGCCTGCAGAAGAACAGGATCCTGATCGACGCCGACCCGGAGACCAGGAGCCGCAAGTTGCTGCAGATCTTCACGCAGAACGCGCTCGGCCCGATCTTCTTCGAGATCATCCAGCGCAAGGGCAACGAAGGGTTCGGCGAGGGCAATTTCCAGGCGCTGTTCGAGTCGATCGAGCGCGACCAGATGCGCCGCGGCGTGCTCTGACGATTGGTCGAACCGGGGAGGCGGGCGTGATCGAGTCGCGCGGGTACCAATCGGGGTTCGGCAACGAGTTCGCGAGCGAGGCGATCGCCGGCACCTTGCCGATCGGACGCAATTCGCCGCAGCGAGTGGCGCATGGTCTGTATGCGGAGCAGATTTCCGGCACGGCGTTCACCGCGCCGCGCCATGCGAATCGCCGCAGCTGGCTGTATCGCATCCGTCCGGCGGCGATGCACGGCGCGTTCGAAGCGTTCGCCCAGCCGCGCTTCCACAACGATTTCGGCAGCGGCCCCGTGACGCCGGAGCAGTTGCGCTGGAGCCCGCTGCCGCTGCCGCAGGAGCCGCATGATTTCGTCGACGGCCTGTTCACGATGGCCGGCAACGGCGGCCCGGCGGCGCAGACCGGCGTCGGCATCCATCTGTATGCCGCCAACCGCGACATGCAGGGGCGCTGGTTCCACGATGCCGACGGCGAACTCCTGATCGTGCCGCAGCAGGGCCGGCTGCACATCGAAACCGAGCTCGGCGCGCTCGACGTGGAACCGCAGCAGATCGCGGTGATCCCTCGCGGCATCCGCTTCGCGGTGATGCTGCCCGACGGTGCGGCGCGCGGTTACGTGTGCGAGAACTTCGGCGCGCTGCTCAAGTTGCCGGACCTCGGTCCGATCGGCAGCAACGGACTGGCCGGTCCGCGCGATTTCGAAACGCCGGTCGCCGCGTTCGAGGATCGCGAGGGCGATTTCGAGCTGATCGTCAAGTTCCAGGGGCACCTGTGGCGTGCGCCGATCGACCATTCGCCGCTCGACGTGGTCGGCTGGCACGGCAACTACGCGCCATACCGCTACGACCTGCGCCGGTTCAACACGATCGGCTCGATCAGCTTCGATCATCCCGATCCGTCGATCTTCCTCGTGCTGCACTCGCCCAGCGACAGCGCCGGCGTCAGCAACATGGACTTCGTGATCTTCCCGCCGCGCATCCTCGCGATGGAGGACACGTTCCGCCCGCCGTGGTTCCACCGCAACGTGGCGAGCGAGTTCATGGGGCTGATCCATGGTGCCTACGATGCAAAGGCGGAAGGTTTCGCACCGGGCGGCTGTTCGCTGCACAACAGTTTCACCGGCCACGGGCCGGATGCGGCGACCTTCGAGAAGGCGAGCGTGGTCGATACATCCAGGCCCGATTACATCCGCGACACGATGGCGTTCATGTTCGAGACGCGGGCAGTGATCCGGCCGACGGTGCAGGCGATGGATGCATCGCATCGGCAGCGGGACTATGCGGCGTGCTGGGCGGGTTTGCGCAAGCATTTCGCGGTGCCCTGAGGGCATGCGTGCGCATCGCTCGTCCGCGCCGGGGCGTGCGGCACCGTGGTATCGCGTCGATCTGCTTCGCGGTTGCAAGACCGGCGAAGTGATCGAGGCGATGCCGATGACGAGGAAGGGGAAGCTGCTGGCCCTTGCTGCCGTCGTGTCGATCGTGATTCCGATCCTGCTCGGCACACGCTGGTTTTCCGGAACATGGGTTCCGCGTCACCTCGCGGAACTGGATGCGTTGGCGCGGATCGACCCGGCTGCTGCGGCGCGCGCGTCCGTCGCATTCGTCTCGTGGGTGCTGCTGGTGCCGGTGGTGGTTTGCATGGTCACGGGCATTGCATGGTTTCTGGTGGCGATTCGTGTCGTGCGCGCGGGTCGGTGGCCGCTGCCGGACGCGAAGGTCCGTCGGCGCACGGACGTGATCGGCGGGTGGTGCGCGCGGCTGCCGGCGGGGCTGCTCGGGCTGGCGATGCTGGCAGGGCTGCTGTGCGTGTGGTGGATGTATGTCGGCATGGTTGCATCGCATTGGGGTGCCTGGCTCGACCGGCACGGCGGGTTGCCCTGACCGGAGGCGCGAGCCGGCCGGTTTGACACGAGGATGCGCGCGCATCACGGTGCGCGTCCGGTCATTCCCTGCCAAGTGCGCATGCCGGCAGGCTCGGTGCAAGGCGAAGTTGTCGAATCGGTTCTAGCAGAGGGGTACTCCATGAAGCTCGGATCCTTGAAGGAAGGCGGCCGCGACGGCACGCTGGTCGTCGTCAGCCGCGACCTTTCCCGCGCCGTGCGCGCCAGCGGCATCGCGCCGACCCTGCAGGCCGCCCTGGACGACTGGTCGAACACGGCGCCGCGCCTGAACACGCTGGCCGCCGAACTGGACAGCGGTCGCACCGAAGGCGTGTTCGCGCTGGACATGAAGGCGCTGGCCGCGCCGTTGCCGCGCGCCTACGAGTTCGTCGACGGCAGCGCCTACCTGCCGCATGTCGAGCGCGTGCGCCGCGCGCGCGGCGCGGAAGTTCCAGAGAGCTTCTACGTCGATCCCTTGATGTATCAGGCGACCAGCGCCGGGTTCTACGGCCCGCGTGATCCGGTGCTGGCCTCTGACGAGGCCTGGGGCATCGACATGGAGGCCGAGGTCGTCGTCGTGACGGACGACGTGCCGATGGGCGTGTCGCCGGCGTCCGCGGCTGAGCACATCCAGCTCGTCGGACTGGTCAACGACGTCTCGCTGCGCGGCCTGATCCCGGCCGAGCTGGCCAAGGGCTTCGGGTTCCTGCAGTCCAAGCCGCGCTCGGCGCTGTCGCCGGTGCTGGTGACGCCGGATGAGCTGGGCGGCGCCTGGATCGGCTGCAAATTGCATCTGGCGATGCGCACGTGGATCAACGGGCGCTGGTTCGGCGCGGCCGAGGCCGGCGTCGACATGCAGTTCAGCTTCGCCGACCTGATCGCGCACGCGGCGAAGACGCGCCCGCTGGTCGCGGGCACCATCGTCGGATCCGGCACGATCGCCAACGAGGACACCGGCAAGGGCGCGTCGTGCCTCGCCGAGCAGCGCACGGTGGAGACGCTGCGCGACGGCAAGCCGTCCACGCCGTTCCTGCGATTCGGTGATACCGTGCGCATCGAGATGATCGATGCCGATGGCGCCAGCGTGTTCGGCGCGATCGAGCAGGTGATCACGAAGCAGCCGCCGCACGGCTGACCGACCGGACAACGAGGGCGCGACATGTCCAGCACGCCGGATCTGACCTTGCACGACTACTGGCGCTCCAGCGCCTGCTATCGCGTCCGCATCGCGCTCAACCTGAAGGGGCTTGGCTACGCGCAGACGCCGGTGCATCTCGTGCGCGGCGGGGGCGAGCAGCACTCGCCCGGTCATGTCGCGCTGAACCCGCAGGAAGCGGTTCCCGTGCTGGTCGACGGCAAGCGCGTGATCCGGCAGTCGCTGGCGATCATCGAGTATCTGGAAGAGGCGTATGGCGGCACGCCGCTGTTGCCGCAGCAGCCGCGCGATCGCGCCCACGTGCGCGGTCTGGCCCAGCTGATCGCCTGCGACGTGCATCCGCTCAACAACCTGCGCGTGATGCAGTACCTGGAACATCGCCTCGGCGTTGGCCCCGACGTCCGCACGACATGGATCCGGCACTGGATCGAGACGGGGTTCCGTGCATTCGAGACGCTTCTGGCCGGCGATGCCGCGACCGGAGCGTTCTGTCACGGCGATGCGCCGGGGCTCGCCGATGCCTGCCTCGTGCCGCAGGTCTACAACGCCGTCCGCTACGGCGTGGACCTTTCGCCGTACCCGACGATCCGCGCGATCAACGAGCGTTGCCTGCAGCTGGACGCATTCGATGCAGCGCGCCCGGAGCGGCAGCCGGATGCGGTGCCGTCCGCCTGATCAGCCGGCGATGTAGCGCTCGAGCTGCTCGATCTGCGCGCCCTGCTCGCTGATGATGGCCTTGACGAGGTCGCCCAGCGAGATCACGCCGAGCACCTTGCCGTTCTCCACCACCGGCAGGTGGCGCACGCGGCTGTCGGTGCACAGGCGCATGCAGGTGTCCACCGTGTCGGACGGACCGACCGTGATCACCGGCGAACTCATGATGTCGGCCACCGGCGTCGCGCTGGACGACCGTCCCTTGAGCACGACCTTGCGTGCGTAGTCGCGCTCGGACACGATCCCCGCGAGTTCGTCGCCGCGCATGACGAGGAGAGCGCCGATGTAGTGATCGGCCATGCGCCGGATGGCGGCGAGGACGGGTTCGTCCGGGGCGATCGCGTGGACCTCGCTGCCCTTCTCGGCGAGCAGGTGTCTGACCTGGAGCATGCCGCCCTCCGCAGTCGCGAAATGTCGCGCGAGTGTAGCGCCGACGCCTTCGGCGTGCTTGTCGCCCCGCAGCAGGGAGCGTCAGCCCGTTTCGCGCGGAGGATGGTACTGGTCGACGAGGTACAGCGGGCGCTGCTTGGCCTCGACGTAGAGGCGGCCCAGGTATTCGCCGATCACGCCAAGCGCCATCAGCTGCACGCCGCCGAGGAACAGCACGGCGACCATCAGCGAGGGATAGCCACGCACCGGGTCACCGAACAGGAGCGCCTTTCCGAACACCCAGATGCCGAACACGAACGCGATCATCGCGGCGAGCAGGCCCACGTAGGTCGCGACCTTGAGCGGCGCTCCGGAGAACGACGTGATGCCGTCGATCGCGAAGTTCCAGAGCTTCCAGTAGTTCCACTTGGTCTGTCCGGCATGGCGCGGATCGCGATGGTAGAACACGGCCTTCTGCCGGTATCCCACCCAGGTGAACAGTCCCTTCATGAACCGTTGCCGCTCGCGTACCTGGCGCAGCGCATCGAGCGCGCGGCGCGAAAGCAGCCGGAAATCGCCGGTGTCGCGCGGGATGGGCGTTGGCGAAAGGCGTTCCATCACGCGGTAGAACGCGGTTGCCGTCGCCTTCTTGAGGCCGGTTTCGCCGGACCGCGAGGCGCGCGTGCCGTAGACCACGTCGAAGCCTTCGCGCCAATGCGCCACGAACGTCGGAATCAGCTCCGGCGGATCCTGGAGGTCCGCGTCGATTACCACCGCCGCATCGGCATCGACGTGATCGAGGCCCGCGGTCAACGCGAGCTCCTTGCCGAAGTTGCGCGACAGCCGCAGCGTGGCGACGCGGGGATCGGCGGCGCGCAGTTCCTCCATGACCGCGTGCGTGTCGTCGCGGCTGCCGTCATCCACGTACAACACGCTGGATTGGAGATCGAGCCCGTCGAGCACCGCGCCGAGGCGCTGGTGGAACTCGCGCAGCCCCTCGCTTTCGTTGTAGGCGGGCACGACGACGGTGAGTGTGGGCATGGCGTCTCCGGGCATCGGCGACATGCTAGCCGAGAGCTGCGGTCGCGTGCGTGACGGACATGCGTCAGCGCGGCAGGTAGGCTTCGCCGCCGAGCTGCGCCATCTGTCGCCGGACCCATGCCGCGCGCCGCTGCACCGCGGCCGACGGGCGATCCACGCGCAGGACCGCCGGATTCGGCAGCACGGCCGCGAGCAGCGAAGCCTGCGTGGCGTCGAGCCTGTCCGGCGTCGTGCGGAAATACCGTTCGCTTGCCGCCGCGGCGCCATACACGCCGGGGCCGAACTCCGCGATGTTGAGGTACGTCTCCAGGATGCGCCGCTTCGGCCAGAGTGTCTCGATCAGCAGCGTGAACCAGGCTTCGAGGCCCTTGCGCACGAAGCTGCGGCCGTTCCAGAGGAACAGGTTCTTGCTGACCTGCTGGCTGATCGTGCTGGCGCCGCGCAGGCGTGCACCGTCTTCGGCCTCGGCAATCGCGCTGCGGATCGCGTCGATGTCGAATCCGTGGTGCTGCGGAAACTTCTGGTCCTCGGCGGCGACGAGCGCGATCGGCAATTGTCGGGAAACCTTTTCCCAGGGCGTCCAGCGATAGTGGATCGCGAACGTGCGGTCACCGGACCAGCGTGCCGCCAGCCAGTCCTGCAGCATCACAGCGGAAGCTGCCGGCGGCACGAAGCGCAACGTGAACACGGCGACGACGCTGGCGGCCAGCCAGAGGCCGGCCAGGCCGGCGCACGTGCGCAGGACGCGCACAGCGAACGATCGCCTCTTCTTCAACCGTCCGGACTCCGGAAAGGACATCGGCGCGATGGTACGCGCCGATGTCCGTTTTCACCCGATGCCGCAGGGTACTACGGCGTGCAGGTGTAATCGCCGCTTCCCGGAGCCCCGTCGATGCGCACGTTGTCGAGGAAGAAGCCGTCGTAGCCGACTGCCGGGTCGGTGGCCATGCGCCAGCGGATCTTCACGGTCTGCCCGACGTAGGCCGACAGGTCGCGCGTGAACGGCTTGAACACGGCGGCGGCGCTGCCGTTGTTCGGGTCGGAGTTGGAGGAGGCCGTCGAGACGCCGTTGAACGCACCCTGGCTCGCCGGATAGCCGCAGCCGTTGATCGGCGGGTTCTGTGTCTGCGACAGCGAGCTCGGATAGCCGCCATCCGGCGGCAGGTCGGTCCAGCTCGCGCCACCGTCGGTCGAGATCTCCATCACCGCACCGTCCCACTGGTACTCGATGTCGTAGCGGGCCTGGAAGCTCAGCACGGCGCCGGCCGTCAGCGTCAGCGCGGGCGTTTCCATGCCGTAGCAGGAGTTGTCCGGATACACCTCGCCATCGGCCGAACTGTGGTAGCTGTAGAAGCCCTGCGACGCTGCCGTGCTGGTGATCTGCCACGGGGTGCCCAGTTCCATGTACGTGCGGTTGTCCACGTCGTCGAGGAAGCTCCCCGGATCCGGGCCGTCCTCTCCGCTGGTCGTGATGTTGAGCACGCGCGAGGACTGCGACGCGTTTCCGGCCGCGTCGACCGCCCGCACGCGGTAGTAGCGGTGCACGTCGGTGGAAACGTCGGTGTCGGAGAATGACGGCGCCGTGAGTCCGGTCGCGATGGTGAACGGCGACCCGAAGTACGGGTCCGTGTTGTCGCGTTCGACCGTGTAGGTGACGGTCGAGGCCGCCGGACAGTTCGAGGTGGCGGCCGCCCACGAGAGGTTCACCGCACACGACGCATTGCTGCCGTCGCCGATGAGCGACGCGGTGTCGAAGTCCGGCCGCAAGGTGCACTCGTCGTTGGAGACGACGTCGATGCACGCCGATGCCTCGCCTTCGATGTCGCCCTTGATCGCGCGCAGCTTGTAGGCGTACTGGTAGCCACCCTGGCTGCGCGTGTCCACCAGCGGGAGCGTCGTGCCGTGCGCCACGAGGTGGAAGTCGCCCGGACGTGCCGTCGCGCAGTCCGTGTTGTCGGCGCGGTACAGCTGATACGACTGCGCGCCGGAGACGGGATCGGCATCGATGCCGATGCCGCTCGTCCCGTTCGTGGCATTGGCGATGGCCTGCGGTGCGGGTGCCGCGACCGGATCGGGGATCGCGAAGCGTCCCGACACGGCGAGGCCGTAGCCCTGGCGGTCGGAGCCGGTTTCGCCGGTTCCGGGCACGGACGTCGCCTTCACGCGGATCGTGTAGGTGCCGGCCGACGGCGCCGTCAATCGCACCTGCTCCACCGTGTCTTTCGTGTCCGCGCTGCCACCGGTGGCCGATTCGTTGCCGGAGAACACGTTGCCGAGGTAGGTGCCGCCCGGGCCGACGACTTCCAGGTCGAGGTTGTTGATCAGCGTCGAGGCTGCGCCCGGCGCGGCGGGCGGGTCGTACCACGTCAGCGTGGCGCGGAACTCGGAACCGCCTTCGACGTTCTGGATCACGTACTCGTGCACGTCGCCGGTTTCCATGCCGGCCGCATTCGTGCGCTCGAACACGCGCAGGCGGCGGCTGTCGTCGCCGTCGTCGATGGTGTTCTTGAACCAGAGGTTGGAATCCAGCCACGGCCGGCCCCAGCCGGTGCCGGTGTTCGGGAACGTGGCCGGGCTGGTGGTCGGAACGGTGCTGTTGAGGATCACGGCCTTCAGCACGGCGCCGGTCGGCTCCATCGCATCGGCCAGCACGCCCGGCAGGTCGGGCGGCAGCTCGCCGTCGAAGCCGTCGGCGAAGATGCGGTCGCCGGATGCGGCCATGTACGGGAAGCCGCGTGGATAGAAGCCGTCCGCGAAGTACTGGCGCACCAGCACGGCATTGCCGGCCATGGTCGGCGAGGCCATCGAGGTGCCCGACATGCCGCGTGTCTGCGGCTCGAGCACCGTGTCGGTGACCGGATTGGCGGCGGTGCTGTTGCGCGCGGAGATGGTCGACGAGCCGGGGGCGGCGACGTCCGGCTTCATGCGGCCGTCCGCGGTCGGGCCGGCATTGGAGTACGACGCCTTGGCGAGGCTGCCGGCATGGCCGAGGGCCGCGACCGTGAGCGCGTTCTTCGCCACGCCCGGGTTGCCGACTGCCATCGGGCCGGACACGTCGTTGCCGGCGGAAATCACGACGAGCAGGTGCTCGTCCTTGCGCGTGGCGCGGTCGACGTTCGCGTCCTGCGGCGTGTACTGCGCGTTGTTGTCCGATCCCCAGCTGTTGTTGTGCACGTAGGCACCGACGGCGGCGGCCTGCAGCAGGGTGCCTTCGAAGTCCTGCACGATGACGGAGGTCGAGGAATTGCCGCCGATGTCCTGCATCAGGAGTTGGGCGCCCGGTGCCATGCCGTCGGCGAGATCATGGTTGGCAAGGTATGGCGTCGCCGCGAGGAACGTGTTCGCTCCGAACGTGCCGGCGGCATCGCCGACGACGGTGCCGCTGGTATGCGTGCCGTGTCCGGAAACGTAGTCGTAGGAAACCGTGCCGCCCGGCTGGTTCCAGTAGCCGATGATCTTGTTGTCCGGGTACAGCGCGCCGATCGCCGGCGGAACCGGGGCCGGATCGTCGGCGAAGGTGACCGCGGTATGCGGGCCGTCGCCCTTGTCGATCGTCGCGAACCAAGCCGCGTTCGGCGTCGTGCCGGAGTCGGCAACCGCCGCGATCTGGCCCGAGCCGGTGATGCCTTGATCGAACAGCGGCGTCGGTCCGCAGATCGGCCCGGAGCCGGTGCATGCGCCGGTCAGGTTGCCCTGCAGCGCGCCGATGCCGCCGGCGTTCATGGTGTGGGGTTCGCGCCACGGCGAGACGAATGCGACGCCGTCGGTCGCCGTCGCGGCCTGGATCAGCGCATCCAGATCCGCGGCTTCGACACGTGCGCGCACGTACGGCGCCGCGTCGGCGCGCTCGCTGCGCATGGTGATCTCCACCTGCGGGACGCTGCGCTCGATCGCGGCCTGGATGCGCGCCGACGGAACGCCGGAGAAGCCCTCGATCATCAGCTCGTAACGGCCGTCGGCCTGCAGCGCGGGCGAATTGGCGCGGCTTGCGGTCCAGAGGGACGGATCGAGCTTCATTTCCGGCGTGTAGCGGCCGGCCCAGCGCACCGCCGTGTCTTCGCGCAGGCGATCGAGCGATTGGCCGTTGAGGCGAACGAAGTACGCGTTGTTCGGCACGTAGGCCAGGAACTCGATTCCCTTCGCCGCGAGATCCTTGCGCGCACGCAGCGCGTCCGGATGGAACTGGACGATGGCGTAGGCCGAGTCCCCGGCCGGGGCGGCGCCCATCGGCTGCGTCTCCAGGTGTTGCGTGACCGGATCGAAGATGCCGGCGCGCAGGATCAGAAGACTCGCGTTGCCGCGGGCGGCATCGATCGACTCGACCGACGGGAGGGCGGCGATCACCGGCGTCGTCGCGGAAGCGACGGATGCCGTGGCGCCGAGTGCGAGCGAAAGCGCGACGGCGAGCGTGGTGCGGCGTGGCAGGATCATAGGTATGGAAATCCCCAGGTGGTGGTTGGCAAGGGCCGTCGCCGAGTATGCGCGCGTGCCGCGGGCCCGCCAATCGTCCGGAAGTCGTGGTCCGAGGGCGCCGTGCGCCCCCGCAGTCGAAACCGCGGCATTGAAAAGCACGTGCGCGACATCATGATTTGCAATGCCCGGACTGTTAGGTTTTCGTGAGCTGGGCTATGATGGCCTTCGTATCACTCGATTCAGGAACTCCTGCGTGCGGATGCGCTCCGAGTTTCCGATCGCAACGGACTCCCTGACACCGTCTTCCATGCTCAAGCGCCTCGCCCTGATCGTCGCCTTGATCGCTCCGTCGCTCCCGGCGGCAGCGCAGACGGTCGTGCCCGCCGCCGATCCGCACGTGGAGCGGTTGCTGGCCGCCGATCCGGCGGGGCAGCCCCTGATGCTGCGCGACACGCCCGTCGTGCCCATCTGGTCCGGCACGAACGGCCAGTTGTTGGCGCTGGTTCCGTTGGCCGACCCTGCGCCGCTGTCGCCGGCCGATGCGGTGGCAAGCTATTCCGGCCCGTCGGCGTGGCGCCTCGCGGGCACCGGGTTTTCCGGTGCCGGGTTGCAATGGCTGCTCGGCAGTGGTCTGCGGGTCGAAGGCTCGGTCGGACAGTATCTCGCGGAAGCGCCGGTCACCTGCGCGGCGGGGCGGTGCGATGCGGGTTTCGCGGCAGCGCCCGGCTCGGTGGTCGGCACGCTCGGCATGGGCTGGAGCGGTGCCAGCGGGATCGACCTTTCCTATGGTTTGTCCTGGCTGGAACGGCAAGGTCAGGCGGCCCATCCTGCCGACCTCCCGTTCGGCAGCGTTCCGCAACAGGCGTTCGTGCTGCCCGGCCTGCAGCCCTACGCCCTGGAGTCGGAAGCGTCGATCTTCACGCGGGCGCGGTGGAATCTCGGCGACGCGGCCGCACTCGATATTGCCGCCACGCTGGGGCGCAGTCGCCTGTCGCAGGCCGGTTCGCGGCTGGCTCCGGGCCTGCCGGGCGTCGATCTGGACCAGCTTTCGCTCAGCCTCGGCATGGACGTCGGCTCGCTGCGCGGCGCGATCGTTGGTCACGTGCTCAGCAGCGACGATCCGATGCTCGCCGGCAGGCGCTGGACGGCGCTGGACCTCGGCGTGTCGTGGCGCATGCCTTGGAGCGGTGAACTCAGCGTCGGTGCGCAGAATCTGTGGTCGTCATCCCCGCCCGATCCGGCGCGCGACACCGACGCGCAGGCGCGCACCCCGTACATCCAGTACCGCCAGGACCTCTGATCCGGCGTCCGCTGCCGGATCCCGGCACGTCACCCTCGTCCTTGCCGCCGGCCCGCGATGGCCGAGTCGTGTTCTGGCATTCGCTAGCGCGTCGTTCCATTTTGCGCAAGTGCCGACACGACCCCGCGAGGGATGGAATGCGCATCTCCAACTCGTTGTTTTTGAAAGAAAGAGTGGAAATGTTAAGGCGGCCACCGGGGATTCCAATGGCGTAAGAATCTTGTTAGTATCGCCCACTGCCGAGGATTTTGGTGGACCGGTTTGGTCGTTCCCAGGGATGGGGAAGCACATGTCCCGAGCTGTGACAACTCTGACGTTGGAGAGTGTAATGAATCTTACGAGCAACGAGCTTTTCAAAGCCGTGCGCTATGCGTTGTACGCAGGCACGACGGCTGTGGTCGGTTTGTCGGCCGCGCCTGTGCTTGCGCAGGATGAATCCAGCCAGCAGCTGGAAACGATCACGGTGACGGGTTCGAACATCCGTCGCGTCGACATCGAAACCTCGAACCCTGTCATCACGGTCGACCGCGCCGAGATCCAGAAGTCGGGCAAGCTGACGGTGGGCGACCTGCTGCAGCAGCTGCCGACGATCGCGGGTGCCGCGAACAACCCGAACGTGAACAACGGCGGCGGCACCGGCGGTGCGTTCATCTCGCTGCGCGGCCTGGGCACGAACCGCACGCTGGTGCTGATCGACGGCCGTCGCGCGATCAACAACGACATCAACGCGATTCCGGCCTCGGCGATCGAGCGCGTGGAAGTGCTGACCAGCGGCGCGTCCGCGGTGTACGGCTCCGACGCGATCGCGGGCGTGGTCAACTTCATCATGCGCAAGGACTATCAGGGCGCCGAACTCTCGCTGAACTACGGCGTTTCCGATCGCGACGACGGCGCGCGCAAGGGCTACACGCTGACGTTCGGCCACACCTCCGACCGCGGCAGCCTGTTCGGCGGCATCGACTACAACGAAATGGACGAGATCATCGCGTCGCATCGCGATTTCGCTCAGTTCGCACTGTTGTACCGTGGTGGCAACATCATTGAGGGTGGCTCGCTGGTCGGTCCGGGCGGCGCGTTCCTCGCCGGTATGTCGACGTTCGCCGACTGCTCCTACTACGGCTACGGCGTGGCCGACTCCAGCGCGCCGGGCGGCAACGGGATTCCTCCGGGCTTCCGCTGCTACGTCGGTTCCGAGCAGAGTTCGGTCAACGACAACTACAACTATGCGCCGGTCAACCTGATCACCACGCCGCAGGAGCGCACGAACTTCTTCCTGAACGGCAACTACAAGATCAGCGATTCATCCGAGATCTACGCGCAGGTCTTCCACAACGAGACCAAGTCCGGTGCCCAGCTCGCTGCGCTGCCGGTCACATTCAGCTCGGCCGGCATTACGGTCTCGGCCGACAATCCGTACAACCCGTTCGGTTTCGCGATCGGTCGTGGTGGTGAGGGCAACTTCGCGGTGCGCGTGACCGGCCTCGGCCCGCGCATGTCAGAGTACCGCATCCAGACCTCGCAGGGCCGCGTCGGCCTGCGTGGCAGCCTGTTTGATACCGACTGGCAGTACGACGTGTGGGCGAACTACGGTCACGTCAACTACTCGTTCGCGAACATCAACTACCTCAACGGCGCGGCGATGTCGCGCGCGCTGGGTGCGGACTGCACCATGCCGACCGCCGGCGTGCCGTACGACACCAACACCTGCCTGGACATCTTCCACCAGGACAACCCGATCACGCAGGAACTGCTGCAGAGCTTCTACTCGCTGAACACTTTCGAGGGTGCGCGCCAGAAGGAAGAGCAGATCGGCATCGATCTGAACGGCTCCCTGTTCGACTTGCCGGCCGGTACCGTCCAGCTTGCGGTCGGCGCGAACTACCGCAAGTTCGAGGTTCGTCAGTGGGCTGATACGGTCACCATCACCGATCCGGCCACGTCGACCTGCCCGGCTGGCTCGCCTTCGCTCTGCACGGCACCGTATTCGGGTGGTTACAACCTGAAGGAAGCCTACGCGGAAGTGTTCGTGCCGCTGCTCAGCGAACTGCCGTTCGTGCACAGCCTGAACATCACGCTGGGTGACCGCTACTCCGACTACAGCTCGTTCGGCAGCACCAACAACTGGAAGATCGCGCTGGAATACCGTCCGATCGAAGACCTGCTGCTGCGCGGCACGGTCAGCAAGGTGTTCCGCGCGCCGAACACGAGCGAGCTGTTCACGGGCCAGGCGAGTTCGTACGACACCTACACGCCGGTCGGCAACCAGCCGCGCTCGACCTCCGGTGCCCAGGTGCAGACGATCTTCACCGGCGCCGCGGTCTCGGGCTTCCCGATCAAGCCGGAAAACGGCAAGTCGTTCGACTTCGGCGTCGTCTACGACCCGAGCTGGCTGGAAGGCCTGTCGGTCAGTGCCGACTACTGGCGCATCTACCTGCTGAACAACATCGATCGCCCGAACGGCCAGACCATCGTCAACTACTGCTACGGCTTCAACGGCGAGAACCAGTACAACCCGAGCAACCCGTACTGCCAGGCGATCCACCTGAATTCCTCGGGTTCGATCGACTACATCCAGGGCCTGTACTCCTCGGTGCAGAACATCGGCCGTCTGGATGCGAGCGGTGTGGATATCGCGATCAACTATCGCCTGCCGGAGCTGGCGTTCGGCAACTTCAACGTCGGCCTGAACGCGACCTACCTGACCGAGTACGACAACGCGTACCCGGGTTCGCCGCGCTTCTCGGGCGCCGGTACCTACAACGACCAGTTCGGCAATACGCCGCGCTGGCGTGCGTTGGGCAGCGTCGGCTGGCAGATGGGCGACTTCTCGGCAAGCTGGCAGTCGCGTTACATCGGCCATCTGAAGGCCTACGCCGGCATCTTCGACAACCTGGAAGGCGGCTTCCTGCCCATCGGCTCGGTCACGTACCATAACGTCGCGTTCGGCTACAACATCGAGCCGATCAACACGCGCATCGACCTCGGCGTGGACAACATCGGCGACAAGCAGCCGCCGTTGCTGTATGACGCGGTGACCAACGCCAACATCGACATCAACACCTACGACCCGATCGGCCGCTATTACTGGGGCCGCGTCACGGTCAAGTTCTGATCGTCGACAATGCGTAACTGCTGTACTCGAACCGCGCGGCGCGAGCCGCGCGGTTTTTTTGTGTTCGAACCGTCATTTTCCTCGTTGTCATGCTGTTACGTTGCCAGGCGCAGGGGGCGACAAGGAGGAAGATCATGAACGCCTTTCGCATCACGGTTTTCGCGGCGCTGGTCGGGTTGGCAGGAACGATGTCGTCTGCGCAATCAGGGGAGATTGGGGGATCAATCGCGCTTCGTGTGGAAGGTGCCTTGCTTGATCGGAGCCTGTGCGGCAGTGTGGCTGGATGGAACCTCTCTTCACGCAGGCTCTGGGCCTGAGTCCGCCTTGGGCGGTGACTTCGGTGGATTTCCGGCGGCCTGAGGGCGCCATCCACTTTGCCGTCGAGTGTCAGGCGCGGCGCTTGGCATGTCCGTCCTGCGGGGCACCGGACCAGCCGATCCATGACCGGATCGAGCGCCGTTGGCAGCACCTGCACTTCTTCCAGTTCAAGGC
>Ga0207415_1000500_pt1 | contig 27711 bp, 25 predicted proteins | sample Passage237A_FD_187369 | JGI IMG/M metagenome (GOLD analysis project Ga0207415, IMG submission 187369) | Cellulose adapted compost microbial communities from Newby Island Compost Facility, Milpitas, CA, USA - Passage2 37A (SPAdes) (version 3) ... | reverse complement strand
CCCCCTGCCATGACGAGCGAGGCGGCGGTAGCGAGCGGCACTCCCGTGGCCTTCGCGACGAAGGGCACGGTGCGCGATGCTCGCGGGTTCGCCTCGAGGACGTGCAGCACATCGCTCACGAGCGCGTACTGGACATTCATGAGTCCCCGCACGCCGATGCCCCGGGCCAGCGCCTCCGTGGACTCGCGGATGCGCTCGAGCTCCTTCTTGGACAGCGTGACGGGCGGCAGCACGCAAGCAGAGTCGCCCGAGTGGATGCCCGCCTCCTCGATGTGCTCCATGACGCCGCCAAGGAACAGCTCCTCGCCGTCGAACAGCGCGTCAACATCGATCTCGATCGCGTCGTCGAGGAAGCGGTCCACGAGCAGCGGCGCGTCGGTGGCGTGGTCGCCAACTGTCGCCATGCGCGTGCCGTAGTCGAGCAGCTGGGCGCGGTCGTACACGATCTCCATGCCGCGGCCACCCAGCACGTACGAGGGACGAACGAGCACCGGGTAGCCGATCCGCTCAGCGATCTCGACGGCCTCATCGATGCCGTGAGCGGTGCCGTACGCGGGCGCCGGAAGGCCCGCCTCGGCCAGGACGCGGCCAAACGCTGCCCTGTCCTCTGCGTTGTCGATCGCCGCAGGCGAGGTGCCGAGGATGGGCACCCCAGCGTCGGCCAGGCGCTGCGCGAGGCTCAGCGGGGTCTGCCCACCGAGCTGCACGAACATGCCGCGCACCGGGCCGGCGGCGAGTTCCGCGTCATAGACGGCCATGACGTCCTCGAACGTGAGCGGCTCGAAGTACAGGCGGTTCGCGGTGTCGTAGTCGGTCGAGACGGTCTCCGGGTTGCAGTTGACCATGACGGTCTCGAACTCGTCCTTGAGGCTCAGCGCCGCGTGGACGCACGAGTAGTCGAACTCGATGCCCTGGCCGATGCGGTTGGGTCCCGAACCGAGGATGATGATCGCCTCGCGCTCGCGGGGCGCCACCTCGTTCTCGGCGTCGTACGAGCTGTAGTGGTACGGCGTCTTCGCTTCGAATTCGGCCGCGCACGTGTCGACCGTCTTGAAGACGGGGGTCACACCCAATGCCCGACGCTGTTCAAAGACCGCGCTCTCGTCAAGACCGCGCAGGGCAGCGATCTGGGAGTCGGCGAGGCCGTGGGACTTCGCCTCCTCGAGCAGCTCCGCGGTGAGCTCCGCGGCGTGGGCCACCTCATGTGCGACCTCGTTCATGAGCAGAATCTGGTCGAGGAACCACGGGTCGATGCCGGTGGCCTCGTAGACCGCCTCGAGATCGGCGTGACCCGCTCGCACGGCGCGCAGCACCTGCTGCACCTGCACCAGTCGCTGCTCGGTGGGGATCTTGATCGCCTCGAACAGGTCCTCAAGGACCGTGCCCGTGGGATAGTCGCCGTCCCAGTGGAAGTTCGCCTGGCGCTTGTCGATCGAGCGCAGCGCCTTGCCGAGAGCCTCCGTGAAGTTGCGGCCAATCGCCATGGCCTCGCCAACGCTCTTCATGGTGGTGGTCAGCACGGGGTCGGCTGCGGGGAACTTCTCGAAGGCGAAGCGAGGCACCTTGACCACGATGTAGTCGAGAGTGGGCTCGAAGCTCGCTGGCGTGGAGCCGGTGATGTCGTTGGGAATCTCGTCAAGCGTGTAGCCGATCGCGAGGCGAGCGGCGATCTTCGCGATCGGGAAGCCCGTCGCCTTCGAGGCGAGGGCCGAGGGGGGGGAGACGCGCGGATTCATCTCGATGACGATGATGCGTCCTGTCTGCGGGTGGATCGCGAACTGCACGTTGCAGCCGCCGGTGTCCACGCCCACCTCGCGAATGATCGCGATGCCGATGTCGCGCATGCGCTGGTACTCGCGGTCCGTGAGGGTCAGCGCTGGCGCCACCGTGACGGAGTCGCCGGTGTGCACGCCGACGGGGTCGACGTTCTCGATCGAGCAGACCACGACGACGTTGTCCGCCTTGTCGCGCATGAGTTCGAGCTCGAACTCCTTCCAGCCGAGGATGGACTCCTCAAGGAGCACTTCAGTGGTCGGCGAGTAGTGAAGGCCGGCACCCGCGATGCGGCGCAGGTCCTCCTCGTTGTACGCGAAGCCGGAGCCGAGACCGCCCATCGTGAACGAGGGGCGCACCACCACGGGGTACTTGAGGTCCTCTGCGGCAGCGAGGCACTCCTCCATGGTGTGGCAGATGAACGAGCGGGCGCTGTCGGCGCCGCACCGCTCGACGACGCCCTTGAACAGCTCGCGGTTCTCGCCAAGATTGATGGCCTCGAGGTTGGCGCCGATGAGCTCCACGCCGTACTTGTCGAGGATGCCCGCCTCGGCCACCGCGATCGCCGCGTTAAGGGCCGTCTGGCCGCCGAGAGTGGCGAGCATCGCGTCGGGTCGCTCCTTGGCGATGATCGCCTCGATGACCTCGGTGGTGATGGGCTCGACATAGGTGGCGTCGGCGAACTCGGGGTCCGTCATGATCGTCGCGGGGTTCGAGTTGAGCAGCACCACGCGAATGCCCTCGGAGCGCAGCACTCGGCACGCCTGGGTGCCCGAGTAGTCGAACTCGCAGGCCTGGCCGATGACGATCGGGCCGGAGCCGATGACGAGGACGGAGTTGATGTCCTGGCGGCGGGGCATTAGTTCTTGGCCTCCATGAGGGCGTCGAAGCGGTCGAAGAGGTAGCCGGCATCGTGCGGCCCTGCGGCCGCCTCCGGGTGGTACTGCACCGAGAACGCAGGGATGTCGAGGCATTCGAGGCCCTCGACCACGTTGTCGTTGAGGTTGACGTGGCTCACGCGCACCTTGCCGAACCCCGCGGGACTGTCCGACGCTCCCTCAAGGGGTGCGTCGACGGCGAAGCCGTGGTTGTGGGCGGTGATCTCCACCTTGCCGGTGGAGCGATCGACGACCGGCTGGTTGATGCCACGGTGGCCAAACTGGAGCTTGTAGGTGCCGTAGCCGAGCGCGCGGCCAAGGATCTGGTTGCCGTAGCAGATGCCAAAGAACGGCACGCCGGCGCTCAGCACCTTGCGCAGCGTCTCGACGGAGGCGTCATCGGCGCCCGGGTCGCCAGGGCCGTTCGAGAAGAAGACGCCGTCGGGCTTCTTCGCCAGGATCTCCTCTGCCGTCGTGGTCGCGGGCACGACAGTGACGCGCATGCCGCGCTGAGCCATCAGCTCGGGCGTCATCGCCTTGATGCCAAGGTCCACCGCCACAACATGACGGCGCACCGGGGTGCCCTCCGGCGGCTCGACCGTGTACTCGGCCGGCACCGAGACCTCGCGAGCGAGGCTGGAGCCTTCCATAGCGTCGGCCGAACGCACCCGCTCGAGGAGCTCGTCAACGGGAGCCAGCGCGCTGCCGGAGAAGATGCCAGCGCGCATGACGCCGGAGCTGCGCAGGATGCGCGTGAGCTGGCGAGTGTCGATGCCGCTGAGCCCCACGATCCCTTCGCGCTCGAGGACCTCGTCGAGCGAGCGGCGAGAGCGCCAGTTGCTGGGGCGACGCGCAGGGTCGCGCACCACATAGCCGGCAACCCAGATCTGACGGGATTCCGGGTCCTCATCGTTCATGCCCGTGTTGCCGATGTGCGGCGCCGTCATGACGACGATCTGCTTGTGATAGCTCGGGTCGGTGAGAGTCTCCTGGTAGCCGGTCATGCCGGTGTTGAAGACGATCTCGCCGAGCGTCTGTCCCTTGGCGCCGTACGCGCGGCCCTCGAAGGTCTGGCCGTCCTCGAGTACCAGGATGGCGGTGTCGGTGCTCACGCAAAGGCTCCTTCGAATCGTGCGGCGAGGTGCGTCGGCACTCCTCGCAGGAAAGTCGCGACTGCCCTGCCTGGCAGCTCCACCCCGCCGAAGGGCGAGTTATTGCTGCGACTGGCCGTCGCTGACGGGTCAACAGTCCAATTGTCCTGCGGATCGACGAGGACGATGTTCGCGGGCTCTCCCTTGGCGAGCGGACGGCCGTGAACGTCGTCGACGCGGCCGATCTGGGCGGGGACGGTGGACAGCGCCTGGGCGACCTGCGCCCAGGTCAACAGCCCGGAGTCCACCATCGTCTTCTGGACGATTCCCAGGGCTGTTTCCAGGCCGATCATGCCCATAGCCGCGGCACCCCACTCGCAGTCCTTGTCCTCATCAGGGTGCGGGGCGTGGTCCGTGGCGACGATGTCGATGGTGCCGTCGGCAAGGCCCGCGCGCACCGCGTCGACGTCCTCCTGGGTGCGCAGCGGCGGATTCACCTTGAAGCGGGGGTCGTAGCCGCGCACGGACTCGTCAGTGAGGAGCAGGTGGTGAGGCATGACCTCTGCCGTGACCTTGATGCCTCGCGACTTGGCCCAGCGGATGATCTCGACGGAACCAGCAGTCGACACGTGGCACACGTGCAGGCGGGAGCCCACGTGGCCCGCGAGCAGCACGTCGCGAGCGATGATCGACTCTTCCGCTACCGCTGGCCATCCAGCGAGACCCAGTTCTGCGCTCACGATGCCTTCGTGCATCTGCGCGCCCTCGGTGAGGCGCGGGTCCTGAGCGTGCTGGGCGATGACCGCGTCAAAGGTCTTCGCGTACTCAAGCGCGCGGCGCATGATGACGGGATCGTGCACGCACTTGCCGTCATCGCTGAAGACGCGCACTCGCGCTCGCGAGTTGGCCATGGCACCCATCTCGCTCAGCTGTGTGCCGCCAAGGCCAACGGTCACCGCTCCCACAGGGAACACGTCGACGAGTCCCACTTCCCTGCCGCGGCTCCACACCTGCTCCACGACTCCGGCGGTGTCGGCGACGGGAGTGGTGTTCGCCATCGCATGAACGGCGGTGAACCCGCCCCGCGCTGCGGAGCGAGAGCCGGACTCGATCGTCTCGGCGTCCTCGCGGCCGGGCTCGCGCAGGTGAGTGTGCAGATCGACGAGGCCGGGCAGGGCGATCAAGCCCTCAGCGTTGATCACAATGGCACCCGCAGGGGTGTTGACGTGACCATCGGTGACAATCTCGTCGATCTCGCCGCCATCGATGACGAGATGGGCTTGCTGCTCTCCCAGGATCGAGACGTTCTCAAAGACGATGGGCCGGCTCACGCTGCGGCCTCCTCTCCTGCCAGCAGCAGATACAGGGCGGCCATGCGCACGGCGACGCCGTTCGACACCTGCTCGACAATCACCGAGCGGGGCGAATCGGCCGCCTCGGCGCTGATCTCGAGGCCGCGGTTCATAGGTCCGGGGTGCATGACGATCGCGTGCTCAGGCAGCCGGGCCATGCGGGCAGCGTCGAGGCCGTACATGCGGCTGTACTCCTCGGGGCTCGGGAAGAACGCCGCACCGCCGCCGGTCATGCGCTCGCGCTGCACCCGCAGCATCATGATCGCGTCGTACTCGTGGGCGTCGAGCGCGTCGTCGAGCGTGTAAAAGACCTCAAGCTCAGGGCGAGCCGTGATGCCAACTGGCAGCAGCGTCGGGGGCGCCACGAGGCTCACCTTGGCGCCAAGGGTGTTCAGCAGGTAGCCGTTAGATCCGGCCACGCGGGAGTGGAGGATGTCTCCAACGATCGCCACGCGCAGGCCGTCCAGGCCGGCGGCCCCAGGAGACTCCACGAGGTGGCGACGCATCGTGTAGGCGTCGAGCAGCGCCTGCGTGGGATGCTGATGAGTGCCGTCACCTGCGTTGAGCACGGAGCCGTGGATCCAACCCGAGGTCGCAAGACGCTCGGCGGCACCGGATGCCCAGTGACGCACCACCACAGCGTCGGCGCCCATCGCCTGGAGCGTGAGGGCGGTGTCCTTGAGCGACTCGCCCTTGGACACCGAGGAGCCCTTGGCGGAGAAGTTGATGACATCGGCACTGAGGCGCTTGGCTGCCGCCTCGAAACTGATGCGTGTGCGGGTGGAGTCCTCGAAGAACAGGTTCACCACAGTCTTGCCGCGCAGTGTGGGCAGTTTGCGAATCTCGCGCTCCTGCGTCGCGGCCATCTGCCCGGCAGTGTCGAGGATGCGGATGGCGTCCTCTCGGGACAGGTCCTTGGTGGTCAGCAGGTGCTTCACGCGTCCTCACCCCTCCTCAGAATGACGGCGTCCTCGCCGTCGATCTCGGCGAGGTGCACGTCGACGCGCTCGCTGCGCGAGGTGGGGATGTTCTTGCCCACGAAGTCCGCGCGGATGGGAAGTTCGCGGTGACCGCGATCCACGAGCACCGCGAGCTGCACCGCGCTGGGGCGGCCAAGGTCGCTGATCGCGTCGAGCGCCGCGCGGATCGTCCGGCCCGTATGGAACACGTCATCTACCAGGACCACTACCGCATCGTCGATGCCCTCCGCGGGAAGAGTCGTGGTGCCGATGCTGCGCGTGGGCTGCTTGTGCAGGTCGTCGCGGTACATCGTGATGTCGAGTGCCCCGGTGCGCTCAGCGGGACTGAACGCTGGCTCGATGGCCGCCAGAGCGTCGGCCAGACGATGCGCCAAGGGCAGGCCACGCGTGGGGATACCGAGGAGCATGACCGACGCTGCGCCATCGTTGCGCTCGACGATCTCGTGAGCGATGCGCTTGAGAGCCCGGGAGATGTCGGGCGCGCCAAGAATGGTGCCAGTCACCTGGCTACCTCCTTCCCCGCCTCACTGGACGGACTTAAAGGAGTGGATGTTGCGGCAACTCTACCGGACTCAGTCCGCGTCCGGGTCGTTCTGTGGCAGCGCCGGAGCGTCGCGAGCGATGGTGCCGAGGATGCCGTTGATGAAGGCGGGCGAATCGGCGGTGGACAGGTCACGGGCGAGCTCGACGGCCTCATCGATGGCCACGGCGGTGGCGACGTCAGGATTGTCGAGGATCTCCCAAGCGCCGATGCGCAGGATCGCGCGGTCCACGGCAGGCATGCGGGAAAGCGTCCAGTTGGGCGACGCTTGCTCGATCAGGGTGTTGAGCTCGAGCCAGCGGCGCGCCACTCCCCTGACGAGTTGCTCGGAGTACTCAGGAAGCGGGGTTTCGCGGCCCGAATCATTGAGGCGGTCGTCGAGGACAGCGACGATGTTCTCGCCGCGCTGGTCCGCTTCAAAGAGGATGTCGAGCGCGCGCTTGCGTGCTTTGGTGCGTGCTGCCACGAGGTACAAGGGTACTTGGTGTGCGGAGGGCCTCCCACCCAGCCCGCGCAGGCGCTGATAACGTCCGACTCGTGTCAACGATGGCCGCACCAACCAGTGCACCTCACCGTATTCGCCAATGGGTCTCCCATCGAGATGCGGATGTGCAGTTCGCGCCGCGCTGGTGGTGGGCTGCGTTAGCGCTTGTAACCCCGGCGGGCGCGCATACGTACGCCGCCTGGGAGAGACTTGGTCCACTCTTTGCCGCCGACGAGGTCAGTACGGTCGGGGCCGCGCAGGTCATTGCGCATGGAGGCACCGATTGGGTGCTCTCGGGCTCTGGCTATATGCCGGGCACGGCGCTACTGCTGTCACCCGCCTGGTGGTTCACGGCTGACCCCTTCACGGTGTACGGCGTGGGACTTTGCCTTGGCGTCGCGTTGACGCTGCTCACCGCGATCCCACTCGCACAGATCGCGCGCCACGTGGGCATCAGGTCAGTCGCAGGGTCGTACGTAGTGGCAGGTGTGATCCTGCTTGCACCAGCCCGCACTGTGCCCTCGAACTACGTGATTTCGGAGCAGTTGCTCACTCTGGTGACAGCGTTCATTGTGGCGTGGGCGTTCCGAGTACGACGCAGCCCCAGCCTGGTGGCTCACAGTGTTCTGGGAGTCCTTGCTGCGCTCGCGTTCTTGGCGCACGGGCGCGGGATCGCGCTCACCGCGGCCGTGTGCGCGTGGGTGCTCATCGCGAGCTGGGGAAAGTGGAGCGCGGTGCTGATCTCGTGGGGATCCGCCGCAGGGGTGGCCGCACTATCTTGGGTTCTTTATCGCTGGGTCGCCTCAGAGCTCTACTGGAACGACGATCGCGTAAACCAGACTTTCAACGGGCTGATGGACCATACGCCCATGGAACTGTTGGGCACGGTGTTCGGGCAGGCATGGTACCTGCTGGCCGCATGGCCAGCGGTCGGCATCATCGGTGTAGCCATCGCGGTGAAGCGCCGGCGGCTGAGGTCGGCCGAATTGCTGCTGGCACTCGCCCTCACAACAACGCTGGCACTCGCCTTGGTGCAGTTGGACAAGACCAACGAATCCGTAGGGCTGATTCGTCTCGACGCTTGGATCTACGGGCGCTACCTCGACCACCTGTACACAGTTGCGGCAGTCCTCGGCTTGGCCATCCTGGTGCGAGTGCGCTCGCGATTGATTCTCGCGTTCGTGGTCGCCACGGGCGCAGTGATCTCGGCGGGCTTTCTGCTCATCACCGCACCCCAGATCGTCACGGGTTCGGCCTGGGCGCACGTCCACGTCGCTGGCGTCGTGCACATGCTGAGCCTCGACAATTACGCGACCAACACGGCCGAGCCATGGCCGCTGCTCACCGCCGCAGCATGGGCAATCTCCGTCTTGATCGCCGCAGCGGCAGTGTTCCGTATGGGACTGTCTGTGCTCGCAGTGCTGTGGCTCTCTCTGTCCGTAGCAACGGATGGGAACGTGGTGGACAGTCACGACGAATCGAAGCGCATCACCCGCGATGCGGCGGACGAGGTTGCAACAGTGCTGGAAGATGACGTCGCTGTCGCGTTCGACATCAACTATGGCTTAGGAATCAACGCCTTCGCATTCGCTTTCCACCCGCGCGAGGTGGTGCCCGTCACAGTTGAAGAAGCGTCCCAAACCTACCCGGCGATCTACACCGTGTACGGCGAACTCTCACCTCTCGACGAGGGAGCGCTGCCGCTATACAACGCCTCGATGTACAACTTCTGGCTGTGGGTGTTCCCCGGCCCGGTATTCGATGAACTCGACACAGACGGGCGACTTGCCCACGCGGTTAACGACAACTAGTCGTTGACGCGGCCCAGGTACTCGCCGGTCTCGGTGTTGACCTTGACCTTGACGCCAGCCTCGAGGAACAGCGGCACCTGAATCTGCTTGCCCGTCTCGAGGGTTGCAGGCTTGGTGCCACCGGACGAGCGGTCGCCCTGGAGCCCAGGCTCGGTGTAGGTCACCTCAAGCACCACGGAGGAGGGCAGCTCAAGGAAGATGGGCGTGCCGTTGTGCGAGCCGATGACGGCGGTCTCGTTCTCGAGCAGCCAATCCGTCGCGTCGCCCATGACCGCGGCGGGCACGTTGACCTGATCGAACGTGTCGGGGTCCATGAAGACGTACGACGTGCCGTCGAAGTACAGGTACTGCATCGAGCGGCGGTCAACGGTCTCGAAATCGACCTTGATGCCGGCATTGAAGGTCTTGTCGACGACCTTCCCGGTGAGCACGTTCTTGAGCTTGGTGCGCACGAACGCGCCGCCCTTGCCGGGCTTCACATGCTGGAACTCAATGACGGACCAGAGGGTGCCGTCGAGGTTCAGTACGGAGCCGTTCTTGATGTCGTTCGAGGTAGCCACGGCTGGCTAGTCTAGCTGACGAGCGGCGACCGCCTCGATCGCGAGCCGATACGAGTCAACGCCGAACCCTGCGATGGTTCCCGTAGCAACCCCCGAGATGACCGAGGTGTGGCGGAACTCCTCGCGCGCGGCCGGGTTCGTCAAATGCACCTCTACCAGGGACAGTCCCGCCTCCGGCACCAGCGCGCACGCGTCGCGCAAGGCGTAGGAGTAGTGGGTGAACGCGGCCGGATTGAGCACTACGTGCCACTTGTTGTCGACGGCCTCGTGGATCCAGTGAACGAGGTCCGTTTCGCTGTCACTTTGGCGCACCACGGCCTCCAGTCCGACGCTGGCTCCCCATTCCGCGATCAGCGCCACCAGCTCGTCGTGAGTGGTGGTGCCGTACTTCTGCGGCTCTCGAGTGCCGAGTCGGCCAAGGTTGGGGCCGTTGAGGACGAGGACGGTGCTCATGCCGACACAGTAGCGGCCTAGGCGCTCACAGCGTCGTAGGCGGCCACCAACAGAGCCGGATCCGGCCCCTCAAGGCGGACTGGGTTGCCGATTCCCTGCAGGATGACGAAGCGAAGCCGGTCGCCGCGCGTCTTCTTGTCGCGACGCATCGCGGTGAGCAGAGCGTCCCAGCGTCCTGCGGGGTACGTGGTGGGAAGGCCAAGGCCCGTCAGGATCGCTCGGTGGCGATCCACCTCGGCGTCGTTGAGCTTGCCGGCAAGGCGCGCCAGCTCGGCCGCGAAGACCATGCCCACGGACACCGCAGCGCCGTGACGCCATTGGAAACGCTCGGTGTACTCGATCGCGTGCCCAAACGTGTGGCCGTAGTTGAGGATCTCGCGCAGGTACGACTCCTTGAGGTCCGCAGCCACCACGTCCGCCTTGACCTGCACCTTGCGGCGAATGAGCTCTGCGAACACGCCGAGATTTCCCTCGTTGGCACCCTGCGCGAGCGAGTCGAGGTTGTCCTGTGCAATCGTGAGGATCTCCGTGTCGCGGATGAATCCGCCCTTCACGACCTCCGCTAGGCCCGCGATGACATCGTTCTTGGGGAGCGTCAGCAGGTCGTCGAGATCGCACCACACGGCATGCGGCTCGTGGAATGCGCCCACGAGGTTCTTGCCCTCAGCCGTGTTGATGCCCGTCTTGCCGCCCACCGCCGCGTCCACCATGCCGTTGAGGCTCGTGGGCACCTGAATGACCTTGACGCCGCGCAGCCAGCTCGCGGCGACGAAGCCGGCAAGGTCGGTCACTGCTCCCCCGCCCACGCCGAGCACGACGTCGGTGCGCGTGAAGTCGCTCTTGCCAAGGACCTGCCAGCAGAATGCGGCGACCTCTGCGGTCTTGCCAGCCTCAGCGTCGGGCACCTCAGCCAGAACGACGCTGCGGCCGGTGGCTTCGATCGCCGCCTTGATCTGGTCTGCCCTTGCGGCGAGCGGTGCAGAGTGGATGATGAGTGCCCGCGCGGCGTCCTCGGGCAGGCCCGCAGCAATGGCTTCCGTGAGCCCGGAGCCGATGGTGACGTCGTATGGCGACCCGGACGGCACGTGCACTGTCTGCGGCATCAGATCCCCTTCTCGACGAGTTCTCGCGCGACGCGATCTGCTCGGATGTGGTCGGTGTTCACGACGTCGGTGGCGAGCGCCTCGTAGATGGGCCGCCTCACCTCCATGAGATCCGCCCACTGCTTGCGTGGGTTGCCAACGAGCAGGGGGCGTGCGTTGTTGAGCCCCACGCGGGGCGCCACGGCGTTGATCGACACTTCGAGGTAGATCACGCGGCCACCGTTCGCAACGTAGTCGCGCAGCAGCTCTTGAGTGCGTTCTTTGAGAATGGCGCCGCCGCCGAGCGACAGAACACCGTCGTGCTCCGCCATCGCCTGCTCCACGGCCGCTGCTTCCAACTCGCGGAATGCCGCTTCACCATCGTCGATGAAGATCTCGGAGATCGCCTTGCCGGCTGCTCGCTCGACGTCGGCGTCGGTGTCCCTGCGAGAGGTGCCGAGTGCCTTGGCGAGCGCCTTTCCCACCGAGGTCTTTCCGGAGCCCGGTGGACCGATGAGAACCGCGCGCGGTGCAGGCATCAGCGCAGGTGTTCCGGGATCGCGTCCTTGAAGCTCGCGATGTTGCGACGGACCTCCTCGAGGGAGTCGCCGCCGAACTTCTCGAGCACGGCGTCGGCCAGCACGAGCGCGACCATAGCCTGCGCGACAACGGCCGCGGGAGCTACGGCGCAGACGTCGCTGCGCTGGTGGATCGCCTTGGCGGGCTCTCCGGTCGAGGTGTCGATCGTGTCGAGGGCGCGAGGCACCGTGGAAATGGGCTTCATCGCGGCCCGCACGCGCAGGGGCTCGCCATTGGTGATGCCACCCTCGACGCCACCCGCTCGGTTGGTGCGGCGCGTGACCTTGCCGTCGAAGTACTCGATCTCGTCGTGCGCCTGAGAGCCGCGGCGTCCGGCTGTGCGCAGGCCGTCGCCCACCTCGACTCCCTTGATGGCCTGGATGCCCATGAGGGCACCGGCGAGGCGAGAGTCGAGCCTGCGGTCCCAGTGGACGTGACTGCCGAGTCCCACGGGGACCCCGTAGGCGACCACCTCGACGACTCCGCCGAGCGTGTCGCCGTCTTTTTGGCATGCGTCGATCTCCGCGACCATCGCAGCGGACGTCTCCGCGTGGAAGCAGCGGATGGGGTCATCGTCAAGAGCCTTCGTGGCGTCTGCGGGCGGCAGCGGTGCGTCATCGGGGACCACGATCTGGCCCACCTGGACGGTGTGCGACACCAGTTCGATTCCCGCGGCTTCGCGAAGGAACGCCTCCGCGACGGCGCCGAGGGCGACGCGAGCGGCGGTTTCGCGGGCAGAGGCCCGTTCGAGCACCGGGCGGGCGTCATCGAAGCCGTACTTGGTCATGCCCACGAGGTCTGCGTGTCCCGGGCGCGGACGAGTCAGCGCGGCACCACGGGCACCCTTGAGCTCCGCCGGGTCCACGGGATCGGCCGCCATGACCTTCTCCCACTTGGGCCACTCGGTGTTGCCCACCATGATCGCCACGGGGCCGCCCTGCGTCAGGCCGTGCCGCACTCCCCCAAGGAACGTGACCTCGTCCTGCTCGAAGGACATGCGCGCGCCGCGGCCATAGCCAAGCCGGCGTCGGGCAAGTGCCTCGCGGACGATGTCCGAGGTGACGGAAACGCCCGCAGGAAGCCCCTCGAGGGTGCCAACCAGCGCCGGGCCGTGAGATTCACCAGCAGTGAGCCATCTGAGCATGGTGGTCATTGTTCCATGTCGAGACAGACCAGTGGCCCGGCACTCGCGCGCCGGGCCACCTTCTGGCCTGTGCTACTTGGTCTTGTACTCGTCTCCTGAGACGAAAGGCGACTTGCCCGGACTCACGGGGCCGAGTGGTCCACCGTCGTCCACCACGGTGCTGTCCGGGTGGAGCAGGTAGAAGAAGCCAGTGAACGACACGATGATGTCGCCGTCCTCAGCGTCGGGCGCTCCAGGGATCTCCGAAGAGCCTTGCGGGCGCGCGTCGATCTGGACATCGGACACGAGGAAGAGCTGCTGGTCTTCCTTGCCCAGGATCCTGAGGAACTTCATCGCGTTGGCATATGAGCCCGTGATCGTGATCTCAACCGGCACCTGGGTGAGGTCGGTGACGACCGCGCCCTGGGGCGGTGCCTGCGTAACCGGTGCCTGGTACTCGCTCGTCGTGCCTTCAGGAACGACGGGGCCGGTAGCAAACAGCTTCGCGATTGAGGTGGACGGCCGGGCGGCGGGGTCAATCTCCCAGCCGGCGACAACACCGGAGCCGCTCAGCGCGATCTCGGTGAGGGTGACGTCCGCAGACTTGGCCGCAGTGAAGATGCGCGCACGGTAGGCCTGGATGTCCAGCGTCGTGGGTGCGTTCGCCGTGATCAGGTCGTCGAGCGGTGCCAAGGCCTCGAGATCCGTCTGGTACTTGGCGAGCTTCGCCGTCTGGGTGGTGATCATTGCTGTGTTGGTCTCCACCTCCTCGGCCTTAGCCTGCAGCGCAGCCGCATCATTGAACTTCGGCTTGATCGCAAGGAACCAGCCGAGCGCGAGCACGACGATCACAGCAAGCGCGGTGAGCGCCGCAATGGGTGCGTAACGTGAGTTCATCGCTTACCCCTCACCTTCGGTTGCTTCAGGACTCGGCGAGGCGCTCGGCTCCGGCGAAGGCTCGGCGTTCGGGTCCCTGAGCAGTGTGTCGAGAACGGAATCGGGGACCAGGCCTACGACAGACTCCTCGGGGAAGAGTCGACCCGTCAGCGCGTTGGGAGTGATGAGCGCAGTGCCCTCAACCGTCCAGTAGACGCCATCCTTGATGGTGGCAATCCGCTCGGCATTGCCGCGCACGGCCGCAAGCCCGGGCGTCGCCTCAAGGCGAGCGAGCAGCGTCGAGGCCTGTGCCGAGCTCGAGGTGGTGGCCGAGAAGTGGACGGTTCCCACGCTCGCGCCAAACAGCAGATCCTGGACTCCCGAGCCGGGTCCCATCGCGTTGGGTCCCAAGACAGTGATCGAGACGAACGACGCGTCCTTTCCGTCGGCCTGGCTCGCTATCGCGGCGATGAAGGAGGACATGTCCACTTCGCCCCAGCCGATCTGCGTCAGCGCGAACTCCTGGGTCTCGCGAGTGGCATACGCGGTGTGGACTCCCGCATACGAGTCGCGCTTGTTGAGCGCCTCTGTCTGCTGAGCGACCTTGTCGTTGAGGTTGCTCTGCGCAAGGGCGTGGGCGCCTAGCGCGGCGATGTAGCCCACAGCGACAGCGCCGATAGCTATCAGCACCACCACGATGGCAAGCGTGCGAACCGCCCGCATCTTGCGACGCTCTTGAATGTCCTTGGGGACGAGGTTCACCGATGCAAGCAGCGGTGCACCGTACTTAGCTGCTACGGGATTCACTTGCGGCCTCCCATCGCGAGTCCTACAACGGTTGCCAACGTCGCCTCCTGGCCGCGTGCCTGCTGCAGGTCGACCTTCTTGCCGATGCGCATGCCGGCGAGGGGTTCACCAATGACCACCGGCAGTCGCGTCGCGCTCGACAGCGCCTGACCGAAGCCCTTCACGTAGGCACCACCACCGGTGAGCACCAGTCGTTCGACACCCGCGCCAGGGTTGGAGCTGGACATGTACACGATGGTGTTGCGGATCGCCTCGACCAGTGGGGTCAGCGCATGCGCCACGGCATCGGCGATGACTCGCGCATTGCCTTGCGTGCTGGGATCCATGCCAATCTCGCGCTTGAGCATCTCCGGATCGGCGGCCTGACCCTTGAGAGCGGCGAGGATCGCGCGGTTGGCGTCGCCGCTCGCCTGCGGAAGCGTGCGGACCAATCGCGGCGCCCCGGCCTGAGAGATGCACACCAGAGTCTTGGACGCGCCGACATCGACGATCGCCACCGATCGCTCCATGAGCGGACCGCGGCAGCTCGAGCGCCACAGCGCCAGCGCGGCGTGGTCGATCGCGGAGGGGTTCACATTCGCGCCGTTGAGCACTTCCACGGCGTCCCTGATGAGTTCGCGAGGGGCCGCGACAAGCAGACCCCGCAGTGTCGTGCCTGCCTGCGCTTCGTACTCACTTGTGGGGTAGAAGTCGAGTAGGGCCTCGTCCGGGGCCATCGGCAGCTGGTCTTGCACGTGGAACGCGAGCGACTCGCGAACCTTGTCCATGGGCTGCGCCGGGATGTCGACCTCGCGTACGACAACGCTGGGCTGGCCCACCGCAACGACCACGTCCTTGGAACTGGGCTTCGCGGCGGCCAGGGTCTGACGTACGAGATTCGACAGCGCGGCTGGCTCTTCGACCACTCCGTCCTTCAGGACGCCGGGAGGTACGGGACGCTCTGCATAGGCGTGGAGCGTCGCGCCTTCACGCGGATCCGCGCCGTTGCCAAGTTCGACTTCGGCTACGCGCACCGTTGACGCGCCGATGTCTATGGCTACCGACTTAGTGCCCACAGTGATTCCTCCTATCGCCGTCCACCCTGCTATCGGCAGAGCGAGCAGCGTCCTCAAGTCCTAAAGACCCATTAAGTCGTACAAGTACCAATCCCAGATTGCGTTGCCGAAGACGATCCCGGTCCACGCTCCCGCTAGCATCCACGGACCGAACGGAATCCGCACGTTCTTCGTGCGGCGGGTGACGACCATCGCCCCGATTCCCACCACGCCTCCCCAGAGGAAGCCTGCAAAGGTTCCCACCGCGAAGGCCCCCCATCCGAAGCCACCCATGATCGCTCCAAGGACCGGAGCGAGCTTGACATCCCCGAAGCCCAAGCCCTTGGGATAGATCACGAGGGCGACGAAGTACAGCAGGCCGATCGCGGCAGCCGCGATGAGGGACCGGAGCAGCCCTTCCCAGTCGTGATAGACCCACGAGATGACAAGCAAGAGCACGGCAGTCGCGAATGCCAGCGTGCCGACGAGCGGGTTGGGCAGCCGCTGCACGTCAAAGTCGATCGCCGCGAGCACCACGGTGAATACGGCGAATACCAGGAGCAGCACACTGACCCAGGTGAGGCCCCAGTGCCAGACGATGGCACCAAAGGCGGCCGCCATGATCGCTTCGACGAGGGGATATCGGGGGCTGATGCGGGCGCCACAGTCCGCGCACCTGCCGCGCAGTATGAGCCAGCCGACTATCGGGATGTTGTGCCGCTTGCGGATCTCGTGGTTGCACTGAGGGCAGTGGCTCGCGGGGAACGCGATGGACTCCCTCCTCGGCACCCGATAGATCAGCACGTTGGCGAACGAGCCGATCAACGCCCCCAGGATGGCCGCTCCTGCGACAAGCACCACGGATCAGCCCTGGCGCAGGTACGACATCTTGAAGTTCGAAAGGCTCGCCGAAGCGTTCTCGTCGCCCGCGCGACGGAAGTCGAGCCAGAATCCCGATTCGAAGATCGAGCGGCACGAGTACACCTGGCCGCCGAACTGGAAGTTGTTGCGGGCTGACTTGAACGTTCCGGGCGTGTACGCGAGCACGGCGATCTTGGGGTGCTGCGTCCAAACACCCCAGCTGAACAGGAAGCCGCCGTTCGCGGTGCTGGGATCTCCAACCGAAGCTGGGCAGTCGTTGAAGGTTGCGGAGGCTGGTGGATCAATGAGGTAGAGGGTGTGCTTCTGGCCATCGGTCGAGTTGATGGTGAAGTTGCCTGAGCCCGTGAAGTAGTTTGCAAAGATCACCAGGTCCGCCGACATGTTGATGGTCATCGAACTGTAGGTACCGAGCGAGAAGCCATTCACGCACTCGGACCTGGTGTCAATCACCGTGTTCTGCGTGATGTTGAGCACCGCGTTACCGTTCCACGGGTGCCCCTCGCAGGTTCCGCCATTGACATAGCGGCCCTCGGAGCGGGATCCAGCTTGGGCCGCAGTCATGTTGGCCCACGGAATGCTTGCCCAGCCTGCGAACATGGGGTGCTCCGGCATGACCGTCACCCAAGGCTTCTGTGGGGGCAGGGTGAGTCCTGGTACGCGCATCGCGGCCCGAGTACCCGTGTTGGAGCAGTCGTTCCCGAGCCACCCGGTGTAGCCCGTCCAGTCCGTATTGTTCACATGCTGGGGGTACGAGCAGTAAGCATGGATCAGCCCTCCCGCCTTCACCGTTCCAGCGACGTTGATGTACTGGTGGTTGTTGTACTGCTGGAAGTTGCCTACCGTCTGACCGGCGTCCGACTTGATATGCCTAACCACCGTCAGATTCCCACCAACGGAGGGAGTCGCATTCGGTGACACGGGATAGATCAGATCACGACCGGCAAAGAGATCTCCGGTGACGATGCAGTTGGACTGAGTGAACGTGACATCTCGCGAGGCCACAACGGATCCCTCGATGGTGATGCCGGCTGGGCACAAGAAGTCGCCCTCTGTATAGATCGAGGCGTCCTTGTCCGGTGCCATGATGCCTGCGATACCCGCCGATCCCACATACACGTCGCCACGCACAGCATCGTCAAAAATCGGTGGCTGAATGACGGTCTGCCACTGGCCCTCGAGCGTCACGTCATCACCGTCGTCGAAGCCGTTGCCGCCCACCTGCTTGGCGTATCCAGTGGAGACGATCTTGAATGAGTGGTCGGAGTTCGAGGGGCAGCCGGCGACGAACGTGCTAGCCGGCGTCGCCTGCTTGTAGACGGTCGCCTGGTAAGCCGGGTCGCCGGTGGTCTTGTTCACCACACCGGAGCTATTTGCAATCGTCGCGCACTGGCCCGACATCACGGTGGCAGCGACCTCGTCGATGCCGGCCTCCGCTGCGGCCATTGACGCAACGGACGCCCTGGTCTGACTGGTGAAACTGATGCCGAAGATCGCCGACGACACGATCACCGTGATGAGCAGCGCCATGATCAGCATCATCCCGATGACCATCAGGAGCGCCTGACCGGCGTCGTCACGGCGCATTTTCCTCACGAGAAGCATGGTGAACTCCCGTTCTCATCCTGCGGACGCTGCACGATGGATGTATCAACTTTGGTCTCTCTGCCCCATGCATCGGGGCTTCCGGAGAAGCGCACGCGCACACCCTTTGTCACGTCGGCGAAGGCGGTGGTGGCCGTGACGCCGTCGAGATAGATGGGCCAGTTGCGTGCGGAAGTTGTCGTCGCACCGCTCGTCTGAGCTGCCGTGGTGGCACGACGCAGCACCTTCGACGTGTTGTCGTAGAACCATCCCCTGCAGCTGTACGAGCCGCTGGAGGCGTCCCCCACCCAGGTCCTGACAAGGAGCAGGCTGCCAGAGCCAGTCACCCGATAGGCAGAGGCAAAGCGAATGTCGCGGTCGATCGCCTTCACCGCGTTCTGGGTTCCGCCGGTGTTCTCCGTGGTCTGCGTGACGGACAGCTGCGTGCGGTAGCCATTCATCATCATGACGACGACCATCGTGCCGACGATCATGAACAACGCGATGTAGACCATGAGCTCCACCAGAGTGAAGCCTTCGTCCTCGCGAAGTCGATTCCTGATCATGGCTACCTGCCGAAACCGGGAACCGCAATGATCGTGTTCGCCGAGGCTCGATCGTTGCTGTTGGGCGCGGTAGAGACCACCTCGACGCCGAACTCGACGGTGTCGATGGGGTTCGACTGGCAGAAGGAGTCGCGAACGCCATCGCCGTTCGCGTCTCCCGGCCCGCCAGAGGGGCTCACCACATAGCCGTTTGCGGTAGCCGCCGACGGCGTCTGGGTGACGGTGAACGCCGCCCCGCGCGCGTCTTGGTACGTAGGAACTGTAGAGCGCAGGAAGGTCAGCAGCGCGGCGCAAGACCCGGAGGCGTTGCGGGCCAACTCGATGCGCTCATTCGCCACGCTGGAAGCTGAGGCAATCACGGTGGCACGGTTCGACACCTTGATCGCGATGATGATCGGCGGAACAAGTGCCACCGCGAGGATCCCAAAGAGGAGGATGGCGACAAGCGCCTCGGCGATCCCGAAGCCCTCTTCAGCGCGAGCCCGCGCGAACCATCTCGACATCCCACACCTCCTCAACAACGTCGCAGGTCTCACTTGTCACCTGTGGCACCGGTGTGCGCCCCAACGCGGAACGCTGGGGCGCACACCGAATGCATTCAGTCGGCTTTAGCAGGAACCCGTGAGCAGGTTGCCAGACTGGTCGATGTGGAACGTCTTGTCCGCACCGTTGGGGTTGGTCGCGGAGATGCAGAACTCGCCGGCGCCAACGTCGATGGAGGCGGTGCCGTACGAGGTACCAGGCGACTTGTCGAACGCAGACGTGTCAACCGACGACATGGTCGGGTTGTCGACCAGCTGGTTTGCGAGCTCAATCTGAGCGTTCTTGAGGTCGGACTTGGTAGCGGCGTCCTTGGCCTTCGCCTGCTGGTTCAGGTACAGCGGAATGGCGATGGCGGCGAGAATGCCGATGATGATGATAACGACGAGGAGCTCGACGAGGGTGAAGCCCTCTTCCTTCTCCTCCATGGCCTTGCGAATACGAGCCATCATTTCAGTACTACCTCTCATTTTTCATTATTAGAAGCTGCCGGTTTCCCGGCCGTCCCGCCGCACGCCGCCCTCAGACTGGCATTTCGCGGGTACGTCTTTGTGTAATTGTCTATCCGATCAGGTCGAAAACCTTGAAGATTGGCATGTACAGCGCGATCACCATGCCGCCAATCAGGGTTCCAAGTACGGCAATCATCAGCGGCTCAATGAGCGAGGTCAACTGCTCTGTGGTGGATTCCACTTCCTGATCGTAGAAGTCCGCGATCTTGTCGAGCATCGCATCGAGCGCACCCGTGTCTTCACCCACCGCGATCATCTGAACCACCATCGGAGGGAACACCTTGTGCTGCGCCAAAGGACCTGCCAGCGAGTCGCCTCGGCGTACAGAATCCTGCACAGCTCGCGTCGCGTCCTCAATGACGACATTGCCCGAGGCCTGGCCCACAATGTCGAGCGCCTGCAGAATGGGAACGCCAGAGGCGATCATCGCACCGAAGTTGCGGGAAAAGCGTGCCACGGCAATTTTCTGGACTAGCGCACCAAAAACTGGAGCCTTCAAGTAAAGCGGCTCAACCGTCTCGCGCACTTTCCGTTCGTGCTTGTTCTTCTTCCACCAAATGGAGAAGAGGATCAACCCGATGATGATGATCGGTGAGCCAAACTTCAAGATGTTCGACAATGTCACCAGAATTTGGGTGGCGAAGGGCAGATCACCGCCCAGGTCCTCGAACATCGCCGCAAAGATGGGCACGATGAAGATGAGCATGACGGAGACACCGAGGATCGCGATGACAAACACGACCACCGGGTAGGTCATTGCGGACTTCACCTTGCCTCGCAGCGCCACTTCCTTCTCAAAGTTCTCGGCAATGGCCACGAGCGTCTCGTCGAGGAAGCCGCCCACCTCGCCGGCCTTGACCATGTTGATCATGATGGGCGGGAAGACCTTGGGGTGACGCCCCAGAGCGTGAGAGAAGGAGCGTCCCGTCTCCACATCACCGCGCACCTCGGCAAGCACCGCTTGCAGAGCCTTGTTCTCCGTCTGATCGGTGAGGATCGACAGCGCGCGCAGCAGCGACAGGCCGGCGCCGATCATGGTCGCGAGCTGGCGCGCCATGATGGCGATGTCTTTGAGACCGATCTTGGGTCCCATGCCCGGGAGGTTGATCTCCATGTTGAGGCCCTTGGGCGTGGCGTCCTCAACAGACAGCGGTGTCAGCCCACGATCGCGAAGACGCGAAGCAACCACCTGCTGCGAAGGCGCCTCCATGGTCGCCTTGACGGTCTTGCCCGTCGCATCGCGAGCGGTGTAGCTGAACTGCTTGGTTGCGGCTGCCATTACTGCCTACCAGCCCTTCCGCACAGGCGGTTGAACTCCTCGTACGAGTGGCACATCTCGACGCCGCTTTCGTAGGTGATGCGGCCAGTCTTGACGAGCTCCGCGAGGTGCTGGTCCATCGACTGCATGCCCATCGACGCACCTGCCTGGAGCGCCGTATAGATCTGGTGGGTCTTGCCCTCGCGAATGAGGTTCCGGATGGCCGGCGTCGCGACCATCACCTCAACGGCCACAACGCGGCCAGGGGCGTCGGCCCTCTTGAGCAGTGCTTGACACAGCACGCCCTGGATAGCGGTGGCGAGCTGCGTGCGGACCTGGCCCTGCTGCTCTGGCGGGAACACGTCGATCACACGGTCGATCGTCTGGGCCGCATCCTGCGTGTGCAGAGTCGCGAACACGAGGTGACCGGTTTCGGCCGCGGTGAGCGCGACCTGGATGGTCTCAAGGTCACGCATCTCGCCAATCAGGATGATGTCGGGGTCCTGACGCAAAACGTGGCGCAACGCGCGCTGGAACGAGTGAGTGTCAGCACCTACCTCGCGCTGATTGACGAGCGCTCGCTTGTGGCGGTGAAGGAACTCGATGGGGTCCTCGACCGTCATGATGTGCGCCGAGCGAGAACGGTTGGCGAGGTCCACGAGTGACGCCAGGGTCGTCGACTTTCCGGAACCTGTCGGTCCGGTGACGAGCACCAGGCCGCGCGGCAGACCAGCAAAGCTCTCGACCACCTGCGGGATGCCAAGCGCCTCAAGCGGCTTGATCTCATAGGGAATGACACGGAAGGCCGCGCCTACGGAGTCGCGCTGGCGGTACATGTTCACGCGGAAGCGAGACTCCCCCACCACCGCGTACGAGAAGTCGAGCTCGAGCTCTTCCTCGAACTTCTCGCGCTGCGCCTGCGTGAGGATGCCGTACAGCGATCGCTGGAGCGCCTCAGGGTTCATGCGGTCGTAGCCTTCGAGCGCGGTCAGCTGACCATCGAGGCGCACCGTGGGAGGGGCACCGGCCGTGAGGTGGAGGTCGGATGCACCCAGCGACACCATCTTGCGCAGCGTCTCATTGATGTCCAGGTCACCAGGCTGCGCGGCCTGGCTCATGCCGATGCGCGACGCACCCGGAGCAGGAGCACGGTTTGCCGGAGCGGGCGCCTGCGCCGGAGCGGGCTGGGCGGCGGGAGCCTGCGCGGCGGCGGCAGCACCACCGATTCCGGCAGCGGCTCCACCGATTCCGGCAGCGGCACCGCCGATACCTGCGGCAGCACCACCAATCGCACCTGCGGGCATCTGCGCGGGTGCGGGAGCGGCCGGGGCCGTCGGAGCGCCCGCGGGCACGGCGTTGCGCACGGGAGCGTTCGTCAGCGGCTGGAACTGCTCGGTCTGCGGCTGCGGAGGGCCCGGATTCCACTGCGCGTTGGCCGGCGGCGTGCCGGCAGGGGCCGACGCTGGGGCCGGCTGTGCAGGCTGCTGCGGCTGCTGCGGCTGGTCCGGCATGAATTGCATGGTCACCGGGGCGCTCCCATCCTGAGGATCAGTGTTGCCACCGATATCGGCTCAAATCGCTGGCAACTGAACACTCCGGACATCACTTCACCACCCGGAAGAGCTCTTCTAGTGAAGTGGTGCCCTCCAGCACCTTCGCCCAACCGTCCTGAAGCAGCGTCTCCATGCCCTCTTCCTGAGCGTTGCGCTGGATCTCCGCGGCCGATGCACGCGCGACGGCAAGGCGCTCGATGTTCTCTGAAACGGTCATAATCTCGTGCAGCGCCACACGCCCTCGGTAGCCGGTGTTTGAACAGCGGTTGCAGCCAACGGGCCGCATGAGCGGAGGAATGGGCGTGCCCGGTGCGATGCCGAGCGCCGTGGGCAGTTCATCCGCCGTGACGATGTGCTCTTCGGCGCAGTGCTGGCACAGGCGTCGGGCGAGTCGCTGTGCGACGACACAGTCAATCGCGGAGCCCACAAGGAACGGCTCGATGTCCATCTCGATGAGTCGCGTGATCGCAGAGGGCGCGTCATTCGTGTGGAGGGTCGAGAGCACAAGGTGACCAGTGAGCGCCGCCTCGATCGCGATCTGCGCGGTCTCGTGGTCACGGATCTCACCAACGAGCACGACGTCGGGGTCGGAACGCAGAATCGAACGCAGCGCCGCCGCGAACGTGAGGCCCGCCTTGACGTTCACCTGCACCTGGTTGATGCCAGGGATGCGGTACTCGACGGGGTCTTCGACGGTGATGACGTTGATCTCAGGGCGAGACACCTGGTTGAGCGTCGCATACAGCGTGGTCGACTTACCGGAGCCGGTAGGACCGGTCACGAGAATCATGCCGTAGGGCTTGTTGTATGAGACCGAGTACGTTTCGAGATTCTTCTCACGGATGCCCAGGTCCTCGAGTTCGAGCGTCGCCGTCGAGTTGTCGAGGATACGCATGACGACCTTCTCGCCCCACACCGTGGGAAGGGTCGCCACACGCAGGTCGATCTTGCGACCCTGGTGGTTCACGGACAGCCGGCCATCCTGAGGCTTGCGGCGTTCTGCGATGTCGATGTCGGACATGATCTTCAGACGAGAGATCACACCGTTGATGATCGCCTTGGGGGCGCGCTGCATCTCGTGGAGCACACCATCGATGCGGTAGCGCACCAGCAGGTCGTGCTCCCCCGGCTCGATGTGGATGTCAGAGGCGCGATCCTGGATGGCCTGCGTGATGAGCAGGTTCACGAAGCGGACGATCGGCGCATCGTCCTCGACGGCCGATCCAAAGTCCATGTCCTCAAGGTCAACGGCGCTCTCTTCGGACAGCGACTCCTGCAGGTCCTCGAGCTCGGTGTCCGCACGGCAGTAGCGGTCAATGGCCTGCAGCACGTCGTCGTGCGTCGCAACCACAGGCTCGACGGGCATTCGGGTGATGGTGCGGAAGTCGTCAACCGCGACCACGTTGCCGGGGTTGGACATCGCGACACGCAGCACACCGTCCTTGAGACCGACTGGCAGCGCATTGTGGCGGCGGCACACGGCAGCAGACACGAGCGAGACGGCCGCGCGGTCAACGGGGTACTCGGCAAGCTCGACGAACTCCATGCCCACCTGGCTGGCAAGCGCGCGCACGAGCTGAGCCTCCGTGATGAGGCCAAGTTCCACGAGGGTGCGGCCCAGGCTCTGGCCCCGCTGCTGCTGGGCGTCGATGGCGTCCATCAACTGGTCTTCTGTGAGCGCGCCAGACTCGAGAAGGATGGACCCCAGCTGCTTCACTGCATCTCCCTCAGAAGTGCCTATATCCGCCAAATGTGGACGCTACCAGCGCCCTGTTGCCGGAATCACGTCAGTGTGACGAGGTCAACTCCGAGCGCAGTGCTGCGTCCATCTCCATTATCGGCGCTTCCCGACCAGTCATTAACCGAATCTGCTCACCTGCCTGGTGCAACAGCATCCGCTCTCCCCCAACGCGCGTGCCGCCCGCGGCCTCCCACGCCTCGCCAAGCGGTGTCACGAGCGGTGAGTACACCACGTCAAGCAAGGTGCCCGACGCTCCGCTCACCGAAGGCGCCAAAGCCCCCCCAGCGTCGGCCGGGATGGTGGAGACGGCAACGTCAGCACGCGAGGCGAGCTCGCCAGCCTCAGTGATGTCAACGAAGCGCACATTCACGCCCATCTTGGTGGCGGCCCGCATGAGGGCGCCGGCGCGTGCTCGGTCGCGCACGGCGACAACGGGCGACGTCACACCCATCTGTCCGATCGCGGCGAGCGCGGAGGTTGCCGTCGCTCCCCCGCCGATGATCACTCCGGTGCGCGCCTTCTCGACGCCAGCCTCCTTGAAGGCGGCGACGATGCCGTACACGTCGGTGTTGGCGCCAACCAGGTGGCGAGTGTCCGCGAACCGCTGGACAAGCACCGTGTTGATCGCGCCGACGATCTTCGCCATCGGCTCGATGAAGTGCATGAGCGGAACGGCCTCGACCTTGAGCGGCATCGTGAGCGACAGCCCCGCCCACTCGGGACCCATGCCGTCGATGAACTCTTTGAGGCCGCCCGCGGGCACGTCAATCGCGTCGTACTGCCACGGCAGACCCAGCTTCTGATATGCGGCGCGATGCAGCACAGGTGACAGCGAATGCGAGATGGGATGGCCGAGCACGGCGGCGCGCCGGGTCTCAAGCATGGCGCGCCTCAAGCATGACGTGATTCAAGCACGGAGTATCGAAGGAGGTGGGCTGATGCGCGGGCAGCGTTACTTGCTGCCGTGCTCCTTGGTCCACTTGTTGAGTTCCTTCACGTACTTCTGATGCGTCGGGAAGTCCTTCGCGTACTTGGTCTTTCCGGTCTGCGGGTTGACCGTGACGAAGAACAGATAGTTGGTCTCCGCCGGGTGGAGCGCAGCCTCAATCGACGAGGCGCCGGGGCTCGCGATGGGGCCGGGCGGCAGTCCCGCGTTCTTGTACGTGTTGTACGGACTGTCGATCGCCATCTCTTCCTTCGTGACGTACACGCCCTCGGACTCCGGGGCGACGTACTTCACAGTCGAGTCCATCTCAAGGCGCATGTCCTTCTTGAGACGGTTGTAGATCACGGAGGCGATCTTGGGGCGGTCCTCATCGAGCAACGCCTCGCGCTCGACGATCGACGCCACGGTGAGGATCTCCTGGCGGTCCTTCTCCGGCACACCCAGCTCATCGAGCTTGGTGATGGTCGTGGAGATCATCTGCATGAGCACCTCAGTGGGAGTCACGCCAGGGTTGAACTTGTAGGTAGCGGGGAACAGCCAGCCTTCGAGGTTGCCCTTGGCCTCCGCAGGAAGACCGAGCGCCTCCGTGTCCTTCATCGCCTTGAGCACCTCGGCTTCGGTAGCACCGGTGACGGTCGCGATCTTCTGCGTGAACACCTTGAGCGACGAGCCTTCTGGCACGGTCACGGAACGCAACTCGCGGTTGCCTGGGTCAAGCAGGGCCTGAAGGGCGTAGATCGCCTTCATCTCCTTCTGCATGACGTAGTAGCCAGGCACGATGCTCTGGGAGTCAGGGTTGGAGTTCCACTCCTGGAGGAACGCCTGGCGCGATGCGACAACGCCCTGCTCGTAGAGCTTGGTAGCGATGTCTCCACCCGTGTCACCAGGGCTGACGATCACCTGCAGGGTTCCCTGGCCGGTGCCCTCGTAGTCCGCAATCACGGTCTTCTCAGACTCGAAGGTCTTCACGAAGTTCCACGCGGTGGACGCACCCAAGGAGAAAATCACGATGGCGACGGCGGACAGCACCAGCGTCCACTTACGCCGGGTTGCCCTGCGCTTGTTCCGCTGCAGACGGCGCAGATCGAGCGTCGTCGTGGTCGCGGCTTCAGCCTCAAAGAGATCAGTCATCGTTTCCCTCGTGCGGAATCCTCCTGGTCACTGTACCCAGATTCCCTTGTCTGTCCACTTCCAGTGCGTTCTCAAGGATGACCACCGCCGCTGCCTGGTCGATGATCTTGCGCTGCTTGCGCTGTGACTTGCCAGCACCACTCAAGGCGCGCGAAGCCGTCGTCGTTGAAAAACGCTCGTCTATCAAACGAACGTCAGCGGTGGTGAGTTCCGCGAGTCTCTTGGCGAACTCGGTGGCCATGGCCGCGCTCGTGCCGTCGGCGCCGCTCAACGTGCGCGGCAGGCCAACGAAGATGCGGATCGCCTCTCGCTCCGACGCAATGAGGGCCACGCGCGCGGCGTCACCTTCGCCGGCAACCACGGTCTCGACGGGAAATGCCATGATCCCGTCGGGGTCGCTTGCTGCGACGCCGATCCTCACGGAACCGACGTCAACACCAAGGCGTACTCCCCTATCCATTCCCGCCTAGGGCCGAACGGACAGCCGCCACAGCGTCGGGCACCTTGGCGAAGTCCTGGCCACCGCCCTGGGCGATGTCGGGCTTGCCGCCGCCACCGCCGCCCAGGATCTGGCTGGCCGTCTTGACGAGCTGGCCGGCGGAGTGGCCGGCGTCGCGAGCCGCCTCGTTCGTGACGACCACGATCGAGGGGCGCTCTCCCGTGCCGAACAGCGCGACCACGACCGGGTCGCCCTCGCCAAGGCGAGCCCTGACGTCGAGTGCGAGGGTGCGCAGCGCGTCACCCTGGGCACCGTCGGCGACCGCGATGACCGCCTTGACGCCGTTGACGGACTCCGCGCCCTTGGCGAGCGTCTCTCCTGCGCGGAGCGCCTGCTCCTGCTCAAGCGCGGCGAGGCGCTTCTCCGTGGCCGCGAGGCGGCTCACGAGCGACTCGACTCGGCCCACGAGCTCTCCCGGCTGGGTCTTGAGGCTGGAGCTGAGCTCAGAGACGATCGCGCGCTCGGCGGCGAGGTGCTTGAACGCGTCGGCGCCAACGAGCGCCTCGATGCGGCGAGCGCCGGAGCCGACCGAACCCTCGCCGGTCACGGACAGCAGGCCGATCTGCGACGACGAGCCGACGTGGGTTCCCGCGCACAGCTCGCGGCTGAACGGGCCCCCGATCTCCACGACGCGCACGCGGTCGCCGTACTTCTCGCCGAACAGCGCCATCGCACCAAGGGCCTTCGCCTCATCGAGGCTCATGATCTTGGTTTCGACTGGCAGGTCCTCGCGAATCGCGCGGTTGGCGATCTCCTCGATGTCCTCGCGCGCGGCCGCGCTCACGGGCTGAGTCCACGAGAAGTCGAGTCGCATGTAGCCGGGCTTGTTGTACGAGCCCGCCTGGTTGGCGCTGTTGCCGAGCACCTCGTGCAGCGCCGAGTGAATGAGGTGAGTCGCCGAGTGGGCGCGAGACGCGTCGCGGCGGTTCACGGCGTCAACCTCGGCAGACACCTTGTCGCCGGCGGCGACCTCTCCCTCCTCGACCGTGACGGTGTGCACGATGAGGTCCTTGACAGGCTTCTGCACGTCGATGACGTTGAGCGTGCCGTGCTGACCGCGGATGGTGCCCGTATCGGC
>Ga0207415_1000497_pt1 | contig 27766 bp, 27 predicted proteins | sample Passage237A_FD_187369 | JGI IMG/M metagenome (GOLD analysis project Ga0207415, IMG submission 187369) | Cellulose adapted compost microbial communities from Newby Island Compost Facility, Milpitas, CA, USA - Passage2 37A (SPAdes) (version 3) ... | reverse complement strand
CCAGGCCCGATTCGTCGCGCAACTTGAGGTCCACGATCGCGAACTCGGGAATCTCCTCGCGCACGCATCGCATGGCTTCGGCGATGCCGGTCGCCACGCGGACATCGAAGCTGCGGCGCTGCAGCGAGCGCTGCAGCACGCGCGCATAGGTCTCGTCGTCGTCGATGAGCAGGCCCCTCATGGCGTGGCTCCGGCATTCAGCGGCACGTCGAACTCGACTTCGGTCCCGCCTTGCGCATGCTTGCGCATGGACAGGTGCCCGCCGAGCCGTTCCAGCGTCGCGTGCGAGAGCGCGAGCCCGATGCCGAGGCCGTCCGGCTTGGTCGACGCGAACAGCGGTGGCGATCCGCCCGACCGCTCGGTCGCGATGCCGTGCCCGAAGTCGCGTACGCGACCGACGACGTGGCGCGCGGTCGCCGTCAGCGTCAGCGACACGACATGCGAGCCGGCCGCTTCGCTCGCGTCGGCCGCGTTGTTCAGCAGCACCTGGAGCAGGTGCCCGACTGCGGGGTCCAGCCGCGCATGCGAGGCTTGCGCGAGATCGTCGTGGCGCTGCAGTTCCACCGCCGGGCGAAGCAGTTGCCAGCGATCGATCGACCCGTTCAGTACGGCAAGCGCGTCCGCTTCCGGAGCGCCATCGGCGGGCGCCGAGAGTGCGCGCACACGGTCGCGGCAGGCGTTGACCATCTGCGCCATCTCCTCGATTTCCTGCCGCCGCGCGGGGTCGCCGGGATCGAGTTGCGCGAGTTGCTCCTCGACCAGCAGCGTCAGCGTGCCGAGCGGCGTGTTGAGTTCGTGTGCGACCGAGGCGGCATGGGTGGCCAGCGCGAGGATGCCCTCGTCGCGCGCGAAGCGTTCGCGGAAGCGGGCAAGCTCGGTATCGCGTTCGCGCACTGCCGCGGAAAGCCGTGCCAGGAACAGCGCGAACACGCCGCACGAAACGAGGAAGTTGACGGCCATGCCCCACAGGTGCAGGTCGATCGCCTGCATCAGCGCGTGATGGTCGAGCGGTGCGCGGCCGGCCGAGATCGTCGCGATCGCGTAACCGGTTCCGCTCATCAACGCCGTCAGCAGCACCAGTGACGGGCGGAAGCTGACCGCCACCAGTGCCACCGGCAGGAGGAACAGGGAGGTGAACGGATTCATCGCGCCGCCGCTCCACGCGATCATCCACGCGAGCTGCGCGATGTCGAACGAAAGCACGCCCATCGCCTGCGCGACGGTGGCCGGCCGGCGACGCCACCACAGGCGGACAGCGAGATTGAACGCGACCAGCGCCGCGATGCCGAGCCACAGCCAGCGCGCGTCCAGCGCCATGTCCAGCACGCGCGTCGCGAACAGCACGGCCAGCGCCTGACCGGCCGCGGCGAACCAGCGGAGCAGGGTCAGCTGACGCAGGAAGTCCGACGCGGCGCTCGTCATGCCGCGATTGTAGCGACGCACCTCCGTACGGCCCGTGACCGGTTGTCGCACGGACCGTGCGTGCGGCCTGCGACAACCGGTCACTGGCTGCACGCTGCCGCGGCGGCTCGAATGCCGGGTTTCCGTGAAAGGTTCGATGATGACTCCTGCTTGCGAAGTTCGGCGGCCCGGTGTCGCCCTGTCCATGTTCACGCTGGCGCTGGGTTCGGCGTTGGCCGGACCCGCGCAATCCGTCACCGCGGACGACGAACGGCGCGGCGATGCCGCGGAACTGTCGGCCGTGGTCGTGACGGCGACGCCCGAAACGGCGCCGCTCACCGTCGTCACCGACCCCAAGGCACCACGCCAGCCGGTGCCGGCGAGCGACGGCGCGGACCTGCTGAAGTCGATTCCCGGCTTCTCGACGATCCGCAAGGGCGGCAGCAACGGCGATCCGATGCTGCGCGGCATGGCCGGCTCGCGCCTGAACATCCTCGTCGATGGCGGCATGATCGCGGGCGGTTGCCCGTCCCGCATGGACCCGCCGACCGCCTACATCGCGCCGGAACTGTTCGATCGCGTGACGGTCATCAAGGGACCGCAGAGCGTGCTGTGGGGCGCGGGATCGTCGGCCGGAACGGTCCTGTTCGAGCGCGACGCGGAGCGCCGTGCCGACACCGGATGGTCGCTCGACGGCAGCCTGCTCGGCGGCTCGTGGGGGCGTGCCGATCAGGCCGTGGACCTGCGCGGCGGCTCGCCGGACGTCTACGCCTCGGTGACGGCCAATCACACGCGGTCGGACGACTACGAGGACGGCAACGGCGATCGAGTCCATTCGCAATGGAAGCGCTGGAACACCGACGTCGCGGTGGGCTGGACGCCGGACGACGACACGCGGCTGGAACTTTCCGCCGGCAAGGGCGATGGCGAAGCGGCCTATGCGTTCAGCGGCATGGACGGCGCGCAGTTCCTGCGCGAGAGCGCGGGGCTCCTGCTGGAGAAACGCAATCCCGGCAGCGTGCTCGAAGAGGTGGAAGCGAAGCTCTACTACAACTACGCCGACCACGTGATGGACAACTACACGCTGCGTGATCCGGACCCGGACTCGATGATGCCGATGCCGATGGCCAGCAACGTCGATCGGCGCACCATCGGCGCCCGCGTCGCCGGTACGTTGCGCTGGGATGCGGTGTCGCTCACGGTCGGCGTGGATGCGACGCGCAACGTGCACAGCGCGCGCATGGGCGGGCCTCCGGGAGCGATGTCCGGATACTACGGCGACAAGCCGCGCGTGCGCGATGCACGCATCTCGAATGCCGGCGTGTTCGGCGAGTCGACCTGGACGCTGGACGGGCGCCGGCGCCTGATCGCCGGCCTGCGGTTCGACCGGGCGCAGGCGCGCGGCTACACGCTGGAAGCGGGTGGCATGGGCGGGATGGAAGAGCCGGCCAACGTGGACGCCACGCGCTCGCGCACGCTGCCTTCCGGCTTCGTGCGCTTCGAACGCGATCTGGACATGCCTGCCACGTTCTACGCCGGCATCGGTCATGCGGCACGCTTCCCGGACTACTGGGAACTGTTCGGGCGCCATGCCGACACCACGCTCGCCTCGTTCGAATCGCTCGATCCGGAACGCACCACGCAGATCGACGTGGGTTTGCGCTACGGCAGCGGAGCGCTGCGCGGCTGGATCTCCGCCTATGCGGGTCGCGTGGACGATTTCATCGTGATGCACCACGGTTCGGGGATGATGGCGCAGAGCCACGCGGCGAACGTCGATGCGGACATCGCGGGTGCCGAGGCCGGCGTGCAGGTCGCGTTCGGATCGAACTGGAAGGCGGACGCATCGCTCGCCCATGCCTGGGGCCGCAATCGCACCGAGCATCGGCCGTTGCCGCAGATGCCGCCGCTGGAAGGCCGCTTCTCGCTGACGTGGGACACCGGCGCGTGGTCGCTCGGCGCGCTGTGGCGCATTGCGGCGAAACAGACCCGCTACGCGGTCGGCGAGGGCAACATCATCGGCCAGGATCTTGGCCCGACCGGTGGATTCGGCGTGTTCTCGCTCAACGGCGGCTACCGCTTCACGCCGAACCTCGCGCTGACCGCCGGCATCGACAACGTGTTCGACAAGGCCTATGCCGAGCACGTCAATGCGGCGAGCGCGGAACTCGCCGGCTACGTGAACACGGTGCGCGTCAACGAACCGGGGCGCACGGCGTGGGCGAAACTCGTCGTGCGCTACTGACCGGAGATGCTCAGGCGCCCTTCTCGCGCACCGGCCGCTTGGCCAGCTTGCGTTGCAGGGTGCGGCGATGCAGGCCGAGGCGGCGCGCCGCCTCGGAGATGTTGCCGTCGCATTCGGCGAGCACACGCTGGATGTGCTCCCATTCCAGCCGCTTGAGCGGCGGCGTGTGCAGTTCTGCCGAAGTGCATTCCGCGGCGACGGGCTCGTCGCCGCCGAGCAGCGCATGCACGACCTGGTCGGCGTCGACCGGCTTGGCAAGGTAGTCGTGCGCGCCACGCTTGATCGCCTCCACGGCGGTCGCGATCGATGCGTATCCGGTAAGCAGCAGGATGCGCAGGCCGGGGCGCGCGGCGAGCAGTTCGGGAATCAGCGCGAGTCCGTTCTCGGCGCCGAGCTTGAGATCGAGCACTGCCGAATCGGGCTCCGCGTTGCGTGCCACGGCGAGTGCGTCGCTTCCGTTCGAGGCGATGTCGACGTCGAAACCGCGGGCGCGCAGGGCGCGGGCGAGGACGGCCGAGAACACCTCGTCGTCGTCGATCAGCAGGACATGTCGTGCAGCGGGCTGGTTCATGGCGCCGCATTGTCCGTCGGCGCCAGTGGAATGCGCAAACGCTGCAGCAATCCGCCCTCGCGCAGGGACTGCGCGACGAGGCTTCCGCCAAGCCGCTCCGCGGTGGCGTGGGCGAGGGTCAGGCCGAGGCCGAGTCCATCGCGCTTGCTGCTGCGAAAGGCCACCGAGCCGGTTCCCGGCGCGAGGCCTGCGCCGTGGTCGCGGATCGCGAACTCCACGACGCCATGGTCGATCCGCACGCCGAGATCGATGTCGGCACGCCCGGCCGCGAGCGACGCGTCGGCGGCATTGCTGAGCAGGTTGAGCAATGCATGGCGCAGGTCCGGTGCGACGCCGACCGCATGCGCGCCGTCGGCGCCGAACACGCTGGCGCGCAGCAGGACTTCCGGGCGCAGCAGGCGGAACTGGTTCTCGCAGTCGGTGACGAACGCGCCGAGCGTGGTCGCCGTCGGCGTGCCGGCGAGCTGGCGGCGCCCGACTTCCACCAGCGCATGCAGGATGTCCTTGCAGCGCTGCGCCTGGCCGGAGAGAAGGTCGAGATCCGCGGCCAGCGCCGCATCGGCAGCCCGCTCGCGCCGCAGCTCCGCCAGCAGCGTGCGGATCGTCGAGAGCGGCGTGTTGAGGTCGTGTGCCGTCGCGGCGGCCTGCGTCGCGATGGCCAGGATGCCCTCGTCGCGCAGCGCGCGTTCGCGCTCGTGCGCGATCTCCGCCTCGCGTTCGCGCAGTGCGCGCGCGAGGCGGGAAACGAAGAACGCCAGCATGCCCGCGATGACGGCGAAGTCCACGGTCGCGCCCAGCACGTGGAGGTTGAAGCGTCCATGCGCGTGCAACGGCGGCAGGTCGACGTGCCAGCGTGCGAGCAGCGCGTACTCGAGGCCGACCAGCACGGCGACGATCGCGACATGCCGCAGCGGCAGCGCCGCCGCTGCCAGAGCGATCGGGATCGCCAGCAGTGGCACGAACGGGTTGAGGACGCCGCCGGACCAGTAAAGGAGACAGGCGAGCACGCCGACATCGACGGCAATGTGCAGGACGGCCTCGAACGGGGTGACCGGCGTCGAGCGAAGCAGGCGCCAGACGGCGAACAGCTCGAACACGGCCAGCACGGAAATGCCGGCGGCCAGCGGACCGGCGGCGATCGGCAGATCGAGCCCGTACGTGACGACCGCCACCGTGATGGCCTGGCCGGCGATCGCGCACAGGCGCAGCCATGCCAGCGTCTGCGCGAGTTCGCGCGCGCGCCGCAGCTCGTGACTGGATTCCCCCGCTGGAATGCTGCCCCGCATCCGCCGATTGTCGCATCCCCGCGGCGGCGAGGTCAGGCGTGCATGTCGCCAGCGAGGATCGGCAGCCTGATCTCGATGTCGAGACCTCCTTCGGCGGCATTGGCGGCGGTGATCGTGCCGCCATGGCGTTCGACCGCGCGACGTGCGATCGCGAGGCCGAGTCCGGTGCCGCCGCTGCCGCGGTGGCGCGCGCTGTCGGTGCGGTAGAACGGCTCGAAGATGCGCGAAAGCGCGTCCGCCGGGACGCCGGGCCCGTGGTCGCGCACATCGATCAGGGCGACGTCGGGATTGGCGGGATCGCGCGCGAGCCGCACCGTCACGCTCGTGCCGTCCGCGGTATAGGCGAGCGCGTTGCGGATCACGTTTTCCAGCGCGCTGTGCAGCGCGGTTCGCGATCCGCGCACGCGCAGGCGTGCGCGCTCGGCAAGCACGACCTTGCGGCCTCGCGGTGCGCCCTCGTACGACGCGTTGGTGATCACGTCCTCGACCAGTGCGTCGAGCTCGATGTCGTCGTCGCCGACGTGCTCGGCGGCTTCCAGGCGTGAAAGCTCCAGCGATTGCGCCAGCATTGCTTCCAGCCGGTCGGCCTCGCGCTCGATGCGGTCGAATGCGGCATCGGCGACGGATGTGTCGCCGCCACGACCGAGTTCCAGCGCGACGCGAAGGCGCGCGAGCGGCGAGCGCAATTCGTGCGAGACATCGCGGACCAGTCGACGATGGCTCTCGACCAGCGCCTTGATGCGCTCGGCCATGCCGTCGAATTCGGCGGCGAGCGCCGCGATCTCCGCGCTGCTGCCGAAGCGCAGCCGTCCGACGCGCGCGTCCAGATCGCCCTCGGCGAAGCGGCGCGTGCTGCGCCGGATGCGTGCGAGCGGAGCGGTGACGTATCCCGCCAGCAGCAGGCTGACCAGCGCGCTGACCGCCATCGCGATCGCGAGATGGGTCCACAGCGTGCGTGGCGACCGATTGAGCAGGCGCGAGAGGAACGATCCCTCGAGTGTGGCGACCGCCGCGTACAGATGGCCTTCGCGGGTGCGGATCGTGCGTGCACGCAGCCGCTCGGCGCCGATGGTGAACGGCCCGCCTTCGGCCGAGCGCGCCGAACGCAGGAGGTCGATCGCCGCGTCGCGTGCCGCCGCCGGTGGACGGCGCGCGAGCATTTCCGTTCCGTCGCCCTCCACGACATACACCTTGAGCGGGCCGAGCGCGCCGGCGCCGCGCAGCCATTCGCGCGTGCGCTGCTCGCCTCCGTGTCGCAGCTCGCGTGCGGTGCGTGCGAGCAAATCGTCCATCGCCGCCTGCATCCGCGTGATGCCGAGGCCGGGGATTTCCTGGTTCTCGAAGTTGCGCGTGGTCACCCATGCGAATGCCAGCAGCATGAGCATGATTGCGCCCCAGAATGCCGCGAAGATCCGCCAGAACAGGCTGCGCAGGATCACGCGGGTACGTCGTCGAGCTGGCGCAGCAGGTAACCGCTGCGGTGCACCGTGGTGATCGGCGAGGTGCCATCGGGCGCGTCGCCGAGCTTGCGGCGCAGATTGGATACGTGCACGTCGATCGATCGATCGAATGGTCCAAGCGGGCGACCGAGCACCGTCTGCGAGATCCGCTCCTTGCTGACCACGCGGCCGGTTTCGCGCAGCAGCAGCACGAGCAGGTCGAACTCGGTTGCGGTCAGCGTCACCGGCACTCCGCCGACCGTGACGCTGCGCGAGGCCGCGCGCAGCGAGATCGGGCCGTTGCGAAGGTCGGTCAGCGCTTCGCCGCCCTCGCCGCGTGCGCGGCGCAGAACCGCGCGCAGGCGCGCCGCGAGTTCGCGCGGATTGCAGGGCTTAGGGATGTAGTCGTCGGCGCCGAGTTCGAGGCCGAGGATGCGATCGATGTCCTCGCCGAGCGCGGTCAGCATCAGCACCGGAAGCGCCGATTCGCGGCGCAGTTCGCGCAGTGCGTCGAGGCCGGACCTTCCGGGCATCATCACGTCGAGCACCATCGCGTCGAAGCCTCCCTCGCGCGCGGCGGCGAGCGCGGCGTCGGCATCATGCGCGAGCACGACCTCGAATCCTTCGCGTTCGAGGAAGTCGCGCAGGAGCTGCGCGAGTTCGACATCGTCGTCGGTCAGCAGGATACGGGGACGGCTCATGTGCGCAGGATAACGCCGTGATTGGCGCAGCGGCGCGTGTTTCCCCTGTGCTTGGCGGCGCTTTGCAAGGCTTTACGTGCGCGCATCGGATGCGTGGCGGAACCATGCGCGCGCGAGCGCCGACAGCAGCAGCGTGAACAGCGCGGCGAGCAAGGCGGAAGCGGCCACATCGGAAAGAAAATGCGCGGCCAGATCGAGACGCGCCGCGGCGACGAACACACCGAGCGCGAGCACGACGGTACGCTGCCAGACGCGCGAACACGCGGCCGCCAGCGGAACCAGCAAGCCGAAGTAGAACGCGACATGGCCGGACGGGAACGATCCGCCGCCGGCGAACCAGACGTGTGTCCAGTCGCCGCTTTCGAGCACTTGATGCGGACGCAGACGACCGAACTGCGGCTTGGCAAGCATCATCGTCAGCAAGGTCGCGAACTGCACGATGCCGGCTGCCATCAGTGCCGCGGGCCAGCGCGCGCGGCGTCGCATTGCCAGTCCGATCGCGCCGACGGCGAGCGCCACGGTGCCGGCAAGCCAGAGCCAGACATGGATGCCGGATACGCGATCGAGCGCGGCGAGTCCGTGCGTGAAGAACGGAGCGTTTTCGACGCCGCTCGCGCGGATCCATTCGGCCAGTGCGCGATCGACCCCGGCCAGCCCGACCATGCACACGAAAGCCGACACCAGCGCGATCCATGCACACAGGCGGCGATCCAGCATTGCGCTCTCCGGTCGCGTACAAGGCGCGTTGTGACGGTATGGCATCATACCGCGCGCTTTCGCAGTGTCGGCGCGTGCGCATGTCGTCGCGCATGGCGCGCATCGGCCGGGCGATGGCGTCGGACGGATGCAAGATCCGGTACATGGGCTGGAGAGAAAGGATCGATGTCGAGTACCGAACCACGCGGCCCGCGTCAGATCGCGCGGGCCTTTTCATGGTCGATCGCCGGCCTGCGCGCCGCGTGGCGACACGAGGCGTCGTTCCGGCTCGAAGGCTGGCTGTTCGTCGTGCTGTTCCCGCTCGGCCTGTGGTTCGGTGCCGATGCGGTGGAACGCGCGATCCTGTGCGGCAGCCTGTTTCTGGTGCTGTCGGCGGAACTGCTCAATTCAGCAGTGGAAGCCGTCGTGGACAAGGTCAGCCCCGAGTTCCACGAACTGGCCGGGCGTGCCAAGGACATGGGTTCGGCGGCTGTGTTCCTGTTGATGGCGAACGTCGTGCTGTGCTGGGCGCTTGTATTCTGGCAGCGGCTTGGCTGAGGCAAACCCGTTCCCTGCGCGACAAGAAGGATTCGACATGACGATGGATACCTTGCTGGCGGATGCGCGTGCATTCGTCGCTTCGGCGGAGTTCAAGCAGGCAGTCCTGCGCGGTTGCCGCGAAATCGATCCGGTTCGCGAGGTGAGCCGGTTGAACACGAATATCCATCCCGACGATCAGATGTTCCTGCATTCGCTGCGTTCGCATGGTGAGGTCGACGTGGCTGCGAGCCAGTATTTCGCGGTCGCTGCGCAGCAGTTCAATGCCATGCGTCAGGTCATGGCCTTGACCGTCGGCAATCGTGCCGATGCATCGGTGCTGGATTTCGCCTGCGGGTTCGGGCGACTGCTCCGCTTTCTCGAACTCGTCATGGAGCGCGGTTCGATGGCCGCGTCCGAATTGCAGGCGGATGCACTCGATTTCGTCGGTCGCGAGTTCAGGGTCGCGACGTTTCCTTCCACGCCCGATCCGGCGGATTTCCGCATCGACGGACGATTCGATTTCATCTGGGTGGCTTCGCTGTTCTCGCATCTGCCGAGGCCGCTGTTCGATGCATGGCTGTCGCGGTTGCTTGAATTGCTGACGCCGCGTGGGGCGCTGTGCTTCAGCGTTCGCGACATCGGCCTGCTGCCGGGCGGCGCGACGCTCGACGATGCGGCATTCCTGTATCAACCGGAAAGCGAGAACGCGGATCTGGGATCGGACATTTACGGCACGACCTATGCGGGCGAGGGGTTCGTCCGCGACGTGGTTGCAACGGCATTGGGGCGCGATGCCATTTGTCGCCGTCTGCCGCGCGCGCTGGCGAACGAGTAGGATCTCTACGTCGTTGCCGCCGATCCGTCGGTCGATCTGGATGGCCTCGCGTCGTTCCGACGTGGCGTATGGGGTTGGGTCGACCGGCGCTCGCTTTCGTCGGAAGGCGATCTGTATCTGGAAGGCTGGGCGGCATCGCTCGATGAAGGCTCGGCGAGCCGGATCGAGATCGTCGTCGATGGCGAGGCGCACGATGTGGAACCGTCCATCGATCGCCCGGACGTCGGCGAGGCGCATCGCGATGCGCGGCTGGTCCGTTCGGGGTGGCGGTTGCAGACGCGCTTGCGCGATGCAGGTCGGTCGTCTGTTCCGGTGGAGGTGTTTGCCCACACCGCGACGTCGTGCTCGCTGTTGTACAAGGGCGACGTCCGATCCGTGTGAATGCGGATTACGGCAGCGCGTGCTCGCGCAGCCAGTCGCGCGCATCTTCGGCGTCGCGTTCGAACCACGCGCGTGCGGAACCGAGGCGGAAGGTGTAGCCCCAGGCATCCATGTCGGCCAGCGCACGGTCGCGGCCGAAGCCGGGGATTTCGTCGGCGAGCACGATCTGCAGGTAGCAGGTCGCGTCTTCCTCGGCTTGCGAGTCGGAGGCGTCGGTGTGGATCGATGCGCGTCGTTCGGGGCCGGCGGTGATCAGATGACAGGCTTCGTGGAGCAGCGAGTGCAAGGGCGTATCGCCGCGCACGTAGACGTGGTCGGCGATGATGCCGGCTTCGGGTTCGCCCCAGTAGCTGCCCGGAATCGGTTCGCCGTCGCCGACCATCACGAGGACGAGTCCGTAGCGTGCGAGCAGCGCGCGCAACGACGCTTCGCTGGTGTCCGCGACGGTGAGTACGTCGTTTGCGGCGACGCCGCCGCATGCGGCGGCGGGCACGCTCAGTCCTCGTCGGTGCCGGATGGTTCGGCGTCGCGTTTTTCCGGCAGCGCGACGGACAGCTCCAGCACTTCGCTGTCGCCTTCGCGCTCGACGTTGATCGTGATAGCGTCGGGGTCGACGTTCACGTACTTGCGGATCACTTCCAGCAGCTCGCGGCGCAGAAGCGGAAGGTAGTCCGGGCGTCCGGTCGCGGCGCGCTCCTGTTGCACGATGATGCGCAGGCGCTCGGCGGCGACGGATGCGGTGTTGCGCGGACGCGAGCGCAGGAAATCGAAGATGCCCATGGTCAGCTCCCGAAGATGCGCGAAAGGAATCCCTTCTTCGGCGCGTCGACGAAGCGCATCGGGCGCTCCTCGCCGCACAGGCGTGCGACGGCGTCGGCATACGCCTGGCCGGCATCGGAGGACTCGTCGAGGATCACCGGGATGCCCGCATTGGAGGCGCTGAGCACGCCTTCCGATTCCGGGATCACGCCGATCACGTCGATGCCGAGGATCTCCTTGACGTCGCCGATGCTCATCATGTCGCCTCCGGCGACGCGCTCGGGGTTGTAGCGCGTGAGGAGCAGGTGCTGCTCGACGCCGCCTTCGCCGCGCTCGGCCTTGCGCGTCTTGCTGGACAGGAGTCCGAGGATGCGGTCGGAGTCGCGCACGCTGGAGACTTCCGGATTGACCACGACGACGGCGCGGTCGGCGAAGTACATGGCGAGGGCCGCGCCTTTCTCGATGCCGGCCGGCGAGTCGCAGATCACGTGGTCGAAGCCGTCCTCGGCGAGTTCGTTCAATACCCGCTCGACGCCTTCCTTGCTGAGCGCGTCCTTGTCGCGCGTCTGCGAGGCGGCGAGCACGTACAACGAATCGATCCGCTTGTCCTTGATCAGCGCCTGCTTGAGCGTGCATTCGCCGTTGATGACGTTGACGAAGTCGTACACGACACGCCGCTCGCAGCCCATGATGAGGTCGAGGTTGCGCAGGCCGACGTCGAAATCGATCACGGCGACTTTCTTGCCGCGCTTGGCGAGGCCGACTGCGAGCGATGCGCTGGTGGTCGTCTTGCCCACGCCGCCCTTGCCGGAAGTTACGACGATGATCTCGGTCAATGGAGTGTCCTCGATGTGCGGTTTTCGGTTGGATCGATCGTTGCCGTGCGGTCGCACCCGCCAGCCGGGTGCGGCGTGCGCGGGATTCAGAGTTTCTGCAGCACGAGTTTGTCGCCGTCGAGCCACGCCTGCACGGGCTGGCCGCGCAGATCGGCCGGAATGTCCTCGAACACGCGGTACTGGCCGGCAATCGACACCAGCTCGGCATGGAACTCGCGACAGAAGATGCGAGCGCTTTCGTCGCCCTGCGCGCCGGCCAGCGCCCGCCCGCGCAGCGCGCCGTAGACGTGGATCGACCCGTCGGCGATCACTTCTGCGCCATTGGCCACCAGTGCGGTCAGGGTCAGGTCGCGCCCGCGTGCGTAGACCTGCTGGCCGGAGCGGACGGGCTTTTCGTGCAGCATGCCGGTGGTCGCGGCAGGCGCGGCGGGCGATGCCGCACTCGGCGCGGGCGCGTCGCGCGGCGGCGGCGCGGCGGTGGCTTCCGCGGCGCCGCTGCGCTCGTATGCGGCACGGAACTTCGCGATCACCGGGATGCCGAGCTCGATCGCGATGCGCTCGTTCTCGCTCGTGCCGTAGGAAAGCCCGACCGGCAGCATGCCGGCTGTGCGGATGCGCTCGAGCAGGTCGCGCACGCTGGCGACGTCGGGCAGTGCGGGCAGGTGGCTGAGATCCAGCACGACGGGTGCGCGCAGGAACAGCTTTTCCGCGCCGGCGACCTTCTCGCGCAGTTCGTCCAGCAGCGCCTCCGGATCGAGGCGCTTGAGCTTGAGGTTGGCGATGCCGACCTGGCCGAACTTGATCTCGGCAACCGGTTCCAGGGATGCGGCCGTGGCTGCGCTCATCGATCCCCCCGTCACGATCCGCCGGCAGCGCGCCGGGGCACGTCGTCGCGTGCGCGTTCCGACAGCCAGGGCAGGTCCGGCAACTCACCTGCGTCCTTGAGATACGTGTCGCGCACGAAGGGATAGCTGCAAAGCGATTTGGAAAGCATCGCCACGCGGTGCCCCGTTTCCGTCATCACATGCTGGCCGACCTCCTGGAAGCCCCAGCTCCCGTGGAACAGCAGGGACACGTTGTCGCCCTGTTCGAGGAACACCTCGCAGGCCAGCTCCGGGACGCGCATTTCGGCGTAGCTGGTCACGTCCGCGTACAGCACGCGGCCGAGGCCGTGGCGCCGATAGGGGCGCGCAACCACGATCCGGTCGATGTACACGAAACGCGGATAGCGTTCGCGGAACCAGAGGAAGTTTGAGCTGCCGTACTGTGCGTCTTCCCGCATCGCGACGAGGAACGCCGCGATCTGGCCGTCGATTTCCGCCAGTCGGAAATAGCAGGCCTGTTCGTACAGCGTCCGCAGGCCGGCTTCGTCGAGGGGCAGGATGGTCGAGCCGGCGGCGTTGTTGATTGCGAGCACCGAATCCAAGTCGTGCGATTGCACGTCGCGGATGCTCAAGGTCATGTCTTGCTCCGTGGGTTCTGGCGGAACGCCGGAGAGGCAGGCCGCGCACCGTGGCGGATTATCGCATGCGGCCACCGGCGGGTCATGGCGCGGGCGGGGCCGCAAGGTTAGGGAAACGTTAGCCCGGGGGCGGATGACTTCCGGGCAGGTACGAGCCCGCGGCTCCGGCCTATCATGGCGGCATGCCGTGGCCGCACATCAACCACATCCAGCTGTTGCGCTACGCGGGGCTGATCCAGTACGCCAGCGTGGGCACGCCGTTCCTGCGCTACGAGGCGCTGGTGGACGACGTGACGCAGAAGCAGTTGCCCACCGTGTACGTCGAACTGTGGCTGGCCTGCTACGTGGTGTTCGGCGTCGTCTACTGGTACCTGACCCACGATCTCGGCGATCGTCGCCCGACGCCGCGGCGACGCGGGATGCAGATCGCGTTGCTGCTGGTGCTCAACGCAATGGCGGTGGCGATCGGCTGGTTCAGCCAGAGCGGCATATCGGCGCTGCTGCTCGCGGTCGTCGCGGTCGTGCTGCCGTGGCTGGTGCCGCTGCGCGTGGGCATTGCATGGATGGTGCTGCAGAACTTCTCGCTTGTGCCCGTGTTCGCGAGCATCCGCGAGCCGGTGTTCAGCCTCGCCGATGCGTTCCTGCAGTCGAGCCTGTATTTCGGCTTCATCGTGCTGGCGTTCGTCACCTCGCTGGTCACGCGCCAGCAGGCCGAGGCGCGCGAGGAGCAGCGCCGGCTCAACTCGGAGCTGCGCGCGACCCGCACGCTGCTGGCCGAATCCAGCCGCCTGGCCGAACGCATGCGCATTTCACGCGAGCTGCACGACTTGATCGGCCATCATCTGACCGCGCTGAGCCTGAATCTGGAAGTCGCCAGCCATCTGGTGCAGGGGCCGGCACGTGACCACGTGCAGCAGGCGCAATCGGTGGCCAAGCTCCTGCTCGGTGACGTGCGAGAAGTCGTAAGCCAGTTGCGCGAGGGCGACAGCATCGACCTCACGCAGGCGCTGACCAACCTGACCGAAGGCGTTCCCGGGCTTGCCATCCATCTCGAACTGCCGCCGCGCTTCAGCGTGGACGATCCGCGTCGGGCGCAGGTGCTGCTGCGCTGCGCGCAGGAGATCATCACCAACACCGTCCGCCACTCCGGCGCGCGCAACCTGTGGCTGCGTTTCGAGCGCAGCGACGATCACCAGATGGTGATGCACGCGCGCGACGACGGGCATGGCGCGGCGGAGCTGCGTCCGGGCAACGGGTTGGCCGGAATGCGCGAGCGCCTCGCGCTGTTCGGAGGCCGGCTCGACATCGTCACGGGAAGCGGGCGCGGTTTCGCGCTCGATGCATGGCTGCCGCTGGAGGGTTCCTCATGATCGAAGTCTGCCTGGTGGACGACCAGACCCTGGTGCGGCAGGGCATCCGCTCGCTGCTCGAGCTTTCCGATTCGATCCGGGTGGTGGCCGAGGCCGGCGACGGGGCGCAAGCGGTGCAGACGATCCCCGAGGTCAGGCCGGACGTGGTGTTGCTGGACCTGCGCATGCCCGGCATGTCGGGCATCGACGTGCTCAACGCGCTTGCGGCGAGGGGGGAACTGCCGCCCACGATCATCCTCACCACGTTCGACGACGATCAGCTCGTGCTGGCCGGACTCAAGGCCGGCGCGCGCGGATACCTGCTCAAGGACGTGTCGCTGGAGCAGCTCGTCAATGCGGTCAGGACGGTGGCCGACGGCGGCTCGCTGGTGGCGCCGGTGGTCACGCAGCGGCTGCTGTCGGGCCTGGAGCGCATGCACAACGACTTCACCAGCCTGGATCGCCCCGATCCGCTGACGGAGCGCGAGACCGAGATCCTGCGCCTGATGGCCGGGGGCTACAGCAACAAGGAAATCGCCAACTCGCTCGGGGTCGCGGAAGGAACGGTGAAGAATCATGTATCCAACATCCTCTCCAAGCTGGGCGTGCGCGACCGCACGCGCGCGGTGCTGAAGGCGTTCGAACTCGGCATCGTCTGAGTGGCGTCGCATGCCGGGCCGCGCGCCCGTCGGCCGGGCGATGGCGCATGCCATCCGAGTCCAGTACCATCCGTGTCTTGCCCCGCCCATGCGGGGCGGCGCGTTTGCGCTGGGGAGAAGCGCGGAGTGGAGGGGTCCGCTCCGGGTGCGCGCGCCATCCCGACGGTTGCGTTCTGGAGACTCTTCGGATGACTCGTATTTTCGAAATGCTGGTGGCGGCGCTGATCGTTTTCGTGCTCGCCGTGCTGGTCGGTGTGCTGTTGCCGAGTCATGGTCACATCGAGCGCACGATCGAGGTCGCGCACCCGCAGCGGCAGGTTTTCGACACGCTGAACACGTTCCGCCGCTATCCGCAGTGGTCCGGATTCCGCAGCTTCGACCCCTCGATGCAGATGACGGTGACCGGCCCGGACGCCGGCAAGGGCTCCAAGGTCACGTGGACCAGCGCCTCGCCGAAGGTCGGCGACGGCAGCCTGGAAATCGTTTCGAGCGAGCAGGACAGCGAGATCGTCATGGATCTCGACAATTCCTGGGCCGGCACGAACAAGACCGTCACCGTCGACGTGGAGCCGACGGCCAAGGGCAAGACCGTGAACATCCGCATGTCGTACGACGTGGATTACGGCTGGAACCTGTTGTGGCGCTTCGCCGGCCTGTACATCAACGGCGATCCGGCCGCGGTGATGCAGAGTAGCCTCTCCAACGTCGCCGCGATGCTGGCGGGCTTCCCAAATACCGATTACAAGGACCAGGACATCCGCGTCGTCGACGTGGTGGCCAAGCCGATGCTGCTCGTCGAGACGCGTGCACCGCGCTCGCTGGACGATGTTTCGATCGCCACCGAGAATGCGCTGAACGAGATCCACGATGTCATGACCAGGACCGGGCTGGAGGCAGCGGGTCCGATCACCACGATCACGACGGAGTGGGGCGACGAGGAGTACGAATTCACGGTTGCCGTCCCCGTCAATTCCGCGACCTTCACGCTGAACGAGCAGAGTTACACCATCGAAAAGGCGGTGCCGGCATCCGTGCTGGACGAGGAGCCGGAGGTCGAGCTCGACGAATCCGGCGAGCCGGTTCCGCCGAAGACGGGCGAAAAGGACCGTCTCGGCCAGATGTACGTCGAGGGCAACGTGCGCGCCGCGCTCGGCTACGAAGGCCGCGCGCTCTACACCGAGTACACCGGCAGCCCGGCCATGTTGCCGCTGCTGCGCCTGAACCAGAAGGCGTACGCCGAGACGCACGGGTATCGCTACAGCGAATACGGCCCCGGCCGCTTCTTCGACGAGATGGTATCGCCGCCGGACGTGATGGAAGGCGAGCAGACGTTCCGCGTGTACCTGCCGATCGAGAAGTGATCGCATCGGCATTCCGAATCGGAAAGGGCGGCTTCGGCCGCCCTTTTTCGTTCGTGCGATTGATCTGCAGGACCGGAATCGCGGCCGCAACCGGCGGGCCGCGCCAGCGACGTCATCCGTTTCCGTAGCGGACGCGGGCGACGAGGAACGACGTGCGGCCACCCGGCAGGTCCGCCTCGAACTCGTCGCCGATGCGCTTGCCGAGGGCGGCGCGGGCCAGCGGCGAATCGATGCTGATCCAGCCGCGCGCTGCGTCGGTTTCGTCCGGGCCGACGATCCGGTATTCGCGCGTGTCGCCGTCCTCGTCCTCGATCGCAAGCCAGGCGCCGAAGTAGATCGCCGAGGGATCGGTCGGTTTCGCATCCACCACGCGCACGCTCTCCAGCCGCTTGCCGAGGTAGCGCACGCGGCGGTCGATCTCGCCGAGCTGTTTCTTGCGATAGGTGTATTCGGCGTTCTCCGAGCGATCGCCTTCGGCGGCGGCCGCCGCGAGCGCGCGCACCACTTCCGGACGCCGCACGCGCCACAGCTCGTCCAACTCGGCCTTCAATCGCTCGTGACCTTCGGGCGTGATCATCGCGGTGGAGGCGGGGGCGGGCGGTCGCCAGCGGCTCATCGGGATCGCATCGATGGAAAACGCGGAACGCTATCGGTCGCGTCGTGCGAGGTCAATCGGTCCACTAGAATCCGAGGCTTTCGGGAGGGAACCGCTTGCTCGTCATTCCGCTGCATCGCGCGCCGACGTGGGCGAACGTGCCCTGGGTCACGATCGCGCTGATTCTCGTCAACGTGTTCGTGTTCTCGGTGCTGCAGGCGGCGGACGTGCGCGTGCGGCAGAACGCGCTGGACTGGTACGTCGAGCAGGACCTGCAACGCTGGGAGTTTCCGGCGTATCGGGAATGGCTTGCCGCGCACGGCGGGTCGGAAGGGCGCGGCGAGGCGTTCGCGTTCTTCGCCGACGACGCCCCACGGATGGCGGCGCAGGTCCTGCAGACGGACGAAGCGTTCCTGTCGGAACTTCGGGCCACGCAGCTCGACCCGTCGATCGACGCACATGCCCAGTGGCGCGAACGACGTTCCGAATTCGACCGGCTCTGGGGCCGGATGTTCACCGAGCGCTGGATGATCCGCTTCTCCGATTTCGATCCGTCGCGCATGTTCGGCGCGATGTTCCTGCACGGCGGGATCGGGCACCTGGTGGGCAACATGCTGTTCCTCGCCCTCATCGGCTTGCTGGTGGAGGGGGCGCTCGGGCCCGTGCTGTTCCTGGTCGTCTATCTGATCGGCGGCATGGGCAGCGCGGCGATCAGTCTGCTCTGGCGCATGGGCGAGACCGGCGGCGCGCTCGGCGCGTCCGGTGCGATCGCGGCGCTCATGGGGGCGTACTGCGTGCTCTGGGGGCTGCGCAAAGTGCGCTTCTTCTGGTGGTTCTTCGTCGTGTTCGACTACGTCAAGGCACCGGCCCTGATCCTGCTGCCGGTATGGCTCGGCTGGGAACTGCTCAATCTCGCCTTCAACCACGATTCCAATGTCGGTTTCGACGCCCATGCGGGCGGTCTCGCGGCCGGCGCGCTGCTGGCATCGGGCATCCTCGTCCTCGGCTGGGAGCGGCGCGAATTCCTGGACGAGGACATCGTGGAGGATGCGCGGACGGAGCGCGAGCAGGCCCTGAAGCGCGCCGAGGAGCACATCGGGCGGCTGCAGATATCCGCGGCGCGGGCGCTGCTCGAGCCGATGGCCGAAGCACGGCCGGATGATTTCGAGGTGCGGGACGCGCTGTACCGCTGTGCCTGCCTCGAGCCGGGCCGGCCGCAGCGGCGAGATGCCGCTCGCGAGGTGTTGACGCTGGCGCCGCGCACCGCGGCCGAGGTGCGGCGGCAGAAGGCGATCCTCGAGGAGATGATGCGGGCCGAACCGGACCGTTTGCCCCTGCTGCCGACGCAGGCGGTCGCGATGCTGCGGCGATGGCCGGCGATCGGCGGCGGTGTCGATGCGGCGCGCCATCTCGGCGCTTGGGCTGCGCGCGCGCCGGCTACTCCGGGACTGCGCGCCGCGTGTCTCGGGGTCGCGCGCGACCTGATCGCCCGCAACGAGGTGGATCCGGCGCGCATGCTGCTGGATCGGGTGGTCTCGATCTGGCCGGACAGCGACGACGCCGGCAAGGCGCGCACGCTGCTGTCGATGATCGGCTGACGGGTGTAGCGCGATCAGGCGCCCGCCGGTGGCTTCGCCGGCGCGGCGAGGCGGTCGAGGAAGGCGTGGTAGCCGGCGATCTCCCCGGCGAGCGGGTGCTGCGGATAGCTTGCGGCGAGTTGGTCGAGCAGCGCGCGCGCCTGCGCGTCCTTGCCCATGCGCTCGGCCAGCAATTTTGCCGCCAGCAGGTAGTTGCGCGGGATGTCCGGGTGCTTCGGATAGCGCTTGTGGAACCCCGAGAGCAGCTTCAGCGCGACCTGCGTGGCGCCGGCATCGACAGCCTTCTGCGCGATGCGGCCCACCTCGTCGGGGGATGCCGGCTGGAAGGCCGGATCGAGCTCGAGGCATTCGCGTGCGATGTCGACGGCACGGCGATCCTTGTCCTGCGAGAGGAGCACGGTGATCCATTCGCGGCCGTGGCGCAGTTGCTCGTCGCGCTGTTCGCCGAGTGCGAGCAGCTTGCGGTACTGCGCATGCAGCGCCTCGGTGCCGCCGCGCACCCGCAACTGCTGCGCGATCCGTTCGCGCGCATCGTCGGGCCTGCCGTCGCGGACCAGCTGCGCGGCCTCGTCCAGCGTCTCCTGATCCGGGTCCGCAGGTGTCCTGCGCAGTGGCGCCGGCGCCTGCACCGGCTCGTAGCCGACTTCGTCGTGGTACTGGTAGATCAGGTAGCCCATCAGGTGGAAGGTCGCGACGATCACGTAGTGGGAGATCGCGGAGACGACCATGATCGCCACGAAGCCGGGAAGGATCCGCTGCGCCAGTGCCTGCGCGTAGATCTGACTGGCGAAGAACACGAAGTAGAGCAGCACGACCGCGACGTAGGGCCAGCCGAACCGGCCGACGATCGCGATCCAGGTCGCGGGATTCAGTGCATGGAGGAGGTTCTCGTCCATTGCCAGCGACATCACCGCGGCCGGCCAGCACAGGCCGAGCAGCAGCAGGACGACCGTGCCGCCGGTGATCCCGAATGCGATGAAGCCGAATGCCGCGGCGGCGATGAACACGACCTGCAGCCAAATCTGGTTCCAGCCCGTGCTGTCCTCGACGTTGACGCTTCCTTCCGGCGGCGTGAGGCGCCCGTTCGCGGATGCGCGCAGGCATTCGAACGCGTACTTGTACATCGCGACCCAGACGATCAGGTCGAGGAATCGGCCGAACGGGAGAAACACGACGAGGTGGCACGCCGCGAGCACGAAGATCGTCAGCAGCGCATCCGAGTGCATCGGATACAGCGAGATTTCGCGCAGGCGGTTCCAGAACGGAACGATCGGGGTCTGGTTCAAGGAATGCGATCCGGGATGGGCGGGGTCGGGGGCCGGTCAGCGCTTCATCGAGCCGAACATGCCGCGCAGGATCGCGCGGCCGAACTGGTTGCCGACGTTGCGGATCGCCGACTTGGCGAAGGCTTCCAGCATGCCTTGCCTGCGTCCGGTGCCGAACACCATGTCCTTCGCCGCGTCCGTCCAGCCGCCGTCCTTCGCGTCGCGTCCGGCATCCTTCTTCGCACCCTTGCTCGCAGGTTCGTCCGCGGCCGGAGTCTGCGCCGCGCGGGCGGCGAGCATCTCGAATGCCGATTCGCGGTCGATCGGCGTGTCGTATTTGGCACCGACCGGCGAGCGCATGCGCACCGCGGCGCGCTCCTCGTCGGTGATGGTACCGATGCGGCAGCCGGGCGACGACACCAGGACGCGCTCGACCGGCAGCGGCACGCCCTTGTCCTGCAGGGTCGAAACCAGTGCTTCCCCGACGGCGAGCTGGGTGATCGCGTCGACCACGTCGATCTTCGGGTTGGGCGCGAAGGTCTCCGCAGCCGCCTTCACCGCCTTCTGGTCGCGCGGCGTGTAGGCGCGCAGCGCGTGCTGGATGCGATTGCCGAGCTGGCCCAGCACGTCGTCGGGCACGTCGTCCGGGTTCTGCGAGCAGAAGTACACGCCGACGCCTTTCGAGCGGATCAGGCGCACGACCTGCTCCACGCGTTCCTTCAGGGAGGCCGGTGCGTCGTCGAACAGGAGATGGGCCTCGTCGAAGAAGAACACGAGCTTCGGCCGGTCGAGGTCGCCGACTTCCGGCAGCGTCTCGAACAGTTCCGACAGCATCCAGAGCAGGAACGTCGTGTAGAGCTTGGGCTTGAGGATCAGCTTGTCGGCGGCCAGCACGTTGACCACGCCGCGGCCGGACAGGTCCTGGCGCATGAAGTCGGAAAGCGCGAGCGCTGGCTCGCCGAAGAAACGGTCGCCGCCGGCCTGTTCCAGCGACAGCAGCGCGCGCTGGATCGCCGCGAGCGACTGCTTCGAAATCAGCCCGTACTGTTGCGAGATCGCCTTGCTGTTCTCGGCGGCCCAGTTCAGCAACGCGCGCAGGTCCTTGAGGTCGAGCAGCAGCAGGCCCTCGTCGTCGGCGGCCTTGAACACGACTTCCAGCACGCCGGACTGCGTGTCGTTGAGTTCCATCAGGCGCGCGAGCAGGTTCGGCCCCATCTCGGAAACCGTGGTGCGCACCGGGTGGCCGGAGTCGCCGTAGATGTCCCAGAAAACGACCGGATTGGCGCCGGCCTGCCAGTCGATGCCGAGCTTGTCGATGCGCGCCTTGAGCTTGTCGTTCATCGTGCCGGCCTCGGCGAGGCCGGCAAGGTCGCCCTTCACGTCGGCGAGAAACACCGGCACGCCGATCTTCGAGAAGCCTTCCGCGAGCAGCATCAGCGATACCGATTTTCCGGTGCCGGTCGCACCGGCGATCATGCCGTGCCGGTTGGCGTATTTTGGCAGCAGCCAGACTTCCTTCTCGCCTTTGCCGATCAGGATCTCGTTCACGCCGGTCCTCTCCTCGGGCGGCTCGCATGCGCCGCGATCCCGCGATTGTAGCGGCGTGCGTAGACGCGCGTGGCGCGGTTGAAGAATGCGCAGGGCGCAGGTACCGTGCGCGCGATCTTTGCCAGGGCGAGCCCGATGTTCCGTTCACGCATGTTGCCGCTCCTTGCCGTCGCCCTGTTGCTGTCGGCGTGCGCCGCGACACCCGCGCGCAAGGCCGCGTCGGCGTCGAAATCCGCCGACAAGGAGGCGCTCGCGCTGTACGAGCGGCTGGAGCAGGACAGCCAACGCTACGCATCGGGGCTGGAACTCCTGCGGTCCGGGGAAACGGCGACGGCACAGGCCGAGATGACGGCAGCGGTCGATGACCTGCGCGCGGCTGCCACGCGCTGTTCGGAGCTGGCCGGTTGCGAGCAGCAGCGCTTCGTCGCGGCATTCGATGCACTGTTGCGGCAAGGCATCGGAAATGGAGAGGGCGCCGCCGAAATCGGTGGAACGACGCCGGAGGCCGGCGGCCTGGCCGGGGAATCCTCGCCGGTGATCGCGGCGGTGCCGGAGCTCGGGCGTTCCGTGACGTTGCTCAAGGGCCGCGAGCTCGGCGAGCTCATCGAGCTGAACGGCCCGGTCAAGGCCGCGCTGGAGGAATGGCTGACGCAATACCGGCCGAATCTCCTGCTGGCGTACGAGAACTACCAGTACATGCGCCACCTGATGTGGCCCGAGTACGAGAAGGCGGGACTTCCCGAAGCGCTGCTGTTCGGCATGATGGCGAAGGAATCCGGTGGCAAGGTACATGCGGTGTCCCGCTCGGGCGCGTCGGGGCCGCTGCAGTTCATGTATGCCACCGGCATGCGGTTCGGGCTCGGCAAGGTGGGGGGCTTCGACCAGCGTTTCGACCCGCGCCTGTCGGCGCGCGCGAACGCGGCATACGTGAACGAGCAGCTCGCGATCTTCAACGACAATCTCGAACTGGTCGTCGGCGCCTACAACGGCGGCGAGGGCGCGATGCGCCGGCGCGTGGCGCGTCTCGACGGGACACCGAGCTTCTGGGATCCGCGCATCTATTACGACGTCTCGCAGGAAACGCGCGAGTACGTGCCGATGGTGCTCGCTGCCGCATGGTTGTTCCTGCATCCGGAACGCTACAAACTCCGGTTCCCGAAGATCGAGGGCGGCGATGGACGCATCCGGCTGCGACGCCCCGCCTCCATCGCGGAGCTGACGATCTGCTTCGGTCAGGACGGCAATCCGGACGGCTGGTTCCGTACCCTGCGCAATCTCAACCCGCAGCTCGACCCGCAGCAGACCGTCGCGGCCGGGACCGAGCTGGCCGTCCCGAGGCGGCTCGAGGCCGTCTATGCGCGCGATTGCGCGGGTGGACGCTGGCCGGAGCTGGCTGCGGACCTGCACTCGGCGATCGTGCCGGCACCGCCGCCGATGGCGCTCGCGGCCAAGGGCAAGGGCGCCGGGACGGGACGGGCGCACACGGTGCGCAAGGGCGACACGCTGATGGCCATTTCACGTCGCTACGGTTGTGCCGTGCCGAAGCTGGCAAGCGCGAATGCGCTGCGCGCGCCGCAGTACCGGCTGCGGATCGGCCAGGTCCTGCAGATTCCGCGCTGCACGCGCTGACGAGTGGCAAGCTGCCGCGGAGCGGCGGCGACGCCCGGGACGTCTCCGGGCGTCGTGGATGCACGGGATGCCGAACGGTGGGGTCGATTCGGACGCCTGGCCGCAGCCGCTCAGGGGGTGGCGCGGGACGGCTGCGGTGGCGCGGGAATCAGGCGGCTTCCGCCTCGTTGACCATCCAGCTGTTGATTTCGCTCGCCGGCACCGCTTCCTTGAGCGAGCGCAGCGAACGCATCACCTGGCGATGCAGCTCCTGCTGCTCGCTGAAGGTCGAGTCCTTGGTCTCGTGGTAGGCGACGGTGAGCCACAGCGCGACGCCGCGCAGGCGCACCTGCAGGTTTTCCGAGCGCAGCCGCTCCAGACCGATGTCGGTGCCGCTGCCCCACGGGCGGTACTTCTCCTCCGGCGGGGTCGCGTACAAGTGCGGGAACTCGCTCTTGGACGCGTTCGCGAACTCGCGCAGCGCAATCGTCGCGAGCTGGCGGCGCGCCGTCGGTGCAAGGCCTTCCATGGTCTTGTTGATCTCGCGGAGCTGGCGGCGCAACTGCATGGCACGGCTCAGCGCGATGATGCGGGTGACGATCTGCATGGTGTAACCCCCTGAGGTCTTTCGAGATCCGCGTTCCATCGGGATGGAATCCTTCCGGCTGGGTTGCGATTCTGGCGATCCGGACGCCGGCAAACCGCCGTGTCCGTCACAAATTGCCGAGGTGCGTCACATTGTGACCCCGTCGGGACGAATTGGGAAGGGGTCAGGATCGAAGCAGGCCGATTCCCTGGCCCATCCGCACCGGCTGGCCGGGTTGCAGGTCGGACGCGAACGAGCCGCCGCCGGGCGGGAGCAACACAATGACCGTCGAGCCCATGTTGAAGCGGGCCATTTCCTCGCCGCGCGCGAGGTGGATGCCCTTGCCGCGCCAGTCCCGGCGCAGGATGCGGCGCGCGTAGGGCGGTATCTCGACACCGCTCCAGACGGTCTCGACACCGGATACCAGCATCGCCCCGACCATCACCACGGCGAACGCGCCGGTCTCGCCTTCGAAGCGGCACACCAGGCGCTCGTTGCGTGCGAACAGGCGCGGGATCGCGTCCACCGCGAACGGCGCGACGCTGAACAGGCGACCCGGCACATGAACGGTTTCCACCAAGGTTCCGGCCAGCGGCATGTGCACGCGGTGGTAGTCGCGCGGCGACAGGTAGATCGTCGCGAACGCGCCGCCGGCATGTGCGCGGGCGGCGTGTTCGTCGGCGAGCAGTTCGGCGGCCGTGTAGTCTCGACCCTTCGCCTGCAGGATGCGACCCTCGACGATCTCGCCGGCCCGGCTGATGCGGCCATCGGCGGGACACAGGATCGCGTCCGGTTCCGGCGCGAGCGGGCGTGCGCCGGCTCGCAGCGCGCGGGTGAAGAACGCATTGAAGTGCGGATAGGACGCCGGGTCCGGATTCGCTGCTTCGTCGAGGTCGACATCGTAGGCGCGCACGATGCGCCGGATCAGGAAATCCTTCCACGGCGCGAAGCGCCAGCGTGTCGCCCACAGGACGATGCGCGAGAGCAGCTTGTGCGGCAGCAGGTATTGCAGCGCCACGGATGCACGCATCAGCGCACGTCCGCCAGCGCGCGAAGATCCGAGGCGATCCGCTCCGGCTCGAACGGCGGCCGGAACAGTCCGACCTGGCGGCCTTCCGGGTCGATCAGTACCGCCGATGCGCTGTGATCGACCGAGTAGTTGCCGTCCGCATCCGGTTCGCCGCGCGCGTACACCAGCCCGAGTGCGCGCGTGAGGCGCGCGAGCTGCTCGTCGTCGCCGGTCGCCGCGACGAAGTCCGGGTCGAAGTAGTGCACGTACTGGCCCAGAAGGTCGGGCGTGTCGCGCTGCGGATCGACCGAGATGAACGCGAACCTCACGCGCTCGCGCGTCGCGGCATCCAGCTGCTTCCAGACCTGGCGGAACGTCGCCAGCGTGGTCGGGCAGATGTCCGGGCAGTGCGTGAAGCCGAAGAAGACCACCGTCCAGCGGCCCTTCCAGTCGGCCGGCGAAAGCGGCGTGCCGTCGCTGCGGACGAGTGCGAAATCGGGCAGGGCGCGTGGCGCCGGATACAGCACGGCGGCCTGCGTCTGCGGAATGGCGGGCCGCGTCGGCGTGCGGCCGCCGAACCAGAAGCCGACGGCGGCCGCGAGCGCGGCAATGAGGATCAGGACAGTCGCGTTGACGCGACCGGTCGAATGCGAGCGGGTCATCCGCGCATTGTACGACGCAGGCATCGCGATCCGCGCCGTATACTGCGCGACCTTCCCGGAGGCGCCGCACGTGACCCAGCAACTCGCGACGATCGTCGATTTCATCCGTTACGGCGCGAGCCGCTTCGGCGCGGCCGGCCTCACCTTCGGGCACAGCTACGACAACGCGCTCGACGAAGCGACGCATCTGGTGCTGTACGCGCTGCACCTGCCGCACGACCTTTCGCCCGCCTACGGCAGCGCACGACTGACCGCGGCCGAGCGCCAGAAGGTGCTGGACCTGATCGATCGCCGCGTCGACGAGCGCAAGCCGGTGGCCTATCTCACCGGCGAGGCATGGTTCGCCGGGCTGAAGTTCAAGTCCGATCCGCGCGCGCTGGTGCCGCGCTCCCCGATCGCGGAGCTGATCCAGGCCGGTTTCTCGCCGTGGCTGGACGACCGCATCGTCGAACGCGCGCTGGACCTTTGCACCGGTTCGGGCTGCATCGGCATCGCGATGGCCGCGCATCATCCGGGCTGGCAGGTCGATCTGGTCGACATAAGCCCCGATGCGCTGGCGCTGGCGCGCGAGAACGTGGTGTTCCAGGACGTCGGCGACCGTGTCCGCGTGATCGAGTCGGACCTGTTCTCCGCGCTCGAGGGCCAGCGCTACGACCTCATCGTCAGCAATCCGCCATACGTCACCGACGACGAATACGCCGCGCTGCCGCCCGAGTACGAGCACGAACCCAAGCTCGGCCTCACGGCCGGTGGCGACGGTCTCGATCTCGCGCTGCGCATCCTCGCGCAGGCGGCGGACCACCTGACCGAGAACGGCGTGCTGATCGTCGAGGTCGGGGAAAGCGAGCGGGCGCTCGCCGCCTTGCTGCCCGACGTGCCGTTCAACTGGCTGGAGTTCGACGTCGGCCAGATGGGCGTGTTCCTGCTCGATCGACGCGATCTGATCGGGCATGCCGACGCGATCCGGACCGCGGCGAGCGGGCGCGGCTAGGAAACGGACCGATGTCGAGCAACGCGTTCGGCAAGTTGCTGACCGTCACGACCTTCGGCGAGAGTCATGGTCCGGCGATCGGATGCGTGATCGACGGCTGCCCGCCCGGTCTCGCGCTCGAGCCGGCCGATTTCCGCGCCGATCTGGAACGTCGCGCGACCGGCCGCAGCCGCTGGACCTCGCAGCGGCGCGAGGCCGACGAGGTGGAAATCCTGTCGGGTGTGCACGAAGGCCGCACCACCGGCACGCCGATCGCGCTGCTGATCCGCAACGTCGATGCGCGGTCGAAGGACTACGGCGACATCGCGGACACGTTCCGCCCCGGCCATGCCGACTACACCTACTGGCAGAAGTACGGCATCCGCGATCCGCGCGGCGGCGGCCGCTCGTCCGCGCGCGAAACGACGATGCGCGTCGCGGCCGGCGTGATCGCGAAGAAATGGCTCGCCGAACGCCACGACGTGCGGGTGCGCGGCCATCTCGCGCAGCTCGGCGAACTCGCGCCGCGCGCATTCGACCAGGCGGCGGTCGAGGAAAACCCGTTCTTCTGGCCGGACGCGGCGATGGTGGGCGAACTGGAGGCGTACATGACCGCGTTGCGCAAGTCCGGCGATTCGGTCGGCGCGCGCGTGACCGTCGTCGCCGACGGCGTGCCGCCGGGCTGGGGCGAGCCGGTGTACGGCAAGCTCGACGGCGAGCTTGCCGCCGCGCTGATGTCGATCAACGCGGTCAAGGGCGTGGAGATCGGCGACGGTTTCGCCTGCGTCGCGCAGAAGGGTTCGCAGCATCGCGACGAGATCACCGCGGACGGTTTCCTCTCCAACCATGCCGGCGGCATCCTCGGCGGTATCTCGACCGGACAGCCGATCGTCGCCTCGATCGCGCTCAAGCCGACCTCCAGCATCCTCGTGCCGGGTCGCAGCGTGAACCGGGCCGGGCAGGCGGTGGAAGTCGTCACCAAGGGGCGGCACGATCCCTGCGTCGGCATCCGCGCGACGCCGATCGCCGAGGCGATGGTCGCGCTGGTGCTGATGGATCAGGCCTTGCGTCATCGCGCGCAGTGCGGCGATGTCGGCCCGGTCGCGCCGCGCATCCCGGCTGCTGCGCCGGACGGACAGGAAACCGCCACCTGAGCGCCGCCAGCGCTCCCTCGCGCGAGCGCCGGCAGGCGCGAGGATCGGCATCACACGAATCCCGAACCCGCAGAATCCCGCCATGTCGAAGAAATCCCGCTACAACGTCGCAATGGTCGGCGCCACCGGTGCCGTGGGCGAAACCGTGCTTTCGATCCTCGCCGAGCGCGAGTTTCCGGTCGACACCTTCGTGCCCCTCGCCAGCGCGAGGTCGGCGGGCAGCCGCGTCGGGTTCGCCAGACGCGAGCAT
>Ga0207415_1000496_pt1 | contig 27797 bp, 11 predicted proteins | sample Passage237A_FD_187369 | JGI IMG/M metagenome (GOLD analysis project Ga0207415, IMG submission 187369) | Cellulose adapted compost microbial communities from Newby Island Compost Facility, Milpitas, CA, USA - Passage2 37A (SPAdes) (version 3) ... | reverse complement strand
ATCTGAGCTTCTACGCTCATCATTCGATTTCACCGGATGATTCGCAGATGCTGAAGTTGTTTGCCCGACACAATGGTTCGTCGCAATGGACCGAGCTGGGCAGCGGGTATTTCAACGCTCACGGGATCGTGAATACAGGCGTATTCATTGCTCAAGCGGGCACATGGGAGATCAAAGTGGTCAATGGACCGGACGCGAATTCGCCGGACTACTCGAACCACCGGTTGACGCTCACGGCGGTGAACGGCCAAGTGATCAACTTCCCCGACCGCCCGTGGTGCGTCGTCAACGAGGTATTCAATCTGGGAGCGACGACGACCGCTCCCGGTCTTTCTGTGACTTACCACGTCATCGAAGGCACGGTGGAGTTTGTCACATCGTCGTCGATCAAGGTGACGAAACCAGGACCGGTCACGATCGAGGCAAGGCAGAGTGGCAACTCCAGCTACGCTCCGGCGAAGTCGGTGAGGCGGACGTTTACCGCACTGTCGCCGCCGCAACTTACGATCGAAGAACCGTTGTCCTACTCGATCGCAACTGGAATCCTCTCCGCCAAAGGGTGGGCCCTCGATTACGAAGATGGAGCTCCGATTCCGGTCACGCTCGTCATCGACGGTCAGAGCCACGATGTGGCTGTCGTGCAGGAGAGGCCCGACATCGCAGCCCAAGCGGCAGCGCAAGGCTGGTCGACGGGTAATGTCCTCAAGTGTGGATGGAAGATCGAGTTCCCCGTCGCTTCTCTCGCCAAGGGCCCTCATGACGTTGTTATCCGCGCGGTCGATGGTTCCGAGAATGTAGTCGAAAAAGGATTCACCCAGTTCATCGGTGGCACGCCGGTGGAAAGAACCGAGACGATCGTCTTTACCGAGATCGGACCGCGTGGTTTCGGCGAGGAATTTACGCTCGACGCGACCGCCACTTCCGGCCGCTTGATAGAATACTCGATCGAAGCCGGCCATGGTCTGGTCACGCTCTCCGGCAATCGTGTCACAGTTGGAAACTCACCCGGTGCGGTCACCATCCGGGCGAGTGTTCCCGCGAGTGCTGGCTATTCGGCGGCATCCGTCGAGCGCACCTTCTCGATCGCAGACGGCGATGGGGATGAAGATGGAGTGCCGGATTGGTGGGAGTGGCAGTTTGATATCGATGTGACTCCTGGATCCGACGCAAATGGCGATGGCGTCAAGGATATCGACGAATATCATCTCTGGCGTAATCCGAAGCAGGCGGGGGGCGGTCAGCCCAAGGATACGGTAACGACGATTTTGAACGTCACAGCCAAAGGAAGTGGTGTCGTGACGCTCAACATTGGCGGCGAGCCCCATAACTTTAACTTCCTTGGAGCCGGCGATCAGTGGCAGGAGCCCTATCCTTTTGGCAACAACGTGAAAACGTTTGCCGAGATCAAGGCAAAGCTCGGTGACGAAACGGAGATCGCCGTTTCATGGCCGAGCACGATCTCCGACTTCATTATCAAGGCGGCGAAGTCTCCCATAGCGGCGAGCGAGCTGCGAAGCCGCGTGGAGCTGATCGCCCGGGGATCGCAGACGCCGATCCACTTCGCGGATGCGATTTCCAAGAGCGAGCTCGTGGGCGCCAACGGTGGCAACAAGATCGCCGTTCGCGCGATGGTGGAGGGAAGTCTGCCGTTTGGTTTCATGGATACATCCAAGCTCGAAGTGCAACGGCGCGTGAGATTCGGATTGGGAGGCACACGCTCGGGAGATGCAGCCGGGATGATCGTCTATAGCGCGGACAACTACGTCTTGGGCGGCGGTCTCATGAACTTCGCGATCGTGAAAGGGCCGGCGATGACCGACGTCCGCGAACACCTCTCGGACCCGAAGCGGTTCCAAGCCAGGGTGCCCGCCGGCTACGTCGATGTGTATCGGCTCCGCGATCTCATCACGATCGACTTCTATCCGGACGGAAACTACCCCGACGACGGGCCGTTCAAGAACTTCTCCGGTGCCACCCGCCTCGTTGGCTACCGCCTAGCCGGAGGCTTGATGGCGAAGACCGGCAGCATCAGGCAAACGAGCGGCGGCAACGAACTGCTGTTCGAATTCGAAAACGATCGCTCCGTGGGAGAGTCGCGCACCGATAGTGAAAACGGAGGTTACACGCTGCGACGTAGCTATGTCTCAACGTTCAGGCACTGGGGCTGGCGGAAGCCGTCTGCTGCTCGCGAAGGAATGACTTCCGTGAGATCCGAGATGACTCAGCAAATCATGTTCGGGAGCGGCAACAGTCCAGGCAATGTGTCCAACAATCCGATCTTCGTTAAGATTTATCGCCATCAAGGGCCCACGGATTCGGCTGGCATCCTTTCGCAGGAGGAGCACCAGTTCGGCGTGGGAGATACCGAACTGCGGTATGGCGCCACAGCGGTTTTGCGCGGGTCGGCTGCGGATCTGCAAACGGCCTCGCACCGCTTTACCAAGAGCCCTTCAACCGATCTCAGTCCGCCCACGACCGAGGTAAACGCCACCGGCGGGAAGATGGAGACCGAATATTTCACCGCTTCCAGAATTATTGGCGGCAGTTCCAACTTCGACGGGCATCCTGGCTTTGTCGCAGGCGAACGAAAGAAAGTGCGTCGGGGCTTCCTCGATGGAGGGCCTGACGCTGCCGACGCGATCGTCACCAGCTACACCTACAAGCACCACTTGGTCGATGGGCGAGCGGTGCCTGCGACCGAGATCACGAAGCAAGGGAATATCACGGTCGGCGACGTGATTTATGAATACCCCACGACGGGTGCCGGCCAGGTGATCATCAGGACTTTGGCGTTGCCGGCTCATGGTGCCACACGGCTGCCGACCACTCTGCGCGCCTACAGCCGCCGGCTCGCTAATCTGGATCTGCGCGACAAGCCCATTTCGCTCACTCGTCCGGATGAAACGCGGACGGTCTACAGCTATCGCACCTCGGGCGAGAATTTGATTGTCGCCGAGCTTCAAGGGAAAGCCGGTGGCGGCGTCACGCAGTTTGCCGGCACGACACTGCTCGAAACGCTCGATATGGATGCAAACCGCTCGACCGTGATCGAGCGCACCTTTGACAAGCACGGACGGCTGACCCGCGAAGAAAGCTATGTTTATCAAGGCAACTCGAACTTCACCTCGCTAGGCTCAGTCGTTTACGAACACGACGTTTTCGGCAATCTCACCAAGAAGACTCACAGCTCCGGTCGTGTGCTCTACGAGGCGAACTATGAAGGGTTCCGCAAGATATCGGAGACCGACGAGCAGGGGATCACCCTCACCTACACCTACGATGACTACAACCGGGTGAAAAAGGTGAAGCGGGCGGCCGCGGCGGATGGGGCAAACGTGATTGCTGAAACCACCACGACTTACACCTACGACCCGATTGGACGTCTGGAGAAAGAAGTCGTTTCTGCCGCCGGGGCTACCGAAACGCTCGAGTCGAGCTACACCTACGACACCGCCAACCGGCCGAAGAGCCGCACGGTCCCTGGTAATCTGACGACCATCATCTCCTACGATTCGGCGATCAAGACAACGACGACTCTGCCCGGAGGTGGCACGAAGATCGAAGAGGTTCACAAAGATGGCCGCGTGAAATCCGTCACCGGCACCGCTGTGTCGGACATGACGACCACCTACGCTTACGATGCGACGACGGGAAATCTAAAAACCACGCAAAACACGGCGGGGCAGTGGGCAACCACCGAGTCCGATTGGGCAGGTCGCACGGTGAGCGTTTCCACACCGACCTACGCCGGCACAATCAGGGTGGTCGGCAACACCTACACCGGAGCGTTGTTGACCAAACAGGAGACCAAAGTCGGCACCACAGCGATCACGCTACCGCGCCTGTTCCAATACGACAGCTATGCCCGACTCGTCCGTGAAGGGCTCGATGAAAACGGTAACGGAGTTCTCGATCCCTCGACGGACTACGAGGTGAAGGAATACGAGTGGTCTTACCAGACCGGTGCCCCGAATCACGCGGCGAACCTCTATCGTTACGAAGGCGTGAAGGTGTGGCCGTATGCCGGTGCAAACGCGTCCACATCGCGCTTCGCATCGCAAACCTACACGCAAGTGACCGGGCTCGGGCCCTCGACGATGGCACACGTGGTGTCCCTCGATTTCGACCAGAACATCACCGACAGCACGACCACCATCGACCGAGCCGGCCGAAAGGTGGTGGTGAGCACTACGACCACGGGAACGACGGCCACGCTGCAGGAAGTCAGGTTGAATGGCCTCCCGATCAAATCGGTCAACGCGCAGGGCCACGCGACGCTTCAGACCTACGACGCGCTTGGTCGCCTCGAGGCGATCGATGATCCCCGCATTGGACCGACCAGTCACGAGTATCACTCCGACACGACGCTGGTGGAATCCATCACAGGGCCCGACCTCCGCACGACGCAGTATGGTTACGACGCAGCCGGACGCGTGATCTCCCAGATCAATCCGGACGGAAAGACCGCCTATTTCCAATACGACGCGGCGGGCAATCTCACGCACCAGTGGGGCGAGACGGTGAACCCCGTGAAATACGTTTACAACGACCTCGGCCAAAAGACGGAGATGCACACTTACCGCTCCGGAAGTTGGACGGGGAGCACGCTCCCGAGCGGTTTCGCCAGCAGCGGCGACAAGACCACGTGGACCTATCAATCGGCCACCGGTCTTCTCACGGAGAAGAAGGATGCCGTGGGCGCAACGACCTCCTTCGAATACACCGATCTTGGCCAGATGAAGAAACGCACGGATGCACGCGGTTGGGTGACGAATTATGAATACACGGACGCGCGGAAATTGCTGACGAAGGTGGTCTATACCGGCACGGCCGCGACTTACACGACCGACGTGAGCTACACCTATGACCGCGCCGGGCGCACGGCCACGGTGACGGACGCGGCGGGTGTGCGCACCTTCAGCTATTATGACAGCGGCTCAACTGCGGGCACGCAGGCGGCGAGCGCCCGTTTGAAGAGCGAAACGCTACCGAACGCCTTCGGCGGGCACGTGTTGACCTACACGTATCACTATGGCTCGACCGATCGGAAAGGCACGTTGGGTGGATTGGAGCTCAACAGCAGCGTCCATGTGAGCTACGGTTACGACGCGGTGATGCGGCTTAACAGCGTTGCCTACGCCGACGACACGGCCTTTACCTATACCTACGTGGCGAACTCGAATCTCATCGACCAAGTCACTCAAGGCGCGAGCGGCTATCTGCGCGATTACGATTATCGCACCGACAGCAATCGAGTGCACACGTTGAAGCACGGGTGGGGCAACGATCCCGGTAAGGCGATCGAGACCACGCTGAGCTACAATGACCTGGGCCTACGTAACACGGAAAAGACCACGGGTTCAGGCTACATGTCGGCGCTGGGTCGCGGCGGAGAAGCCGGTGTGCACACCGACTACACCTACACCGACCGCATGGAGCTCAACGATAGCGGCAAATACGTGATCGGCGCCGGTGGCTCTCTCGGTGGCCTTCGCGCTGGCACCGTCCGCGATTATACCTACGATCCGATCGGCAACCGCACGGCGGATCACGACGGCACTTACGTGCGCAACGCGCTTAATCAATACATGGCGGCGCCTGGTCTTGGGGCGCTGACCTACGACGCAAACGGCAATCTACTCGGCGACAGCCAGCGGAGTTATGAATACGACGCCGAGAACCGGCTGATCAAAGTCACGGGAAGCAACGGCGTTTGGACCTACAAATACGACTATCTTGGCCGCCGTATCGAAAAGAGCGGCCCTGGCGGCACCACGCGTTTCCTCTACGACGGCTGGAACCTATTAGCCGAGCTGAACGCATCGAACACCATCACACGCCGCTTCGCCTGGGGCTTGGACGTGAGCGGCTCGCTGCAAGGTGCGGGCGGAGTCGGAGGTCTCCTGGTGATCGCGGACGACGCCGGGCACTATTACCCCGTCTATGACGCCTCTCACAACGTGGTCGCGCTCTACAATGCTAGTGGAGGAATCGCCGCAGCTTACGAATACGATCCCTTTGGGGTTCACGGCAAACAAGGTGTGTATGCCGCGCAAAATCCCTTCCGTTTCTCGACCAAATACACCGACTCAGAAACCGACTTCATCTACTACGGCCATCGCTACTACATCCCCGCCCTCGGCCGCTTCCTAAACCGCGACCCCATCGAAGAAGCCGGCGGTCTTAACCTCTACGGCTTCTGCGGCAATGACGGGGTTAATCGCTGGGATTACCTGGGGATGAACTCGCAGGACGAACCTGAAGACGGCGGCACGCGGCCGGGTATAGTTGTGACCGCTCCGTCTGGTTGGACGGGAGAGGATTTCGCGCACGAATACAACACGCTCAATACGATCAACGAAATCAATTCGGGCAGCCTGTTCACCGACAGACTGGATCTTACGACGACAAACAACGGGCTAATCGACTCTGTCATAACGGATCTGAACAGAGCGATTCAGAATCGCCCCACTAAGCAGCAGTTGGAGCAGCGCCAACGTGAGCAGTGGGTTGAAATGCGGAGGTTTTGGGCCCGGATGGCATCTCGCACGTGGTTCGAGCGTATTTTGGATGCTCTAGCTGGGTATCGCAGCCCCATGCAGATCGAGATGGAGAACTCTCGGCATGCTTTACAATTTGCTCACGAGGTTGAGGAGGGTTTCGGGTTTTTGATCGATCGCGGAGTTAGCCGCTTAGGCGGCAATGCGATGGACGCTCATTTGATCAAATTCTGGGCACCTGTGGTTCTGACTGGCGGCTTGGGGCGGCTCGGAAAGCTCTTGGCCACGGAAACGACCTCCGTGCGTGTCGCAGGCGCGACGCGGTTGGGCGTTGTGAGAAATAATCCTTCCGATTGGAGAGCGACTCGGGATCTGTGGGATTCTGGTGGTTTCGGGGAAATTTTAAGCCCCGCGAATAGAGCAAGAATCGCACGAGGGAGAACACCTGAGGTGGACGAGGATTGGGTTCGATACTTCCCTGAGGACAAAGGTCTCCTAGGAGAGGGCATCCGGATGCACCACATTCAAGGAACGCCGTTCACGACGCCATTGCCAGTAACGCGGCATTTGGATGCACACATGCCGGGTGGCTTTCGCTATAATCCTGGCGGCCCCGGCGGTCAGGTCCCAATCTACGTTGAACCGCCATTCTAAAGATGTCCCCGGAAGTCGCATTCGATCACCCAAAGCAAAAGCTCTTGTTCTACATTGCGCAGGACTTTGAGGATGGACTTCCACCTATGGTCGAGCGTGTGGTTGGTGAGATTGCGCGAAGCCGAAGTTGGATAATAGGGCCGCCTGTGTTCTTGGATGAGCTGCATGCATCAAACTTGGGAACGCCAGTTCGAACTGTTGGCGGAATGCTCGAAATTTACTCAGCGCACGGGCCATGGCAGTTGCCGGTTGATGTGGATCGGCAACACCTCGAAGAGGTCACCTGGCTTGTGGAGGCGCTGCGTCGGGTTTCGGCTGAACGGAGCTTGGCGATCGAGTTTGAACTTGAGGGAACCTTCGTCGGGTCCGTTGAGGATGGGAAAATTGATCGGACGTTGGCGGAGGGGTTGCTCGGTGAATGGCGTCGGGAATTAGAAAAACGAACGTCGTAGATGACAGGCTGATGTTTGTTGATTGTGCCTGGGCTGGATAGACGCGGATGAGGGCTACGCACTGAGCTCCGATCTGACCTGACAGGGCAAGCAACGCCGCAACGGACGGCGCCGCTTTGCTCCGGCTCTGGCGGCCTGCGCTCCGCGTCGCCGACCGTAGCGGCGTGGAAAGTGGCGCTCCTGTAGACCCGCGCCAGGCCTACGCCTCGCGTTCTGCGTTGCGCTCCTAAAGTCGCTCCACTCCGAGCGCGAGCCGCCCGGCTCGCTGGTGCTCGCCTGTCTTGCGCCGCCTAGCCCGGCGCGCTCGCAAGCGGCTAAATACCGTCCAGGGATAAATCGCCCACCAAAACGGGCAGATTGAGAAGGGGAGAGGGCGCCGGCAGGGGGGCATGACCCAGCCTCAAAAAACACGGGTGCCGACGGGCTGCTACCATGGAGGTATGCTGACCTCTCTATGCCTGGTTTGGGCTCTCCTGCTCTTTTGTGAGGTAGGCACCATTTTGCCGTTCCGGGTGCCCATAATGAAGGAGGTGAGCTCTCACTTGATCTCCTCTCCTTCGACGAAGCCGGGCAACGGCACCCGAACCGGGTGCCTATCCGCTGCGCGGATCAGCCCGGCGGCCGTGGCGTGTTCGTGTGCTGGTTCGCGTCACAATGGCTGCGAGAAGCAATCCTGTGCGCACATATCCGCTCCGGATACGCGCGCACAGGATTGCTTCTCGGCAGAGGGAGGCCGCCGCCTCCCCCTGCAACCCCCTTGGCCGGACGCGTCCGGCCAACGCGTTTGGCGGGCTAGCTTTCCCGGTATGCCGCCACTCGCCCAAGCACCCCGTTGGGGTGCCCCCTCCGCCGCCGCAGAGAGGCCTTGTGCTATATCCCCTTAGCGCCCCTGCGAGCCGCTTCCCGAACTTGCCCATAATCCATCCAGCCATGTCCACTCACACCAAAGCCAAGACCAGGCGCCAGTGGCGCCACCCAGCCAGCCGATCAGCCAGCCACCAGGAGGATAAACGCCAGGGTGACCGCCGCCGCGAAACCGATTGGATCGGTGTCGACGCTCCCGAGCGTCCGAGTCCGAAGCGCAGCTTCGGCCCGATCCAAGGCCACGAATACACCTACGAGCGCGGCCAGTGGCGACGTTGTGAAACGCCCGAGGAGTTTGCCGACTTTTTAGAAGAGGAGGCGCGGCGGCGCAATTGGTATCGCGACCAGACCAGCCGCAAGGGCGTGCCCGTCACGATGACGCGCCGGGTGTCCGCGCCCCTGGAAATCCTCACGACGACCTTCTCGCCGTGGTTGTCGGACCACACGGCCGCGCAGGTGGCGGCCGGTCGCGATCCGCGACCAGGGCTGGCGAAGATCCGGAACACTTGGCTGCAAGCAGCGCAACGATTGCTGGGGCAAAGCCGATGGCTGCTAGGCTACGCCTTCCACACCGACACGGACGATCTGCACTTTGATTTGGTGTTGTCGCGGCAGGACGGCAACGGCGGCCGGATCGGGGAGAGTGGTTTGAAGTTAGTTGGGCCTTGGTCGGTCGGTTGCGATCGTCAGGTTCGCGCCGGGGCAGACATCCACCCGGACAAACGCCGGCAGCTCCGGCGCGGGGTCGCGAACTTCCGCCGCAGATATGGCGAGCAGACTGTGCCCTTGGATGTGGCGCTGGCTCGCGCACTCGACACGGCCGCGGACGACGTGCTCGGGGAGGAACTGCAGCCGTATCGCGACGCCTACGCGCGGCGCGTGCCGGAGATGGAGCGGCGGCACACCGCGGCGCAACTGGCGGCGGTGGAGGCCGTGAAATCGCAGCTGCTCGATCGAACCTCGGAGGCCGAGGCGCCAAAGCGCCCATATATCCCCTTGCCGCCATTCTCGGGACCACAGCCCGAACCTGACCTTCCTTCGCTCGGGTGAGCGAGGGAGCAATAAACCAAAAACAAAATGAACCAAGTAAACGAAAGTGAGATCGTTAATCACGAAGGCACCACGTGCCTTCTGCCTGAACCGAAGATGGAGGACGGCACGTCGTATCCGTTCGCCTTTGACGCAGTCCGGCCGAAGGAAAAGAGCTGGTCATATCGGCTCTGCGGATCGCGAGATCCGGGATCTCTGACTAATGACACCTTGGCGGAGTTGCTGCGGAACAGCCCCAAGCCGCCACGTGCCGATTGGGAAGAACAGGTAGGCCACGCTGTCGGCTGGATCACGATTTACGTGCCCCGGCCGGCCGAGAGCGGCAGCGGCGCGCAAGGGCATCGCGTGCGATATGAGCAAGGGCCGGAAATCGAACTGGCGCCGCCGCAGATCAAGCCGAGCGGGCCGCGGGTGACACCACGCGAACGCCCGATGCCGCCGCCACCGCCCATCGACATTGAAATGTTCTAATTGAGGGTGAAAAGCCCTCGCGCGCCAGTCGGTGCGCGGGGGTTATTTTTTGCGCGCCTTAAACTGTGCGACCAACCCGGCGCGCAGCTGCCAGAGGTGGTCGACATGTTTTTCCATCGGCTCGAAGAGCTTCACGATCGCCCACTGTTGAGGATAGGAGTGGAATGAGTCTGCGCGGCCTTCCTTGGCTGAGTCGTTATAAAACCGCTTGGGGTAACGTGAATGCGCCCAGTGGTGGCCGCGTTTGTCGGCTTGGTAGAGCGGAAAATAAAAACGTCGGACGATGCCTTCGACGATCTTGAGAAACCGCATGACAGCCCGGTCGGCCTGATACCGTGGAATCTGCCGATTGGCGGCGATGCCCTTGAGCAGATCGTGGCCGAGTTCGTTCTTTAGTCGCTCGATGTAGCTGCGCCGCGTCGCGGCGTCCATGTAGCCGTGATCGGCGAGAGCACGGCAGTCGGCAAACTGGCAAAGCCACATGCCTTTTAGAAAGATCTCGGTGCCCATCTGGAAAACGGGGTAGGCCAGAAAACTATCGAGAAAGGGGCCTTTGCGGCCGCCGAGGTGCTGCACGGTGACGGTGCCCTTGCTGCTTTGGAGCAAATCGAGGCCGAGACTCATCCAGCGGAAGGGCTGGAGCTCGACATCGGCCTGCAAGCCGTCCTTCAGCTTCAACTCGAAATGCGATGGCAACGCTTCCAACTCGCTGCACCAGGAGGCGAATCGCTTCTCCAGCTCCTTGCGCGAGTCCTCCTCCATCGAACGGATGAGCTCATCCATGAAGGCGGAGTCGATCTCTTCGGCCATGAAGGTCAGCTGGCCTTGAGGAGAGCTTCGACGACTTGAACGATCTTGTCCTGCTGCCGGCGGGGGAGCTTTTGGACCTGCTCGAAAACCTGCCGGACCTTGCCACCCGGGGCGGCGGCGCGCCGGGGCTTCTCTTGGCCGAGAATCTCCTCGGGCGTGACGCCGAGGGCGGTGGCAATGGGGATGATGAGATCGGCCCGCGGCAAATTACCGGTGCGCTCCCAGTAACTGAGGTTGGTGGGCTGCTCGCCGATCTGACGGGCGAGTTCCCGGAGTGTGAGGCCGGAAGCCTCACGAAGGGCGCGAAGTCGGGAACCGGCGGCTTTTGACATGGCCGCAGTATACGGGCCGAACTGAAAACAGGCTTGCATGTGTGCAGTGTGCTGCACACGCATGTGCAATGCAATCTTCCTTGACGGCTTCCCGAACCAGATGGTCCCGGAAGTCGGTTTTATGGCTAAAGGGGCCGCAGGGGCTTGGGCCTCGAAAAGCGGAACGAAGGCCCCGGTCGTGGTGAAGGCTGCAAAGGAGCGTTAAAATGCCGCGCATCCCCGAGGACGAGTTGGAGCGGATCAAACGCGAGATCGATCTGGCGGCGTTGGTGCGCTCGCGCGGCATCGAACTAAAACCGCACGGCAGCGGGCATCTCGCGGGCAAGTGCCCGTTTCACGACGACAGCACGCCGTCGTTCGTCGTGACCCCGGGGAAGAATCTCTTCCACTGCCTGGGCTGCGGGGCCGGCGGAACGGTGATCGATTTTGTGATGAAGCACGATGGGCTGTCGTTCCGGCATGCGGTGGAAGTGCTGCGTGCGGGGCAGGCGTCGGCGCTCGTGGCGTCGACGGCGCCGACGAAGAAAACGACCGTGCCGAAGCTGCCGCCGCCGGTCGCCTTCGACGCGGACGACCAGACTTTGCTGCGCCAGGTCATCGACTATTACCACGAGCGATTACAGCAGACGCCGGCGGCGCTCGATTACCTGAGGCGCCGCGGGATCGGCAGCGAGGAAGCGATCGCGACGTTCCAGATCGGTTTTGCCGATCGCACGCTGGGGCTGCGGCTGCCGTTCAGCAACCGCAAGGACGGCGCGGCAATCCGGGCGCGCTTGCAGCGGCTGGGGCTGATCCGCGAAAGCGGACACGAGCACTTGAACGGCTGCGTTGTCTTCCCGCTGATGACGGCGGCCGGCGAGGTCGCCGGGGCCTACGGTCGCAAGATCGTGGATACGCAACACAGCGGCTTGCCGAAGCATCTTTACCTGCCGGGGCCGCACCGCGGTTTGTGGAATCCGGCGGCGCTGCGGGAGCGGGAGGTAATCCTGTGCGAAGCGGTGATCGATGCGCTGACGTTCTGGTGCGCGGGGTATCGGAACGTGACGACGGCTTACGGGGTGGAGGGTTTTACCGAGGAGATCGAAAACGCGCTCGTCCTGGCGAAGACAGAGCGGGTTTTGATTGCCTTCGACCGCGATGAGGCCGGGGACCGCGGCGCGGGAAAAGTGGCGGCGCGGCTGGAAGCGCGCGGCGTGGAATGCGTGCGGGTCCTGTTCCCACCGGGCCAGGATGCGAACGCCTACGCTCGGAAAGTGACGCCGCCCGACAAATCCCTCGGCGTCCTCTTGCGATCCGCCAGGGTCAGGGACCCTGGACCCGCCGATGCTGCCGCATCGGGTTGGCGTGGCGGCGTTGCCGCCACGTCGCCGGACGCGTCGCGCGCGCCTGCGCCTTCTTCTTCTAATTTAGCTGCTAAAAGTTTAGCGGCTGCACCGGCGGCAAACGCGGTGAACGAGTCGGCTAAAGAGAAAACCGACGTGCCGGCAGAAGACGCGGCAACGCCCCCGGCACGCCACGAGATGCCGAAGGCGTCTCCGGGTGCAGGGGCTGCGCCCCTGCCGCTCACGTCCAACGGTGAACACTGGTTGCTGAATCTCGACGGCCGCGAGTATCGCGTCGGCGGTTTGGAAAAGACACTCGACGGTGACGCGCTGAAAATCGCGCTGCGGTTGAAGGTAGGGGAGAGGTTCCACCTGGACACGCTGGACTTGGCGCGCGACGCGGAGCGGCGGCGCTTCATCGAGCGTGCGGCCGAGGAAACGGGCCTGACGCCTGACCTGCTCAAGCGCGATCTCGGGCGGCTCTTGCTCGCGGTGGAGCAGGAGCAGGCCGAGTTGCGCCACGCCGGCCGCGGGGGCGCGCCGGAGCAAGGGCCGGAACCGATGGCGCCGGAGGAGCGCGAGGAAGCGCTGCAATGGCTGCGCGCGCCCGATCTCGTCGGGCGGTTGCGCGCGGCCTTCCGCGCGGCCGGGATCATCGGCGAGGAGCGCAACGCGCTCGTCGCGTATCTGGCCGGCGTGTCGCGCAAGCTCGAGCGGCCCTTGGCCGTCATCGTCCAGTCGGCGAGTGCCGCTGGTAAGACGACCTTGATGGACGCGGTGCTGGCGTTCTTCCCCGAGGAAGACCGTGTGAAATACTCCGCGCTCACCGGGCAATCGCTCTACTACCTGGGCGAAGCATCGCTCAGCCACAAGATCCTCGCCGTCGTGGAGGAGGCCGGTGCGGAGAAAGCGAGCTACGCCTTGAAACTCCTGCAGAGCGAAGGCGAGCTGACGATCGCGAGCACGGGCAAGGACCCGCAGACGGGCCGGATGGTGACGCAGGAATACCGCGTCGAAGGTCCGGTGATGATCATGCTGACGACGACGGCGATCGACCTCGACGAGGAATTACAAAACCGCTGCCTGACGCTCGCCGTTGATGAAAGCGCGGCGCAGACGGCGCGCATCCACGCGATGCAGCGCGAGCGCCGCACGCTCGCGGGATTGGTCGCGCGCGAGGAGCGCAAGGAACTGCTCCGCGTGTTGAAGAACGCGCAGCGCTTGCTCGCGCCCGTCGCCGTCGTGAATCCTTTCGCTCCGGGGCTCACGTTCCCGAGCGAGCGCACGCGCGCGCGACGCGACCATGAAAAGTATCTGACGCTGATCGATGCGATTGCGCTGTTGCACCAGCACCAGCGGCCGATCCGAAAGCACACGAATGGAGGGCGCACGCTGGAGTATGTTGAAGTGATGCGCGACGACATCGCGCTGGCGAACGAGCTCGCGCCGGAAGTGCTCGGCCGCTCGCTCGACGAACTGCCGCCGCAGACGCGCGCGTTGCTTGCTCATGTGCGCGCGCTCGTGCGCGAGAAGCAGGGCGGGGCCTTCACGCGTCGCGAGCTGCGCGCGCAATGCGGCTGGAGCCTCACGCAAACGCGCCTGCACCTGGAGCGGCTGGTTGACCTGGAATACCTCGCGGTGCGCTGCGGCCGGCTCGGCAGTCAGTTTGTTTACGAACTGCTGGTGACCGAGGACGCGCCACTCGGCGTGGCGTTGATCGACGCCGCGGCTTTGAAAACGGGCGCCGTTACGACGAACGTGGCGGGAGCGAACGGTCACCTGACGGCCCATGGCGGAACGCCGCCGCCAGGTGCAAACGTCACGAAGCGCGAAGCTTGCGCCGAACCTGACGGGGTGGCGGGTCTGCACATCTGGAGGCCGCACGCGGTGCGCGCGTCGTAGTCATGGCGGGCAAACGCGGCATCGCCGGAGCGGAGCTGTTGGCCCAGCGCACGCGCGCGCAGCGCGGCGGCCAGGGCAAGCACGCCGACGGCTTCGATCGATCGGCGAGCGATGCGCTCGCGTGGTGGTGCGACGCGTATCTCGATGCGCTGCGCGCGCGCAACTACTCGGAGAGCACGGTCGAAACGCGCGGCTTCGACCTGAAAATGTTTTTGGGGTGGGCCGCCGAGCGCGACCTGGCGCGCGCCGGGCAGATCACGCGGCCGATCCTGGAGGCGTATCAGCGCTGGCTGCACCATTATCGCCGGCCTGCTGCCCGACGTGGCGGCAACGCCGCCACGCCACCCGATGCGGGAGCATCGGCGGGGTCGAGGGGCAAGCCCCTCGGGTGGAGCACGCAGAGGGCGAAGCTGGGGGCGTTGAAGGATTTTTTTCGGTGGCTGACACGGCAGGATGTGATCCTGCACAATCCGGCGAGCGAGCTGGAGCTGCCGCGGCCGGAAAAACGGTTGCCACAGCAGGCGTTGACGCTCGCCGAGATCGACCGGTTGCTGGCCGTGCCCGACATCGCCGATCCGCTTGGCGTGCGCGATCGCGCGATGCTGGAGCTGTTTTACTCGACGGGCCTGCGTCGTGCGGAGCTGTGCCGGCTGGAGTTGCCCGACGTGAACGCGGAGCGGCGCACGGTCACGGTGAGGCGCGGCAAAGGGAAAAAGGATCGCGTGGTGCCGGTCGGCGCACGCGCGCTCGCATGGATCGAGCGTTATGTGCGCGACGTGCGGCCGCGGCTGTCGTTGGACACGCGCACGGCCACGCTCTTCCTCTCGGGCTACGGCGAAGCCTTCAATCCCGACGTGGTGTCGCGCATGGTGAGCGAGTGGATGAAGCGCGCCGGCTTCGATCGCTCGGGCTCGTGCCACCTGCTGCGGCACACATGCGCGACGCACATGCTCGAAGGCGGCGCCGACATCCGTTACATCCAGCAACTGCTCGGTCACGAGAACCTTGAAACGACGGCGATCTACACCGAAGTCTCGATCCGCCAGTTGCAGGAAGTGCATGCGCGCTGCCATCCCAGGGCCGCAGGCCCTGGACCCGCCGATGCTACCGCATCGGGTGGCGCGGCGGCGTTGCCGCCGCGTCCCTTGCCGGGGTTGCCACCGACCGGAGAATCCGCACCGTCTGCCCCATGAACGAGCTCGTTTTTATGGTCACCCAGGAAGCCGATGGCGGCTATGTTGCCGAAGCGTTGGGCGAGAGCGTGATCACGCAGGCGGACACTTGGGAGGAGCTGCGCGCCAACGTGCGCGAAGCGGTGACGGCGTTTTACTTTGATCGGCCGGCGCCGCAGCGCCTGCGTTTGCATCTGGTCCGCGACGAAGTGCTCGCGTGAAGCTGCCGCGCGATCTTTACGGCCGCGATCTGGCGCACGTGCTCTGCACGCGGTGGAGTTACGCGAAGGTCAACCAGGTCGGTAGCCACATCATCTTGCAGACCGAGACACCGCAGCATCACCGCGTCTCCGTGCCCGATCACAAACCGCTGCGCATCGGGACACTCAACGCGATCCTGCGCGAAGTCGCCGCCGCCAAAGGCGTCACGCGTGAAGACATCCTTGCATCATTTTGACGTCCGGGAATCTGGCTTCCGTCGCAGCGGAAAACGCCGCAGGGTGACGGCGTGGTCGTCGCCCCTGCCGCCTCTTCTTTAGCCGCTTTGACGCGGCGACGGCGCGCGCTGAAACGGGCGACCTCCTCCCCAAAAACTCGCGTCGGGGGTCCGCGACGCAACGCATCGGGTCGCACCTGGAATGCGCGCGCTCCACGTCGCGGAATCGCACCGGGTTGCGCGGCTTACGGCTACGAAAGTGCGTCGGGTCGGCGATTGTTCCTAAACCGCGACCCCATCGAAGAAGCCGGCGGTCTTAACCTCTACGGCTTCTGCGGCAATGACGGGGTTAATCGCTGGGATTACCTGGGGATGAACTCGCAGGACGAACCTGAAGACGGCGGCACGCGGCCGGGTATAGTTGTGACCGCTCCGTCTGGTTGGACGGGAGAGGATTTCGCGCACGAATACAACACGCTCAATACGATCAACGAAATCAATTCGGGCAGCCTGTTCACCGACAGACTGGATCTTACGACGACAAACAACGGGCTAATCGACTCTGTCATAACGGATCTGAACAGAGCGATTCAGAATCGCCCCACTAAGCAGCAGTTGGAGCAGCGCCAACGTGAGCAGTGGGTTGAAATGCGGAGGTTTTGGGCCCGGATGGCATCTCGCACGTGGTTCGAGCGTATTTTGGATGCTCTAGCTGGGTATCGCAGCCCCATGCAGATCGAGATGGAGAACTCTCGGCATGCTTTACAATTTGCTCACGAGGTTGAGGAGGGTTTCGGGTTTTTGATCGATCGCGGAGTTAGCCGCTTAGGCGGCAATGCGATGGACGCTCATTTGATCAAATTCTGGGCACCTGTGGTTCTGACTGGCGGCTTGGGGCGGCTCGGAAAGCTCTTGGCCACGGAAACGACCTCCGTGCGTGTCGCAGGCGCGACGCGGTTGGGCGTTGTGAGAAATAATCCTTCCGATTGGAGAGCGACTCGGGATCTGTGGGATTCTGGTGGTTTCGGGGAAATTTTAAGCCCCGCGAATAGAGCAAGAATCGCACGAGGGAGAACACCTGAGGTGGACGAGGATTGGGTTCGATACTTCCCTGAGGACAAAGGTCTCCTAGGAGAGGGCATCCGGATGCACCACATTCAAGGAACGCCGTTCACGACGCCATTGCCAGTAACGCGGCATTTGGATGCACACATGCCGGGTGGCTTTCGCTATAATCCTGGCGGCCCCGGCGGTCAGGTCCCAATCTACGTTGAACCGCCATTCTAAAGATGTCCCCGGAAGTCGCATTCGATCACCCAAAGCAAAAGCTCTTGTTCTACATTGCGCAGGACTTTGAGGATGGACTTCCACCTATGGTCGAGCGTGTGGTTGGTGAGATTGCGCGAAGCCGAAGTTGGATAATAGGGCCGCCTGTGTTCTTGGATGAGCTGCATGCATCAAACTTGGGAACGCCAGTTCGAACTGTTGGCGGAATGCTCGAAATTTACTCAGCGCACGGGCCATGGCAGTTGCCGGTTGATGTGGATCGGCAACACCTCGAAGAGGTCACCTGGCTTGTGGAGGCGCTGCGTCGGGTTTCGGCTGAACGGAGCTTGGCGATCGAGTTTGAACTTGAGGGAACCTTCGTCGGGTCCGTTGAGGATGGGAAAATTGATCGGACGTTGGCGGAGGGGTTGCTCGGTGAATGGCGTCGGGAATTAGAAAAACGAACGTCGTAGATGACAGGCTGATGTTTGTTGATTGTGCCTGGGCTGGATAGACGCGGATGAGGGCTACGCACTGAGCTCCGATCTGACCTGACAGGGCAAGCAACGCCGCAACGGACGGCGCCGCTTTGCTCCGGCTCTGGCGGCCTGCGCTCCGCGTCGCCGACCGTAGCGGCGTGGAAAGTGGCGCTCCTGTAGACCCGCGCCAGGCCTACGCCTCGCGTTCTGCGTTGCGCTCCTAAAGTCGCTCCACTCCGAGCGCGAGCCGCCCGGCTCGCTGGTGCTCGCCTGTCTTGCGCCGCCTAGCCCGGCGCGCTCGCAAGCGGCTAAATACCGTCCAGGGATAAATCGCCCACCAAAACGGGCAGATTGAGAAGGGGAGAGGGCGCCGGCAGGGGGGCATGACCCAGCCTCAAAAAACACGGGTGCCGACGGGCTGCTACCATGGAGGTATGCTGACCTCTCTATGCCTGGTTTGGGCTCTCCTGCTCTTTTGTGAGGTAGGCACCATTTTGCCGTTCCGGGTGCCCATAATGAAGGAGGTGAGCTCTCACTTGATCTCCTCTCCTTCGACGAAGCCGGGCAACGGCACCCGAACCGGGTGCCTATCCGCTGCGCGGATCAGCCCGGCGGCCGTGGCGTGTTCGTGTGCTGGTTCGCGTCACAATGGCTGCGAGAAGCAATCCTGTGCGCACATATCCGCTCCGGATACGCGCGCACAGGATTGCTTCTCGGCAGAGGGAGGCCGCCGCCTCCCCCTGCAACCCCCTTGGCCGGACGCGTCCGGCCAACGCGTTTGGCGGGCTAGCTTTCCCGGTATGCCGCCACTCGCCCAAGCACCCCGTTGGGGTGCCCCCTCCGCCGCCGCAGAGAGGCCTTGTGCTATATCCCCTTAGCGCCCCTGCGAGCCGCTTCCCGAACTTGCCCATAATCCATCCAGCCATGTCCACTCACACCAAAGCCAAGACCAGGCGCCAGTGGCGCCACCCAGCCAGCCGATCAGCCAGCCACCAGGAGGATAAACGCCAGGGTGACCGCCGCCGCGAAACCGATTGGATCGGTGTCGACGCTCCCGAGCGTCCGAGTCCGAAGCGCAGCTTCGGCCCGATCCAAGGCCACGAATACACCTACGAGCGCGGCCAGTGGCGACGTTGTGAAACGCCCGAGGAGTTTGCCGACTTTTTAGAAGAGGAGGCGCGGCGGCGCAATTGGTATCGCGACCAGACCAGCCGCAAGGGCGTGCCCGTCACGATGACGCGCCGGGTGTCCGCGCCCCTGGAAATCCTCACGACGACCTTCTCGCCGTGGTTGTCGGACCACACGGCCGCGCAGGTGGCGGCCGGTCGCGATCCGCGACCAGGGCTGGCGAAGATCCGGAACACTTGGCTGCAAGCAGCGCAACGATTGCTGGGGCAAAGCCGATGGCTGCTAGGCTACGCCTTCCACACCGACACGGACGATCTGCACTTTGATTTGGTGTTGTCGCGGCAGGACGGCAACGGCGGCCGGATCGGGGAGAGTGGTTTGAAGTTAGTTGGGCCTTGGTCGGTCGGTTGCGATCGTCAGGTTCGCGCCGGGGCAGACATCCACCCGGACAAACGCCGGCAGCTCCGGCGCGGGGTCGCGAACTTCCGCCGCAGATATGGCGAGCAGACTGTGCCCTTGGATGTGGCGCTGGCTCGCGCACTCGACACGGCCGCGGACGACGTGCTCGGGGAGGAACTGCAGCCGTATCGCGACGCCTACGCGCGGCGCGTGCCGGAGATGGAGCGGCGGCACACCGCGGCGCAACTGGCGGCGGTGGAGGCCGTGAAATCGCAGCTGCTCGATCGAACCTCGGAGGCCGAGGCGCCAAAGCGCCCATATATCCCCTTGCCGCCATTCTCGGGACCACAGCCCGAACCTGACCTTCCTTCGCTCGGGTGAGCGAGGGAGCAATAAACCAAAAACAAAATGAACCAAGTAAACGAAAGTGAGATCGTTAATCACGAAGGCACCACGTGCCTTCTGCCTGAACCGAAGATGGAGGACGGCACGTCGTATCCGTTCGCCTTTGACGCAGTCCGGCCGAAGGAAAAGAGCTGGTCATATCGGCTCTGCGGATCGCGAGATCCGGGATCTCTGACTAATGACACCTTGGCGGAGTTGCTGCGGAACAGCCCCAAGCCGCCACGTGCCGATTGGGAAGAACAGGTAGGCCACGCTGTCGGCTGGATCACGATTTACGTGCCCCGGCCGGCCGAGAGCGGCAGCGGCGCGCAAGGGCATCGCGTGCGATATGAGCAAGGGCCGGAAATCGAACTGGCGCCGCCGCAGATCAAGCCGAGCGGGCCGCGGGTGACACCACGCGAACGCCCGATGCCGCCGCCACCGCCCATCGACATTGAAATGTTCTAATTGAGGGTGAAAAGCCCTCGCGCGCCAGTCGGTGCGCGGGGGTTATTTTTTGCGCGCCTTAAACTGTGCGACCAACCCGGCGCGCAGCTGCCAGAGGTGGTCGACATGTTTTTCCATCGGCTCGAAGAGCTTCACGATCGCCCACTGTTGAGGATAGGAGTGGAATGAGTCTGCGCGGCCTTCCTTGGCTGAGTCGTTATAAAACCGCTTGGGGTAACGTGAATGCGCCCAGTGGTGGCCGCGTTTGTCGGCTTGGTAGAGCGGAAAATAAAAACGTCGGACGATGCCTTCGACGATCTTGAGAAACCGCATGACAGCCCGGTCGGCCTGATACCGTGGAATCTGCCGATTGGCGGCGATGCCCTTGAGCAGATCGTGGCCGAGTTCGTTCTTTAGTCGCTCGATGTAGCTGCGCCGCGTCGCGGCGTCCATGTAGCCGTGATCGGCGAGAGCACGGCAGTCGGCAAACTGGCAAAGCCACATGCCTTTTAGAAAGATCTCGGTGCCCATCTGGAAAACGGGGTAGGCCAGAAAACTATCGAGAAAGGGGCCTTTGCGGCCGCCGAGGTGCTGCACGGTGACGGTGCCCTTGCTGCTTTGGAGCAAATCGAGGCCGAGACTCATCCAGCGGAAGGGCTGGAGCTCGACATCGGCCTGCAAGCCGTCCTTCAGCTTCAACTCGAAATGCGATGGCAACGCTTCCAACTCGCTGCACCAGGAGGCGAATCGCTTCTCCAGCTCCTTGCGCGAGTCCTCCTCCATCGAACGGATGAGCTCATCCATGAAGGCGGAGTCGATCTCTTCGGCCATGAAGGTCAGCTGGCCTTGAGGAGAGCTTCGACGACTTGAACGATCTTGTCCTGCTGCCGGCGGGGGAGCTTTTGGACCTGCTCGAAAACCTGCCGGACCTTGCCACCCGGGGCGGCGGCGCGCCGGGGCTTCTCTTGGCCGAGAATCTCCTCGGGCGTGACGCCGAGGGCGGTGGCAATGGGGATGATGAGATCGGCCCGCGGCAAATTACCGGTGCGCTCCCAGTAACTGAGGTTGGTGGGCTGCTCGCCGATCTGACGGGCGAGTTCCCGGAGTGTGAGGCCGGAAGCCTCACGAAGGGCGCGAAGTCGGGAACCGGCGGCTTTTGACATGGCCGCAGTATACGGGCCGAACTGAAAACAGGCTTGCATGTGTGCAGTGTGCTGCACACGCATGTGCAATGCAATCTTCCTTGACGGCTTCCCGAACCAGATGGTCCCGGAAGTCGGTTTTATGGCTAAAGGGGCCGCAGGGGCTTGGGCCTCGAAAAGCGGAACGAAGGCCCCGGTCGTGGTGAAGGCTGCAAAGGAGCGTTAAAATGCCGCGCATCCCCGAGGACGAGTTGGAGCGGATCAAACGCGAGATCGATCTGGCGGCGTTGGTGCGCTCGCGCGGCATCGAACTAAAACCGCACGGCAGCGGGCATCTCGCGGGCAAGTGCCCGTTTCACGACGACAGCACGCCGTCGTTCGTCGTGACCCCGGGGAAGAATCTCTTCCACTGCCTGGGCTGCGGGGCCGGCGGAACGGTGATCGATTTTGTGATGAAGCACGATGGGCTGTCGTTCCGGCATGCGGTGGAAGTGCTGCGTGCGGGGCAGGCGTCGGCGCTCGTGGCGTCGACGGCGCCGACGAAGAAAACGACCGTGCCGAAGCTGCCGCCGCCGGTCGCCTTCGACGCGGACGACCAGACTTTGCTGCGCCAGGTCATCGACTATTACCACGAGCGATTACAGCAGACGCCGGCGGCGCTCGATTACCTGAGGCGCCGCGGGATCGGCAGCGAGGAAGCGATCGCGACGTTCCAGATCGGTTTTGCCGATCGCACGCTGGGGCTGCGGCTGCCGTTCAGCAACCGCAAGGACGGCGCGGCAATCCGGGCGCGCTTGCAGCGGCTGGGGCTGATCCGCGAAAGCGGACACGAGCACTTGAACGGCTGCGTTGTCTTCCCGCTGATGACGGCGGCCGGCGAGGTCGCCGGGGCCTACGGTCGCAAGATCGTGGATACGCAACACAGCGGCTTGCCGAAGCATCTTTACCTGCCGGGGCCGCACCGCGGTTTGTGGAATCCGGCGGCGCTGCGGGAGCGGGAGGTAATCCTGTGCGAAGCGGTGATCGATGCGCTGACGTTCTGGTGCGCGGGGTATCGGAACGTGACGACGGCTTACGGGGTGGAGGGTTTTACCGAGGAGATCGAAAACGCGCTCGTCCTGGCGAAGACAGAGCGGGTTTTGATTGCCTTCGACCGCGATGAGGCCGGGGACCGCGGCGCGGGAAAAGTGGCGGCGCGGCTGGAAGCGCGCGGCGTGGAATGCGTGCGGGTCCTGTTCCCACCGGGCCAGGATGCGAACGCCTACGCTCGGAAAGTGACGCCGCCCGACAAATCCCTCGGCGTCCTCTTGCGATCCGCCAGGGTCAGGGACCCTGGACCCGCCGATGCTGCCGCATCGGGTTGGCGTGGCGGCGTTGCCGCCACGTCGCCGGACGCGTCGCGCGCGCCTGCGCCTTCTTCTTCTAATTTAGCTGCTAAAAGTTTAGCGGCTGCACCGGCGGCAAACGCGGTGAACGAGTCGGCTAAAGAGAAAACCGACGTGCCGGCAGAAGACGCGGCAACGCCCCCGGCACGCCACGAGATGCCGAAGGCGTCTCCGGGTGCAGGGGCTGCGCCCCTGCCGCTCACGTCCAACGGTGAACACTGGTTGCTGAATCTCGACGGCCGCGAGTATCGCGTCGGCGGTTTGGAAAAGACACTCGACGGTGACGCGCTGAAAATCGCGCTGCGGTTGAAGGTAGGGGAGAGGTTCCACCTGGACACGCTGGACTTGGCGCGCGACGCGGAGCGGCGGCGCTTCATCGAGCGTGCGGCCGAGGAAACGGGCCTGACGCCTGACCTGCTCAAGCGCGATCTCGGGCGGCTCTTGCTCGCGGTGGAGCAGGAGCAGGCCGAGTTGCGCCACGCCGGCCGCGGGGGCGCGCCGGAGCAAGGGCCGGAACCGATGGCGCCGGAGGAGCGCGAGGAAGCGCTGCAATGGCTGCGCGCGCCCGATCTCGTCGGGCGGTTGCGCGCGGCCTTCCGCGCGGCCGGGATCATCGGCGAGGAGCGCAACGCGCTCGTCGCGTATCTGGCCGGCGTGTCGCGCAAGCTCGAGCGGCCCTTGGCCGTCATCGTCCAGTCGGCGAGTGCCGCTGGTAAGACGACCTTGATGGACGCGGTGCTGGCGTTCTTCCCCGAGGAAGACCGTGTGAAATACTCCGCGCTCACCGGGCAATCGCTCTACTACCTGGGCGAAGCATCGCTCAGCCACAAGATCCTCGCCGTCGTGGAGGAGGCCGGTGCGGAGAAAGCGAGCTACGCCTTGAAACTCCTGCAGAGCGAAGGCGAGCTGACGATCGCGAGCACGGGCAAGGACCCGCAGACGGGCCGGATGGTGACGCAGGAATACCGCGTCGAAGGTCCGGTGATGATCATGCTGACGACGACGGCGATCGACCTCGACGAGGAATTACAAAACCGCTGCCTGACGCTCGCCGTTGATGAAAGCGCGGCGCAGACGGCGCGCATCCACGCGATGCAGCGCGAGCGCCGCACGCTCGCGGGATTGGTCGCGCGCGAGGAGCGCAAGGAACTGCTCCGCGTGTTGAAGAACGCGCAGCGCTTGCTCGCGCCCGTCGCCGTCGTGAATCCTTTCGCTCCGGGGCTCACGTTCCCGAGCGAGCGCACGCGCGCGCGACGCGACCATGAAAAGTATCTGACGCTGATCGATGCGATTGCGCTGTTGCACCAGCACCAGCGGCCGATCCGAAAGCACACGAATGGAGGGCGCACGCTGGAGTATGTTGAAGTGATGCGCGACGACATCGCGCTGGCGAACGAGCTCGCGCCGGAAGTGCTCGGCCGCTCGCTCGACGAACTGCCGCCGCAGACGCGCGCGTTGCTTGCTCATGTGCGCGCGCTCGTGCGCGAGAAGCAGGGCGGGGCCTTCACGCGTCGCGAGCTGCGCGCGCAATGCGGCTGGAGCCTCACGCAAACGCGCCTGCACCTGGAGCGGCTGGTTGACCTGGAATACCTCGCGGTGCGCTGCGGCCGGCTCGGCAGTCAGTTTGTTTACGAACTGCTGGTGACCGAGGACGCGCCACTCGGCGTGGCGTTGATCGACGCCGCGGCTTTGAAAACGGGCGCCGTTACGACGAACGTGGCGGGAGCGAACGGTCACCTGACGGCCCATGGCGGAACGCCGCCGCCAGGTGCAAACGTCACGAAGCGCGAAGCTTGCGCCGAACCTGACGGGGTGGCGGGTCTGCACATCTGGAGGCCGCACGCGGTGCGCGCGTCGTAGTCATGGCGGGCAAACGCGGCATCGCCGGAGCGGAGCTGTTGGCCCAGCGCACGCGCGCGCAGCGCGGCGGCCAGGGCAAGCACGCCGACGGCTTCGATCGATCGGCGAGCGATGCGCTCGCGTGGTGGTGCGACGCGTATCTCGATGCGCTGCGCGCGCGCAACTACTCGGAGAGCACGGTCGAAACGCGCGGCTTCGACCTGAAAATGTTTTTGGGGTGGGCCGCCGAGCGCGACCTGGCGCGCGCCGGGCAGATCACGCGGCCGATCCTGGAGGCGTATCAGCGCTGGCTGCACCATTATCGCCGGCCTGCTGCCCGACGTGGCGGCAACGCCGCCACGCCACCCGATGCGGGAGCATCGGCGGGGTCGAGGGGCAAGCCCCTCGGGTGGAGCACGCAGAGGGCGAAGCTGGGGGCGTTGAAGGATTTTTTTCGGTGGCTGACACGGCAGGATGTGATCCTGCACAATCCGGCGAGCGAGCTGGAGCTGCCGCGGCCGGAAAAACGGTTGCCACAGCAGGCGTTGACGCTCGCCGAGATCGACCGGTTGCTGGCCGTGCCCGACATCGCCGATCCGCTTGGCGTGCGCGATCGCGCGATGCTGGAGCTGTTTTACTCGACGGGCCTGCGTCGTGCGGAGCTGTGCCGGCTGGAGTTGCCCGACGTGAACGCGGAGCGGCGCACGGTCACGGTGAGGCGCGGCAAAGGGAAAAAGGATCGCGTGGTGCCGGTCGGCGCACGCGCGCTCGCATGGATCGAGCGTTATGTGCGCGACGTGCGGCCGCGGCTGTCGTTGGACACGCGCACGGCCACGCTCTTCCTCTCGGGCTACGGCGAAGCCTTCAATCCCGACGTGGTGTCGCGCATGGTGAGCGAGTGGATGAAGCGCGCCGGCTTCGATCGCTCGGGCTCGTGCCACCTGCTGCGGCACACATGCGCGACGCACATGCTCGAAGGCGGCGCCGACATCCGTTACATCCAGCAACTGCTCGGTCACGAGAACCTTGAAACGACGGCGATCTACACCGAAGTCTCGATCCGCCAGTTGCAGGAAGTGCATGCGCGCTGCCATCCCAGGGCCGCAGGCCCTGGACCCGCCGATGCTACCGCATCGGGTGGCGCGGCGGCGTTGCCGCCGCGTCCCTTGCCGGGGTTGCCACCGACCGGAGAATCCGCACCGTCTGCCCCATGAACGAGCTCGTTTTTATGGTCACCCAGGAAGCCGATGGCGGCTATGTTGCCGAAGCGTTGGGCGAGAGCGTGATCACGCAGGCGGACACTTGGGAGGAGCTGCGCGCCAACGTGCGCGAAGCGGTGACGGCGTTTTACTTTGATCGGCCGGCGCCGCAGCGCCTGCGTTTGCATCTGGTCCGCGACGAAGTGCTCGCGTGAAGCTGCCGCGCGATCTTTACGGCCGCGATCTGGCGCACGTGCTCTGCACGCGGTGGAGTTACGCGAAGGTCAACCAGGTCGGTAGCCACATCATCTTGCAGACCGAGACACCGCAGCATCACCGCGTCTCCGTGCCCGATCACAAACCGCTGCGCATCGGGACACTCAACGCGATCCTGCGCGAAGTCGCCGCCGCCAAAGGCGTCACGCGTGAAGACATCCTTGCATCATTTTGACGTCCGGGAATCTGGCTTCCGTCGCAGCGGAAAACGCCGCAGGGTGACGGCGTGGTCGTCGCCCCTGCCGCCTCTTCTTTAGCCGCTTTGACGCGGCGACGGCGCGCGCTGAAACGGGCGACCTCCTCCCCAAAAACTCGCGTCGGGGGTCCGCGACGCAACGCATCGGGTCGCACCTGGAATGCGCGCGCTCCACGTCGCGGAATCGCACCGGGTTGCGCGGCTTACGGCTACGAAAGTGCGTCGGGTCGGCGATTGTTCCTAAACCGCGACCCCATCGAAGAAGCCGGTGGTTTGAACCTGTATGGGTTCTGCGGCAATGATGGCGTCAACGGCTGGGATTATCTAGGGATGAGCTGGTGGAGTGACATAAAAAGCTTCATGGACGATGTATCGAACGCGATTAATCATGCGATTAACAGTTTCCTTGGCCGAGAACCAGAAGGTGAATACGCTGACGAGATGGTAGTTCTCGATCGATTCGAAGTGACCGAATCTCGTGGAAAGGGTTCTTCAAGCGAGGGTAATCCTGTGTTCAATGTAATCGCAGAGCGTGTTCTACAGGAAGCCGTTAATGACGTTAATCGCGACCGTGAAAGGGAGTATACTGCGAGTGAGTTGCCGCATGAATTAACGGAAACGATGTGGTTCAAGCCTGATGACCATGCATACACCGTGGGGCGGGAGAATCACTGGCTGGTTAGCCCAGGTAGTCTTATTGGCCGATCTATCGAACATTTGGTGCCGGCTGGGCACGTTTTCGGAGCGAATCATGACGCTTACGTCGACTATGCGACTAAACAGTTAGGGCATTCCGATTTAAGGGCGAATATTCCCAGTATGCCGCGCATTTATTACCAGTCTGTATACCAGCAACTTAGGAATAGCCCTGTCGCGTTGACCAACGCGCTCTTTGACACTCAGTTTCCCGTCCCGTATCCGCATTTCCCGTCTAAAGCGGAGGCGCTTCCCACGCAGACTCTTACTAATGAGGAAAAGTAAGATACTTTACGCAGTGGGATCTATCATGGTGATCGGCTTAGTCGGAGTGATTGGCATATTGATAGCTCTCCCCGTTCAGAAACGCTTTCGCGACGTAACCGAAAGATCGCAATATAATCTACTGCTTCGACGCGAGTATACGTTGCAGCGAACAATGATTGTTCATGGTGTAACTACGCACCCCGATTATCGTGGTGGAGTAGACTATTATTCAATCAAACCTTCTCCCGGGGCGGCGGGTCCCGAAATTTTAGAACGATTCAGGATCGAGCCTGGAACGGTTTTGACGATTGCCAATGTTCTCGAATGCTCCAACTGTTGGTTTGATGACGAAGTTACACTCATAGTGAAGATTCCGGGCATCAGGAAGTTTGACGGCCAAACCGTCCGACTAGAGGGTGTTGTTCGTAACGATTCTGAAAACCGGCTAGTGCTCGATCCGCAATACTTTATAGCCGCGCATGCCGAGCCATAGGTTAGGGCCGATCCGAAGCAGTTAGGCTGATGTTTGTTGATGGAATACGCGGTCGAGCCGAAGGGGTCAGGCTGATGTTTGTTGATTTTGCCTCATGCGTGGAGACGAGGGTAAGCGTCGCTTCGAGTGCCTCGTAGTTACGGGAACTACAATCGTGTAGAGTGACAGGATGGGAACGACGGCAACTACGGAGTTGGTGCATCACGGGGAGTGACGGGATCGAGCGGGACGGCAGC
>Ga0207415_1000492_pt1 | contig 27921 bp, 26 predicted proteins | sample Passage237A_FD_187369 | JGI IMG/M metagenome (GOLD analysis project Ga0207415, IMG submission 187369) | Cellulose adapted compost microbial communities from Newby Island Compost Facility, Milpitas, CA, USA - Passage2 37A (SPAdes) (version 3) ... | reverse complement strand
CCGGCCGCAGGAAGCTGGCCAGGGTGCCCGCCCCCAGGATCCGGCGGCGTGACTGGGCCAGGCGCGCCCTGGCGCTGGAAGGCGCACGCAAGGCGGCCATGGCCGACGCCCCGTTCCAGCCGCAGCTGGCCCGGCTTGGCCAGCACCCGCCACAGGGCGGGCAATGGCTGCACGAGATCAAATGGGATGGCTACCGGATCCTGGCCACGCTCAAGGACGGCAAGGCGCGGCTGTGGTCGCGCAACGCCCTGGAATGGACGGCCAAGCTGCCGGAGATTGCCGCGGCGGTGGAAGCCCTGGGCCTGCGCACGGCCGCGCTGGATGGCGAGCTGGTCGCCGGGCGCGGTGCCCGCGAAGATTTCAACCTGCTCCAGGCCACGCTTTCCGGCGAACGCCAGGGAGCGCTGTCCTACGTCCTGTTCGACCTGCTGCACGTCGATGGCGTGGACCTGGGCGAGGTCGCGCTGGAGCAGCGCAAGGCCCTGCTCCAGCAGCTGCTGGCGCACGCGCCGCCACGTCTGGCCTTCAGCTCGCATGTCCAGGGCGATGCCGAGGCGGCGCTGGCCCTGGCCGCGCGCGAGCGGTTCGAGGGGATCATTTCCAAGCGCGGCGACCGCCCCTGGCATCCAGGCCGCGGCGATGACTGGCGCAAGACCAAGCAGCTGGCCAGCGACGAGTTCGCGGTGGTCGGCCACACCGCCCCGCGGGGCAGCCGCAGCAGCTTAGGCGCGCTGCTGCTGGCCCGGCCCGATCCCGAACATGGCTGGCGCTATGCCGGACGGGTGGGCAGCGGTTTCAGCGATGCGATGCTGGCCGAGCTTGGCAAACGCCTGGGCAAAGGCGGCAGCCGCAGGCCCAGCGTCCATGTAGGCGCCACCGATACCGACCTGCGCACCGCCACCTGGTTCCCGCCGCGCTTCGTGGTCGAGGTGTACTACCGGGGCATCGGCCGCCAGCAGCTGCTGCGCCAGCCCTCGTTCAAGGGCCTGCGCCCGGACAAGGACGTGGCCGACCTGGCCGACAGCGACCACCTGCCGGCCCCGGCCGGGGCCGAGGGAAGCAGCATGAGGAAAACCGCGCCGAACGCCGCCACCGGCAAGACCGCCAGGAAAGCGCCGCAGAAGAAGGCCACCGCGAAGAAGACCGCGGCCACGGCGGCATCGGGCAATGCCGCGACGCCCCCCCCGGCCAGGACCGCGGCTGCGCGGAAGACCACGTCCAGGCCCCGTTCCGGGGCTGCAGCCAGCCTGCCCACCCTGTCCAGCCCGGGCAAGATCCTGTTCCCCGATATCGGCGCCAGCAAGCAGGAAGTCTGGGACTACTACCTGGCCGTGGCCGACCACCTGCTGCCGCAGATCCAGGACCGGCCGCTGTCCATCATCCGCTGCCCGCAGGGTGCCGGCCGTGCCTGCTTCTTCCAGAAGCACCACACCGCCGGGCTGGAGCGGGTGGACACGGTGCGGCTGAAGGAGGAAAGCGGCGCCCAGGCCCACTACCTGGTGGTGCGCGACCTGGCCGGACTGATGGAACTGGTCCAGTTCAACGCCCTGGAGTTCCATCCCTGGGGTGCGCCTGCGCAGGCCCCGGACCGCGCCGACCGGGTGGTGTTCGACCTGGACCCCGGACCCGGGGTGCCGTTTGCCGAGGTCAAGCGCGCCGCCCGCGACATCCGCCGGCTGCTGGCCGGCCTGGAACTGGAATCCTTCCTGCGCGTATCCGGCGGCAAGGGCCTGCACGTGGTGGTGCCGCTCAACCCCGGTTGCGGATGGCCGCTGGTGCGGCGCTTTGCCCAGGGCTTCGCCCAGGCCCTGGCCGGCTCGGAACCGGACCGTTTCCTGGCCACCGCCAACAAGCGCCTGCGCAACCGCCGCATCTTCGTCGACTACCTGCGCAACGGCCGCGGCGCCACCGCGGTGGCCTCCTATTCGCTGCGCGCGCGCGAAGGCGCGCCGGTGGCCCTGCCGCTGTCCTGGAATGACCTGGGCAAGCTCGCCGCCGCCAATGCCTTCGGCATGCGCGAGGTGCCGGCCCGGTTGCGGCGGCGGCGCAAGGATCCCTGGGAGGGCATCGACCGCATCCGCCAGGACCTGTCGCGCTGGGCCGGGGAAGAATAGCCCGCTGCCGCAGGCCTCTCAGCGGGAGTCCAGCGAGGCCTGCAGCGCCGCGGCCAGGGCCGCGTCGCCGCTGACCAGGTCTTCCCAGGCCAGTTCCAGGCCCTTGCGCCTGCCCTTGGGCACCAGTTTCAGGCCCAGCGGATCGATGGTCAGGGTGTAGACGCCGTCGCTGAGCGCCAGCTCGCGGCGCAGGGGTTTGTCGAGCGGAGTCATGGACGTGGCCTCCGGGGACGGACCGAGACATGGGCGTGGCCGGGCACGTGCCAGCGCCAGGGGAAGTCGGTGGCGCGGCTGATGCCGATGCGTGGACCAACCACCGGCCGTGCCGGCGGCGGGGTGCCGTCGTCGCGGATGGTGAAGCCCTCGGCGCCGCCGACCAGGTCGGCGCCGTCGAACACGCCGGTGATGCCGAAGGCCTGTGACAGCCGGCCCGGGCCGCTGGCCAGGTCGCGGTCGCGGCGCGCGCGGGGGCGTGCCTGGCGCATCAGGCCCAGCCCCGCCAGTGGCTCGGCCGCGCGCAGCAGCACGCCCATGCCCTCGCCTTCCTCGCCGCACACGGCATTGGAGCCCCAGTGCATGCCGTAGGTGAAATAGACGTACAGGTGCCCGGCCGGCCCGAACATGGTGGCGTTGCGCGCGGTACGGCCGCGGTAGGAATGCGCGGCCGGGTCCTCGGCCCCGGCATAGGCCTCGACCTCCACGATCCGGGCGATACGGCCATCGGCGCGGCACAGCAGCTTGTTGAGCAGCTGCGGCGCCACCTCGGCCGGGTGGCGGCGGTAGAACGGGCGCGGCAGCACCGGCCAGGCCGACGGATCCGCAGCGTCGGCGGGCGGGGACTGGAGGGCGTCTGCGCGGGCCATGCCGGGGATGTTAGGCCCGGGGCCGTGAGGACTGCGGCCCGGCCCGGCGGGGCCGGGGATTCTGGCACGGCCCCCGGCGGCAGCCAATGCCGATCGGTCATGACCGGCCAAACGGTTTCAAATGTATAGAATCGGGGAACGCACCCGCCCGCGCCCCGGCGCCGGGCACGCCTATCCACCAGGAGAACCCATGTCCGCATCCCTGCTCCAGGCCCTGGGCCTTGGCGCCACCAACTCCGGCACCTATCTCGGCGATGGCCGCTGGTCCGACGCCACCGGCGCGGGCGTCCTGCGCCCGGCCAATCCCACCACCGGCGAGGTGATCGCCGAGGTCCAGGCCACCACCGAGGCCGACTACGAGGCGGTGATCGCCCGCGCCCAGGAAGCCTTCAAGGCCTGGCGCACCACCCCGGCGCCGCGCCGCGGCGAGGCCATCCGCCTGTGCGGCGAGGCCCTGCGCCGGAACAAGGACGCGCTGGGCTCGCTGGTCGCGCTGGAGATGGGCAAGTCCAAGGCCGAAGGCGACGGTGAAGTGCAGGAGATGATCGACATCGCCGACTTCGCCGTGGGCCAGAGCCGCATGCTCTACGGCTACACCATGCATTCGGAACGCCCCGGCCACCGCATGTACGAGCAGTACCACCCGCTGGGCCTGGTCGGCATCATCTCGGCCTTCAATTTCCCGGTGGCGGTGTGGAGCTGGAACAGCTTCCTGGCCGCGATCTGCGGCGATGTCTGCATCTGGAAGCCGTCCAACAAGACCCCGCTGACCGCCATCGCGGCGATGAAGATCTGCAACGAGGCGCTCAAGGCCGGCGGCTTCCCGGACATCTTCTTCCTGATCAACGACGCCGGCACCGCGCTGTCGGAGAAGCTGGTCGAGGACCGCCGCGTGCCGCTGATCAGCTTCACCGGCTCCACCCAGGTCGGCCGCATCGTCAACGAGAAGGTCGCCCGCCGCCTGGGCCGCTGCCTGCTGGAGCTGGGCGGCAACAACGCCATCATCCTGGACGAGAGCGCGGACCTGAAGCTGGCGATCCCGGGCATCGTGTTCGGCGCGGTCGGCACCGCCGGCCAGCGCTGCACCACCACCCGCCGCCTGATCGTGCACGAGTCCATCTACGACACCGTGCTGGAGACCCTGGTCAAGGCCTACAAGCAGGTCGAGGGCAAGATCGGCGATCCGCTGGACACCGCCAACCTGATGGGCCCGCTCAACAGCGCCGAGGCCGTGCAGCAGTACCTGGCCACGATCGAGAAGGCCAAGGCTTCCGGCGGCACCGTGGTCACCGGCGGCGCCCGGCTGGACCGCCCCGGCCACTTCGTCCTGCCGACCATCATCACCGGGCTGGAGAACAGTGACGAGGTGGTCCAGCACGAGACCTTCGCCCCGATCCTGTACGTGATGAAGTACAGCTCGCTGGACGAGGCCATCGAGATGCAGAACGGCGTGCCGCAGGGCCTGTCCTCGGCGATCTTCACCCAGAACCTGAAGGCCGCCGAGAAGTTCCTGTCGGCGGCCGGCAGCGACTGCGGCATCGCCAACGTCAACATCGGCACCTCCGGCGCCGAGATCGGCGGCGCCTTTGGTGGCGAGAAGGACACCGGCGGCGGCCGCGAGTCCGGCTCGGATGCATGGAAGGTCTACATGCGCCGGCAGACCAACACCATCAACTACTCCGACGCCCTGCCCCTGGCCCAGGGCATCAGGTTCGACCTGTAAGCCGCAGGAAGCGGCGGCGGCCGTTGCCGGTCGCCGCCCCCGGACCATGGACGTCCGGGCGCGGTTGGCATATCACAGCCGCATCTTCAGCCAGGGAGTGCCCGGAGATGCGCATCGCCGTCCTGTCCGACATCCACGGCAACCTGCCCGCACTGGAATCGGTGCTGGCCGATGCCCGCCGCCAGGGCTGCGACCGTCTGGTCAACCTGGGCGACATCCTCTCCGGTCCGCTGTGGCCGCGGCAGACCCTGGAGTGCCTGCAGGCGCTGGACCTGCCCACCATCGCCGGCAACCACGAGCGCCAGCTGCTGGGCGACCCGGCCGGCCTGGCCCCGTCCGACGCCCACGCCCGCCAGGCCCTGGATCCGGCCCAGCTGGACTGGCTGGCCGCGCTGCCGCCTCTGTTGCGCCTGGGCGAGCTGCTGCTGTGCCATGGCACGCCGGGAAGCGACCTGGACTACCTGCTCGACGATCTGGATGCCGACGGCGGGCTGGCCGCGGCCAGTACCGGCGCGGTGGCCGCGCGCCTGCGCCATCCCCTGGCCGACGGGGCCCGGGCCATCGCCTGCGGCCACTCCCACACTCCGCGCAGCCTGGTCCTGGAGGACGGCCGCCTGGTGCTCAATCCCGGCAGCGTGGGCCTGCCGGCCTTCTTCACCGCGCATCCGCACCCGCACCGGGCCGGCACCGGCAGCCCGCATGCGCGCTACGCCGTGCTCGAACACGGTGCCGGTGGCTGGCAGGTGCATCCGCGCGCGGTGGACTACCCGTTCGAGCAGGCCGCGCGCCGCGCCCAGGCCCTGGGCCGGCCCGACTGGGCCCATGCGCTGCGTCACGGCTCCATGCCCTGATCCGGGCGCGGGCGGCCGGGTTCTGGAATAATTGCGGCCCAATCCAGGTGCCCGCCCCCGCTCCAGGACCATCCCGGTCCGGGCCACAGGCACCCCTCCCGTCGAGACCATTGCCCCGATGAACGCCGCCTCCCCTACCACCACCCGTACCAGCACCCTGGCCGTCGTCAGCCTCGTGGCCGGCATCCTCGGCTGGAGCCTGCTGCCGCTGCTGGGCACCGTGGCGGCGATCATCACCGGGCACATGGCGCGCAAGGAGATCCGCAACAGCAACGGCGCCCTCGACGGCGACGGCATGGCCCTGGCCGGCCTGGTCCTGGGCTGGGTTTCGGCCGCGGTCTGGCTGCTGGGCGTGATCGTTCTGTTCGTCTTCCTCGGTGGCTTGGCCTTCCTGGCGACCCTGTAACGCCGTCCATGTACGCGCTCGCCCGTCCCTTCCTGTTCGGCCTGGATGCCGAACGCGCCCATGGCCTGGGCCTGAAGGCGCTGGACCTGGCCCTGGCCAGTGGCACGATCCGCCTGCTGGCGCGCCCGCGCCCGCCGCTGCCGACCAAGGTCCTGGGCCTGACCTTCCCCAACCCCGTCGGCCTGGCCGCGGGCCTGGACAAGAACGGCGCCCATATCGACGCCCTGCTCGCCCTGGGCTTCGGTTTCGTGGAAGTGGGCACGGTGACGCCGCGGCCGCAGCCGGGCAATCCCAGGCCGCGCATGTTCCGCCTGCCGGCCGAGCAGTCGGTGATCAACCGCCTGGGCTTCAACAACGAGGGCGTGGACGCGCTGGTGGCCAACGTCGAGCGCGCCCAGCGCAAGGGCGGCCTGCTCGGGATCAACATCGGCAAGAACAAGGACACGCCCAACGAGGACGCGGCCAGCGACTACCTTTACTGCCTCGAGCGGGTCTATCCGCTGGCCGACTACGTCACCGTCAACATCTCCTCGCCCAATACCGCCGGCCTGCGCGAGCTGCAGGAGGAACAGGCGCTGCGCCGCCTGGTCGGCACCCTGCGCGAGGCCCAGGAGCGGCTGGCGGCCCGGCACGGCAAGCGCGTGCCGGTGCTGGTCAAGGTCGCCCCGGACCTGAGTGACAACGACATCGACGCCGCCGCGCGGGTGCTGGGCGACCTGATGGTCGACGGCGTGGTGGCCACCAATACCACCGTGGCCCGCACCGGCATCCAAGGCAATCCGCTGGCCGCCGAGGCCGGCGGCCTGTCCGGCGCGCCACTGATGGGCCAGGCCACCCTGGTCCTGCGCCGCCTGCGCGCGCGCCTGCCCGAGTCCATCCCCCTGGTGGGAGTCGGAGGCATCCTTTCCGGCGCCGACGCGGTGGCCAAGATGGCCGCCGGCGCCAGCCTGGTGCAGTGCTACACCGGCCTGGTCTACCGCGGGCCGGAGCTGGTGGGCGAATGCGTGGACGCGATGCGCCGGCGCAAGGAATCCCCCAGCCGGGGCACCGCGGAACCCGCGTGACCGCGCTCTACCACCTGCAGGCCGACGCCGACCTGCGCCCGCTCAACACCTTCGGGGTGGCGGCGCGGGCGCCGTGGCTGCTGCAGGTCCACGACCTGGCCAGCCTGGGCGAGGCGCTGCGGCTGGAGCCGCTCGACGGCTTGCCGCTGCTGCCGCTGGGCGGCGGCAGCAACCTGCTGTTCGCCGGCGACGCGCCCGGCGTGGTGCTGCTGCTGCGCGCCCATGCCATGGCCATCGTCGCCGAGCACGAGGGCCGCGTCCGGGTCCGCGCCGAGGCCGGTGCGAACTGGCACGAACTGGTGATGTGGACCCTGGAACAGGGCCTGGGCGGGCTGGAGAACCTGGCCCTGATCCCCGGCAGCGTGGGTGCGGCCCCGATCCAGAACATCGGCGCCTATGGCATGGAGGCGGGCGAGCGCATCGTCCGGGTCCAGGCCTGGGACCGCGGCCAGGGCCGCCTGGTGGAACTGGACCGCGGCCAATGCCGCTTCGCCTACCGCGACAGCGTGTTCAAGCACCAGCCCGACCGCTGGATCGTCACCGCGGTGGAACTGGAACTGGAACGCCAGCCGGTGCTGCGCCTGGACTATGCCGGTCTGGGCGAGGAACTGGCGGCCATGGGCGTGGCCGCGCCGGGCCCGCGCGAGGTGGCCGAGGCGGTGGTCCGCATCCGCCGGCGCAAGCTGCCCGACCCGGCGGTGACCGGCAATGCCGGCAGCTTCTTCAAGAACCCGATCGTGCCCGCGGCCCAGGCCCTGGACCTGCAGCACCTGCATCCGCGCCTGCCGGTGTTCGCCACGGCAGATCCGGCCCTGCGCAAGCTCTCGGCCGCCTGGCTGATCGATGCCTGCGGCTGGAAGGGCCAGCGCCGCGGCGATGCCGGGGTTTCGGCCGACCATGCCCTGGTCCTGGTCAACCACGGCCAGGCCAGCGGCGCGCAGCTGCTGGAGCTGGCGCGGGAGATCGCCGCCTCGGTGCACCAGCGCTTTGGCGTGGCGCTGGAACCGGAACCGCGGATCATCGGCGGAGCCTGGTGAGCTGATGCCCGGCACGCCCGCCCCCGCGCCTGCGTCCACCCGCGCCCTGCCGGTGCCGCTGCGCGCGGCGGCGCTGATGCTGGGCAGCACGGTGATGTTCGCGCTGATGGCGCTGGTCATCCGCCTGGCCTCGAAGAACCTGCACACCTTCGAAGTCGCCTTCTTCCGCAACTTCTTCGGCCTGCTGGCCGCGGTGCCGTTGCTGGTCCAGCATGGCCCGGGCCTGCTGCGCACCCGCCGCTTCCCGCGCTACCTGTTCCGCTGCCTGGTCGGGGTGTGCTCGATGCTGTGCGGGTTCTGGGCCATCGGCCACCTGCCGCTGGCCCAGGCCATTTCCCTGTCCTATTCCACACCTCTGTTCGTGACCATCGCCGCGGCCGCGCTGCTGGGCGAGCGCGTGCGCATGCGCCGCTGGCTGGCGGTGCTGGCCGGCTTCGCCGGGGTGCTGCTGATCGTGCGCCCCGGCACCAGCGGCTTCACCAGCGGCAGCCTGGTTGCGGTGCTGGCGGCGGTGCTGTCGAGCATCGTGGCCATCCAGATCAAGCAGCTCTCGGCCACCGAACCGGCCGACCGCATCGTGGTCTATACCACCCTGCTGTGGGTGCCGATGTCCCTGGTACCCGCGCTGGGCGTGTGGACCTGGCCGCAGGGCCTGGACTGGCTGTGGGTGGTGCTGGCCGGCGTGTTCGGCACCGGCGGGCACATGCTCTGGACCCGGGCGCTGAAACTGGGCGAGGTCTCGGCCCTGACCCCGATCAGCTTCATGCAGCTGCCGATCGTGGCCCTGTTCGGCTGGCTGCTGTTCGACGAGGGCCTGAGCCTGTGGACCCTGGCCGGCGCGGTGGTGATCCTGGGCGCCAATGCCTACATCGCCCACCGCGAAGCGGTGCTTGCCCGCCGCGCCGCGACCCGCGCGCCCAGCACCGGGGCCAAGCCCGGCGAATGAGCCCGCGCCGCGTACACGGCCAACACCGGAGGCGGGGCAAAAATCAAGCCGGGGAAGATTAAAAAAAATTCTTCACGAACCTTGCCCAAGCCGCGAAGGCTCTGTAGAATTTGCCGCCTCAACGGGGTGTAGCTCAGGCTGGTAGAGCGCTACGTTCGGGACGTAGAGGTCGCAGGTTCGAATCCTGTCTCCCCGACCAAAATTCAGCCGTTAAATCAATGATTTACGGCGGAAACGAGAAGCCCGGCCAGTCGCCGGGCTTTTTCGTAACTGCACGGTAACTGCAACGTCCAACTACCGCGCGGGCCACCCGTCTGTGCCGATGGCGACCTTCGGCTTGTGGCCTGCCTCCCGCTCCGCGAGTTCTCGAACGGGCGGCGGCTCATGGTGGCGACTCCGCCAGGGCGTCCAACCATGCCCGCTGGTGCGGGTGATGCAGCCCCGACCATCGTTTGGGCGGGTGCTCGCCGAAGAAGATCAGGCCGACCAGGCGGTCCTTGTCCTCGGCCGCATCCGCAGGCGGCGGGTCGCCGTTCACCCATGCGGCGGTCAGGATGTCCGGCGCGGGCTGCCGGGAACGCTTCACCCTGCGCATGTCAGCGCCCCTCGAAGCTCTAGGGCCGCGGCCCAGGTCCGGCCGCCAGCGGTTGACGGCGGCCACGGGCACGCGCCCACGGCGTCCAGCGGCGACGGCTGCCACGGCGGCAGGTTCAATGCCCGGTGCAGTTCCAGCCGATTGCCGGCGCGGTATGCATCCACGGCGGCCGGCGTGATTCGGACTCGGTTCGGAATACGCGGTTTCCTCTTCATGATTCATACTCCAGGCGGGCGGCCCACGGGGCGCGCCGGCTCAACGTCAAGTTGCAGATCGCGCAGTGCGGCGCGGAAGGACGCCTCCGCATCGCGCGCAATGACGGCGGCGGGGTGTGGCTTCGGTTGGTCGAACCGATCGCGCGTGACCAGCCCTTCCTTGGCGAGCAGCTCGCGGGCCTGTTCCGCCCTGTGCAGCGCGAGTGCCGCCTGTTCCAGTAGGGCCAGGCCCGGGGCATCCTCGATTCCGTAATCCCTCCGCACCTGGTCTCGCCACTGTGCGATGTGCGTTGGCAAGGTGTCGCTGTGTTGCCTCTTTGCCATTTTGACCTCGAATTTTTCAAAGAAAGTTGGAATTTCGGCTGAGTGGAGGGGCGCGCGACGGTGGCCGTCGGTGCGCGCCTCAATTCGCCGACGCCCCCCCCTCTCCTACCGGCTCCAGTGATCGCCAGGACGCTTTCTGCGCTCCGCACGGCTCACCCTGACCGGCTCGACGCCTCGCGCCTCCAGCGCCTCTCTTTGCGTTTTCTTGCGGTGGCACCCATTCGGGCCGGAGCACAGCCACTGCAAGTTCGCCATCTCCGTCTTGCCGCCCTTGGACGTGGGGACGATGTGGTCGCACTCCCCTTCCTCCGTCACCCGTCCGCAGGCTTGGCAGGTGTATTGGTCCCGGCGCTTGACTGCCTCGACCAGCCGCCGCCACGGCCTGCCGCCTCGGCCTCGGCCCCATCGGTTGACGGGATTACGCTCAGCCATTGCCATCAAGGCCCATCAGGGCGCGCTGGATCACGTCAATTCGCTCGGACTCGGCCAGGACTTTCCCGTAGCGGAGCAGGCGGAATGGCTCGCCCTCGACCTCGGGGCGCTCCACCCTGGCCCGCTTCCGCGCGGCCATCTTGACCAGTGCTTGGAACCGGGAGTAGTCGGCCGGGCTCAGCCGGGCAATGGGACCGAACCGCATCATCTAATGCACCTCCATGGACGGGCGCGGGATCATGCCAATGCCGCAGGCCGAGTCTCCCTGTTCGTTGCGGATGATGACGCGCAGGTACACCGCGCCCGGCTCCAGGTCGTCAACCTCGAAGGTGTGCTCCTCGCCGATGTAGCCCGCGCCCAGCTTCAGCGCTGCGGCATACGCTTCCTTGAAGGCGACCTCCAGGGCCGCCTCCAGCTGCTGCGTTGTGGTCTTGACCATCTCGGAACCCCACAGCCAACAAACCTCTCCGGGTCCGCAGGACTTCACCAGCTCCACTTCAGCCGCGGTTAGCTCGTTCCAATCATTCATGCGTTTGCCTCCGTTCGTTTGGCCAGCAGTCGCCATGCCTTGCTCTCGCGCGATGGGGTTTCGTCCGTGGTCTCGGTGGCAAGCCACGTCCGCCCGTCGTGCACCGTCAGCGCTCCTTTTCGATATTCCTTCCCCGCTGTGAAGTACCCGGCATCGAACAGCGCCGTTTCTTCCAGGCGGTCCACCTTGTCGGCCACTTGAACGATGGCCCGCGCCAGCTTGGTGTCGGTCTCGTTGACTACCCGCCCGATTGCCACGCCAACGGACTTGGCCAATTCCCCCAGCATCCGCTTGACCTGCGCCACCTGCGCGGGCGTGAGCCTGTCAGAAGCCGGCGCCTCCTTTCGCTTCGGCTCCGGCTCGTCACGGCGCACGGTGCCGTCGTCCTCGACAACGGCGACCAGTCGGCCTAGGCAGTCCCGCAGGGTCATCCGGTAAGCCTTGGCGTCCCAGGTCGCCCGCGTCAGGTCGCACTTGGCCTGCTCCTCGGGCGGCAGCTGCTTGACCGCTGCGTCAAACGCGGCGCCCATAGCTTCGTACTCGGCCCAGTTGCGATCCTTGGCGCTCCGCTGTGCGAGCTCGGCCGCGTCGCTAAGGATGGCCCGCTTCACCTTGACAGGCTCCGGCGCAATGTCGGCCGCGTAATCTTCCGCAGCGTAGGCAAACATCTTCCCTACGGCGACGATTCGGGCGCTCGGGTTGCAAGGAACCGGGGTCAGGCTGAGTTCAAGCCACCGCCACGCCTCGAACAGCAGGCCGCCAGACGGCAGCGGCTTCGACTTCAACGCTCGAAATCCAATACTGACCGCGCCGACCGCGCCGTCCTTCACCAGCTGCCAGATCTCGTCGGCAAGCTGCACGCCCTTGGAGAGCTTGGCGCGTACACGGATGCCACGCTCTGAAACGTGAGCTTCGGTCACTACACCAACAGGCGCGTCGTGCCGGTGATACGCCAAAAGCGGAATCGGTAGCTCGTACTGCGCGCCGGTCGGGAGTACTACATCGCCGGCCAAGTCTTCGTCTGGCGTGGTCGCCCATGCAGTGATCCAGCGCTCGCCGCCGCTGGATTCCGCGGACTTCACCCGCAGGAACGTCTCGTGTCTGCGCTCCATGGTCAGCTCCCGAGCTCGACAACCGCCACGCTGTCCGCCTGCGCGAGATGCCACTGGCGCTCCAGCAGCAGGCCCAAGCTGTTAGTCTGCCAGAGTGAAACCATATTCGCGGGCGATTCCGGCGCATCGCGCATATCAACAGTTGCATGCTCGGCGCTGCTCACCCGCAAGCCGCCGTCCCACAGTGCGATGCGGCTCGCTGGAATTACGGTGATCGCATCTGCATCATCGACGGCAACGATCTCGACACCGGGAACGAAGGTGCCGCCGCGCACGCCCATGCCGCCCCGGTTTTCGACGCGGGTCGCAAGGTCGGCGACCAGTCCGGACGGCATGCTGGCAACGTAACCGTGCGACGGTCCCGCCGCCTGTAGCCCTGCGCGCAGGTCCGCCAGCGGATCGCCCGTGCCCGGCACGGTGATCGTGTCAGAGTCCGCAAGTGCCGCCAGGACGGACGCGTTCGACGCGCGCGTGACGGCAGCAGCAAGTTCGGCCTCGAAGAGTCGCCGGCCTTCAGGACCGGCAGCGGTGGCCAGCTCCTCGGTCAGGACAACCAAGCCGACAGCCTTGGTCGGCTCCACGTCGCCGATGGACAGTGACAACTTCTTGACCGGCTTCGGGTGCCCCTCGGCCACCAGGTCGCCCACGGCATCCGCGGCGATCATGACGTGGCGCGAGTTCACGGGCAGGACGCGCGCGTATCGCTTCAGGGCATCGAGGATCGAAAACTCCGCGATGCTGGCAAGGTAGCTTGCAGCGAGGTCAGCGCCGCCGTTGTCCCAGACCTCATCGGCCAGAGCATGCGCGGCGGCCTTCTGAACGAGCGGATTACCGCAGTTTTGCAGCGCCTTCATGCTCGAACCGGGCTGCTTCGCGTGCAGCAGGGCCCAGGCCAGATCGGTGAACGCGGCGGCCTTCTCGGCGTGATTGCCGATCAGCGCGTCAATGGAAGACCGCGCGAGGCTCAGCCGCGCGGCGTGGATCGGATCATTCATGTGTTGCTCCTTCTATCGGGGATTGGCTGCCTCACGGCAGTCGAAGATGATGTTACGCGCCTTCGATCAAATGGATCGAGCGCGGCGATTTTTCGCAGGCGCTCGATGGACTCGGGGATCGTGTCGGGATCGCTGATATCAGCGCCGCACGCCCTCAGGCCATCAAGCACCGCGGCCAGCGAGAGCTGCCAAACAGCGCAGGCAGTCCACGCTGCACCACGCTTGTCCGGGGCCAGTCGGAACGCCTCAGCAGCCGCATCCGCCAACAGCTCGGGGATGCGCGCCGCCAGGGTGCGCAACACCGCCTCGACCTGCGCGTGGTCGGCGTCCTGCGCCTGCCGCCACGCGCGGATGGCCTCGGGGTCAATGAGGGTCCGGCAGCCACGCCCGCGGCGACCTCGACGGGCCACGGGTGCGCCGCGCCCAATCCACCGCTTCAGTGTCGGCACCGACACCCCCAGCGCAGCAGCAGCGGCGGGAACGGGAAGCGCGGTCATGGCCGCCCCCAATCCGCGCAGCGGTGGCGCTTCATCGGCCAGTAGGCGCGGCCGGGGCCGAGCGCGCATCCGCCCATGCCGGCGGGCAGGTTCACAGTGTCCGGGGTGAAGTGCCGGCAATCGCCGCAGGCCACCAGCGGGCGCGGGATCGCCTTCCCGGCCTTCCGCCGGAAACACCACGGGCACGCCTTTACCTTCGGCGGACAGCCCGGCCACAGCAGGACCGGACCGCAGCCTTCGCAGGTGCACGCTACAGGCTCGCCCCATCCCGGCGGCACCATGCCCGCGTCCATTTGCTGCCCGGCCTCCAGTGCGCGCAGGTACGCCCGCAGGGTGTCATCGGGCAGGCCGGCGCAGGCGACCGCATCGGCATCGGCCAGCCCGTGCACAAGCCCGGCCGGCAGCCCTTCATCGGCGGCCAGTGCCAGCAGGTGCGCGCGCTGCGCCTTCGCTTTCTCAGCGTCACCCCCTTGCGATTCTTGCGATTCTGCGATTCTTTGGGCTGGCGGGGTGCCGAGAATCGCAGGAATCGCGGGAATCGCAGCGGGTCCGGTTTCCGAATCACGCAGCAGGCGTGCGAGTAGCCCGGCCATATCAGTCGGCCTCCGGGGCGATGCGCCAGACGTTCCGGCGGTGACGGCCGTCTAGTTCCATGCCGCCTTCCAAAGCTTCAGCCCAGCCGGCCCGTTCAAGCTCGCCCATTGCACGGGTGAAGGTTTCCCGTTCCCGGATGCGCGCGGGCCCTTTGTGAAGCGCGTCTGTCGAGTAAAGCAAGGTCCGACCGGTGTCGTGGCACCACTTGAGCAGCGCTTCCGCGTCCCGCACTTCCGGCGACAGTTCCGCCGTCCCTGCCAGGCGTACCGCTTCGTGCAGGTGCCACAGCGCCAGTTCCGCCGCCCGCGCCATCGTGCCGGCGTCGACGGCCTGCACCGCGTCCGATTCGAGCAAGGCCAGGACGCCCGCAATCCTCAACGCCTGCTCTGGCGTCTTGCTGGCCCACGGCTTCACGGTCGCAAACTGCCCGCCCGGCCTCATGCCGGCTTCCACGGCATCGTGAAGCTGCACCCATACCGCCTTCGCGGTCGCGTCCAGGTGCAGCGCGCGCGGCCGCAGTTCCTGCCGCTCCCCTTCCGCCAACGGTAGCGGCTGCCGGTGCAGCTCCCCCAGGCGGTACGCCATGCGCGCCAGCGCCGCATCATCGCGCAGGCTCTCCGCCCGATACGACCGCGTCCCGGCCGTCGACTCGGGCCACGCCAGCAGACAGCGTGCCAGGAACCCTTGCCCCGCCAGCACGTCATCCGACAATGCCCGCTCGGCAATAACGGGTTGCGCCATCAGGTGCAGCGCCAGCCGCCGGCCGTATAGCTTAGTGGCCCCATCCAGCGCGCGCACTCGGTCCAGGGTGCCGTTATCCCACAGCTTGCACAGCGTCCCCGCCGTTCGGGTGACGGTTTCCTTGCTCATTCCGTGCCCGCCAAACACCAGCGCCGCTTCATCGGTGAAAGCGCCAACGCTCGGCCAGCCGCCCGCCAGCAGCTTTGCCAAGCCTTCGGCGGTGAAGTCCCCGACAATCAAGCGCGGAATCAACGGAGCCGGCGGGGCCGGGCCGATGGCCTGCAGGGCAGCCGCCAGTCCCACGCCCTTCGACTTGCCGGCGGCTTTCTTGGCATCGGCACAGCGGGCTTCCCATTCGGCCAGCTCGGCCGCGTGCGCGCGCTGTTCCAGCTCATACGCTTTCGCCAGCTCCTTTTCATGCTCGCGGGCTGCGCGCATCGCCTCGCCATCTACGGCGCTTTTCCGCTCGCCGCTCTCGGCTACAGTCAGCATCCACAGCGACAGCGGGATTTCCCGGCCGTCAATCTCAACGTTAGCGAGCGCCTGCGCGGCCAGCGATGCCGCCGCCAGGACGGATGCCCCGCATACCGCATCCGGCGCTTGGATGACGCGCCGCAGGCTTTCCGCTGCCGGTTGAAGGATCGGGCCAAGCTCAGCCACGGGGTACGGCTCCGGCGGTGGCACGGGACGGCGCAGCGGTTCCGGGGCGCTGCGATTCCCGCGATTCTGCGATTCCACCATCGGCAACGTGTCCAGGTCGCCGCCGGGATTCGCCGCCAGCCAATCCACCACGTCGCCGCCGTCAGGCAGGTCCAGCGCGGCCACGTCCACAACCTGTACAGCGCACCCCAGCGCCTCCAGGTTCGCGGCTACCGCGTCGGCGTAGTTGGCACCCGGACCGTCATCGTCGGGCCACACGATCACGCTACGGCCACGCAGCGGGGACCAGTCCGCAGCATCCGCGCTCGACGCGCTTCCGCTTGTGGTCGCCACCTTGCCCGCCTTCGCCAGCGCATCGGCGCAGGCTTCGCCCTCCACGACCCAGACGGGCGCGGACGGATCGGCCAGCAGTTCGGGCAGGCGGTATAGCAGCTTTCCGCTTTCGGGGGCTGGCGGCTCGCCGAAGGCGTAGCCGGTGCCGTCCCATCGCATCGGACGAATCCACTTTTCCCCGGTGCCGGGGTGCTTGCAGCGGATGCGCCAATAGGCCGGCGTCCCGTCTGCGTCGCGGTATTCATGCAGGGCGACGGGCCGGAAGCCGTCACGGATCGCAGCAGCGGCCAGCCTGCGCGCGGCATCCTTTGGAGTTTCCACGGGGACAGCGTTCATGCCCGCACCCCCATCAGATCGCGCACCGCGTCCTTGAACCCTTGCCCCGTCCGGCGCATGTGAAAGCTCACCAGGTCGCCGCCGCCGCAGCCCGCGAAGCACTTCCAGGGGCCACGCGGGTTCGCCAGATTCACCGACAGCGATGCATTGCGGTCATCGTGGAACGGACACTGCCCCTGCGCCCAGCCGTTGCCATGCGCCTTGCCCAGCTTGGCAACGTGCTGCCGGTAGTAGGCGTCCGGGTCGGGCAGCCGGTCGCGCCAGTTGCCGGGCAGGCGCGCGCTGCGCTTGGGGAATTGGTATACTGCCCATGCACGGAGCCCGCCAGCTTGTGCATGGCCCTGGCCCCCGCCGGGGCCGTTTCGTCTCCGGGTCATCATTCGGCCACCTCCCGGTTATCGCCCAGCGCCTCGCGGCTGCGGTAGCTCACCGGCCGGCCTGCGTTGCTCTCGGCCTCCAGGTAGGCGACCCAGGCGCGCACAGCCTCGGGACGGGCGAACCGCCTACGCCCGACCAGGAAGGTCTGGAGGTCGCCCGCGTTGATCGCGGAGTAAATGGTTGGGACGGACTCGCCGGTGATCGCGGCGATCTCCTTTACTGACAGCTTTAAAGGCTCGAGTTTCACGTCTGCACCTCTTGCGAATGGCGCAGCGTGTCGCCTGCGCCCGCGAGCCGCCGCGTCTACTCGCGACTGCGGGTGCAGGTTCGGCCTTCAGGGTGCCGGTGTCAGGGTGAAAAATCGCCCTATTTTTTACTTCTCGCGGGCTTCATTCCGAACGCAGCCATTACAGCGGTCGCGCTATCCCGATGCCGACGGTACGCGCTGCGCATCGTCTCCTCAGGCACGCCATGCACCGCCGCTGCATCGGCGACGGCCTCGTCCTCGGTTTTACCGGCAACTCGATACGTCATTGCCAGCAGCGCGGCATCGCCTGAAGCAAACTTTGCCGGCCGGCCGCGTCCGCGTTTCGGCGCATCAGAAATTGCATCGGCGAATGCACGGATAGCGCCCGCCGCAAATATCTGCCCCATCGGGTTGGTGATCGCTTCGCCGCGCTCGATCCTTTCCGCCAACTCAGCCAGGAATTCCCGTTGCGATTGTGCGGTCCTCGCAAGCGCCTCGGGTGAGACGTGAATCGGGACGCCACTAGCCCCCGGTGTGCCGGCGGTTTTCGCTTTCGTCCTTTTGGTCGTCATGCCGTCGCCCCCAGCTTCGCCACTGCGTCCGCCAGCTTGTCCGGCGCCAGGTGCGCGTACCTCTGCGTCATCTCGATGCTGGCGTGCCCCAGCAGTTCCTTGATCGTGTACAGGTCAACGCCGCTCATCGCGAGCCGGGATGCGAAGTGGTGGCGGCAATCGTGCAGTCGAAAGTCGGCCAACCCTGCCGCGGTGATCAGCCCATCCCACGCCTTGTTGATATTGGTCATGCGCCCGCCGCCGGCGCCGGGGAATACCAGCCCCTTGCCGGCGCCCTGCTTCTTCCATCGTTTCAGCACGTCCAGCGCCTCGGCGTTGAGCGGGATATGCCGGGCCTTCCGGCTCTTGGCATTGCCGGCGGTCACGGTCAGCAGCTTCCCCGGCAGGTTCACGTCGGACCACGACAGCCCGAATAGCTCGCCCCTGCGCAGGCCGGTGTTCAGGGCGAGCAACACCAGCGGCATCAGGTGGTCAGTGAATCCATCCGCCGGCCACTGCGGGTGCCCCTCGCTACCGCGCGCGGCGTGCCATGCGTTGTGTCGGTCACGGCTCGCTCTGCGCTCGGCCTCACGCGCCGCCAGCGCGTCCCTGAGCCGCTTCTCTTCCTCCGGGCTCAGGTAGCGCACTCGGGAGTTGTCGGCGCCCTTGGCGCGCTTGACGGCCTTCAGTGGGTGGTCGGTCAGAAAACCCCACTCCACCGCGCGCGAGTAGACGGACCGGATGCGGTCCAGGTCTCTGTTCACGGTCGCCGGTTTGCGCCCGGCCTTCAGGCGCCTGGACTTGAACCGTTCCACGTCGAACGCGGACAGGCTGCGCAGCTCGCGGTCGTACCAGTCACCGAAACAGGCTTGCAGGGCGTTGATGGTGGCTTGCCCGGCCTTCTGGTGCGCCAGCGCCCATGGTGCGTAGTGCTCCCGGATGAAGTCGCCCAGAGTGATTGGCTTTTCCGCTGCCGGCTTGCGGGCCTCGATGACGGCCAGCGGGGCCCCGTGGGAATCCGTCTCAGCCAGCACCTTGCGGGCCTTGGCGCGGGCGGCCTCGACGGTGACGCCGGGCCACTTGCCCAGGGCGCGGGTGCTGGTGCGGCTCCAGCGCACGTTCCACGACTTGACGCCGGACGGCTGCACGCGCAGGTGCAGCTGCGGGACCACGGTGTCCCATATCCGGTAGGGGTCGGCCTCGGGGTGGCTGCGTTCAACCACGGCGGCGGACAGCTTCACCCGCTCGCTTGGCTTCTTCTTCGGCTTCATGGGGCCTCCGTAACTGCACCGTAACTGCAAACGGTACTATATCGCGAAACGTCGCGGCGTTACGCGGCCTTATGAATCAATAGGTTATGGCGCAAGTCGTTGATCCCCAACCCCTAAAAATCCCGTTCGGGACGTAGAGGTCGCATGTTCGAATCCTGTCTCCCCGACCAGATATCCGGAAAGAAAAAAGCCTGCCTTGCGCAGGCTTTTTTCTTTCCTGCGTCCGCGGTCCATCCGCCGCACTGGCGGACACGGCACGGCGAGGCCGGCCTTCCCCGCCGGCTCCGCGCAAACGCCCCACCCTGCCCGCCGCCGCCTCCGCCGAGCAGGGGAACCGCCCGCCTGCAGACGGCCTTGGCGTTGCCGCAGCCAACGTCAGAGAGTGACAAAACAGGTCAGTACGGGACCGCTCGGGTCAGCACAGGGTCATCACCCGCTCTTCTCACGCCTTTCACCCGCAACTAAATCACGCAAAATCAACAAGTTGCACATAGGGGCCGAGTGCAATCCCGGGCCTGCCCACGTTCCCGTGCAAGCCCAGGCGCGGTCCCGGACTTGGCATGTGACTTGCGTCACATTTCACAAGAAACTTTCTGGAACAAAAGCCGCATGCCCCTGCCCACACCGCTGGCGCTCTGCGTCGGCCTGGTCCTGCTCACGCCCGGTCTGGCCGTCGCGTCCGCATCCGGCGCCCCCTCCTCCTCGACCCTGGAACACATCGCCCGGCTGCGCGATGAAGGCCGCTGGCTCGAAGCCCTGCCGCTGGTGCAGCAGGAACTGGAACAGCACCCGGACGATGCCGGGCTGTACCGGCTCAACACCCTGCTCCTGGCCGACCTGGGCAATGCCTGGAAGGCCTGGTCGCTGTACCAGGCCCGGCCCTCGGCATTCGAGCCCGCACATGCCCAGCGCCTGGAGAGCGACTACCTGGCCCGGCTGGTGAACTGGAGCCGCGCGCGCGCCGTGGACGAGGACGCGCGCCTGGACGAGGCCGAGGACGCCGAGGCCCGCCTGCGCGAGTACCTGGACCGCTCCGGTACCGCACCGGCGGAGGCTTCGCTGCGGATCCGCCTGGACCGCCTGGTACTGCTCAACCGCCTGGGCCGGCATGAACAGCTGCGCGAAGAGGTCCAGGCGCTGCAGGCCGAGGGCCAGGCTCTGCCGGCCTACGTGGCCGAGCCGGTGGGCGCCTCGCTGATGGCGGCCGGGCATCCGGATGAGGCCATTCCCTTCCTGGAGATGGCCACCGCGGTCGAGCCGGACAACTCCCAGGTGCGCACCGAACTGGCCTACGCCTACCTGGAGTCCGAACAGGCCGGGCGCGCCCTGGACTACCTGCGCCGCTGGCGCGACCAGGAACCGGCCTGGGGCTACGCCGATGGCGCGCGCACGCCCTACCAGAACTGGGCGCGCTACGACGCCGACGTGGCCCTGGCCATGATCAGCGCCTACTCCGGGCAGCTGCCGCAGGCGCAGCAGGCGCTGGAGGAACGGGTCGGAATCGGGCCGCGCAATGCCGGACTGCAGACCTCGCTGGGCACGGTCTACCACATGCGCGGCTGGCCGACCCGGGCGCTGGAGCGGCATCGCATCGCCCACACCCTGGAGCCGACCGAGGTGGGCCCGCGGATCGGCATGGTCGAGACCCTGGCCGCGCTGCAGCGCCACGACCTGGCGCGGCCGCTGCACGACGACCTGCTGGCGCGCTATCCGGCCCGCCCCGATGTGCGCCGCCTGCATGGTGAATGGGTGGCCGAGCGCGGCTGGCAGCTGTATGCCCACATCGCCAGCGGCCGCAGCCGGGGCAGCGACGGCACCTCGCCGCTGGGCAACGAGGACCGCAGCTGGGGCCTGGAAGTGGCCAGCCCGCTGCTGGACGACCGCTGGCGCGGCTTCGCCTTCCTCGAGCAGGACCGGGTGGATTACGACGGCACGCGGGTGGACCCGCTGTGGCGTGGTGCCGGCCTGCGCTACGCCTTCGACCGCCTCGACGCCGAACTGTGGGCGGGCACGCCGGGCGACGGCATCGGCGGCACCGCGCTCGGGGCGAGCCTGGGCTGGCGCCTGTCCGACACCTGGCATATCGCCGCCCAGGCCGCGCGCAACGACCGCCAGGCTTCCAGCCAGGCGCGCGCGGCCGGGATCGCCGGCGACCGGATCGAACTGAAGGCGGCCTACGCCCCGCACGAACGCGCCGGTCTGGAGCTGGCCGCCGGGCAGCTGCGCTACGAGGACGACAACCGCCGCGATTTCGCCTCGGCCACCGCCTGGCACCGCCTGGCCACCCACCCGACCTGGGTGCTGGACGGCCTGGGCAGCGCCTACGCCTCGCGCGGCAGCCGCGAGGACGCGCCCTACTTCAATCCCTCCCGCGACGGCTCGGTGGAGCTGGGCCTGCGCCTGGACCAGCAGCTGTGGCGCCGCTACGCGCGGCACTTCCGCCACCGCCTGACCGCCTCGCTCGGCCGCTACTGGCAGGAGGGCTACGGCAGCGCCGCGGTGCCGGCGCTGGAGTACCGCCACGAATGGCAGTTCGGCCCGGGCCGGGTGTTCGAGTACGGCCTGTCCTGGTCGCGGCCTGTGTACGACGGCCGGCGCGAACGCCACCTCGGCTTCGAAGCCGGCCTGCGCTGGGGAGAGTGACATGAACGGCTTCCACAATTTCCTGGCCAGGCTGCTGGCCACCGCCGCGCTCGCGCTGGCCCTGGCGCCGGCCCGCGCCCAGGCCCCGCAGGGCGGCAGGCTGCTGGTGCTCAGCTACCACGACATCCGCGACGACGTGGCCGTCCGCGGTGATGCCGACGGCTATGCCGTCAGCACCCAGAACTTCGCCGCGCACCTGGACTGGCTGGCCGGGCACGGCTACCGCCCGGTGTCGCTGGAGCAGGTCGTCCAGGCCTCGCGCGGCGGCGCCCCGCTGCCGGAGAAGGCGGTGCTGCTGACCTTCGACGACGGCCTGCGCAGCGTCTACGACAAGGCCTTCCCGCTGCTGCGCGCCTACGGCTACCCGGCGCTGGTGGCGGTGATCACCGACTACGTGGACATGGCCGAAGGCCGCAGCGTGGACTATGGCCACCGCCCCTTCACCCGCGAGGACTTCCTGACCTGGGAGCAGCTGCGGGAAATGCAGCGCAGCGGCCTGGTCGAGGTGGCCAGCCACACCCACGACCTGCACCATGGGATCCCGTCCAATCCCCAGGGCAACCTCACCCCGGCCGCGACCACCCTGCGCTACGACGCCGGCAGCGGCCGCTACGAAGACCAGGACGCCTTCGCCGCGCGCATCCGCGCCGACCTGCAGCGCAGCTCCGAGCTGATCGCGCGCGAACTCGGCCAGGCCCCGCGCGCCATCGTCTGGCCGTATGCGGCCTACAACGCCACCGGCAACCGCATCGCCGACGAGCTGGGCATGCGCGTGTCCTTCGACCTGGAAGGCCGCAGCACCACCATCGGCCCGGACCTGCATGGCCTGTCCCGCCTGCTGGTGATGGACAACCCCACTGCCATCGACCTGGCCAACGAGCTGCGCCGGCCCCCGGGGCTGGACGGGATGCGTGCCCTGCAGGTGGACCTGGACATGGTCTACGACCCCGACCCGGCCCAGCAGGAGCGCAACCTGGACGCGCTGGTGGACCGGGTGGCGCGGATCCGGCCCACCCATGTCTGGCTGCAGGCCTTCGCCGACCCCGATGGCGATGGTGCCGCCGACGCCCTGTACTTCCCCAACCGGCACCTGCCGCTGCGCGCGGACCTGTACAACCGCGTGGCCTGGCAGCTGTTCACCCGCGCCGGGGTCAAGGTCTATGCCTGGATGCCGGTGCTGGCCTTCCGCCTGCCCGACCCGGCGCGTGACGCGCGCCTGGCCCTGGCCAGCCCCGAGGCCGACGGCATCCATCGCCTGGACTTCACCAACCCCGAGGCGGCGCAGCTGATCACCGAGCTGTACGAGGACCTGGGCCGGGCCGGCTTCTTCACCGGCCTGCTGTTCCACGACGATGCCTACCTGCGCGACAGCGAGCTGCCGCAGCTGCCGCCGGACACGGCCGCCAATCCCGTGCGCACCCGCGCCCTGATCGACTTCACCCTGCGCCTGCGCGACGCCGCCCAGCAGTGGCGGCCCAAGCTGGAGACCGCGCGCAACCTCTACGCCACCACCCTGCTCCGGCCCGACAGCGCCGCCTGGCACGCCCAGCGCCTGGAGCTGTTCGGCCAGGCCTACACCTACACCGCGGTGATGGCGATGCCGTGGATGGAGGGCGCCCGCGACCCGGAAAGCTGGCTGGACCAGCTGCTGGAGGCCGCGCGTGCCCGCGACCCCGGCCTGTCCCACACCGTGTTCGAACTGCAGACCCGTGACTGGCGCAGCGGCCGGCCGGTCGAGGGCCAGCGCCTGCGCGCCCAGGTGCGCCGGCTGCAGGCCGCCGGCGCCCGCCACCTGGCCTGGTACCCGGACGACTTCATCGCCGGCCAGCCCTCCACCCACGACGCACGCGCGGCCCTGTCCTCGCGGGTCTTCCCCTACGAGGAGCCGTGACATGCAGATGCATCCCGCCCTGTCGATCCTGTTCCAGTTCGCGTTCTTCTACCCGCTGGTCATGGCGTTCTTCTGGATGTCCGGCGGCCTGTACTACTTCTTCCGCCGCGAGCGCGCCTCGCGCGACCGCAGCGATCCGCCGCCGATGGAGCCGATGCCGTTCGCGTCCATCCTCATCCCCTGCCACAACGAGGCCGGGGACGTGGAGGACACCATGGCCGCGGCGCTGAACCAGCGCTACCCGGACTACGAGGTCATCGCCATCAACGACGGCAGCAGCGACGATACCGGCGCCCGCCTGGACGCGCTGGCCGCCGCCAACCCGCGCCTGCGGGTGCTGCACCTGAGCCAGAACATGGGCAAGGCCAACGCGCTGCGCATGGGCGCGCTGGCGGCGCGTTCGGAGTTCCTGGTGTGCATCGACGGCGATGCCATGCTCGAGGAGCACGCCCTGCACTGGATGGTCTGGCACCTGCAGTCCGGTCCGCGGGTGGGCGCGGTCACCGGCAACCCGCGGGTGCGCAACCGCTCCACCCTGCTGGGCCGGCTGCAGGTGGCGGAGTTCTCCTCCATCATCGGCATGATCAAGCGCGCCCAGCGGGTGTACGGGCGCATCTTCACCGTGTCCGGGGTGATCGCCGGCTTCCGCCGCACCGCCCTGCACCGGGTCGGCTACTGGGCCGACGACATGGTCACCGAGGACATCGACATCAGCTGGCGGATCCAGCGCGACCACTGGGACATCCGCTACGAACCCAACGCGATGTGCTTCATCCTCATGCCCGAGACCCTCAAGGGCCTGTGGCGGCAGCGCCTGCGCTGGGCCCAGGGCGGCGTGGAGGTGCTGCTGCGCCACGGCCTGTCGCTGCTGCGCTGGCGCAAGCGGCGGATGTGGGGCGTGCTGTTCGAGTACGTGCTCAGCGTGGCCTGGGCCTACACCATGCTGGCGCTCATCGTGCTGTGGGCGCTGGGCAAGTTCGTGCCGCTGCCGCCGGCGCTGTACGTGGACACCCTGCTGCCGCGCTGGCACGGGATGATCCTGGCCCTGGTCTGCCTGCTGCAGTTCGCCAGCAGCCTGGTCATCGACCGCCGCTACGAAACCCACGTGGGCCGCAACTACTTCTGGGTCATCTGGTACCCGATGGCCTACTGGTTGATCAGCCTGTTCACGACCGTGGTGGCCCTGCCCAAGACGCTGCTCAAGCGTCGCGGCGCGCGCGCCGTCTGGGTCAGTCCCGACCGGGGTATCCGATGAGCACCACCCGTTACGACTCCCGCCTGATCCAGCGGCCGCAGAACGTGCCGCTGGTCCGCCGCACCTTCTGGGGCGTGGTCACCGCCGCGTTCTGGGCCATCTACATCTACCTGTGGATCCCGCTGCTGACCCTGGTGGCCTGGTTCTTCGGCCTGCGCGAAGGCTGGGCCCAGCTGTACCACGGCGGCCAGCAGATCGAACCCTTCGTGGTGGTGGCCCTGCCGCTGATCTTCCTCGGCTGCGCCCTGGTGCTGATCCTCTGGGGCGAGTACAACCGCCGCCGCTTCCGGGGCCGGGACCGGCGCCGCCCGCTGCCCCAGGCCACCGACGAGGAAGTGGCGCGCGGCCTGGGCGCGCTGCCGGAACTGGGCCGCGAGCTGGGCCAGGCGCGCATCGCCACCGTGGTGATGGACGAGCGGGCGCGGCCGGTAGGCGTGGCCGTGCAGGCGCTGTCGCGGCGGGAGTGAGGCCTGCGGCGGCGGCCAGGCAAGGACGGTTCAGCCGCACCGGCTAGAATGCCGGCCGTCCCCAGACCTGCCGAAGCCGCCGCCCCCGGGCCGCGGCGCTGACCCGCCGCATGCCCACCACGCCTCCACCTCCCGCCCCGTTCCGCGGCCGCCTGCTGGTCCTGACCGGCATCCTGCTGGCCGCCTGCAACCTGCGCACCGCCGTCACCTCGATCACCCCGCTGCTGGAAGTGATCGGCGCCCAGTTCGGCTTCGGCGCCACCGCCGCCGGCCTGCTCGGCATGGTCCCCACCGCCGCCTTCGCCACCGCCGGGGTGCTGACCCCGCGCCTGGCCCAGCGCCTGGACCTGGAGCGCACCGTGCTGCTGGCCATGGCCCTGGCCGCGACCGGCCTGCTCTGGCGCGCCCTGGTCGGCGGCACCGCCGGCCTGTTCCTGGCCTCAGCCACCGCCCTGCTGGGCATGGGCATCGGCAACGTGGTCCTGCCGCCGCTGGTCAAGCGCTACTTCCCCGACCGGGTGGGCACCCTGAGCGCGCTCTACATCACCCTGCTGCAGGTGTGCACGGTGATGCCGGCGCTGCTGGCCGTGCCCTTGGCCGGTGCCGGCGGCTGGCGCCTGTCGCTGGGCGTGTGGACGGTGTTGGCGGTGCTGGCGATGCTGCCCTGGCTGGTGCAGCTGCAGCGCATCCGGCGACCGGCTGCCGGCGCCGAGGCCGCGCCCGAGCTGGCCGCGCCCGCCGAGCGGGTGCGGGTCTGGGCCACCCCGCTGGGCTGGGGCCTGGCGCTGATGTTCGGCATGACCTCGCTGATCACCTATGCGCTGTTCACCTGGCTGCCCAAGCTGATGGTCGAGGCCGGCTCCAGCCCCGCCTTTGGCGGCACCATGCTGGCGCTGTTCGCCGGCCTGGGCCTGTTCGGCAGCCTGGCCATGCCGGCCGTGTCCAGCCGCATGCGCAATCCCTTCCCGGTGGCGCTGTTGTGCGCGGCCTGCCACCTGTCCGGCTTCGCCGGGATCTATTTCGCGCCGCTGGCCGCACCGCTGCTGTGGGTGGCGCTGCTGGGCCTGGGCCCGAGCACCTTCCCGCTGTGCCTGACCCTGGTCAACCTGCGCACCCGCAGCCCGGCCACTTCATCGGCCCTGTCCGGCTTCGCCCAGGGTTGCGGCTACGCCCTGAGCTGCCTTGGCCCGCTGCTGTTCGGCTGGCTGCACGAGCGCAGCCACGGCTGGGGCCTGCCCTTCCTGTTCCTGACCGCCTGCGTGGCGGTGATGCTGGCCGGGGCCTGGCTGGCCTGCCGGCCGCGCATGCTCGAGGAGCAGCTGCCGGCGCGCGCCAGCCTGGCGCCGGCCTGAGCCCGGCGCCGGCTCAGGCCGGCGCCTGCAGCAGGTCCGGGTGCCGCACCTGACCCTCGCCGCGGACCACGAAGCGCTCCACGGTCAGCGCCTCCAGGCCCATCGGGCCGTAGCTGTGCAGGCGCGTGGTGGAGATGCCGATCTCCGCGCCCAGGCCCAGCTCGCCGCCATCGGAGAAGCGCGAGGAGGCGTTGACCATCACCACCGCCGAGCGCAGCGCCTGCACGAAGCGCTCGGCGTGGCTGGCGTCAGCGGTGACGATCACCTCGGTGTGGTCGGAGGTGTAGCGCTGGATGTGCTCGATGGCTTGCTCCAGGCCGTCGACCACGCGCACGGCCAGGACCAGGTCCAGGTATTCGGCGGCGTAGTCGTCCTCGCTGGCCTCGACCATGTCCGGCACGATCGCGCGGCTGCGCTCGCAGCCGCGCAGCTCGACCCCGCGCTCGCGCATCTCCCGTGCCGCTCGCGGCAGGAAGGATGCGGCCACGTCGGCATGCACCAGCAACGTCTCCAGCGAATTGCACGCGGCCGGCCGCGAGACCTTGCCGTCCACCAGCAGGTCCAGGGCCAGGCCCAGGTCGGCCGGCGCATCCACGTACTGGTGGCACACGCCCTTGTAGTGCTTGATCACCGGCACCCGCGCATGCTCGGCCACGAAGCGGATCAGGCCTTCGCCGCCGCGCGGGATCACCAGGTCGACGATGTCGTTGAGCTGGATCAGCTCCAGGATGGTCTCCCGGCGCAGGTCCTCCACCAGGGTCACCACCGCCTCCGGCAGCCCGGCCTGGCGCAGGGCGCGCTTGAGCGAGGCGGCGATGGCGGTATTGGAATGGATCGCCTCCGAACCGCCGCGCAGGATCACCGCGTTTCCGGCCTTCAGGCACAGCGCGGCAGCGTCCGCGGTCACGTTGGGGCGGGCCTCGTAGATCATTGCGATCACCCCCAGCGGCACCCGCACGCGCTCGACGTGGATGCCGTTGGGGCGGTCGTAGGCACGGGTGACCTGGCCCACCGGGTCGGGCAGTTCGGCCACCTCGCGCAGGGCGTTGGCCACGCCCTTCAGGCGCTTGTCGTCCAGGCGCAGGCGGTCGAGCATGGCGCTGCCGGTGCCCTTGGCCGCGGCGGCTTCCAGGTCGCGCGCATTGGCCTCCAGGATCACGCCGGCGTCGGCCTCCAGGGCCTCGGCCATGGCGCGCAGCAGCGCGTTCTTGGCGTCAGTGGACAGCTGGGCGATGGCCAACGCGGCTTGGCGCGCCTGCAGGGCCTGGGTCTTGATGTCGCTCATGTCGGTTCTGCCTGAAGGTGGACGGGGTTCAGAGGACGACCAGGTCGTCGCGGTGGATCACATTGCCGCCATAGCTGTAGCCGAGGATGGACTCGATCTCGCGCGAGTGCCGGCGCGCGATCCGGCGCACGTCCAGGGCCGAGTACTGGGTGATGCCGCGGGCGATGCGGCGCTCGCCGCCGGCCTCGCGCAGCACCACCTCGACCATGTCGCC
>Ga0207415_1000482_pt1 | contig 28292 bp, 15 predicted proteins | sample Passage237A_FD_187369 | JGI IMG/M metagenome (GOLD analysis project Ga0207415, IMG submission 187369) | Cellulose adapted compost microbial communities from Newby Island Compost Facility, Milpitas, CA, USA - Passage2 37A (SPAdes) (version 3) ... | reverse complement strand
TTGATAAGATTTCTAAAAAAGACACACTAAATAATTAATTATATAATTTGTAAATACTTGATTTATATGTAACAATTTCTTGTCGCATTATTGTCTTGTATAAAATTTGATAAAGTATGAAACAAATCCAAACTTTCGTCTTTCTAATCCTAAATGGATGATTCACGAAAGTAAAACATCGAATACCTATGTTTTTTTCTCCATGTAAACCAATTCTTATGTACAAAAAAATTACATTGCTTATTTGCCTCATGGCCTTTTGGGTGGGGCAAGTATTGGCCACGTATGTCCCCGTAACAATTGCAAGTGGCTATAACGCAGATGTGGTAGCCGAGGGAATAGGATTGCCATCTGCCACTACCACAACACCACTAGATGCCACAGGTGGAGGTGCTAATTTCGTTTTTGTAGCGGAAGACTATCAAAATAATGCTACCTGTGCCCTCCCAACTGCACCAAACTTCCTACCAAACAGCGGACTCTTAAGTAGTCCACTTCCTGGATATAGCGGATTAGTTTTCCAATTGGCAAGCTATTCGGGTATGAACTGTCTGCACTTGTCCACACAAAATGAATCAGGCACACTGACTTTTGCAACCCCAATGTCTGCTGCTGAAGTCTATTTACTTGCTAATTCTGGAAGTGGGGTTTCTACATTAGATATTGTAATTACATTCACCAATTCTGATACCCAGCAAATCAACGGATTATCTCTCGCAGACTGGTATGGAGGATCCAATGTTGTAATTAAAGCTGCACGTGTGGGTAGAAGCACTACTACATGCGGTGGTATTGAGGTGGGAACTAGCCCTTCTGGCCCAAATCTATATCAATATTTGCTGCCTATTAAACCAGCAAATTATTCCAAACAAATTGCTAGTATCCAAATTACTAAAACAAATGTTACAGGTACTGGTTTTCCCAACATTATGGGCGTAAGTATAAATACTCCCTGCGAAACACCTACAACACAACCTACAGCACTTAACCTGATTGCTAGTACTGCTCAAATTGATGGTTCCTTTACTGCAGCCACGGGTAGTGTAGATGGCTATCTTGTAGTACGTTACAATGGTGGTGATGCACCTACTGATCCTGTAGATGGAACTGTATATGCAGTAGGTACATCTTTAGGTTCTGGTACAATCGTATCTGTAGATGCTTCAACTACCTTTTCTACTACAGGAGTGTTTGCAAATACCACCTATGATTTTTATGTGTATGCTTATAATAACGTAGATTGTGGTGGTGGTCCCATGTATAATCTTACGGCTCCACTAACAGGTTCACAAACTACAGCTCTTTGTGGAGGACCGGGAAATATTACAATCCCTGTAGGTCCACTGGAAACGTACACAACGCTTACTGATGCATTGAATGCTATTAATACTACCGGTATCAGCGGACCTGTAATTATCGAATTAATGTCTGGTTACGATGGGTCTATGGAACCTTCTTATCCAATTACTTTCCCTTTCAATCCTTGTATAAGCAGTGCAAATAACCTGATTATCCGACCTGCTGCTGGTGTTACAGGTTTAGAAATTACATCTTCAGGTGCTAACCCTACTATCCTTTTCAGTGGCGCTGGTAATATTACTATTGACGGTCGCCCGGGGGGTGTGGGAACATTGGACCCTGGAAATCTGAAGATTACTAACACAAACAGCAGCGGTGTTGCTGTAAGTTTTGTAGATGACGCTGTAAATAATAACCTTGTTTTCTTAGACATCCAGGGTGAAAATACCTCAGCTACTTCCGGATCAAACCTTAGTGGTGTAATCTATTTTGGGGAAGGTATCACCACGGGTAACGATAACAATACCATTGCATTTTGTAATATCCATGCAACAAATACAGGTTATCCTGCCATAGGTGTAAGTGCATTTGGTAATTTCTCCACGGTTGCTAGCTATAATGATAATAACACGGTTGTTAACTCCTATATTTATGATATTTTCTCTCCAAACAATCAGTCAACTGGTATCAAGCTACACCAAGGTAACAATGCCTGGAATATTGTATCTAACCATTTCTATCAAACCGCTCCACGTACCTACACATCGGCACAAAATCACCGCGCGATATGGGTTACACCCAACAATACAGGTTCTAATACCATGTTGGAAGGAAGTGGATTTACTATTACCAGTAACTATATAGGAGGTTCTGAACCCTTTGCAGGTTCGTTGCCTTGGGAAATGACTGCGGATGCTGCTACACTGGGTATCAGATTTATGGTAATGGATATCTCTGTAGGATATGGCTCTCCCACCACAATAGCAGGTAATATCATTCAAAACATTGTCGTAAATACGGGAAGTACCTCAACTGCGGGAAGCTTCTGTGGTATCTTCCAAAATGCTGGCGCAACTAATATTTTAGCCAACGTGATTGGTGCTTCAGGGGTACCCAATAGCATTGTACTTAATCGTACAGGCACCAGTACTACACTAGGTACTATGATTGGTATCCGTATTACTAGTGGTAATAACTTGGTAGCGGGTAATACAGTTACAAGCATGACTACAGCTTCTCCAACCAGTACTATTGGTCATAGTATTTCAGGAATTGATGTAGTAGGAGGTACAAGTAACCTCATCACTTCAAATACGATTACAGATCTATTTGCTTCGAATACGGCTACAACTGGATCACAATCGGTAAATGGTATTGCTGTAACAGGAGGCACTAACATCGAAATTACTGCGAATACCATATCTAACTTAACAAATGGACATACAGGAACAGGTGCTGCTAGTGTACGCGGTATTTACATTACCAACTCACAGGCCTTAATCCAAAATAACGAAATATATAATCTAAGCAATGCGACGTCTTCCACCAGCAGTGATGCAAGTGCAGCTGTAGTAGGAATTTACTCTACCACAACTGCTGGTTCCACTATCAAAGGAAACATAATCCACGAATTAAAAACCACTAATACGACTGTTGCATCTAAGTTAACAGGTATCTATCTGAGTGGAACTGCCACTGCCGATGCAAATTTTATTTATTTCTTATTACCAGGTAGTGATAACACAGGTGTAATTGCTTCTGGAATACAAATTAATAATGGTAATGCGCAAACTATTTCCAATAACATGATCCACATGGGTTATGATGAACTAGGAAATAGCATTACCTATCCCACAATGTTCCGTGGAATTAGTCGCACGGGTACACCTGCGGGAAGTAGAATACTATATAACAGTATTTATATTGGAGGAAGCAATGTAGATGCTACGGCTACCACGAACACCTTTGCTTATCATATTGCTGGATCCCCCAATGCTCCGGATAGCGTATTGAATAATATTTTCGTTAACGAACGCTCAAATTCAGTTCCAGGCGGTGGTAAACATTATGCAGCTTATATAAACGGAAGTGGCAATACTTATATTGACTACAATATTTATCGTGCAAATGGTACAGATGGGGTAATGGGATATAATGGTGCTGATGTTCCAGTTTATATTCCATTCTGGTTGCCTGGAGATGGAAATAGTATTTCTGCTGATCCTGGCTTTGTAAATACCTTAATAAGTGGAGCCGGTGGTACACCTGATTTACATATAGGACCCAACCCAACACCAGTAGCCAATGCAGGTATTCCTGTAACTACAGTGTCAAATGACTTTGATGGAAATGCGCGTGATTTGAATAACCCGGATATCGGAGCTCATGAAGGAGCATTTATACCTGCTACTATATTGAACATTACTAGTGTAGTTGCTGATCCGCCAATTCCACAATGTACCCCAACTGATAGAAATATAACAGCAGAGGTAAATGCAGGAGGTGTACCAGTAACTGCTGTGACACTTTACTATTCATATGACGGTGTGCCCCAAACCCCTATTTCTATGACAGGGGGGCCAACTACTTGGATGGCAGTATTGCCAGCATCTTCACCAAACCAATTGGTCGAATGGTCTGTAGGTGCTACAGATGGTTCCACCTATGTAGGTATGGTAGGGGCATCTTATAAAGATGAATCACCGATTGTTTTTGCATCTGCAGATAAGGATACTGTTTGCTCAGGCGAACAAGTATCTCTATTGGGTACTTCAGAGTTTGTGCTTGGAAGCGGAAGCCAAGTAACACAAGCAGCTACTGGTACAGTAGCTCAGATTAGCCCTTTCATGCATTACTACGGAAATGCACGTACACAATATTTGATTAAAGCTGCTGAACTACAGGCATTAGGAATGTCTGCAGGTAATATTACTTCTATAGCCATGGATGTTGTAGGTATTGGTTCTAATATAACTATGCAAAATGTATCAATTAGCATTGCTCCTACTACATTAATAGATCTTTCTGCTTCTTATGAAAATTCAGGACTAATAGATGTATTTGGACCTCAAAATGTAACCCCCACAGTTGGTATTAATAGATTTGATTTTCATACTCCATATATGTGGGATGGTATTTCAGACATCGTAGTACAATTCTGTTACAGAAATGGTAATACGGGTAATGGTTCTAATGCTTACACGGTAAGATTCGACCCAACAACCTATGTGTCAAACAGAATATCCAGATCTGATAATAGTCAACCCAATATGTGTTCTGTTATATCAGGTAGTAGCAATGGCACAAATTCAGGTCGTCCGATGTTTATCTTTAGATCTACAGGTAACTCATTTGATTGGTTATGGTCTCCAAGTGGAGCAACAACCTCTACTGATGTAGCTACACCAGTAAATACTTCCTCTGCGCCAGTTGTAGAAACTTACTATGTAACAGCTACTAATCCTATCTCAGGTTGCTCTACTTCTGTATCTGTAGATGTTGTAGTACAAAATATACCTGATATGCCACTTGTAACGTCTTCAACACAATGTGGTACAGGCATACCTACAGCCACTGCGACTGCAGTTGGACCTGGTATTATAATGTGGTATGATCAACAGACAGGTGGTAATAATATCCAATCAGGTGGTAATACCTATACTAATCCTATTACTACTACAACAACATTTTATGTATCTGAGTTGGATGGATCCTGTGAAAGTGAGAGAGTATCATTAACAGCCACTGTAAGCATACCAGACCCTGTAGAGGCTACCACTGCGATGACTACTATATGTCCTAATACTACTATTACACTGGAGGCCGCACAAATGGGAACTAGTCAAGTATATACCTATACTTGGACAGTAGATCCAGAACCAGGAAGTGGTATTATCGGATCTGTTACTGGTGCACAGCCTAGCATAACACCCACAGATCCAGGGGTTTATACTTATTTCCTAGAGGCTACAGATGCAACCGGACCTAGTGTGTGTATCGCATATGATACGTTAGAAATTACCGTGGTGAAAAATCCAGAAGTTGAAATCGCCATGAGTGAAGATACAGCATGTTCTGGCGCTGAAATTGTTCTTACTGCCAGAGCCAAATATACATTTGGAGATGGTGCTTCTACTTCACCTACAGGAACAGGTATTAATGCTCAGATTAGTCCATTTTTACACTATTATGGAAATGCTCGTACCCAATACCTGATACGTGCGGACGAATTATCAGTTGCTGGGCTTTCAGCAGGAGAGAATCTTTCTTCCATTGCGATAGATATCGTAAACGTGGGTGCAAACATAACCATGCAAAATGTTAGTATCAATCTCGCTCTAACTACATTATCAGATCTATCTTCTAGTTTTGAAAATACTGGACTGATTCAGGTTTATGATAACGCTGCTTTAGTTCCAACAGCAGGTATTAATACCTTCAATTTTACCACTCCATTTGTTTGGGATGGTACTTCAAACTTGATAGTTCAATTCTGTTATAGGAATAATAATAACGGTAATGGTAATACAGCATATACAGTTAAATACGATCCTACAAGCTATGTTTCTAATAGATTTTACCGAGCTGATGGTACTCAAACCGGTATCTGTACCTCAACTACCATGAGTGGTACAAACAGTGCTAGACCTCAATTTATATTTACAACTACAGGATCTCAAATTGATTGGGTATGGTCTCCAACAGGTGCCACTACAGAAGATAATATAATTACTCCTGTAAATACAACGGGTAGCATTTTGCTTGATAATCATTCGGTAACTGGTACCCATCAAATTACTGGTTGTAGCGCTACAGCTTCAGTAGATATAGCTGTGAAGCCAGCACCAGACCAACCTATGGTTACATCATCTGTACAATGTGGTACAGCAATACCAACCGCAACAGCAACACCTGTAGGACCCGGAATTATCCTTTGGTATGATCAAGCTACTGGCGGAACTGTACTGCAAACAGGTGGCAGTTCCTTTGCAAACCCCATCTCTACTACTACAACATTCTATGTAGCAGAATTAGATGGTACTTGTGAAGGAGCCAGAACACCAGTAACGGCTTCTGTGACTACCCCTGATCCGGTGGAAGCAAGTCCAGATGGTATTAATATCTGTCCAGGAAGTACATTCACCATAGAAGCTACACAAATTGGAACTACACAGAATTATACCTACAGCTGGACAGCAATTCCTGAAATAGGTAGCGGCATGTCAGGCTCTATGCCAGGACAGACATTCCCTGTTACACCTACAAACCCCGGAACATACGCCTACACGGTAACAGCTGTGGATGGTGCATGTATTACTTATGATACTATTCACGTTACGGTTGATTTGGTTCCTGATGTATATATAACACCTGTAAGTGGAAATGTTAGTTTCTGTGGTACCAATCCAATCTTCTTAAGTGCTAGTACAGAAAATGTACTCTTTAGTGAGGATTTCGATGGCGCAACATACGATATGGTGTCTGAAAACTACTCAACAGGTACAAATCCTCCTAATGCAGAGTGGACAGTAAGAGCTGATGGTTATGTGTATAATACTGGCGTTACAAACTATACTTTCAATACTCCGACAGCTACTCAATTTATTTTGACAAACTCTGATGCTGTAGGAAGTGGTGCGTCAGTAGATACAAGAATTACTTCTCCTGTTCTAAATACTTCTGGGTTTGCTACGATGAGCCTTAGTTTTTCACATCATTTCAAAGCCCGTCTTTCTTCTACTGCTTATGTTGAAGTAACTACAGATGGAACTACTTGGACATCAGTAGCTAGTTATACAGGAACCGACGAAGGTGCTCCCGATAACTTTGTTTCAGAAACCATAGATTTAACTGCCTACACTAATAATCCAGAATTCCAATTTAGATTCCGCTTTGCGGCAGGATGGGATTGGTGGTGGGCTATCGATGATGTGGTGTTAAAAGGTTTGGTTGAAGGCCTAGATGTAGCATGGAATGCTACCCCATTAAATGATGCCGGTCTGCCACCAAACTCTGGAATAGCTGATCCCACAAATCAAACTATTGGGGTAACACCAGTTCCTGGTGCCACATATACCTATACTGCAACTGTGTACACTGCTGCATCTTGTCCATCTATCGGTGATGCTACATTAAACATTGTTCAAAATCCTATTGCTGGATTAGCACCCAATGGATCTAATGCTAGTATAACACATATTCCAGGGGTTACCTACCAATACACAGATGCGTCTTGTAATTTGATTACAGAAATTGCTACCACTACTACCTCTTCATTAGGTAATGTAAATGTTTCTGTAACAGTAGAATCTACCGTTCCAATGGTGGGAGGTAATCCATATCTGCAAAGACACTATCAGATTACATCTAATACATCTGCCCCTGCTACCGTAACGTTGTATGCAACTCAAGCAGAGTTTGATGCTTATAATTCGGTAGCAACTTCATTGCCTCCATTGCCCACGGGTGGAGTAGATAATGGAAATGTAATGGTTTCTAAATTCCCAACTTCCAGCTTCTCATCAGGTACTGGTGAATTAATTACACCTACATCCGTAATATGGAACGCTGCTAACAACTGGTGGGAAATCACCATCGAGGTTAATAGCTTTAGCAAATTCTATATCCATACCGGAACCTCTGGCCCTCTGTTTGTAAAACTTGAAAGCATCAAGGCTACTAACGTAGGCAAACGTAACCGCGTAGACTGGATAACGGCTCAAGAAAAAGATGTAGTAAGTTTTGACGTAGAAAGAAGTATCGATGGTAAAAACTTCCAGCTTCTCGGAAGCGTTGAAGCAAAACAAACCGCATCAAATTATACTTTCTGGGATGAACAACCTATTGAAGGAATAAACTACTATCGCTTACGTATTCACAACAATACAGGCGAGGTGGAATTCAGCCATATAGTACAAGCTTATGTAGCTGCAAGTGGCACCTTCACAGTACAGGCATTCCCTAACCCAGTATCTGATAACCTTACGGTGAAAGCACTGGGCTCACAAGGAATGAATCCCAAAGTGGCAATTACTGATGCGACTGGTAAAGTATTGCAGCAATTAACCATGGAAGGAAACTCAATTAATATTCCAATGGCCAATATGCCTTCTGGTATCTATTTCATTCACTATAGTGATGACATGCATACTCATAGCCTGAAGGTAACTAAGCAATAATTTTTTGTACCCGTTTTGTTCTATTTCTAGAGGTCGTCTCAAATACATGAGACGACCTCTTTATTTTATCTCCCAAGACTATATTACTTACCACTATTTAATAGTTAAATATTTTTTTATGTAAATTTGACTAAACAGAATACATAGAGTGGGTGAATATTTCATGGGGTGGGCTAGGATATAAATGGGTCTTTAAAATGTACATCCCCGCTTCTCTCTTCTTACTTCGAGAATTTAATATTGTTACCCTCTGGTTAAAAGTGTATTTTTGCCGCGCTTAGATAATAAAGCTTTACCAGTCAAATTAGTGATATGAAAAACACACCTTTCACGGACATTCACATTGCTTTAGGGGCTAAAATGGCCGAATTTGCAGGATATAACATGCCTATTTCTTATGTAGGCATTAATGAAGAACACCATGCAGTACGTAAAAATGCGGGTGTATTTGATGTAAGCCATATGGGAGAATTTCTGGTGGAAGGGCCAGATGCACTGGATCTTATACAAAGAGTTACTTCTAACGATGCATCTAAATTAGTAGCTGGTAAAGCGCAATATTCCTGCCTTCCTAATGAAAATGGAGGAATTGTGGATGACCTGATTATCTATTGTATTGAGCCTAACCAGTCCTACTTACTGGTGGTGAATGCTGCCAATATTGAGAAAGATTGGAATTGGATAAGTAAGTATAATACAAAAGGAGTTTCCATGAAAAATATCTCAGAGGAAACAGGTCTCTTAGCTGTACAAGGACCCAATGCGGTACAGTATATGCAGGAACTCACAGACATGGATATTACCAATCTGAAATACTACACCTTTGTAATGGGTACATTTGCCGGAATTCCTGATGTGCTGGTAAGCGCAACGGGTTATACAGGTGCAGGTGGCGTGGAAATCTATTTCCCTATTAAGGGTGACAATGCTCAAAAAATTTGGAATGAAATCTTCAGAGTAGGAAAACCTAAAGGGTTACAACCAATTGGTTTGGCTGCTAGAGATACGCTTCGACTAGAAATGGGATACTGCCTATATGGTAATGATATTGACGATACCACAAGCCCACTTGAAGCTGGACTGGGTTGGATCACAAAATTTACTAAAGACTTTACCGCTAAAGAAATTTTAGAAAAGCAAAAAGCGGAAGGTGTTAGCCGTAAACTGGTGGGTATTGAAATGATAGATCGTGGAATCCCAAGACATGGCTATAAAATTCAAAACATGAACGGTGAAGAGGTGGGCTATATCACTTCTGGAACTCAATCACCCAGCCTGAATAAAGCTATTGGTATAGCTTACCTGAGAAAAGATGTAGCAGTGGAAGGAACAGAGATACAAGTGATGATCCGTGATAAGGGCGTAAAAGCTAAAGTAGTAAAAATGCCATTTGCTTAAATCAGCTAGGGCATATCAAAATATTAAATTATCCTTTTTAACAAACTTAAAGAACATATGCTACCAAAATACAAGCGCGTCCTACTAAAATTATCTGGAGAGTCACTTATGGGCGACAGAAGTTTCGGAATGGACCCCAAAATGCTTGTGCAATACGCACAGGATATTAAAGCCATCACAGATATTGGTGTACAGGTGGCAATCGTAATAGGTGGAGGTAATATTTATCGTGGCATGAATGAAGCTGAAACAGGCATCGAACGTGCACAGGGAGATTATATGGGAATGCTTGCTACCGTAATCAATGGTATGGCACTCCAAGCTTCTCTGGAAAAAATCGGCGTGAAAACTCGTTTACAAAGTGCTATTAAAATGGAACAGGTTGCAGAACCGTACATCCGCCGTAGAGCTATCAGACACCTGGAAAAAGGACGTGTGGTTATCTTCGGAGCCGGCACAGGAAACCCATATTTCACTACAGATACTGCTGGGTCCCTCAGAGCCATTGAAATCAATGCCTCCGTAATATTAAAAGGAACTAGAGTGGACGGTATCTATAGCGCTGATCCGGAAAAAGATCCTACAGCAGTCCGCTACGAAAAACTAAGCTTTAGCGAAGTAATTAGCCGTGAGCTTAAGGTTATGGATATGACTGCATTTACTTTATGTCAGGAAAACAATCTGCCTATTATTGTGTTTGATATGAATAAACCCGGTAATCTGCTAGATGTAGTTACAGGAATGCATGTAGGAACCATCGTTAACTAATTGTGATTACATGTCCTCAATTGAGTCTGCAATCCTAAACTACATTTATAAAATACTTTGAAAGACGATAGCTTAACTATCGTCTTTTTATTTATCGCTATGTATTATAACCACTCATTTGGATAAAGATGTTGTTTTAGTCACATTCATACATCTGCATGGGCCTGTTATTATATTCTTATCTATTGTGCTTACCTTAGAACTATATTCTAATTTGCCTGCCCAATAACAAAACTTATGAAATACTATTTGTTGAGCATATTGCTAATGTATGGCGCTCAAGCATTGAATGCTCAGGATATCCCTATATACAAAGCTGAAAAACTGATGAAACGTGTAGAAGAAGGGAAAGATACTATGTATATACTTAATTTTTGGGCAACCTGGTGCGCGCCATGCATTAAAGAACTGCCGGAATTTGAAAAGCTGGAAGAACAGAATACCCAAAAACCAGTTAAGATTATTCTGGTAAGCCTCGATTTCCGTGAAGATGTACCTGAAAAATTACAACGATTTCTTCAACGTAAAAAAATAAGCTCTGATGTGGTTTGGTTAGACGAAACGAATGCAGAATATTTTATCCCATTGATTGAACCTCTGTGGACAGGTTCTATTCCTGCTACGGTCTTAATCTATCAGAAGAAGGAATACAGAAACTTTTTTGAAGGGACAATTACTGCCAGTCAACTACAGCTTCTTATGGACAAGCAATTGAGGAAGGAATAATAAATAATATTGGGAAGAATTATTCACAAGTTATGATTTGGAATCGGTCGTATTGGCAAATTAATCGTCTCCTGCTGAGTGAAGCTATGGAGCCGGTAATGAGCTGGGCATTCCGAATGGCTTTTACTGCTATAGTTCCTGTTTTGTGGGGAGCTTATACCCATCGAATGGAAGAAGCTAGCTGGATTACGCTGACTGCAGAATGTATTTGCTGGGTAGAATTAAAAGGAGCATTTTCTCAGCGTATGCGAGTAGTAGTTGCAGGCGTACTTCTGGCAATATTCTTCGGTATATTAGGTTGCATTACTTCTACCAGCATCTTTTGGAGCGTAATAGCCATGCTAGGGACTGCGTTTTTTGCAGCGCTGTTCAAAAATTTAGGAGATCGAGGAAGCGGATTGGCTATTTGCGTGTATGTAATTTATATTATTGCTAATGCTTTTCCTGTTACAGAATTCACAGCTATACAAGATCGCATATACCTTATACTGACAGGTGGACTATGGGCACTTTTGGTGAACACGGTGTTTTCAATTTTTTTAACCCAGCAAGAATCTTATCGTAGAAGTATTGCCCTAGTTTGGAGAGCTAATTCTGCCTTACTTCAACAAATTGATAAGGGATGGGATGGAAAAAGTATGAAAAGCTCAATCCGTGATGTCTATTTGAGAGAAAAAGATATCAGAACAGCTATAGATAGTTCCCTGCAGTTATTTGAAAAACTAGCACATCAATCTGGAAACCCAGATAGTAGAGAATTTCATTTAGCGCAACTCAGAAAAGCAAGCTCTCTCACAGCATCTTTATTTATAGGAATTAGTGAAGAACTGGAAGGGATGAGACTTAAAGAAATTCCTGAGGATATTCGTTTGCGATTGCATGCGCTACTGGTATCCATGCATCAGACAACGGAAAGAATTTCGCAATATGTACTATCCTTAAAACCCGAAGATGCCTTACTCACGCGAGTTAAAATTAGTAAACTCAATAAACGGATTGCTTTTCTTAGAGATACTACCAACGAAAAATATAAAGATCAGATGGAACGGATTGCCTTGCTGTCTGGTAGGATAGTCATGCTGATGGAAACATCCTTAGATCATCTGGAAAAAATGGGTGGAGATATTCCGGTGTATAATTCTTATTCGCTTATTAAAACTTTATTTATTCTTCATCCCCAACATTGGATCAAAAACATCAGACTTATCTTCGATTTGAATAGCTTAACGGCACGTTATGCTTTTAGAAGTGCTGTGGCTGCTGCAGGCGCCATTTTTCTATATAAATGGCTCGATATTGAAAAGGGATACTGGATTGCATTTACCGTCATGGTAGTGGTACAGCCATACTTTGGGGCAACCATCCGCAAAGCTTTGGAAAGAGTTTCTGGAACATTGGCAGGTGTATTAGTTGCAGGCATACTCACCAGTTTTACTGCAAACAATTATCTACTAAAAGTCATCTTACTGTTCCTGTGCTTTTTTTTTATGGTGTACTCAATCCGTAAAAAATATGCAGTTGGCGTATTCTTTATTACCATAAGCTTAGTATTACTTTTTCAGGTCGAATCACATTATGATTCGTCACTAATATATATCCGTGCATTTGCTACACTTGCTGGAGCTGTACTGGGAATTACGGCGGGATTTGCTGTGTTGCCTAGTTGGGATAAACATCAATTGCCACTCTATTTTACTCAGGCTATACAAGCAAACTACCGCTACTTTGTACACACTTTTTTGGATTCAGGTACTGAAGTTTGGACCCGATACAAACGTACTGCAGAATTGGCCAATAGTAATACTTTTGATTCATTTAATCGTTACATGCAGGAACCGGGCATTGGAAAAAAAATATACATCTCCTATTATCAACTCATCATGCATAATATCCGTATCACTCGAGAATTAAATAATATACACATCGAGCTAGATACGACTCAGCATGGACAAGAACATGCATTAATACCTGCCAAAGAAAAAATAGAAGACTGTCTGACCTGGTTTCAGCGGATTGAAACAGAGCTTATTCGAATTAATCCAGCGATTAAAACCATAACCATAACTAAAATAACACGCGACGCGCTCTCTGTACACCAGGTTTTTTACCTAGATAAAATACTCGCAGAACTAAAAGCAATCTATCCCGACCTAAAAGATTATGGCAAAATCAACCCTCAGCTTAAGGAATCAAGATGGTAGTTTTCCATGACTAAAGATGCTATCTGCTCCAAATAGTATTGATCTGTTTCGTCAAAACTACCCACATGCTGACTGTCGATATCTAATACACCCACTACCTGTGTAGGATCGTCGGATGCATGTAAGGGTATAACAATTTCAGAGCGGCTAAGACTACTACAGGCAATGTGACCTGGAAATAAATTTACATCGGGGACAATAAGTGTTTTGTTTTCTTTCCAGCTAGTACCGCAAACACCTTTACCAAACGGAATGCTCATACAAGCAATCGGGCCTTGAAAAGGACCTAGTACAAGCATGTTATTTCTTACAAGATAAAAGCCTGTCCATAACCATTGAAATTGAGTGTGTAGGGCTGCAGCAGTATTGGCCATTCGGGCAATAAGATAATCTTCTGTAGCAAGCAATGCTCTTAGCTGGGTTATACAGGACTCGTATTGCTCAGCAAGACTGCCTTTACTGATTTTCCAATCTTCAGCCATATAGAAATAAGATAGTGGCTCAATAGCCAGTTTGTGTATAAACAGACCACAAAAAGTCAGGAAAGCTCTCTATTACAAATAGAAGAAACCTATACGCCAACCATGAGAGGCATTAATAGCATAAATAATTCTTCATCTTCCTTTTTTACAGAAGGACGGAAAATGCCTGCTCTTGTGGGACTGCTTAATTCAATTTCAACTTCTTCACCGTCGAGATTTTGAATCATTTCAATCATCAGACGGGCATTGAAAGCTATTTTCATATCTTCTCCACGATAGTTGCAGGGCAGATTTTCTTTTCCTTCATAGGAGAAGTCAATATCCTGCGCACTGAGCTGAAGAGAATTGCCTACAATATCAAATAGCACCTGAGAAGTAGTCTTATTCGCAAAAACACTTACGCGACGGAGTGCGCTCAAAAAATCTGATTTATTAATGGTAAGTAGATAAGGATTATCAGAAGGTATAACGGCTCTATAATCCGGAAACTTAGCGTCTATAAGACGACAGCTCATTTCCAAGTCAGGAGTAGAAATAAACAAGTGATTAGCATTATAGGATATGCTCAGTTCTGTATCGTCAGCAGGTAAAGAGCTTTTTAATTGCTGCAAAGGTTTTTTGGGAACGATAAACCCATTTTTCTCAGGGCATTTAACACCCGTACGCAGAAAACGAATCAGTCGATGAGCATCTGTGGCAACCATGCCTAGGCTATCATTTTCTAATTCAAAATATACCCCTGTCATAGCCGGGCGGAGTGTGTCATTGCTTACAGCAAACAGCGTTTTATTGATACCACCAATAAGAGTAGATGCGGGTACTGTTAAAGTAGATGCATCCACTGGTTCCGGCTCTTTGGGAAACTCATCTGCCTTTTCTCCTCCTATTTTATACTTTCCTGAGCTGCTGCTAATCTCAATATCGCGTTCATCCTCACCAATGGTAAAAGTTACAGGTTGGTCAGGCAGGTTTTTAAGGTAATCAAGCAATATTTTTGAAGGGATACAGATACGGCCTTTGCCTTCAGCTTCATTGACAGGTATTTGTATGCGCATCATAGTTTCAAGATCCGTTGCAGTAACAGATAGGGTATTCCCGTTCAACTCAAATAAAAAGTTTTCCAAAACACTTAATACGGCATTGGTGCTAATTACACCATTGATCTGTTGCAAGCTTCTTAATAAACCGTTTGATGTAGCAATGAAACGCATGACTATTGATTAGTTTGCAACAAAGATAATTGTTTAGAGGATTTTTTAACAAAGTTCCCTCTTATAGCCTTCATAAAATCGCCCGTCTCCATGCTTCATGGGAACATCCCCCTCTTGGAGAGAAAATATGCCTTCCCCCGGATGTCATTATTTGGTCATTTTTTGCCAATTAATGACTTGGCATACAAGCCTGTCCTAACTTTGCAGCCGAAACCAAAAAACAATCATCGATGAAACTTAAATTATTACTTCTGGCGGGTGTAGCCTCTCTGGCTATCGTAGGAGCAAAGGCTCAACCTTGGGTATATGATACACTCGTTATGGGACCAGGATATGCTGAAGATGTATATTACCAAATTTCATCCGGAAATAAGCATAATGTGTCTAATGCTAACTGGGATTTGGCTTTTTCCGCGATCACTACAATGTCTAATCCGCATTATGGTGTAGGAGTATGGGTAAATGAAGCAACCAATGCAGCTACAAGCCGTGTGGAATTGTATTCAATACATAAAAGCGCTTCTGCCGAATTTTTGACCCTTAGTGGTGCCGATACGGTAGGGGCCACTATGACACAACTGCATAATTCTTCCACTACTTATGCCCATGGAGCGTTTAATGATAATTCAAGTGGGGATATTATGGATTATGGATGGGGATTCTATCAGGGAAGTCCTAGCCATACTATCGAAGGAGATTCTATATATATAGCTATTAAAGATGAGGTAGCCTATAAAATCTGGATTAGAAAATGTACCAGCATGCCTCCGGTAACTTGGGAATTCTATGTGGGTTTATTAGATAACTCACAGCCTATTGATACCGTAAAAATTAATATTACTGCTGATTATGCTGACAGAACATTTGCTTACTACTCCTTATCCACCAAACAAGTATTTGATCGCGAACCCAATATCGATAACTGGGATTTTAACCTTACAAGATATATGGCTCTCATCTCTATGGGCCCCGGGGCACCAGTACCTTACCCTACCACAGGTGTGCTCAGCAACCCGTTTGTGGAAGTGGTAGAAGTAAGAGATGTAGATGCTGATACTGTAAACTATATGAACTACATCTCTCTTTTTGAATCAGATATAGATATTATCGGTCGCGATTGGAAGAAAAGCACCTTCAGTGGCAATGAATACGATATGGATACAGTAACTTATTTTGTTCGTTCCAGAGACTTAAGTATCCATCAGATCGAATTCACTTATTCCACACTCTCTTCTTCAGGGATTACCGCATTACGTAAACGTACAGTAAGCACCAATAGCGTAAAAGATGCAACTGTGCCTGTACAAACCTGGGCGTTAGCTCCTAACCCAGCTTCAGATCAGGTAAATGTAGTGTTGGATGCAAAAGCAAATTCTGAGGCCTATATCCTTGTAACAGATATTACGGGAAAAATAATTAAAAACTTAGCTATAAATGTAAAGCCAGGAATGAATGCATTCCGTTTCCAGACTGGTGATATGCCCTCTGGAATGTATATCGTTACGGTAAGTAATGGCCAGTGGAAGTTGTCGAACAAACTGGTAGTACAGCATTAATATTTTGCTTGGTTTTTGATATTCAATGAAGCTCAGTAGCTTTCCCCGCGCTGGGCTTCATCTTTCCCACAGGATCCTACTATGAAGCACATATTCTTTAATTGCCTGGCAGTATGTTTTGTTTGCATCTCTCCCTTTCTACTGCATGCGCAAGACTCTCTACATATCCAAATTCTTGAAAAAAATACCGGAGAAACTCTTCCTGCATTATATGTAAATGTATATGCGGGTAACCCAGATAAAATGGTTACTCAGGGTCTTACGGATGTTGATGGGAAAGTTGCTTTGCCTTTACCTAGTTTTCCCTGCCATATAGAGGTATTAGGCATAGGATTTGAAACTCAATATACCAGATTGCTGGAAAATCCTGGAAAGCCTGTACAAATTAGACTGACACGCAATTTTGCTACGCTAAAAGAATTTGTGGTAACGGGTGTGGCAAGGCCAGTTAAGCCTCAAGACGCACTTTCTCTTTACCGTGTAATTAATGCAGGAACTTTTCAGTCACAAGGTGCGGTAAACCTGCAGGATGTAATGAAGTTTCAAATGAATACCGATGTAGGTAACGACCAAATGCTGGGTTCTACCATACGTATGCAGGGAATGAGTGGAAATAAAGTAAAAATATTGATTGACGGATTGCCAGTAAATGGCCGAGAAGCTGGAAATGTGGATCTGGGACAGCTAAATCTATATAACGTAGAACGCATTGAAATGGTGCAGGGACCTATGAGCGTCATGTATGGTACAGATGCATTAGGTGGGGTAATTAATCTTATCAGTAAAAATCTTCGCAAACCCTGGGAGTTATCGGCAAATGCTTTTTATGAATCATCCGGAAAATATAATCTTACCTTATCGGGTACTAGATCATGGAAAAAACACCATGTCACATTAGGCGGAGGAAGAAATTATTTTGAAGGATGGAACTATTCTGCATCTGATACGGTTGCTCCAAAAAAAAGACAAAGGATATTTAGACCCAAAGAACAGTACATGGCAAACCTGAACTATGGTTATACAGCTGCTTCCGGGTTTAAACTCCGATTGGCATCCGATTTTGTCCACGAAAAAATGACGAATCACGGACCAGTTCAGATTTATGATCACTTTTTAGGTGTAAGAGCCAGAGATGAGTACTACTATACTACACGTTCCATGAACAGAATATTCATGGAGGGAAAACTGGGTAAAACCGGACGCTGGCAAGTATCCAACGCCTTTTCTTATTATAATAGAATAAGAAATAGTTACAATAAAGACCTGGTTCATATGACGGAGACACTAACTACTACGCCAGGTGATCAGGATACTTCCCGCTTTAACGAAATTACATTAAGAGGTAGCTACGATAATAAAGTAAAATGGTTTGACTATGCCATCGGTTATGATGTGAATCTGCAATATGGAAAAAGTCAAAAAATTCCTGACGGACTGAAAGATATGCACGATTTTGCAGGCTATCTTTCACTCTCTATGCCCATTTGGAATGAAAAACTAATTGCTCAGGGTGGGTTCCGCGCCAGCTATAATTCAGCATATCAATCCCCGGTAATCCCTTCTGTTCACCTGCTTTATCATACTACAAAGAATATTAAAATACGCGCTTCCTATGCAAAAGGGTTTCGCGCTCCTTCGCTCAAGGAAATGTACCTTCTATTTTTTGACCTGAACCACGAATTACAGGGGAATCCAAATTTAAAAGCAGAACAGGGTAATCACTATCAGGCTTCAGCTTCCTGGATGGTTTTTGAGAAAAAAGCAAGCTTCGCACAAATCTTATTAGCAGGTTACTATAATGAGGTGAACAATCAGATTGGCTTGGCAAGTGTGGGAGACCCCAACCGCCCAAATTGGTACACCTATGTCAATATTCTCAAACAAAGAAATGCTATTGTAAACCTTGAACTGGAAGGGCAATACCATAACTTCAATTATAAACTTGGCTATTCTTTTATGCATGTGTATGCTGAAGCCGGGTACAATCAGGCGTTTAGTGTACAGGAATATGTGGCCTCCTTACAATATCTTTGGAAAAAGCCAGGCCTTAAATTCTCCTTGTTTAATAAACTTACTGGTGCACAACCTGCACTCGTCGAAAATATCGATGGGTCTTCCTCTTATTCAGGTAAAAGACCTGCTTATAATATGATGGATTTTTCGCTGAGCAAAAAATTCAGAAAACAAAATATCCAACTGACAGCAGGGGTGAAAAATATTTTCAATGTACTTGCGCTTACTAGTTCCGGGGTAATTACCAATAGCAGTCATGTAAGTGCTGGTAACATTAGCTTCTTACCCAGAAGTGTATTTACCTCTATACAATTTACCTTAGATTAAAAACTTGAGTAATAATAGCGCGAAACTGTCGGAACTCTGATATGGAATTCCGACTTTTTCATGTGCTACTTCTATAAGACAGTGGATTGGGTGAAGCAGCCAGAAATTTATAAGAAGCCATTTCTCTTTTCGAGACAACCAGATTTAACTATCTATATATAAATTCTTTCATTTTCTACCCCTGTTATCCATTTATCCCTGCCTAAAAAGCTGTAGCTTCGCATCTCCAATTTGTCAACACATATATTATTGTATCGTATGCAACCTGCGACATTAGAGCAAGCCTTAAAGCTCGGTCTTTTAGAATCTGAGTTTGAGGAAATAAAAAAAATATTGGGCAGAGTCCCCAATTTCAATGAACTGGCCATGTATTCTGTAATGTGGAGTGAACATTGCAGTTATAAAAACTCCATTAAATGGCTTAAAACGCTTCCCCGAGAAGGAGCCAGACTTCTGGTTAAAGCAGGTGAAGAAAATGCCGGACTCGTAGATATCGGTGATGGATGGGGATGTGTATTTAAAATTGAATCCCATAATCATCCTTCTGCCATAGAACCATTTCAGGGAGCTGCCACTGGGGTAGGAGGTATCCATCGTGATATATTTACTATGGGTGCGAGACCTATCGCCGCACTCAACTCGCTGCGCTTTGGTAAACTGGATAATGATAAAACAAAGTGGTTGCTAAAAGGCGTGGTAAAGGGTATCGGACATTATGGAAACTGTTTTGGCGTGCCTACCATAGGTGGTGAAATCTACTTTGAATCATGCTATCAAACCAATCCATTGGTAAACGCAATGAGTGTGGGTGTGATTCAATCTGGTAAAATGGTATCTGCTACTTCTTACGGCGCAGGTAACCCTGTATTTATCGTAGGAGCTGCTACAGGTAAAGATGGTATTGGAGGCGCTTCTTTTGCTTCTGCTGATATTACAGACCAGAGCGCCGAACAACTGCCCGCCGTACAAGTAGGTGATCCGTTTGAAGAAAAGAAACTCTTGGAAGCCTGTTTGGAAGCAGTAGAAACGGGAGCTTTAATAGGTATGCAGGATATGGGTGCCGCTGGAATTACCTGTTCTACCAGTGAAATGAGTGCAAAAGGTAAGCATGGGATGATTATTCATCTGGATAAAGTACCCGTACGTCAGGAGAATATGAAACCCTGGGAAATGCTTCTGAGCGAAAGCCAAGAACGTATGCTTATCGTAGTAAAAAAAGGAAGAGAAAAAGAGATCGTTGACATTTTTGAAAAATGGGATATCCATTGTGTACAGATTGGAGAAGTTACTGAAGAGCCTAACTTGAAATATTATATGCACGATGAGCTGGTAGCAGATGTGCCTGCAGAAAGCCTAGTATTGGGTGGAGGTGCTCCTGTCTATGAGCGTGAATATCGTGAGCCAGCATACTTTGAAAAAATCAAAGCATTTAATCCTGATACTGTAGCTGTACCAGAAGATCTACAAGCTGTAGCCAAACAATTGGTTGCTTTGCCTACTATAGCTTCTAAACGCTGGATTTGGGAACAGTATGACTCTATGGTAGGTACAGGAAATACGCACACCAATGAGCCATCAGATGCTCCTGTCATTCGTGTGCATGGCACCTCAAAAGCTTTGGCTTGTACTACCGACTGTAATAGCCGTTATGTATTTTCTGACCCCTATGTGGGCGGCATGATTGCCGTTTGTGAAGCCGCAAGGAATATTGTATGTAGCGGAGGAGTGCCGGTAGCTATTACCAACTGTCTCAACTTCGGGAACCCTTACAATCCGGAGGTATATTATCAGTTTGTACACGCTCTAAAAGGCATGACAGCCGCATGCAATAAATTAGGTACACCCGTTACAGGTGGGAATGTGAGCTTCTATAACCAGTCAGAAGATGGACCTGTGTATCCTACCCCCACCATAGGAATGGTAGGAGTACTGGAAAGTCTCGATCAGAAAATGACTATGTATTTTAAAGAGGCAGGAGATCTGATATATATGCTGGGTAATACCAGCAATGATATAGCTTGCTCTGAGTATCTGCATCATGTACAGGGGGTATCTTATAGCCCGGCTCCAGAGTTCGATTTAGAACATGAATACAAACTCCAGGAACTATTGATGAAGCTAATCCATGAAAAGCAAATTGTTTCTGCACATGATTTAGCCGAAGGAGGCTTGTTTATTGCATTGTTAGAATCCTGCTTACAGCGCAATCTTGGCTTTAACATACAAACCCACCCCGCTGTACGTAAAGATGCCTTCTTATTTGGTGAGGCGCAAAGCAGGGTGATTGTTACCATTAAACCAGATCAAAAGCAAAATTTTGAAGCCACATTAGCCCACTTCCCTTATACTTTATTGGGAGAAGTAAAAGATGGAATTATAATGATAGATGGTCAAAATTGGGGACAAACTACCGACTGGAAAAAAGAATACAACGAAGCTATTGGACGACTGGTAGGCTAATTTGAGGTATGGCGATTTTATTTTATATTATGTGCTTTAAAAAACATTTCTTAAAGAATTTTGCTTTGGGTATTGCATATTAGCAAACTACCCTTTACATTTGTTCTATAAAAACAAACACGCAGCTATATGAAAAAATTGATTCTTGCCATTCTTGCCGTAGGTTCAGTTGCTACTGTGCAAGCTCAAAAACCAGGCAGCATATTGCTATATGGTAATGTAGGTATTAATACTGCCAAGCAAACAAATGATGCTGGAATTCCGGGTGCCGCAGATATTACAAATCGTGCTACTACTATTACCTTCGCTCCAGGTGTAGGTTATCAGTTCAATAAACACTTCACAGTGGGTGCGCAATTTGCTATTACCAGCTGGAAACAAACTACTGATGCTATCGGTGGTATCGATTATAGCACTCGTGATTTAAAAGTTGGTGCATTCTTCCGTCATACAGTTTCTTTAAATAAAACTTTCTTCCTCTTCCATCAGTTCGAACTTTCTTATCTGAATGGAAATAACGTAACTGAAACTAGTGGTCCAGGCGGAACTCGCGTTGAAGATATATACAATGGCTTCTGCATTGGCTGGTGGCCAGCTGTAGGTATCAACTTCACTCCTTCACTGGCTCTTAACTTCTCATTAGGTGGTATTGATTTCGATCACAGAAAATGGGATTTCGATGGTTCTCCTGCTACTTCTAGAGAATCTATATTGGATGTAAACTTCGGTCGTCAATTCAACGTAGGTATCTCTGCTAACCTTGGTGGAAGCCACGCTAAGAAAAAACACATCCGCGAACCCAGACATCGTCATCACGTAGATATGAACGATTCTGATGAGGATTAATTCAGTTCAATAACAGATTGACAATATTTTAAAAAAGCCTTCTTCGGAAGGCTTTTTTATTGCGATAAATTTACCCAATGCTAAACGCCAACAAGTAAATACTCTTCCGAGGTTGACTACATACAACAATCTTCATCCAAACTTTTCTATAAATAATCAGAATGCTAAGAAATCCATAAGTAAGGAGAGGATATCTACCTATTCCCACTTACATTTTACGTACTTTTGCAGATTACAGCAACCTATTAAGGCGCATATATGAAATCAAAACCCGATAATAAGTCAGGGAAGAAAAAACAACAGACCACTGAAAGGTCTTATGGAAAGCCTTCTCCTAAAAAACATGCATTTCCAGAAAGGACACCAAGAAAAAATTCATCTCACAGAGATGAGTCTGATGCATACCGTTCGAAAGAAAGAAAGGCATACCCACCAGCTAACCCAAAATCGGGTTATTCTAAAAGACCAGTCACAGCTTCAGATGACAATAGACGCAGCAGAGATAAAAATTTTGAAGATAAAGAACCGAGAAAATACCGGGACAATTATTCCTCAGAATCGACGTATAAAAATAGTAAGACATCTCCAGACGATAGCAGACGTACCAGAGATAAGAAATTTGACGCTACAGAACCGCGAAATAAGCGGAAAAATTATTCCTCAGAATCACCTTACAAGAAAAATAAAACCTTTTCAGACGATAACAGAAGAAGTAGAGATAATAAAACTGACTCTAAAGATTCACGAAACTATCGGGAAAATTATACTTCAGAAACTCCTTACCGGAAAAATAAAACTTCTAAAGAAGCAATTGCGATTGATTCCCCAATGACGCTCAACAAGTACATCGCTCATAGTGGTGCATGTAGTCGTAGGGAAGCTGCTGAATTAGTGAAACTTGGAAAGGTAAGAGTAAATGGTTCTCTGGTGCTAGAACCCGGATATAGAGTAATGCCGGGAGATCATATCACTCTCTCTGGAAAAATTATGACACCCCAGAAAGATCTGGTGTATATCCTGCTCAATAAGCCTAAAGGCGTGATCACTACTTCCGATGATCCTGAAGGTCGAAAAACAGTTTTTGATCTTGTGCCACAGTCTGAAACAGGAAGACTCTTTTCTGTAGGTCGCCTCGATAGAAATACGACCGGCTTGCTTTTACTGACCAATGATGGAAAACTAGCCCATAAACTTTCTCACCCATCTTATCTAGTAAAGAAGATTTATCACGTTACACTTAATAAAAAACTTACAGTAAGTGATTATCAAAAAATTGTAAAAGGCCTTACGCTTGAAGACGGACCGGTAGAGGTAGATGAAATTGCGTATTTAGCCAATAGAAATGAAATAGGTTTGGAAATCCATAGCGGGCGCAATCGTATTGTACGACGCATTTTTGAGTCGCTGGGTTATGAAGTAGAAAAACTGGATAGAGTAATGTATGCAGGTCTGACAAAGAAAAATTTACCCAGAGGAAAATGGCGTTATCTCTCTGAACAGGAAATTGTACTGCTCAGACATTTTAAGTCTTAATCCCTTATGCTGCTTACTGCTGACAAAATCCATGATGGGTATCGCTTCCTTCCTGATGGCTACCTTCTGGAAGTACTTGACGATGGCTCTATAGCTCAGGTAAGGCCTAAGCAAGAAGGCGAACACCCTCAATATTATAAGGGCATTGTATGTCCGGGATTTGTGAATGCACATTGTCATCTTGAACTTTCCCATATGCACGGTGTCATACCGAAGCATATAGGTCTGCCTTCTTTTTTGAAAGCCGTAATGCAGCAGCGAAACAGTTTTGCTGAAATCTCTATTATAGAGGCCATGCATATGGCCTATGAAAATTTATACATGGAGGGTACGGTGGCTGTGGGAGATATTGCTAATACAACGCAGAGTATAGCAGTCAGGGAAAAAGATAAAATGCATGTTCACACCTTCGTGGAAGCCCTAGGCTTTGTAAATGGATTAGCAGAAAAAGCCTGGCAAAAAGCAAAAATCGTTTTTGAGCAATATGCAACCCAGCAGGTAACAAGGCACAGACTAAGCCAATCTATTACGCCACACGCACCTTATTCAGTTTCACAAAGCCTTTTTCAGTATATCAATCAACAGCAAGCTGCGGATGCGATATTATCCATACATAATCAGGAATGCCTAGCAGAAAATGAATTTTACCTAAAGAAAGAAGGTGCTTTGATCCACTTTTTAGCTTCAGTAGGTATTCCCACAGATGAGTTTCATCCTCCCGGAAAGTCTTCCTTATTATCCTATGCATCTTGGCTGGATGCCACCCATCCGCTTATTTTAGTACATAATACATTTACGAGTAGAAAGGATGTTGTAGGGGTGAAACAGCAATTTCCCCAATTGTATTTTTGTTTGTGTCCAAATGCTAATCTATATATTGAAGATTGTCTGCCAGATATAGCTATGTTAATGGAAGAAGAAGTAAATATTTGCATAGGAACCGACAGTCTGGCTTCCAATGATCAATTATCGGTGTGGGCAGAATTACAGACTTTGCGTCAGCATTCAGTTACAGACTGGGAGAAATTATTACATTGGGCGACTTTAGGTGGCGCACGTGCATTGCAACTGGCAGACCAGATTGGTAGTTTTACTCTAGGTAAAAAACCTGGTATTGTACAAATTCCCGATATAGACAGTCATAAAGTTAATAGGATATGGTAAGTATGCGCCTGCTCTGCATACTCATCTAATGTAAGATAGCCCGTGTCAAAGTGGGTATAAAAAAATTAGACTAATTTCCATAGAAACTAGCCTAATGCCATTATAACTAATTGAATTACAGCGGTAGCTTACAGACCAGTCAGTGTTAAGCCAATGCTATAAGGAGTAACTTCGGGACCCATACCTGATTTAAATACATTGTTGAATCCATAAGCTCCATAAAGGGTTAAGTTACCCCAACCAATACGAACGGTACCAGAGAAACGCCAGTTTTCCATATAGCGGCGTGTATTGGTTTTGTCAGAAACTTTAGTGCCTTCCACAGTTCTTTTTCCTTTAGTATGTGCACCTATAATTGTTCCTGCTTTAAAGCCTATAGCTGCTTTAAATCCTCTATTACGATTTTCTTTATTACCGAAGTAGCGAAGTTCAAAGGGAGCTTCTAAATAGGCAGTTGTAAGCTTATATTTTTTGTATTCATTTTGTGCAGGAATAAATCGTACCTGAGCACCAAGAACACCGGTGTCAGTTAAGCTAACTTCCTGATTACTAAAATAAATATTGGCTGCTGAGACACCTAAACCTGCGGCAAAGCTAAAGTTTGACTTAGCAATAGGCCAGTCATAACATAAGTATAAACCTACACTCCTACCAAATCCACTTGTTTTAATACTGTCAGGCTTATTATTCCACCCCTCATAGGCAAATTGAAACATAAAAAAGTCGCGAGAAGGTTTTTCAATCCCGGAAAGCCTTTTAGCGGATTTCTCTTTTACTAGGTCTTGAGCAGACGTGACAAAAGAGCAAAAAACGAGCAAACATAAAATTGCCGGACGTATCAGCATAATTAAAAATTAGAGCGCAAATATACGCGCCATGTAATGGAATTTTTGTTAAAAATGGTAAGAATCACTTTTATTTTTGGGGTAATATCGCAATCATACCCTTTAGACCAACAGAAACATACACAAATTACGCAAAATTACGTTTTGTTTTGAGTTAAAAACTGTATCTGAAATAAATGACATGTAGATGAAAAATAATAGACTACTAGATAAATTTTAGTATTAATTTTGCAGTCTAAAATTTTTTATAACAAAATCATACCTTCTATGCAGGAATATGGTAAAAAAAGCCAGTCAGCAAACCTTGCTGACTTGGGTCTGCGGGTAGCTGTTGCCCATTGGAATCTTTCTCCGGAAGAACTCGTACAGAAAACTCTTGAACTAGGTCAGGGTACACTTAATGACACGGGTGCACTCTGCGTTAGTACCGGCAAATTTACCGGGCGCTCTCCAAAAGACAAGTTTACTGTAAAAGATGCAATCACTGAAAATACAGTAGATTGGGGTGATGTAAATATCCCTATCTCTTCAGAAACTTTCGACAAACTTTATGATAAAGTTTGTGCTTATTTTGAAGGAAAAGAAGTTTGGGTTCGTGATGCTTATGCATGTGCAGATCCTAAATATCGTCTGAATGTACGCGTAATTAACGAAACCCCATGGGCTAACTTATTCTGCTATGACCTCTTTTTGCGTCCTACAGAAGAAGAAATTGCCAACTATAATCAAGATTGGCTCATTCTGCAAGCTCCTGGCTTTAATGCTGATCCTGCAGTTGATGGTACCCGTCAGGGTAATTTCACTATCGTAAACTTTACTCGTAAAATTATCCTGATTGGCGGTTCTGCCTACACTGGCGAAATGAAAAAAGGCATTTTCGGTGTATTGAATTACTTGCTTCCTCAAGAACATAAAGTACTGAGCATGCACTGTTCTGCCAATGAAGGTAAAAACGGAGATGTAGCCTTGTTCTTCGGACTTTCCGGTACCGGAAAAACCACCTTGTCTGCTGATCCTGAACGTGCATTAATTGGCGATGACGAACATGGCTGGGCTGATGGCTCTATCTTCAATTTTGAAGGTGGTTGCTATGCTAAAGTAATTGATCTGAGTGCAGAAAAAGAACCTCAGATTTATGCAGCCATTAAACCTAATGCTCTGCTTGAAAATATCGTATTTAAACCAGGCACCAACGAAGTGGATTATAAAGATGGCAGCATTACAGAAAATACTCGCGCTGCATATCCTATCTTCCATATTCCTAACGCTAAGGAACCTTCCTATGGCGGTGATCCTAAAAATATTTTCTTCCTCACCTGTGATGCATTCGGAATTTTACCTCCTATTAGCAAGCTGACACGTGCTCAAGCTATGTATCACTTTATTTCTGGATATACAGCTAAAGTTGCAGGAACTGAAGTGGGCATTACAGAACCTCAAACTACCTTCTCTGCATGTTTCGGTAAGGTATTTCTTCCCCTTCACCCAACTCGATATGCAGAATTACTGGGTAAAAAATTGGAACAACATAGTGATGTAAATGTATGGCTGATCAATACTGGCTGGAGCGGTGGTGCTTATGGTACAGGTAGCCGTATTAACCTCAAATATACCAGAGCTATGATTACAGCTGCTATGAATGGTCAGCTTAACGATGTAGCTTATACAGCTCACCCTGTTTTCGGGGTATTAATGCCTCATGCTGTACCCGGTGTTCCTGATGAAATTCTGAACCCAAGAAACACCTGGGCTGATAAAGAAGCTTATGATAAGAAAGCTATCGAGCTCGCACAGCTCTTCGTGAAAAACTTTGATAAATATGCTGATAAGGCCAGCCAAGAAATACTTTCTGCTGCTCCTAAAACAGCATTGGAAACAGTCTAGTGTATAATAATCACTAGCTAGACTCCCACATATTTAAAAAAGCCCTGAAGTCATATAACTCAAGACTTCGGGGCATTTTTTTCGAGGTAATATCGTTTGTGAAAACATTTGGTGCATCTATATCGCTTAAGGGGTAACCAAAACAAAAGACTCTTCACCAGAAATCCCCTACGTATGCGATCCATGCTATTTTTTGCTTTACATTTTGGGCATTGATTTCTCATAGGTTGTAATGGCAATTCTTAAGGCTTGCACAAAATACAAAATTCAATTACCTAATGAAAATGTTACACGATTTTTGATACTATCAATTAACCAAATTGACACATTTAGTTGGGTTTATATTTTTTGTTTATTAAATTTTGGACAGCATTTGCACACTACCATTACTTTTCTTTTTA
>Ga0207415_1000464_pt1 | contig 29015 bp, 35 predicted proteins | sample Passage237A_FD_187369 | JGI IMG/M metagenome (GOLD analysis project Ga0207415, IMG submission 187369) | Cellulose adapted compost microbial communities from Newby Island Compost Facility, Milpitas, CA, USA - Passage2 37A (SPAdes) (version 3) ... | reverse complement strand
GCTATAAATTCTTGAGGTTGCTAATAGCATCGTAGTATTAGCGAGGATCGGTAGTTCAGTTGGTTAGAATGCCGCCCTGTCACGGCGGAGGTCGCGGGTTCGAGTCCCGTCCGGTCCGCTTTTAAAGGATTACAGCTCTTGTAATCCTTTTTTTATTTTATTCAACTTTACTTTCAAGGGGTTGGTTTTGAAGTTTTTGTAACAGCGCTCGCTTCTTGTTCTTCTTACCTTTAATTCAGGTTAACACATTTACTAATCGACTAACTAATCGACTAAGTTATGTTGTTACCGATCAAGTGTATTTGCCCCCGAAGTAAGGTTCGTTTAGATGGAACCGGTATCATCTTCATCCAGTATTGTTACAGTGCCACCAAGCGCACATTGTTGAACACTGAAATTTCTATTCCAATCGAGTATTGGAATCCAAAGCAGTGTCGCGTATCCGACAGGTTGCCATCAGAGTTTGGCAACTACGAACAATTGAATGAAGAGTTGCACCGCCAGGTCAGGATTGCGGAAGACCTCGTGACTTATGCAGCTAAACGGGCGTTGCCGGATAAAGGCGCGTTTGTAAAGAAGTCTTTTTCTCCAAAGCTGGATACTTCCGGTATTGTTGGCGAAGTTGACAAAGCTGTTGAACAAGTAGTGGAGGAAAGAAGATCAAAGCAGGACATCTACTACCAATTTGATGATTATATCAAAAGTAAGGAGCGCAAGGTCAGCAAGGCAACGCTTACCGTTTATAACAATGTAAAATCTCACCTCCTGGGTTTTGAAGCTTATCGTAAACAAAAGATCGGCTTCAACAGTTTCGATTTCAGTTTTTATATCGATTTCATCGATTATCTCACTTTTGAGCATGTGCACCTACGTAGACAGACGGTACAAACTGGCTTGCGGTTAAATACCATTGGCAAAACGATCAAGCACCTGCGCGGCTTTATAAAAGACCGGGTGAAAAGAAAGATCATTGCTCCTATCGAACTATCGGATTTCAGGATTCCGGAAGAGGAAAGCGATGCGATCTATTTGACCCACGATGAGATTGCAAAAATCTATCAAACCGATTTAAGCGAACATCCACACCTGGTTGAGTACAGGGATTTGTTCGTCTTAGCATGTCTAACCGGTCTTCGCTTTTCCGATTTTTCGACGTTGCGCCCGGAAGATTTACAGCGGGATATGCTTTACAAAAAACAGGAGAAATCAGACCATTGGGTGATCATACCGCTAAGGCATGAAGCCAAGCTTATTTTTACAAGGCAATTCCGAGACCGAATACCATCGCTCACAAATCCTGAATTTAACAAGCATATCAAGACTATCGGCAAATTGGCTGGTATCACCAAGCTAGTAAAATTCTCTTATAAAAAAGGAAACAAGAATGTTGTTATTTCAAAGCCTAAATACGAATGGATTACTTCACATACGGCACGGCGGTCATTTTGCACCAATGAATTTTTGGCCGGTACTCCTGTTGAATTGATCATGAAGATAAGTGGTCATAAACGGACTAAAGATTTTTATAAATATATCCGCATTACGCCTGAAGAAGCTGCGAATAAGATTAAAGAGTTATGGTTGGCGAGAAATGATATGAGGTTAGTAAAAGAAGAAACCGGCAGGCTTACAGTGGCAATTTAATTATCCTGTCAACGAGCTTGCACTACCGACTTCTTAAATATTGCTTCCATAGTTTCAATATCTATCGCCGTCATATCAACCAATTTTAGCGACTTGACCATTTTTACCGTCGAAGTTTTATATTCCAGGAAGTGCGGTGTTTTCAAATGTGATTGATAAGCATCCCCGTTAGCGTATATTTCTAAAATCCGTATTCGTGTGCTAGCATCTTTTTGGAACATTGGAAATATTGCCAGCACACCCTTTTCTATTCTGACGGAAGCGGCGGCTTCCCTTTTTAAGATAGATTTGTAGTCCGTAAGAAATTCAGGATAAATTTCAATTTCTGAAATTCGAATGAGCATTTCCTGCTGTTGGGCTGACACATTGCCGCTTAACAATACAATTAAAGCAAAATAAAATATTTTCATTTTCTTAATTTACTATTTGTTATACTCGTCATCCGACACCTCATCTAACCAAACCGTTGGCCCTTTTTTCCTTCCTGTAATAGCTATCTGCACAAAAGAAGTATCAGCGCTTGCTCCGTGCCAATGCGGCACATTGGGCGGGCATTTGATAACATCTCCCTTCCGGAGAATGATCTTTGATTGACCTTTCTCCTGGTAATAACCAACACCATCTGTTGCCAGCAGAATCTGTCCAGCCGGATGAAAATGCCATTTACTTCTTGCACCAGGCTCAAAGGTGACGTTGCCTACACTATTAGGATTTATACTATCGCCTTCTATCAGAGAATGAAGATATACCGTACCTGTAAAGTTATCATTCGTAGTTTTCTTCCCTTTAGGGAAAATTAGATTTGTAGCATTTTCTGTTGCAGCATACTTTTGTTCTTTACCGCTGTTACAGGATAATACTGCAGTAGCCATGCAGCTCGCAAGCAGTATAAACAAACGCCCTTCACTAACCATCTTTTTCATTTCCGATATTTATTAATTATTCAATTTCCATCGCTCAATCCTACTTCTTACTATTTAATACTTCGCCCAAAACTTGTTGTGCAACTTTAGATTGTTTTTTGCCTATAGTTGATTTAATAATCCCTACGAATTGCTGAAGTTGGTTTGAAGTTAATCCAATATTCAAGCAAATATTTAAATGTGAGCGCAGCATAGGCTCAACACCACCTATACTACTCAACACGGATATTGTAACCAACTCTCTTTCCGAATAGGTCAAAACATCTCTCTCAAAAATGTCAGCAAATAAATGTTCTTTCAGGAAGATCTCTATTACAGGGGCAAAAGCCGCATAACCGGTTTTAGGTCCAGTTTCAGGGATGCCGGTTAGTTGTTCCAATACCGCTTTCCCGCGTTCGTACTTGCTGCTATCATTATTTATAGGAGATGCTTCTGCTCCTGCCACGTCATTAATGCCTTTGGCTTTGCGTTCATCCAACACAGCCATGAATGTCTGCAAGCCACGTATACTGCGAGGAAATCCGGCATAAGCATAAATATGCACAATAGCCTCTTTGATCTGGTTCACGGTCAATCCCGCTTCCAGTCCCTTATTCAGTTCCGTTTTCAGCTTTGTTAGATTACCTGTTGCAGTCAAGGCAGCGATGGCGACAAGACTTTGTTGTTTAGGACTTAAACCCAAATTTTCAACCTGGTTGGTCTGTGCTTTCAGCATAAAAGAAATCGAACTGAATGCAAGAATTAATACTATGAGTGTTTTATGTTTCTTCATTGTTTAATAGCAATTGATACGTCATTTACCACCGGGCGTAAGCAACTTAGTAAACGATAGCGAACCAAGTTTCCACGATCCGTTTTGTTTTATATAAACTTCTGTGACCATAAATAGGTTAGTGACTTCATTACCGCCAACAACAGCTAACAAATCAATTCTATTTAAAAGAATAGCGGTATTATCGATTATATTTACGGATACTTCATGTATATCGGCTTTCTTGTACCAGATTCCTCCGCTTTTTATTACGTTCATCTCTTGTTGTTTTCCCCATGAACCGCCCATATGAACAAACATGGATTTTGCATGAAAGAGGCTATCCAGCACGGCTGCATTTTTATCTGCCATCCACTGCCATTTGTCTTTTGAAAGTTTGATGATTTCCTGCTCGGCTGGCGAATTCTGCGCAAATGACCATTGTAAGCACATAGTCATCAGGAAAAAACTCAGCGTTAATGTTTTCATTTTTACTAATTATTTAAAACGTTTATAATTTAGCGTCCCTTTATTTAAGGTTTTGGCCGAAGAATTCAATTAATTTAGTTACAGCCTTATTTACATACTCAGGCTTCCAGTAAGTCTGTATGTGCGTAGCGCCATCAATAACAAAAAGTTCTTTGTTTTTCGCATTGGTTGCTTTGGAAAATGCTTCATCTGTCATATATTTTGTATCGGCTTTACTCCCGGCCATCATCAACAAAGGTTGGTCAATTAATTCAATCTGGTCAGTGGCATCCCAACTCATTAGATACATTAAGCTGCTCGTGGTGTACAGAAAGGTTGAATTGGGATGGGCGTGGGTTCTGTAATAGTATTCATATCCCTCGCGATACAAGTCAGTTGGCGTCTTAGCGATCTCTTCATCCGTTATGCTTGCAACACCTGAAAAAGGAATTTTACCTCCTGTTTCTTCCCGCGCACTCTCTGTTGCTTTACCACTCACTTTTTCCAGCGCACGGGCATCCGAAGCTTGTTTTAGGCGTTCCTGGATTGTATTTAACTGGGAATTCTGAAAACCATTCCGCCTGACCTCGCCCGAATTGAACATGCTCAATGTTGCTACAGCTTTAAAGCGTTTGTCCGACTGCGCCGCTTTAAGTGTGTAGCCACCGCCACCGCAAATGCCGAGAACACCTAAACGGTTTTCATCAACGCCTGTATACTGGCTGATAAAGTCTGCCATGCCATGAATATCTTCTTCACGGAAGAATGGTTTATCTGTATGCCGTGGCTCTCCGCCACTTGCTCCCTGGAATGCTGCGTCAGCAGCAATAGTTATGTAACCTGCCTCCGCCAAACGCTGCGCGTACAATCCAGCCGTTTGCTCTTTTATGCCACCATTAGGATGTGCTACTACTACTGCGGGATATTTCTTCGACGCATTATAATTGGCAGGTGTATACACATTGGCGGCGATATCAATTCCATTTAATTTATAGGTCACCGGATGAATATTTACTTTTCCCTTTACATTTTCTGTAATCGCACCTTCATACACCAGGCCAAAAGGATTTTTTATTTTATTTTGACCTAAAGAAATAATACTTGTCAACATAAAGACGGCTATTAGAATAAATCTTATCTTTTTCATTCTTCAAAATTTATAGTTATTTACTCAACGAAACCCATCTTCTTCAACCATCTTTGCACCTCAGCTTCCACCTGCCTTTCTTTATCACCTTCCATTACAAATAAAATTCCGTCCCTTTCAACACCTCCTTTGGTCGAAAAGCCTTCCAATACTTTGCTGCCGGGGCATAGTTTCTTAACGGTTTCAAAGCTGCTGCCAATCCCATAACCACCGTTGGTATTAAAGGGAACAACCGTTTTTCCACTCAGATCATATTGATTCAAAAAGCTTTTCATCGGCGGCGGCAACTGCATACCCCAGGTTGGAAATCCTACAAATACCACATTGTATTTTGTTATACTGTCGATCTTTGTTTTTAAAGGCGGCAAATATCCCGTTTCATTCTCCTTGACTACCTGGGCCACCGTAGTTTGATAATCTTCCGGATACGGCGTTACCAGCTCCAGCGCCACAATATCACCGCCAACCTTTCGATGGATCATCTCTGCAACGGCCTTTGTATTTTTTGTTCTTGACAGGTAAACAATCAATATTTTTTGATCTTCAAATAACTCACCCTTTTGAGGTGTTGGTCCTTGTGCCTGGGAACAGGCAGACAGCATCAGTAATAACCATAGCCAGTTTACTTTGAATAATTTCATCGTGATAATATTTATTTATTCAGACCTCTTTCATTTAACCATTTTGCAAGCAGGTCGGCTATTTCTTTATTGTTTAGATCTGACATTATGAAATGTGTGTTTCCTTTAATACCCAATTCAGGTAAATGGACAATAGTCACATCACCACCGTGTGCATTTACCACTTTCGCCCATTCCCGTGCGGTAGCCAGTACATTACGCCAGAAGTTGAGCGAAGCAGCATTGGTTTCTTCTTTGGGGATGTAGTCTCCATAATATACCACGATAGGAATTTTAGTTAATTTCAAAAACTCATTAAGCGGCACACCAGCGCCGCCACGATTGCCTTCAGGCACTTCACCTTCAGGAAAAGTAAAACCTCCGGGCTCTATGGCTACGATTGCTTTGACATGGCTATTCTTAATCGCCGTTTTCCAGCCAGGGGAACCTCCTGCCGAATGGGTAAAAAGAATACCATCGCCGGTTCTATCAAACACAGCCGACATTGCTTTTACAATGGTCGCTTCGTCTACATTCCCTGTGTTGGGTGTCATCATCCTGTAAAACCGGTCAAGGGATGTTGAATCTTTCGGGAACTGTACTCCTTCGTTGAAATTGGGGTATAAACCGATTCGGAATTGTGTAAACCAGGTTTGATCATCGGGCGTAGCAGTAATTTGTCCGGGCTTTGTAGTTTGTCCTGCCGCACCGCGTCCTGGCTGATCAACAAGATAAACGGGATAACCTTTTCTCAAAAAAATATTAGCGAAACCTTCTCTGCCATCGGCAGTTGTTTGCCAACTGCGGCGGGATTGTCCATAGCCATGCAGGAAAACCATTGAATGATTTTTTGCATTTGCCGGAAGCTGATAAAAAACATCAGCGTGGTCTCCGTGTCGTGTTTGCCCGCCCTGCTGCACGTTCCAGGGTTTTAAGGCATCAAATGTTCCTTCACTTTTAACTACGGTACCACCAGCCGAGAATGCTCCCTGCTCTTTAATTATTATATGGTTGTTTTGATTTTGTTTTGTTGAGACACATGATGTAATGGTAATGGCAATAACTATCAGTAGATATATGTTTTTTTGCATGTTCAATAAATTTTAAGATGTGTTATACGGCCAATTTTCTCTCACCAAGCCATTTAACCATCGCGGGGTCACGATGGTCGAAGAAGCTGCTTGTCTTCGTATCTAATGATTTAATAGCTTCCATATCTTCAACGCTGAGCTGAAAATCGAAAATGTTGAAGTTTTCCTCTATTCTTTCTTTGCGAACTGATTTTGGAATGGCAACGACACTTCTTTGTGTTAGCCAGCGAAGGATAACCTGCGCGATGGATTTATTGTATTTGTCGCCAATGGAGCGGAGTAATTCATTCTGGAAGATGTTGTTCTTTCCTTCTGCAAATGGTCCCCAGGATTCTATCTGAACATTATTCTCCTGTAAAAAACGTTGGGTTTCGATTTGTTGATGGAACGGATGGATTTCTACCTGGTTGACTGCAGGAACAATTTCATTGTGAACAATTAAATCAATAAGCCGGTCAGGGTGGAAGTTACTTACGCCTATTGCTCTAACTCTACCTTCTTTATACAGGTCCTGCATGGCTCTCCATTCACCAAATACATCGCCATAGGGTTGATGCATCAGGTATAAGTCTATGTAATCAACACCTAAAAGCTTTAGTGAATTTTCAAAAGCCTTCTTCGTTCCTTCATAGCCATTTGACTGTATCCATAATTTGGTTGTGATAAACAGGTCTTCACGCGCTATACAGCTTTCTTTTATCGCTTTTCCTACTGCCTCTTCATTTCCATATGAGGCTGCGGTATCTATCAATCGGTAACCTGTGTTGATGGCATCCAAAACACTTCTTTCACATTCGGCCAGATCGGTTACCTGGAAAACGCCAAATCCAAGGATGGGCATTTTCGTACCATTGTTCAACTTCACTGTTTCCATACATTTCGTTTGTACAGCAAAGTTGAGAATATTATGCCGTGGAGGCGGTATACGTATTACTGATTTATCTACCAATATTCCGGGTGGGGAATCAATTATTTGGTGCAACTCCACCTTTGCTAATCCATTCATCCCATGCCGCCACAAATTCTTCATATGGCAGCGGCGGTGGTTTGCGGCCTTCACCCATATTCCATCCTGCCTTTACCAATGTATCACGCGCATGTTCTATTAGTTGCGCTTTATTTTTGTGCCCATTGCGTTTGTAATCCATTATTTGCAACGCAAGATCACGGGGAGATTTTCCTTCAAAAACCATTTTCATATCGGCGGGAGGAAGCGCCCATTTCGGATTTCCGGGTGGAGTGTTTAATCCTGGCGAATTAGTGGGTTGGTGACAATTCGAACATTTCATTGCATACACTCCTTTTCCGTCCTTTCCTCTTATCGGCGACATCGTGTGCAAATGGCTGTCATCGCCCTGCAAAGGGATATCGCCAGCCGGATGACAATTAATGCATCGGGGGCTCATTAAAACATCATATACTTTCATGAAGGCAGCGATGGATGCAGCGCTATCTATTTTATTTCTTGTAGTTCTCAGGTCATTATTTATGCTAAATCCACTTGCCAGCAATCCAACAGTGATTATAATAACCATTATAACAATAATAAACTTTCCCATCTGTTTATATTTTTACTTCGAACCTTTTCTTTGCATCTCTGCCGCCAGGTGAATTGCCTTTTTAATTCGCAGGTAGGTACCGCAGCGACAAATATTTCCTTCCATGGCGTTCTCAATATCTTTTTCAGTCGGGTTTTTATTCTCCCTCAAAAGCACAGCCGCCGACATGATCTGCCCTGCCTGGCAGTAACCACATTGCACAACATCCAAATCCACCCATGCCTTTTGCAAGGGATGGTCATTGTTTTCCGATAAGCCTTCTATAGTAACTACTTTCTGTCCTACCGCCCTGCTAACTTTCGTAACACACGAGCGAACGGCCTGTCCATTCAAATGAACCACGCAGGCGCCGCATTGTGCTACGCCACATCCGTATTTGGTTCCCACAAGACCAATGGTATCTCTCAACACCCATAATAGCGGCGTTTCAGGATCAATATCCAGTTCATAATCTTTCTTATTGATATTTACTTTGATCATGGTTGAAAATTGATGACGGGAATTATTTAAAAAGATTTTTTATTGCCTGCCTGGTTATTTTGTTGCACAGACGGGTCGAGGAATGGCTGGTTGTAATATCTTTTATTAGTGCTTTTATATAAGGCATTTGCAACGGCTCCAAAAACTGGCGGGAAGGGTGGTTCGCCCAATCCTGTAGGATCGATATCATTTTGAACAAAATGCACTTCAATTTTTTTCGGCGCTTCACTATGTCGTATCATCTTGTACCGGTGAAAATTGTTTTGTTCCGCAGCGCCATCTTTATGAGTTAGCTTTCCGTAAAATGCATTTCCAATACCGTCGACGACGGCTCCTTCTACCATGTTTGTCGCTGCATCTGGATTGACAACAATTCCGCAATCCATTGCGCTGAATACTCGCTCAACATAGGGTCTTCCATTCTTCATTACGATATCAACCACATGAGCGGCGTATGAGTTGTGACAGAAATAGGCAGCCACGCCACGACTATATTTTTTATTTTCCGGCTTACCCCAGCCGGATTTTTCTTTAACCAACTCCAATACGCCTGCATACCTGTCGGGATTATAATCATTGTTTTTACCTACGGGATTTTCTTTAGCCCGTTTTAATAATTCGAGTCTGAAATCAATGGGGTCTTTACCCATTGCTTCCGCCAGTTCATCCAAAAATGATTGTTCTGCAGCCGCATTGAAATTTGATCGCGGAGCCCTGAATGCCCCAATGGTAATATTGGATGGAATCGACCAGGCTTCAGCAAGATAATTGTCAACTGCACCGGCAGGAAATCTGTTTGCATGAATGGCATGTTCAGGAATGCCGCCACCTTTTACATGAAATGCAATTAAATTTTTATTTGCATCGAGGGCAGCGCGGTAGGTTGCGGTATACATTGGGCGATAAATGCCATAGGTCATATCATCTTCACGGGTATATACCAATTTCACAGGAGCGTTTACTTTTTTGGAAATAAGCGCTGCTTCATAGAGATAATGTCCATATGCCCTGCGACCAAAGCCTCCGCCCATACGTGTCATCTGGATCTCGATCTTGTCGGCCGGCAGGTTTAATAGTCTTGCAAGCGTTGGTTCAGACCAACCCGGTGCTTGCAGAGGTCCAGCCAATAATGCTTTTTCAGCCGTGACATGGGCGAAAAAGTTCATCGGCTCCATACAGTTGTGTGCAAGGAACGGCGCATTATAGGTGCGTTCGATAATTTGGGCCGCATTTTTGAACGCTGTTTCCGGGTCACCATCCTTTCTTAGTTGTTGAGCGGGTTTGTTTGCATATTCCTGCAATTTTTTAAGCTGGGCATCTGTACTTTCCAACTCTCCCGGTACTATAACCTCTCTTTTTTGGCCTCTGCCTCCCATGGTATCTTTCGTATCTCCGGCAGGCTCCCATTGTACTCTCAATTTTTTCCGGGCATTCATTACTTCCCAGGTAGTATTGCCGACAACGACGAGTAGATCATTGAAAGTGCGGGTGTCGAAGCCGCCCTGTTCGAAACCCTCTTCATATAATTTTTGACTGAAGACATCTTTGATCCCCGGCATTTTTAAAGTTTCGGAAGCATCGAAGGATTTAAGTTTCATCCCGAAAGCCGGTGGATGTTCAATCATAGCAATCAGCATCCCTTCCTGTTTATAATCTAATCCAAAAAGAGGTTTACCCGAAACGATTTTCAAACTCTCGACATTTTTCTTTGAGCTTCGTACTACATTAAATTTCTTTACATCTTTTAATTTAACTCCTGTTGGAATGGGAATGGTCGAGGCTTTGGATGCAAAGTCTCCATAAGTTCCCGATTTGCCGCTGTTGGTATGGTAAAGAATTCCTGCTTTTGTTGTCACTTCTTCCAAAGGCACATTCCATGATTGAGCTGCAGCTTGTATCAACATATGCCGTGCCGCCGCTCCTGCTTCACGGAGTGGTCTCCAATACATCCTCACTGAATTACTTCCGCCAGTAAACTGCGGCCCAAATTTCACGTTATCGTGCGGCCCCATTTCTACCATTACTTTTTGCCAGTCTGCATCCAGTTCTTCAGCTATGATCATAGGCAGAGAGGTCATCACATTTTGCCCGAATTCCGGATTAGGGTTAAGAATCTTTATGATATTATCAGGGGTGATTTTTATATACCCGTTTATTTCAAACCATCTTTCCGGAACGTCCATATCTTTTGTGGTGCCTGCGACCCCTGTTTCGGGGAACCAGGTAAAACTGATCATGAGACCTCCGCCTGCTAATAATGAAGATTTTAAAAAGGAACGCCTGCTGTGTGTTGATTTGGTTTGTTCCATCTTGAATGGTTATTATTTATAGGCAAAAGAATGCCGGTGCAAATTCCGGCCCTGGTTTACACGAAACTAAGTTCCCTACATTTTCCCGCGCCGGTGGTATATAAATTACGGATTTATCTACCAATATTCCTGATTATGCACCTGGACATGGCTAAACCCTTGCTAAAGTGGTAATTTCGGGATGTCAAAATCGGATTATTTATGGATAATATGCGTCGTTTCGAGACTATAGGCGAGTACAATGCATTTAACAATAATGAAACATTGCACCCGTTGGTGAGTGTGGTTGATTTGTCTAAAGCCAGTCCAAGAAGTGGCTCGAAAATGTATTTCGGGTTTTACACCATATTTCTAAAAGATGTTAAGTGTGGCGATATGGTTTACGGTCGTCATACTTACGATTACCAGGAAGGAACATTGGTTTTTCTTGCGCCGGGGCAGGTGGCGGGAATAAACAGCAACGGAGAAGTATACCAGCCTAAAGGTTATGCGTTGGTGTTTCATCCTGATTTAATACACGGCACATCGCTTGGACGGCATATGCAGGACTACACTTTTTTCGGCTATCAGTCAAATGAAGCACTTCATTTATCAGAGCGCGAAAGGAAAATCGTGCTCGATTGTTTTGACAAGATCAAATTCGAATTGGAACGCGGTGTCGATAAGCATAGTAAAAGGCTTATTATTTCAAATATTGAACTGTTTTTAAACTATTGCATTCGTTTTTACGACAGGCAGTTTATTACGAGAGACAATGTACACCGGGGTATATTGGAAAAGTTTGAAAATTTATTGAACGAATATTTTGAAAGCGATAAGCCCCAATCCATAGGATTACCTTCTGTAGCCTGGTGCGCAACTGAATTGAATTTGTCTGCCAGTTATTTTGGTGATTTGATAAAAAAGGAAACTGGCAAAACTGCACAGGAATACATTCAGTCTAAATTGATTGATGTAGCCAAAGAAAAAATATTTGATCAAAGCAAATCAATTAACCAGGTTGCTTATGAATTAGGATTTAAGTATCCGCAACACTTTTCAAGATTATTTAAACAGCGCGTTGGTAAGACACCTAATGAATATCGGATGCTTAATTGATAAGGGCTGAAGGCTTGATTAAAAGCTTACCGCTAATTCTTTATTATCAGGTAACGGTTCTATATGCAAGTCATTTTTTCTCAATGCCCTCCGATGGTAAAAGATCAAACCTGAAGAAATCCTGGATTTCAACTTTCAGCACAAATGCCAATTTCGACAAAGTGTAAAATTCCAGGTTTTGCAGGCCATTTTCCATTTTACTGATCTCAGCAATATAAATTCCGGAAGCCACTTCCAGGTCAACCTGGCTCATTTTTCGTGCTTTTCGGATTTGCCTTAATCGTTTACCGAATTTTTTAAGCTGCTCTTCATGAAATTGAGCAATGTTTTTCTCCTTCATTTATGAAAAGTGAAGGTATTTTTAATCAAAAAGTTTAGGTTATAACCTAAAATCATTAATTTTGAATTGTCATTAAAGTCAATTCCATGAAATTATTATTGTTATGAACAGTAGTTGATCTAATTAATACTTTTGCGAACACATAAAGTTATTCAAGCGTGTTTGCTTTAATTCTGGCGGCTGTTGAAAACTACGACGTTTCATGACCACCGCAGAAGTAAGGTAAATCGCTCACGCTTTGGCGTGGGCGTTCTTGCTCGTGGTCAGGGTGTCGTAGCCCTTCAACAGCGGTAAGGACTAACCCACGCCTTTTTAATTTGCCAATGGAATAAAGATTTAGTCTGCCGTTAGTCCTTGCATAATTACAAGCTTTCTATCCCATTTTTTCACCTTCAAAAATTAATTATGCGGATCATGAATACTCATCCCCAGTTGGACAATCAGCCTCTGCGACTTACAGAAGAAGAAAGACAAGACCCTTACATTGTACTGGAAGACTTTTTTAGCAATTTTCATTTACAGGATATGCGAGAAGTGTTATGGGACTGGCTTGTAGCGGCAATGAGCAGCGAATCCTGTCAATACAACACGGGGTTTGCACGCAGCAATCTCGTTTTTGTTTATGAAAAACTGGAATTGCTCATAGAAGCCGCCCACGGAATCCATAAACGGAAAAGGAAAAAACAAAAATGGATAAATCGAAAAAGGAAAGCAAGAGAATAGCATTTTTCCATGATTAGGGATCCCCGCTATGGAGCTGTGAAGGCACTGATTGAATCAGGGCATATAAAATCCATCCAGGATATTTTTCAATTTATCCCTAAAACGACTATATATAGAGAACTTGGAATAAATTTTAATCGTTTTGTCCGGGCAATTGTTGATCCTTCCATTTTTAGAATGGGGGAATTAGTTAAACTGGCTGAAATTTTTGAAGTGGACCCAAAAAGAATGATTGACATGGCGTATGAACAATCAGCAACTGTAGTCAGAAAGAATCAAAAAAGGGCTACCGCTAAAACAAATAATTAGGTTAATATGATTTTTTGTTCGCTATTTTGCGTTAGCCTTTCTTTTTAATTTCTCGGCTTCTTTCTCCATGTTATCCGCCTTTTGTAACAGTTCTAATATTTTCCGGTTTTCTTCTTCCTTTTGAATAACGCTGTCCCTCATATCAGGATCAGTACGGTAAAGACTGTCGGTGAAAGAAAGTAAATCCTGTAGCGACTTATTGCTGTTTAATTTCAAATACCGGTATTTAGTATCGTTTCCTTTATATTCTTTCATAGAAGTCCCAGTCATATACCAACCGGTGCAAACTATTGCCAATCCAAGAAATAATCCACTGGCCAGCCAGAGTATTTTGGGAAAATGATGGTGATGCTCGACTGTATTAGTAACCGGTCGGCTTAGCTGGCTGCGTAGGTCTTTCATGTCCCTGACAGGAAACGATATGTTATTGACCGACGAGTTTAGTTTCTCGACTGCATCTTTCATGCTTTCAATTTGTTCAGACACATTGGACATTTTGTTTATCGCCGTCTGCGTTTCGGAAATTCTTTTTTCATGTCCGTCTACTTTTTCAATCACTGATTGCATAAGAATTTCATCCATACCTAAAAGTTTTAAATTAGAAAATCGGATTATCGCCTGATCTTAGGCTTATGTTTTTTCCTGTATCGGCGCTGCTCGATCAAAAATTCATTCGCTCCATCTTCGTGGGGCCCCTCGGTTGTCAGGAGGCTTTCAAACAGTTTTTCAACTGCTTTTGACATTTCATTTACCTGGCCTTTTTCGCCGGATGTTGGAGATGACGTGCTTGCATGTTGGTTCAACGTAAGCCTGTTCCCCGGCAGCTTATGTCTTGCACTATTGGCTTTGGATTCGATTACCCCTTCCTCCGTGCGGTGAATTTCTTGGGCCTGATGATGCTTTAAACCAAGTGACTTCTGAAGGTTGCCCAGTGAAAACCGGCGATCAACCTTACTTCCTTTAAAGCAGTAGCTGCCGATCCTAAAACTTATTCCCTGCTTTTCCGTACTCTGACCTTTGTATTTGTACTGCATTTCTATTCCGAGCTTATGCAACCGTTTTTCCAGTTCTTCCATTGTCCGGCAATGTGGTAAATTCTCCGAGATGGCCATATATACTTTATACTTGTTCGCTTCACTTTCGCTCAATGCCTCAAGATGGGTCAGTTTTAAATCCTTTCGCAAAGCGGGGATTAGTTTATATTCGTCGGTGAGTCTTTGGGCAAGTTTCTTTCCCTTCAGGGCAATCCAGTTGTCCCGAATGGTGTTGCCATCGTTATTCACCATGTTGGCGATAACATGTAGATGGAGGTGAGCTTTCTCTGTGTGTTTTACAATAGCATACTGGGTATTTGTAATGCCAATCCCTTCCAGGTACTTTTTTGCGATCTCTATCAGGGCGTCATTATCCGGCTTTTCTGTTGGATGAAAACTTAATACAGAATGAAAACAAGCCTGCTTTTTGGTCGGTCGAAGTTCTGCCTGGCTGATAAAATCCTGCGCCATCAACCGGTAATCATGGGCACGAACACCTTCGGTAATTAGTATTTCCGGTTTCTTTTGCTGCTGGCACACATACCGGACGGCATGGTAAAAATGGTGACCGGGAAATACTTTACTTATCATTTTTAAATTTTTTCAGGATGTCATCAAGCAGCTTAATGTCCGATTGGAAGTAATACATGGCGTGCAGTACGTTCTCCCGGTTGCAGGCTTTTGCGATCTGATTAAGGTTATTGGCCATGCCGACCAGCGCCTTTACCATCTGCTTTTCTTCATCTGTTAGGCGGGTTTTAATAGTGGCATAAATTGCAGCTTGCCGGATATATTCCGCAGTCTTTAGCCCGGCTTTTAGTGCTTTTTCTTTGACAATAAAGTATTCGCTTTTGGAAAACCGGATAGTTATCCTGGTTTCTTTTTTGACAGCTTTAGCCGGTCTTCCGGCGTTCTTCTTTGTCTTACTCACTGGTTCCATCGTCTTCATTTTTGCTGTATTTGTATTTCCCCATGCGACCAACGGGAGCATGGGGCGAGCGTGTTTTTGGCCATTGAGAAATTTTGGCTGCCAAAAACACCGCTCGCCTTAAAATCGAAGCAGTCTCCACGCATAGCAGGTAGGCCCCAAATTGTTGCACAACTGAAAAATGACCCAAAACCGGGAGACCCATTATAGCTCCTGAAATAAAAAAGAAACTATACTGTACCGGGCTTGTCAGCCATTTTCTTTTTGACCGGGGTATTGTTATCACTTTGCTTCTCGATATTAAAAATCTTTGTGCTGTTTATTCCAAAGTCGCGGATTCTATTCTTTAATTCAATCCATAGTTGGATTTGAAAGTCTGCGATCTCATGCAATTCTTCAGCGGTTAGTTTGTACGGATTAGTCACCGTCAGGCTGGATTTACCGGAATCAATGCCGGAAAAACAGGAAAATATATTTGGTGCTCCGCCTTCACCGATCTCAAGGCTTTTACCAATTGCCAGGCTGTTTCCGAATAGTTTAATTTGTTTACCGGTGCTAAGCGTTAATGTCCGCCTTTTAAAATCTGCCATAATGTTTCGTTTAAAAAGTTATTTGAATCGTTTTCACGTTTAAGGTCTAAGTCCCCGGCCTCTTTTATGTTCGTGCCGGAAAATTTTTTTAAGAATTGGTTTTTGTAACAACGAATGTTTTTCAGTAAGCCATTCATTCAGATCTTGTCCATGTTCGTACAATTTGCTACGATCTATGTACTTTGTTTTGTCCCAGTCAAGGGCCTGCATGGTACATTCGATTCCCTTTTTATTCCGGTCCAAATACAGATTTACCTGCTGGTATTTTTCCATTACTTCCCTGGATTTATTAAAAAATGCAAGAGAATTAAGGATCAAAAAATTGGTCTTTTCATCAGGTATTTCTTTGGCGATAACCTGATAAGTAAGGAAATCAAAAAAACCTTCGAATACGGTTAGTGTGTCACTGTCCTTTTTTAAAGTCGTGGGTGATTTTGGCGAACTGCTGCCTTTGAAATATTGGCTTCTCAGCTCGTAACCTCCGGCATCATTGGCAAAACCAATGGCGGTTTTCTCTTTGCCGTATAATAGAAAAACTACTTCCTTACAATATCGGTTGGCAACTTCCGTCGGAATACAACGACTTTCCAAGTAGCTGAGCAGCCGGCCATCCGCCAGCGGCCGGGTGGCCTTAATGATGATCTTCCCTCCATTGTTATCTTCTTTTTCACCCGCACCTGGGTGCGGCGCTTTGACAGAAATGGCAGGCGGGTGAAAAGAAAACGTTTGATGTGGATTGCCTGCTGCCATGCGGTTTAAAAACTCGGATACTGAACATTTGAAAAGCAGCGTACCAAAATCAATTATATCTCCACCCTGGCCGTTTCCGTGATCGTACCAAATGTTCTTTTGCCTCTTAACCTTAAAGGAAGGTGTTTTTTCCTGCCGCAATGGGGACAAGTACCAGTAATCACTTCCACGGATTTTCTCAGGCTGATAACCCAATGAGGCCAGATAATCTACCAAATCGATTTTCCGGGCATCCGCGCAAGACAACTTTTTCATATGCATATAATTGATCGTTAAAAAAAGGGGGTTGTCATTCCGGACTACCGGAATGTAAAAGCTGCTGAATGTCCTGGAAAAGAAAAAAGACCCTCGAGCGGATTTTAAAGGGTTTCAGTTTGCCGTGCTTGATCCATTCGTAAATAGTGGGTTTTGTAACCTGAAACATGGCGCAAACCTCCGCTATCTTATACAGGGGTTTATAGGTCATGCCGGGGGTATCATAAACCGGGGTAGTCGGTTTATCCTTTTCAATATTACGTACTTCTTCCCGGATTATTTGCCTGATCTGTTGCCAGTAGAGTGCCGGCTCATATGGGAACAACATTGGGGTAACCCCGTTACCACTTCTCGTGCTCTCGTTAACATTCTCTTTCATCACTTACCGTTTTAGGCTGCTAACATAGCCCAAGAAGCAAGCGAAAAAAAGCTAAGTATACTTAAAGATGGTGGGAGGCAAAAATTATGGCGGTCAATTCGAAAATCAGGCCTTATAGACGCGGGCCTTTGCGTTGTCTTGGCCCTTTTTGACGGATTTTCTCCATCAGGTTCTTGGTTACCGTCGGAAGCTGTTTGAAGACTTGTTTTGGATTTTGGAAAGCATTTTTCAATCGGTCCGCAACTTCTACCCATTTAAATTCCTTACCGATGTAGTCAATAGGAACTGCAAAGTCAATATCCTCATGATGAATTACCGCTTGTTTCACCATTGATATATTTATATCTGGATACTTTTTTTCACAGGCTTGTAATAGCTCTTGAAAAGAGAATGTTTCCAACAAACCGTACATATCTATAAAATCTTTGAGACGAGTTCCGTTATTGTAAATCGCGTTCAACTTCATGGCACCGATATCTTTCAAGGATACCATGCGGACGCCTTCTACCGTTTCCAAATCTTCTACCAAAGGGTATTTATGGGTTAGGAGATCTAATTTAATGCCGTCAATTATGCAGAAAACGCCATTCGGAATCGTCTGTATGCGTGATACATTATAGGTAGCAGAAAGGTGATTTGATATTTCCTGAGAATTGAAATCTTCAACAGTAAAAAGGTCTATGTCTATTGATTTTCTATGCCCGATCTTCAATGCAAGCGCTGTTCCTCCTACTAAATTGAATGACGACAATTTTTCATCCGCCATCAATTTATGAATTAAATCCAGTGTCCCTTTCTCAACTGTTTCCTTGTGTAACATGCCATTTCTTCTTTTCTAATATTAAAGTAGCTGCTCACTTTATCGATAATATAATCAGGCAAAAACTTGATTTCATCTTTCAAGGCAGAAATAATCTTGGGCTTACCATAGAATTGAGTTATTTCATCCCATTCTTGTTTTGTCCCTCTTTCCAAAACCCTCTCAATAACGCTTCGATAGGTTTTTTGCCAGTCGATTTCGTTATACCGCCAGTCCCAAAACAACCCTTTATCAAGATTTGGTTTCTGTCCCATAATTGAAAGTTTAGCCAAAAAAACGACTATCTGTTAAATGTACGAATAATAGTTGCTTAATCAAACAGTTCCAACAACTTACACTGCCCTATACACTTAGAAATGAAATCTGCCTTCTAATTCCTTTAAAATCTTTATACCATTGGCAAAATTCAAGTGTTCGAAAAAAGTATAGGCTTCGTTAAACCGATTCCGAATCTCTGTAGCCTTTCTCGGTGGCAGCTTTTGCTTTTTACCAAGTATCAGTTCAAGGTTCTTCTTTAAACTTCCTTTGTCAACGCCATACAATTGCATTAGCAGTCCGGCATGCTGATCTGTCGCGGTCAAACTGTTGATCCCGGTTGTCTTGTCGAAAACATAAAAAATCAGTGCCAGGCTAAAATTGCTTAGCTGCGCTTGCTTGCACTTTTCGAGTTGCTCTAATTGCTTTCGTTCTTGAACTTCTTTAACAATCTCAACTTTAGGCAGAAAAAGGGCATTGTAGTTTGGTCGGTAATGAAACAAATATAAAATTGGAAAGCTAATCAAGGTGGCAATTATTAAACCTAATAGATACAGGCTTACTTGATTTCCCACGCCATTGATCAATAGTGACACCAAAATCGACAATCCTAACATTGCACTAAAATGCCTGGCAACATGGGTGAACCAATAGTTAGAAGTTAATATTAGCCGCGTAGCTGTTGTACTCCGCTCAGGTAAATTGGCCGAGTTTTTAGTGTGAATGGCTTCAAATTCGGCCTTAATAAAATCGGTTTGAAAAGGGAAGTCGAATGTGATAAAGGACTTCACACTACACATAATCTTTCTCATCTTTATCCTTTTGCGTAAAATTAAAAAATGTAAAGATCGGTTGTAGCAAGAAGATTAAAAAAGTGAAGTGATAATTCAATTTGATGCCATTTCTTCCAATTTGTAGCTTTTATTTTTTTTAGTCACCTGTAAACTGAAACCAAATTGAGTTAAAACAGGTTAATTCGAACATATATATCACTGTCTCGAAACTTAGATGTTTTGTCGCGGTTCCTTCCGACTACTATTGCATTTTCAGTTCTATAACAAGTGAATAAAGTCAAGAATGTGCCATTATTCTTTGATAGTGTCAGGTCATGCGCCGCGGGAAGCAATGCTTTATTGTTGAAAATCAATCGAATGACAAAATGTCGAAAAAAAATCAACATGAGTTGAGTATCAACTGCAACTTTTCTTATATTTGCGTCATGAATAAATCATTTGGACAACATTTAAAAGAACTTCGACGGAGTGCAAATGTAAGCCAGCGGGACCTTGCCGATAAAGCTGGGGTAGATTATACTTACATTAGTAAAGTGGAGAACGATAGGCTCCCGCCACCATCTGCTGAAACTATCGAAAAAATATCAGAAATTTTGGGGGCTGACTCAACCGACCTTCTGAGTTATGCAAAAAAAATTCCAACTGATTTACGGGAGACATTAACTAATAACTCAGATGCAATGAAGTTTCTCTCTGAAGCGTCAGGAATGAACCTTTCAAAAGAAGAATGGACGCGATTAAGGCAAAATCTTAAAAATTTACGATGACAAGTGAATTTCAAACGGACCTGTTCGGAAATGTTATCGACTTCGAAAAGCTAGCAAGCCAAACTACTGGTAAGAAGAATAAATTACCGAAAATAAGATGGTCATTTTCCAAACGCGGCGTCTTGGAAACATGCCTTCGAAAATATTTTTACCGGTATTATGCTGCTAAACTTGACGCATTTAATAAAGAAAAATTTAGTTCTGTCAAATTTCTAAAAGAGCTTTCTAGTCAGCACCTCGTTGGCGGAAAAATAATTCATAATCTCATAAGACAATATTTTAACCAAGCAAAGAATGCAAAAGAACTTACTGTGGAGTGGATGAAAACCATAGCAAGAACAAAAATATCTGAATCGATAACCTATACCCAAAATGTTATTGCCGGAAAAGAAATCAAGCAAAAATATCCTCCATTCATTTTACAGGAAATTTTCTATGATGATCAGAACTACCGAGAAATCTATCAGGAAGTAGAACACAAGGTTATAACTGCGCTCGAAAATTTCATGACATCACCACAGTTTGAGCAATTCAAACTAAGTGGAAAGATGCCTGGTTCTTATGTTGAAAAAAAAATATTCATCCCTCTTACAGAACAAATAAATATCTCAGGGGAAGCAGACTTAGCATTTTATAAGGATGACGCTTTTGAAATAAATGATTGGAAAACCGGCAAAGTTGAAGACGGAGATGACAGTATGCAATTATTAACCTACACTTTATGGGCAATTGAACAAGTGGGGGTAGATCTTAGCAAGATCAAGATTTTCAAATCCTATCTCAACGAAAACAAAATAAAAGAACTTTCATTAAGCGAACGTGAAGTCTTTAGAAATAAGCTTGCTATTCGTCAAAGTGCAGAGGCTATGTTGGAAATATCGAATTTTGGAGAAGCGGGAGATGAACAAGCTTTTACGCCATGTCGCCAACGTAAGATTTGTTCAATGTGTCCCTTCAAAAAAATTTGCAAATAATATGGAAACAAGCATCAGAATTTTCGAGCCAGGAATAAAGATCGCTCAAACGGTGCGCATTATAGAATTGCAAGGTAATAAACTTAGCGACGAGCAGTTGGAACGTGTCTGTTCCAACCTACGAAATGTGTATGGTCTAGGCGCAATACCATTTGTGCGTAAAGGTGATATTCAATCATTACTTGTTATCTCCAACAAAACTCTGAATAATTTAAAGGTAAAGGAAGGAAATTGGGTGGTTACGTTAGTGGATAACAATAAAGCGAAGACGCTGAGTTTTCAAAATCCGGGAGAAAGAAATTTATTGTCTGATCTTCTTGTGCGCGCATTGTACGGTAAACTTGAAAAGTCTGATGGATATCGACGCATGGATACACCTAAAATTTGGTATGATCGACAGGTGGTTGGCGAGCAGGACGATATAGTCGGTTTTAGGCGCTATAATATTTCTGCAATTCCTATTATGAATGAAGGTATAGGCATTGGTGTGCATGTTGAAACTGCTTTTTTTTCCAGTAAAACCGTGCAGCATTATTATTCAGGCGGATTAATAGATCGATTCAACCAACTTACACGACGGCAAGAAGGTGCGAAAGGTACTTTGCTTTATAAATTGGGCAACAAACGTCTTAAATGTTATTTTGTAGACTACTGTCACGGAATGACGTGCGCAACAACAGGCAAGCTTTCATTCGATGGACAGACATTCGAAAGTCTATTTGACTATTATACAAAAAAGTATCCCACCCTTACTTTTAATCCTAATGATCAAGTTGCTAAAGTTTCATTTGATGGAAACCTTGGCAATAGCGTGCCGGTGTCCGCAAATATGCTTTATATACGAATCATGAATGATTCTCTTCCTGCTTCATTAAAGAAGTTGGACAAAATCGTTCCCTTTAAAAGAAAAAAGGCTGAACATGATTTTTGGTCAAAAATTGGATTGACCCCTTTGAGCGATTCATCTTTGAAGCTGAGAAATGTAGATTGGGTACCAACTGCATCAAATTATTATCAAATTCCATTACCGAAAATCACTTTCAACCAAGGAAAGTTTCTCGACACACCAACTTCAAGGAATCAAGATTCTTATAACAATTATTACCAGGAAATCAAAACATTGCTCGATGAAGTGGGCTGCTACCATGTCCCAGCAAACATACCACGCTCCTTGATTTTTCCTTTTCCAAAAAGCGTCCCGCAGCGACTTCAAAAACGTTTTGCTGACGATATTGCAAAAAAGGTTGCGAGTTTAACAGGTAAAGAGATCAAGGCAGAAATTTTAGAGTACCAATTCTATTCTGAAATTTTTTTACAGCTAAAATCTAATCCTGGAGGAATGGTTGTTTTTACAATGAGTGATGATCCAGCGATATACTACGAAATTGAATCTGAATTAAGGCGATTTGACATAAAAAGAATTACCGAAGGCACTTTGCTCGAGCAACAACAGTATTTGCAAAATAATCGACCAAACAGATGGAATTCGTTTATAGACATGTGCAGCTATGATATTATAGTTCAAATGCGCTGTATCCCTTATTCCCCAGAACTAAGTAATTATTATGATGGAATGCTTGTTATTGATGTGGGCGATAAGTCCAAATTTTTTGGCGTTTCTGCTCTTATTAACAAAGTTGATTCAAGAAAACCGCACCCATATATTTATTCTAATACATTTTATAAAGCGGATTCCAAAAATGCGGAACAAATTAATGAGCACCAATTAGAAAGAAGAATTATAGAAGCCTTTACTGATATAAAACGGAATGTGAGATTTAAACCACTTAAACGTCTACTGGCAATTCGTGACGGGAAGATCTGCGGTAACGAGTATCAGGCTGTCATAAATAGCCACAAGCAACTTAAACAGCTCGGGGTAATGACTGATGATTCCTTGATTGATATTATTGATCTTCATAAAACCTCGGTTAAAGAAATACGATTATCTCATACAAGAAATGGTTTCGTCTATAATGTTCTGGAAGGTTCTGCAGTAGTGTTAGACGAAAAAAGCCTGGTGCTTTCCACCACCGGCGCTGGAACATTAAAACTAGGTACGGCTAATCCATTGATGATAGAAATGAAGATGGATCAAATTCAAAGCCGGGAAGTGGCAACCTATCTATTTAATACTTGTCTATTTAATTTTTTCAGTCCCACAGTTGCGCAGCGTTTGCCGTTTCCGGTTAAAGAGCTTGATGATAAACTATTGAGAAAATTATTACAGCATATTCCTGTAAGAGGATAAATTTTTTGGTATGGATGCAAAATGGTTCTCCCTTCAAAGTATGAAACTGAATCACTCCATAATTGGAGCAATCAATACTGTATGCATTCATTTAAAATTAATGAAGGCCAATGATCAACCGCTGAAATCTGAAGATGAAATTAAGGAGGCGATTCGCACCATTAAGATTTGGCTTACAGAATTGGACAAATTTCTAATTGCGTATGAACAAAATACCTTTCAAGCTATAACCGGTGTGAATCCAAGAATTCAGCAATTCATAAAACGTTTTTCGTCAGCAAAAAGAAAAAATGAATTCAGATCAAAAATCTTTCATGATCGGCCGGTTGAACTTACTCTACTTCTATCAGAAGATGATCCTAAATATTCAGATGACCTAATCAATTCCTTGGCCGACCTGAGAACATTGTTGGAAGAGCACAATCAATCAGATTTTAAGAACCTGTTACCTGATCTTTAATGTACACGATCTTACTACGGCATAATACTTCCATGTTACAGCAGGTCGCTTTGCTAATGGATACAATTCACTCCAAGCAAGTTCCTGAGGAATTGGCCCTATATAAAGGTTGGCTGATTCGAACACTTGAGTCCATGCAATCAGTCATTCAAAACAACCTAAAGGCTATCAATAAAAAGAATTCCAACCTTTATAAAGATATTTTAAGTGATACTGAGTTGGTATTTCATAACCTGGGGCTCGTTAATTCGTTGTATGTACCGCCGATCCATCGCAGCATAAGTTCTGATATTATATCACTGAAACTGCTTCATTGGCTACATAACTCGAATAGTAAGACTATTAATATTCCGTTTGCAATTGCTGACGGCTCTTTTGGCGTTTATCTAAATCAAAGAACTCTTTACTATCTACCAATCGTAGAACAAAAAGGACTTCTATTTTTAGCATTGTTTTTCCATGAATTTGGTCATGTATTATTTGCCATACATCGGCCAGAAATGGAACAGTTGATTGCAGAAATTCAACTTGCTATTGAAGAATTTCTACGGCCAGGATTTGCTCATAACGATGAAAAGAACGAAGATGAGTGGAGAAATAATGAAATAATTGTTACTACATGGTATCGTTGGGCTTTAGAATTATATTGTGATGCGGTGGGCCTGGTAATTGGTGGACCAGCATATTTGCTCGCTTTCTCAAATTATTTTCAGATGGGAGGTCGAAATGAGTTTTTTAATAATAAAGAAGAATTGGCGGGAAGCACACATCCAGTTACATCGATAAGGCTAAAATTTCTTCTTAGCAGAGCTAGACAATTGGGATACAATGAAATTAGTAATCAGGTGGAAGAAGAATGGAATTTATTGAAAACTTCGTATAATGTGAATGAAGAATATTTCGGGTACTATATAGAAGAATACTTTGAGGTTATTGAGGGAGTTATAAGTGATATGATTACTCAGTCATTTCCAATTGAATATAATAACTCTAGCTGTAGCCCTGCAGTTCTGATCAATCAGGCCTGGCAAAAGTTTTATGAAAACCCGGCAGGTTATCCTGATGCAGAAAAAAATCTTGTTCATAATTTTCTTAATTCTTCATTCCAATTGTCTTCAATTCTGTCATGATAATACTTGATTCCATTCCCTTGATAAATAATGTATAGATAATTTTGCCGTGAGTGTCTAAAATTTTCTTTATAAACATAAATAAATGATACTAGGAAATTATGTCAAATGCAGCGGATGCGGACATGAATACAGAATACGGTACAACGTTGGAAATAATTTCCCTCAAACTGCTTCTTTCTTTTGCAAAGATTGTGGAGAAACTATTACTTATGGTTTCGATGTAGATCATAAATTGATTTGTGAAAACGCAGAAATAGCAACATCCTTAGACGGTGTAGACGTAATTAATCTTCACCCTGAATTGTCAATCGATGATACTCGACAGTCAGCGCAAAATATTTTCCTTCGCTTGATTTTTTAGCTAAAAATGATTTTGAAAAAGAATTACCATCTTTTAGGCGAGCGCAATTAAGCAATATTGTCTATATCGTGGAATGGGACAAGATTGCAGAAGATTATCGGAGGCTGGCAGAAGATCGATGGCATTTGTTGGAGCAAAAGTATCCAGGTGATCACAATGGCATAACACTAGCAATCTTGAACGAAGTAATCAAAGTTGTATATTCCTGCGCATGCTGACCACCCATTCCGATCATATTGACCACTCATTCCGATGATGTTGACCACCCTGTTTTTGGGTCATGTGATAGGATCATTCCTGCGATGTTGACCACCCCCTGTAACGGTAAATGCATCTGTCATTCCGACAATGCTGACCATCTGTTATTTTGGGTTAGCCTGACATTCCGACGATATTGACCACCCTGGAGTCCATTTTCTGTAATCGTTTTGCTTTGCAGTTTTTTCATTAATAAAGACTGGAAAGGATGGCTGGAAAAACGATTATCATGAGTAAACTAAAACAGATTATCAGGCTTCGTGGCGATGGCGTAGCACTGCAGACAATCGCTAAAGCGGTAAACATTTCCCGCAATACAGTAAAAAAATATTTGCGGCTAATTGAGGTCAGAGAACTGAGTCCGGAAGATCTCTTACAAATGCAGGATGATCAACTCGAAGCTATGCTGGCTGATCCTGACCCCGGCGATGAACAGCGCCTGGCAGCTTTAACAGCTATGTTTCCTTACATGGAAGCCGAACTGCACCGCACCGGTGTTACCCGCTGGATATTGTGGGGAGAATACAAGCAAAAGCATCCTGATGGTTTTAGCTATTCCAGATTTTGCGATCATTTTAAACAATATAAAATCAGTCAGACCGGTTCACTTCGGTTTGAGTATAAGCCGGGCGACAAGCTTTTTATCGACTTTACAGGCAAAAAACTAGCTATTGTTGATCCTGCCAGCGGCGAGTTAACTGAAGTGGAGATTTATGTAGCTATACTTGGGTATAGTCAACTAACCTACGTGCAGGCAGTAGCTTCCCAGCGTAAGGAAGATTTTATTGCAGCTACTGAAAATGCCCTTCATTTTTTTGGCGGTGTACCACAGGTATTGATACCTGATAATCTCAAAAGCGCAGTGACCAAAGCCGATAAGTATGAGGCCGGGATTAATAGTTTCTTTTTGGATTTTGCCAATCATTACGGTACTACGGTGATGCCCACAAGAAGTTATAAACCCCAGGATAAGGCTCATGTGGAGCGGGCGGTGAACATCGCCTACTCCCGCATTTTTGCACCCCTGCGCAACCGGGTATTCTACAGTCTTAAAGATCTCAATGAAGCCATCAGTGAACTATTGGCTGCTCATAACGATAAGCACTTCCAGAAACGACCCGTAAGCAGAAGAAATATTTTTGACCAGGAAGAGAAACACCTTCTTGGCTTACTTCCAGCTGAACGTTATGAGATCAAACAATCCAAAGAAGTGACGGTTATGAAGAACGGCTATATCCAGCTCTGCAAGCATTATTACAGCGTTCCTTACCGGTTTATTGGACGCAAGGTCAAAGTGATTTATTCCGTGTCGCAGGTATCTGTTTTTTATAACCGGGAACGTATCGCCTACCACCGGTACAGCACAAAGCAGTTCAGCCATTCTACAATCAGGGAACATCTGGCTTCCACTCATCAGTTCGTCAGTGACTGGAACCCGGACAAATTTATCGGTTGGGCTGCATCCATATCTCCTGTAGTCACAGAATATATCACCCGCATACTACAAACAACCACATATCCTGAGCAGGCTTATCGTAGTTGTGTAGGTATCTTAAGCTTTGAGAAGAAAGTGGGCCGCCAACGCTTTATTAATGCCGTTGAACGTGCTACTTATTATGGTGCCTTTAACTACACCATGATCAAAAAAATCCTTCAATGCGGATTGGACAAGGTCGCCTTCGGCGATGATGCAGGTTCCAATCCCCTTCCTGCACATGATAATATCAGGGGACCACAGGCTTATCAATAACTCATTTAAATTTTAAATCCATATACATTTATGAACTCTGCAGTTTTAAACAAAATGTCCCATCTTAAGCTACATGGAATGTTACGCAGCTACCAATCCATGCTGGATAGCAGACAGCATCATGATCTTACCCATGATGAGTTGATCAATATCCTGATACAATCAGAATGGGAGGATCGTGAAAACAAAAGGATCAACCGGCATACAAGGCTGGCCCGCTTCCGGTACTCAGCCACTATCGAGGAACTCAACTTTACGTCCAGCCGGGGGCTGGATAAAACACAGGTGTTGAGGCTTGCTGATGGCAGCTTTATCGACAAAAAGGAAAACATCCTGATAACAGGTGCAACTGGCGTTGGTAAATCTTACCTGGCTTCGGCCTTCGGCCATCAGGCATGCCAGCTTGGTTACCGCACGCTATACTTCAATACTCAAAAACTCTTCTCTAAACTTAAAATGATGAAAGCTGATGGGTCCTACACACGTGAGATGACTAAAATAGAAAAGTATGAGCTGCTGATCCTGGATGATTTTGGTTTGCAGCAACTCGATAATACAGCCAGAATGATCCTGCTGGAGATCATTGAAGACCGGCACGGCAGGAAATCTACCATCATCGCTTCCCAGTTACCAGTCGCCAAATGGTATGAAATCATCGGTGACAGCACAGTCGCCGATGCCATCCTCGATAGAATGGTTCATACAGCGCACAGACTTGAACTTAAAGGAGAATCTTTAAGAAAAAAATAGAACACTATTTTTGTACACCCCAGCTCTTCGAAATAATTACAGAAAATGACCAGCCTGAACAGGGGTGGTCAACATCGCAGGATTAATGGTCAACATCGTAGGAATTTACACAAAGTTGCTTCATATTTTCTAGAAGGCAAGTGGGTTACATTACTTAGTGATGCACAAAATGAAGTGGAAAAGGCTAAGCAAAATCCAAATTTCACTGGTTTGAAAGCCTATCTATCTGTCCTTCAAAAGGATTTCCTTATATAGAATGTATGAGATCATGGCTCAGTATCGTTCCGTTGAAACAGAATTATTGTCAACACTCTTAGAGCAAAAGCAAGGACACAAACCCAAAGGATTATCCTCTTCGGCAAAATGGGAGAGAATGGAGCGCATATATGGAGACCTTTATGAAATATATGGCGAACTGGCAATCATTCCTACCGTGATAAATAATCTACTGACAAGAAATAATCACGAGTTATTTGCCACTGCAGGTTTTACCTTGGCCAAGTATTTAGAAACCGACAAGGCTGGACGTTGCAACAATTTTATTGGCAATCCCAATTTAAAAGCCTTAGGCGATTTTTATGATCCGTCGCTAAGAAATGGAACACATCATAAAACAGCAAAAATTAATAAAGCCAAACAAAAGATTGTGCTAAAAATCGGTAAAGGAGGAAAGTCTGAAAAGGTTTGGTCTTTTGTCGAGTATACCGAACATTGCAATGAACTTTATGCTCGCTGCTTAGTGCTTTTGACCATCTTTTATAGAATAATTCAATGATAACTTTCGTACCTTACGATTGTCAAAGTTAACCTGCATAAAATCCAAGAAGGATAAGCCAAGTACAAGCTCTTTCATCGACTAAAAAATCGACCAAAATTTCAAGTTGTTGTAAACTAATAAGATATAACGCCCGGACTTATCCCGTCCGGTCCGCAAATTGAGATTCAAATCAAGCTAAAAGCTCGTAAAACGCAGTGTTTACGGGCTTTTTTGTTTTTAGCCCTGCACAAATCGCCGCATAAATACCCAGGTTTTAAGGTACGCAT
>Ga0207415_1000447_pt1 | contig 29658 bp, 25 predicted proteins | sample Passage237A_FD_187369 | JGI IMG/M metagenome (GOLD analysis project Ga0207415, IMG submission 187369) | Cellulose adapted compost microbial communities from Newby Island Compost Facility, Milpitas, CA, USA - Passage2 37A (SPAdes) (version 3) ... | reverse complement strand
AGGCACGAGGCACTTGCCAGGCCCTTGACAGCAATGAAGTGTTCGCTACCTTTGTGAAGGCAAATAATACGCAAAATCTTCTAAACTGATTTTGCGAACCTGTCCAATAATTAGGGGGGTGAGACACTTTCTTTGGCAAAATAAAGGAAGGGACAGTAAGAGGTGCCCGCAATGAGTTTTTGTTTCTAATCTCCTCATCAGGCTTTTATATCATAACAGTATTTTTAATCCTTATGGGATTTCTATCAAACATCCCATCCTCAGCATTACTCTTCAAGAATCTCCCGATTCTGATGTCTACAGTTACTATTTATCTGGTAATGATTTGGCTTTTCTATACTTTATGCGACATCATAGTACCAGATAAAGTTTTTGGTAGTTGGACATGGAATTACATAATCAACCTTGTTCTACAAATAGGTGTTTTAATGGTTGTTTACAGGCTTTCAATTTCAAAACCTTCCCGAGCCAATGGTTAATACTTCTCATTTTATCTTATGAAAAACCCATTTTCTAACATTATAAATGCACCAACATTCCTTGTTATAGCAATGAAGCTTGCAGGTGTGGTACTGATTCTGGCAGCGTTGTTCAATATATTGTTTATTGTAAGCCATTTGCCTAACATCATTAGTGATTTCTGGAGCCTCACATCCAATGCACCGGAAGCAATAGGTTCATTGCTATGCTGGATCATTGACATGGCAATCACATGGTTCTTGTGGAAGTATGGTATTCGATTAATCAAGGTAAAGAAACAGGAAGTGAGCTAGTGGTAATTTTCAGATTCCGACAAGCGCTGAGCTATGAACAGATATTCATTTCATGGCAGCCATTTTTTGAGGTGCGAATATTGTCAGCATCAGGATTTTCAGGATTAAAGGATGAACAGGATTTTTTAGTACCACATTATAAATACGCCGGGTCATCATCCTACATATCCTATAATCATCATAATTCTGATACTGACAGTGATTGTAGAGTATATGAATGAACAGTATTTTAGCACAATATAGAAACATGCAGAATACCATCCTGTAAATCCTATAATCATCTTAATCCTGATACAGACAATGATTTATGAATGAACAGATTTTTAGTACACTATCGAAATACCTGGAATATAATCCTGCAAATCCTAAAATCAACCAAATCCTGATACAGATATTTTTACTATGACACTGGACGAAATAACCTACACTATAAACGGATGCGCTATGAAGGTGCACAACACACTGGGCAATGGTTTTCAGGAAGTGATATACCAGCGTTGTCTGGCTATTGAATTGAAGCGCGCGGGGCTGGTTTTTGGCAGAGAGATCGAGCAGACCATTTATTACGATGGCATAGAGGTGGGTACCCGCAGAGCTGATTTTGTGGTAGAGGGCCAACTGATTGTGGAGCTGAAAGCGGTAATCAGTCTGGAAGATGTACATCTGGCTCAAGCCAAAAACTATGTGGTGGCTTATGATTTTCCGGTTGGCTTACTTATCAATTTTGGAGCGACCAGCCTGCAGTTCAAAAAAGTATATAATCCCCGATACCAGCCTGCAAATCCTAAAAACAAATGAACAGGATTTTTTATATCAATACCTTTTCATAACCTATATTTTAGTCTCACGACGATAAAATCAAGGTAAGAGAAAGGAATTGGCTAAACCAACTACAACAAAAAAATCACACAATACTTTCCCCATTTGCATCTGTCGTCAGCACATCCGTCATATACAAAAAGAATGGTTGCATCGTTTTGTAACCGTCAATCACCTCGTTTTTAAACTCCTGATAAAAAACGGCTTCGCTATTAAAATCTTTCTTCAGCAAAAACTGCTTGTAGCGAATCAAATCGATGCGCGGATGTTCTTTGGCAAACCCTTTTGGTGCTGTTTTCACAGATTCACCAAACAATCCTCCAAAATCCGCTTTTAACTTGAAGTCATTAAGAATTACTTCTAAATCATCTTCAATTTCAATTCTTTGCCGGATACGCTGTAAGTCTTCCTTATTAGGATTCCAGAATCCACCACCAATAAACGTGTTGTCGGGCTCCAGATGCACATAGAAACTTCCCCGATTATATGGCTGAAGACGGGAAAAGATTGCCCCAAAGTGGTTTTTGTACGGAGATTTGTCTGCAGAAAAGCGAACATCCCGGTAAATCCGATACATTTTGAATTTGCTGAATTCATCTATATTAGATAGCTCATTGGCAACAGATTCAAAAAAAGCATACGCCTGATTTTTTGCATTTTCATACGTTTCTTTATTCTCGGCAAACCACTCACGATTATTGTTCTGCTGCAATGCGGATAAAAATTCAAAGACCGATGAATTCATGGGATATTAGACTTTGACTCAAAAATAAAGAAATTTCACACATTTCCTTTCTTTGCATTGGAATACCTTCGGCTTCACTCAGGACGAAAATCCAGTGCTCCATATAGGTCATCCCGATGAAATTTACGAGTTACGTCTTATTGACAATCAATAAAGTGTAAACAAAACCACCAGTCACTTTCCGGAGCATTGGTAAAACAGGATTGAGAAAATTTTGCACAACATATTTATCAAATCGCCGACCCTGGTTTGCTTTCCATTGTATAGACAAGATCATAGTCATTTGAAAAAAGAAGCAGGCTTATGGTCCATACAAAAATATAAACCGGTCAGCAATCACAGCTTTCATTTATTCCGGGACCTGAACATATATCAATCCAGCAGCCCACTCAATACTTTTATTTTTTATAACTAAACCTTTTACAAATATTCAACGTAAATCACCCTCATAATAAACTTTCAATCAACATTTTAAAACCTTTCAAAAGCTATGAAAAATCTACGTTTGCTAAGCAGCATGCTCATGCTGCTTTTGCTTGGCCAGCTCCTGATGGCCCAACCCCAATTAGTCAAAGATATCCCGGACGATGCACAAGAGTTCTTCTCTGTAAACGGTGTATTGTATTTCTTTTCCGGCGATGAGCTATGGAAAAGCGAAGGAACAAGCGGCACAACCGTCCTGGTCAAAAAACTTGATGAAGAAGTATACTACCCATATTACAATAAAACAGTGGTTATCCTGGGCAACTACTTCTTTTTTACCACTGTGTCCGGCATGGGCAATACATCTATCTGGAGAAGTGACGGTACAGCGGTCAATACTACAAAAGCAGTTACGGGACCGTCAACCCTATTGGGCACATTTCAGGATAAGGTTATTTTTCTGAAAAACGGCGAACTCTGGCAGTTAGATCTCCTGCAACAGGAAATGTACATTCAAACCCTTGGTGACGGTATTGATCTTTTCTCTGCTACAGATGATTATATGTATCTCTCAGCAAGAGACTATGTAAACACACACGATGGCCGATTCGCACTTTGGGTATCCGATGGCACCGAAAACGGAACATATTCATTACTGAGAGACTACAGTAGCTATGCAAAGAGTTTTCAACCTTTTGACAATCAAATGTACATGGCACAGGTACAGGATCTAGGTGAAATGGCAGACAACTTCTCCTTGGCCACTCCCGAAGGTATCACGCATATCTGGACATCCTCTGACAGAGGCTTTAGTATGGATTTCACCTCCATTGAGCTCATTGCTCCACTTGGAGATAAGCTTATTCTTTTTGTACGACCAATGTTTGATTTAGCTTACGAGCTCTGGGAATATGATCCTGCCACCAACAAAGTAACCAGCATACGCTCGATGCTCGATTTTGCCTGGAGCTCATCGCAGGAATTTCTGACACCAGTTGTCATCAATAATACCATGGCCTTCAATACCGGTAAAAAGGTATACCGGTCTGACGGTACCAACGCGGGCACCTACCCCATAGCCGACATGTATCACGGATACGATGCCAGGTTTACAAAAGTCGGAGACCTCCTGTTTTATATCAACCATGCATCTGCAAGCCCCGCCTCCTACAACGAGGAGTTTGAATTGTACCAGAGCGGGCTTTTCTCTCAGAATACTTCATCGGTAAGGAAACTCTTTGGCAATACCAGCTACTATGGTCATGCAGCCAATCTGACAGAAGCAGGTGGTAAACTCTTCTTTACTCTGGAATCCAATACCGGAGATAAAAACCTCTGGATCTATGATCCAAACAGGCCGGCAGACGGAAGCCCGTACTTTACCGTGGTGAATGCTGATACCGATCAGGATATACAATGGCTCAAAAGTGGGGACACCATTGTAAAACCTGCCGGACTGAATATTGCTCTGCGATTCAACCCCACCGGCTCACCGGGAAGTGTGCAGTTCTGGAACGGTCCCCATCTGGCCCGTACGGAAAGCTCCGCACCTTTCAGCTTCCCGGGTGACAATAACGGGGACTATCAACCATGGAACAATGCCAATCCCGGCAATTATACCTTTACCGCTATCCCCTACTCTCTGCCTGGCGGCAATGGAGTGGCAGGCCCTTCTACGGTTGTCAACTTTACCATCATAACGCCTGCTCCCAAAGTCCCCCCGGTAGTAAGCGCAGGACCAGACAGAGAGATTACCTTTCCGACAGACAGTACATTTTTGTATGGATCAGCTATCGACCCGGACGGATATATTACTCAAAGACAATGGAACTACATAACAGGTCCATGGAATAATGATCACTATCTGCATAATCCGAATCAGGATACTACAGAAGTCGAATTCTACTATGGGAATCCCGGAGTATACAAATTTGCCTATACAGCGATTGACAATGATGGTCTGTACGGGACCGACACTGTCACGGTAATCGTTAATGACTTCCCAGCCAAAATCATGCAATTTATACTAGTTGACACCGACACGGATACTGATTTACAAAACTTAAGCAACAACAGGACTATTGATCTTTCCTCCCTGCCTCCCAACCTGAGTATACGAGCCGAAACTGTTCCGGCCACCATACAAAAGGTTGTTTTTGACTACGAAAACGGCCGCATGATACGGACAGAAAATACCCCTCCTTATGCCCTATTCGGCAACACAGGTGCCAGCTATATCCCAGGGGTGCTTACTGAAGGCTATCATGATCTGGGAGCCTTCCCCTATCTCAATGATACTGCCTACAGAGAAAGCTTTATACGTCTGCACGTCACCCGAAGCACTCCGGGCGCTCTGAGCAAGTTTGTGCTGGTAAGAGCTGACACCGATGAGGACCTTTTTGATCTTACCGCTTATGCAACCCTCTATCTTGACGAGCTGCCGGCACAGCTCAATGTACGTGTGGAAACTAATACCTCCGCGATCGGGAGCGTTACGTTTAGTCTTAATAATACCAACCGCACAGAAAACGTAGCCCCGTACTCTGTTTTTGGAGACAATGGTGGTAATTTCAATGGCGGAACATTCCCGGTCGGGGACAACTATATCGAAGCCAAGGCATACTCTGGCTCTAACGGAACAGGCACCTATCTCAACGGCATCTATGTTCCGTTCAGAGTAAGAGCATCACGCAATGCCAGAATGGCTACTGATTATTACGAAGCCGGTGCGCAGATCGCCATTGTACCAAACCCATCGGCCGACCGCTTTGCCATACGGATAGAAGCCGCAGTAAACGAACATACTTCCGTGGAAATTTTCAACGCAAGTGGTCTGTCGATAAGCAAACTATACGATGGCCCGGGGCAAAACATGGAATTGCAGTGGGATGCCGCTCAAGTACCGGCAGGTGTATACTTCTGTCATGTACGAAGTAATAACACTGTCAAAACCTATAAGCTAATGGTGGTAAGGTAAGCATACTAAAAATACTCCAACAGCCCGAAGCTGTCTGAAACAATGTTCAGGAATTTAATAAAAGACCTGCCGTTGTTCAGACAGCTTTTTTATTAAAATCTACTGTTCAAATTATCCGGGCATCCTCTCCGATAATTTCTTCCCGGTGTTTTTTCCCCCAACGCCACAATTCCATTATAAGCTTATCAAGGGAGCGTCCATGCTCTGTCATCGAATACTCTACTGCCGGCGGAAATGAGCTAATCACCCTGCGAACAATCAGCTTATTCATTTCAAGCTCTTTCAGTTCTTTGGAAAGCATCTTATCGGTAATACCCCTGACCTCTCCGAGTATTTCCCTGTAGCGTTTGGGACCAAGATAAAGTGAAGTGATAATGGGCAATTTCCAGCGACCGCTCAGAACATCCAGGGCATCCATCACAGGACGAATCAACGCTTCACATTCCTTTTCTTGATCGGGGTTTTGAGATAGGGACGAACACATAGCTTTCCTTTTAGATAGTACTATACAAATAACCAGTACTATATTTTATTCCGTAAATTTAGATAAGTTTGTAGAAACTTTCAATAAGCAAACAACAATATAATTTTCAACTTATTATCTATACATGATATCCTCATGTATAACCAGATGTGATGAAACATATACCTCTTTCAGTTCTTGAGCTTGCTATAATCCGGGAAGGCGGCAATGCGCAGCAGGCCATAGAAGAGACTGTACGCGTTGCCCGGCATACGGAACAGGAAGGCTATTCCAGACTATGGCTTGCCGAACATCATAATATGCCCTATATATCAAGTTCGGCCACGGCTGTACTAATCGGTCATGTAGCCGGAAAAACCAAGCGTATACGTGTAGGCTCAGGTGGTATAATGCTTCCCAATCATTCACCTCTGGTAATTGCCGAGCAATTCGGAACGCTGGAAACCCTTTATCCGGGCCGGATCGACCTTGGTCTGGGGCGGGCTCCCGGAACCGACCAGACGACTGCCATGGCACTTCGCCGTCATAATACAACTACGGCACACAGCTTTCCTTCCGATGTAAAATCATTGCAGGCTTATTTCTGCAATGAAGATAATGATGCCAAAGTACGGGCATTCCCGGGCGAAGGCCTTTCTGTTCCGTTATGGATACTGGGCTCCAGCACCGACAGTGCCTATCTGGCTGCGGAAATGGGTCTGCCATATGCATTTGCCGCACATTTTGCCCCGGCACAGCTGTTTGCCGCTATCAATATTTACCGGCAACATTTCAAACCTTCAAAACAATTAACTAAACCCTACCTTATGGTTGCTGTCAATGTAATCGCAGCAGATAGTGATGATGAAGCAAACCATCTGGCAACATCCCTGATCAATATGTTTCTGGGCGTAGTTACAGGCAAGCCTCAGCCGTTGCGCCCTCCGGGCAAACTTTCCGATCTCTATCAATATCAGGATGTACAGCACGCTGTCAATAATATGCTAGCCGGCACTTTTATGGGCGGACCTGAAAAACTTCGCCATGAGCTCGCCGGGTTTATCTCCGATACCCAAACAGACGAACTAATGGTGACCGGATATATTTATGATCCGGAAGCACGTCTCAAATCTTTTTCAATACTAAAAAGAGCTTTAGACTCAGGGGATAAAAGCAACTAAAATCCGCCAGTTATAACACCGTATTTACAATTTTCAACAATATAATATACCGCATTATGTCAATAACAGAATCTCTTAACTGGCGCTATGCCACTAAAAGCTATAACGGACAATCTGTTTCTCAGGACAAAATTGATACGATACTTGAAGCCATACATCTTGCGCCCAGCAGTTCGGGACTACAACCATTCAACGTTTTGGTTATCAACAATCCTGAACTGAAAGAAAAAATACGTCCCATAGCGTTCAATCAGCAACAAATCACTCAGAGCTCACATGTACTGATTTTCGCAGCCTGGGATAATTATACGGTAGAACGAATCAACAAAGTGTTTGAGCGTAACAATACAGAACGCAATCTTCCCCCGAGCGCAACCGATGATTACAGAAACATGCTCATTCAGTCCTATACAAACCTTACGGCCGAGCAAAACTTTGAGCATGCAGCACGCCAAACCTACATCGCTCTTGGCTTTGCCCTATACACAGCTGCCCAGTTGCAGGTAGATGCCACCCCGATGGAAGGCTTTAGCAATGCTGCTCTGGATGAGCTTCTGGGACTAAAACAACAAGGCCTGAAAAGTGTTACCATACTGGCCCTGGGGTACAGGGATGCTGCAAACGACTGGCTTGCTCCTATGAAAAAAGTACGTGCTCCGAAAAGCGACTTTTTTATTGAGCTGAACTAATCTGATTGGGACAAAGGGCAGAGTACACACAACTCTGCTCCTGCCTGCCCACCACACAGCCACCGTCTGCCGGCACCAAAACCTGCCTCAAACCGTAAGTAGAACAACACCGGCATATGAAGGATTTTTTATTGGAAGTGGCATTTACGATAGCAGGCATTGGAGCTGCTTCAGGATTAGCCTTTAAAAACGACCGGCTTTATCTGATCTCTGATACCAGCAATTATCTGTACCAGTATTCGATTACCAGCCAGCGACTGTATAAAACACTGCTTACAGACTCCGCTCCGCCGCACGAGCAGCTTTCCAAAGAAACAAAAAGTGATTTTGAAGCGATTTTATCCGATGAAGACCGGCTTGTCATTCTTGGCTCCGGGTCTGATCCCGGCTATGCCCGAAATCAGCAGTTTTCAATCTCTGTTCATGCAAAAAAACATCATATAAAAGAGCTGGATATGCGCCCATTGTATCAGCATTTGCAGAAAAAATATCAGATTGGTACTGATAATTTCAATATTGAGGGGGCCCTGCGCTATAAGAACCAATTACTACTATTCAACAGGGGCAACGGTCCTTTAGGCTTCAACGGCATTTTTCGTCTTACCCCCGGTCTGGATACGGTTTTTATTCCTGTACCTCTGCCTGCTCTTAACGATACTCCCGCAGGGTTCAGCGATGCTGTCAGAGTGCGTGATACTATTTATTTCACCGCCATTGCAGAATCTCAGCCTTCCGTTTACCATGATGGCGAAATTAAAGGTACTTATCTGGGTATAATGCGCCTGCCGGAATTCGAAGTTGAGCAACTGATTGTGCTCTCTGACACTTCCAAATTTGAAGGCATCACATTATTTTCAGAAGATCGCAAAGCTGTCCATTTTCTCCTTTGTGAAGACAGAGACTCCCACGCACAAGAGTCTGTAATATATCACCTTAAAATTAAAAAAACACAGCATTAATCAACAATGGCACGCATCCTAAATACCTTATACACAAACTTCTTTTTATCAATATATTTTGAAAATTAAATTCCCTGACTATATTTGATTCACTTTTGAGATGTAAGCTATACTCCTCTCAAATCAATATTTTTAAGTTTTCACTTTTATTTAACCTAACAACTATTTTTAATTTTATGGATGAATATCTAGCAATTATCAAAATTTTTGGTGGCAACTTTGCGCCGAGAGGCTGGGCTATGTGTCAGGGACAGCTATTATCCATTGCTCAGAATACAGCATTATTCTCTCTTTTAGGAACTACTTATGGAGGCAACGGACAAACTACCTTTGCTCTTCCCGATCTGAGAGGCAGAGCTCCTATCGGGTACGGCCAGGGTCCCGGACTAAGCAATTATGCACTGGGACAGGTATCCGGAACAGAAAATGTGACACTCACAACCGGCAATATACCGCCACACAATCACGCAGTATCCGGCACCGTAAAATTACCGGTCAATGCTGATTCATCAGCTACGGACAATCCGGAAGAGGCGTATCTTGCTCCTACTGCAAGCAACAACTACAATACCGCGCCAAGCTCGGGCGCTTACTCAGGCAATCTTTCTGTGGATCTGACTACCGGAGCAACTGGTAACGGCTTACCTGTAAGCATCATGCAGCCTACGCTGGCAATGAATTACATCATCTGCCTTGAAGGTCTGTTTCCCTCCCGGAGTTAGTTCGCCGGTCAATTTTCAGAGCCATATAGCCTGATTGCAATTATGACTGTAATCAAGATAGGGATTTTATTGCCCAAATCTTCTCTATATCCCTCGATTGGATTTGATCTGCTGAACGGATTAAAAGCACAGCTGGATTCCGTTCAGCATTTTTCCTATGAACTCCTGTATGAAAATATTGGTACCGGCGGAGACTCCAACGAGATATATAACAAAACCGAAAAACTTCTGCTGCAGGAGTCATGGATTGTACTGGCCTTTCTGGACCATAGTGAGGCCACAAAACTGGATATGTTATTCAGACAGCAAAAGCGGATTCTGATTGTACTTGACCCGGGAGCTCACGTTCCCCTGACCTGGAACAACGGAAGCCCATACCGCTTTACTATTTCACTGCAAACTGCTTTCAATAATTATGTCACAGGTACCCTGGCCGCAAAAGCCGGAAATAAACGGGCTTTTTTTGCATCTTCTTTTTACGAAGGGGGATACCTGCAAACATATTCATACCTGAAAGGTCATGAGCACGAAGGCGGTACTATATACTTTCATTCAATTGTTCCCTTTCATCGAAATGAGTACCAGACAAGCGACCTTGTATATGCCTTTGAACATCACCAACCTGAGGCTATACTGGCTCAGTTTTCGGCAGAAGCAGGTGAAGTCTTTCTGGGCAGGTATGCACAGACCAGTATCTGCCGGCAAGTTCCCCTTTATGTATCAGCTTTTATGCTTGAAGAAAGCTGGCTCGACACTGTACCCTATCTATTTGATGGAATAAAAGGATGTACCTCCTGGTGCCGGTCGCTTGATAACGACATGAATCATCAGTTCATTAATGCAATCAGGCATCGGTATGCGACTACCCCCACTATTTTTACTTTATTGGGCTGGGAAAGCGGATTGCTGATAAATCAGTTAGCACATAACCCGGAAACACCTAAAAGAACCGATGAAATTCTGGAAAAAACAGAATCCATGGAACTGCATTCTCCCAGAGGAGTCCTCCGGCTACACAAGGATTCCCGTATTTTCTTTAGTCCGGTTTACCAGACAGAAATTGTCAACAACCCGGATACCGGCAACTGTCAGCTGCAATTAATCGGAGATTATCCCTGCGAATCTGAAAAATCTGCCTTCACAAATGAAACTCCCAACGGAGTTTTTTCCAAATGGACAAACACTTACCTATGCATTTAAGTTTGACGCACACAACACGTAACTAATCATAAAATTATGAAATACCTATATACCTTTTCCAAAACATTGTTTACTTTTTGCCTGATCATACTGACATCACTTTACGGATCGGCACAAACCACATTGAACACAGGCGACATTTCAATTATTGGATTCAATTCCGCCCTCGATTATCGCGACGGTTTTGCCTTTGTAACCTGGGTACCGCTAGAGGCAGGCACACAGATCCGATTTACAGACAACGGATTCAACAGTTCCGCGCACTCCAATACCTCCGGCAATATCAGAGAGCTGGAACAAACCATACACTGGACAGCAACATCAGCTATCGCAGCAGGTACTGTTATTGTAATTGAGGCCAATGGCAGTAGCTCTCTCTCAACTATTACAAGTCATGGTTCGGTAGCTGTATACAACGCTGATGGTGCGATAACAGCAGCTATTTCCCTAACCAATACCGGCGATCAGATTTTTGCCTTTCAGGGCTCCTATACCGTAAGCAACAATGCTGCTGGTACCTTTTTCGGTACACTGATAGACGGAATCGGCTTCCAAGGCCTCGGCACCTATACCGGCTGGCTTACCGATGGCACAGTAAGCTCCAACAGATCTTACCGCCCTTCGGATCTACCATCCTCCAATGCGCTATATTTTGCTAACGGTGCCGTAGGAGCCGCCTATACCGGTCCACGCAGCAATCTGACCATTATGCAATTAAAAGCAGCAGTGGCCAATATTACAAACTGGACACTGTACACGAACCCGGGCGGCGTGCAGCAGTACAACACCTCTTCTTTTGAAGCTCTGTCTGCACCGGCTATCACCGGTCATCCTTCCGGCAGCACAATCTGCCAGGGCGGTAACACAACGTTCTCCGTAACCGCTACCGGCGCCACCACCTATCAGTGGCAGGTAAGCACCAACAACGGAATGAGCTTCGAAAACCTGAATAATGACGGTTTGTACTCCGGAGTATCCACGGCAACGTTAACCATTACAGAAGCTACAGTATCTCTGAATAATAATCTGTACCGTTGTATTGCATCAGGCGCCGTCACACCAGCTGCTACATCCAATAACGCAAGACTTACTGTACTGCAACTTCCAACAGCTGCTGCCCAACCCGAAAATGCTGTTATATGCAGCGGCAGTGAAACCAGCATCACATTAAGCGCCGATCTTCAGGGAACATCCTTTACCTGGACTCATTCTGTCACCGAAGGATCTGTATCCGGCGGCTCCAGCGGAGAAGGCAATACAATTGCACAGGCCCTGCAGGGAGAAGGTGTGATAAGCTATGTAATTACCCCGACTCTTAATAATTGCACCGGTGCACCTGTCACTGTAACTGTGGGAGTTGCTCCCGCTGCTGCTGTCACCACTCCCCCGACAAACCAAAGTACCTGCCCGAATGAGGAAGTTTCTTTTACTACAGAGGTAGCAAACGCATCTTCGTATCAATGGCAGGTAAATACCGGCTCAGAATTTGAAAATCTCACAGAAAGCACTCTTTATTCGGGTGTAACTACAAACTCACTGACCATATCAGAAGCTAGTGCCGGTATGAATGGATATTTATACAGGGTGATTGTAAACAGCAACTGCCCGCATACAATTACCAGTCAACCAGTCACTCTGACAGCTACAGATACAGAAGAACCGGTTTTTATCTCCTGTCCTGAAGACATTGTTACCTTCGATGCCAATTATGTATATGAGGAACCGGCTGCCAGTGATAATTGCACGGACAATCCAACAATAGAACTCTCTGAAGGTCTGGGCATCGGAGCTACCTTTCCGGCAGGCACTACTACAGAGACATATACCGCGAGTGACGTGTCCGGTAACATTGCTACCTGTTCTTTTACAGTTACTGTTGAACTGATCACATCATTTGACAGTCAGTTTCAGGCTGGCATGAATGTACATCCCAATCCTGCAAGGAACAATATAACGATTCATTTGTCCAATAACAGTGGTCCGGTGGAAATTCAGTGGCATACGCTTTCCGGCCAACTCATCGAGACTTTGAGTGTAACTGATGTAAAAGAATATCTGTATGACATCAACCATTTGTCAGCAGGAGTATACTTGCTTCATGTAATCAGCAGTCAGGAACACCATATTCAGAAAATACTGGTAAAATAATACCATCATCCGATATCAACAGCTACTACCGGGTCAGCAGGCCTGATAGTAGCTGTTTTTATTCAATCATCCAACCGGATATTTTCTTATTTTCTGTTTTCTATCAGAAACTTTTTTATTTCTTTACTGAATACTTCTGGCTGATCTTCCTGTACAAAAGTTCGTGCGTTCTTGACCATAACCAAACGGCTTTGTAAAAAAACGCCGCAAATCCTTATACCCAGTTTTGCAGGAAATAGGGTTTTGTCATCAGCTCCCCAGACAATGAGCACCGGCTTAGGAAATAGTTTTAACCGGTCTGCTGCCCACAGTGTATAACGGGGAGACCATGTTTTGACAGCGCTTGCAAAGTCGGAACGAATCCGGTTGTTTTCAGAAAAATGGTACAGATAATACTGAATCCACTCCTCCGAAGTCAGCGTATGCGAAAGCAAACCCATAAAAAAATCTTTATCCGGCAAAGACTTCACAGCAAAAAGTTTCCCCATACAGTAGGTAAATCCGGGAATCCAAACAGCGTATTTCAGGTAAGCGAATTTGAACGGTGGAAAAACGTCCAGCCCTTCACAATTAGACAGAACCAGCCCGGACACCTTATCCGGGAAAAGCGCAGTGTAGACCTGAGCATAAACACCTCCGGTATCATTGGCTACTATGACTATCTTATCAATATCCAGAAAGACGAGTAATTTATCTATCAGACGAGCCAGGCCGATCGGACTATAATCCTTGAGACTGCTGAGTGGAATAGCGTGACCTCCCAAGGGCAGATTGACAGCGATACACCGATATTCTGATGAGAGGAACGGGATCATTTTTCGCCAGGTCATACTATTGGTCAGTGTACCATGCAGAAACAGTATAGGAATTCCCTGCCCTTCATCTGTATAATGTATTCCTTCAAAAACATGGGCAGTATATAAAACCGGATTTTTTACATCTTTCTTTTGAGTCATTGTACTATAATTTGATAAAGTTCCGATCCAAAAATCAGCACTTTATACAAACCATTAATTAACAAAAGATAAGAATACTTCAGGGAATTATTCTTTTACGAATACGACTCAATGACTCAGCTGTAACGCCCAGATAAGAAGCAAGGTAATATTGAGGAACGCGATTGAGCAGATCCGGTTGCGACAAAAGCAGCTTCCGATATCGCATTTCCGGCTTATTGACGATATAAGATGCCAGCAAATCCTGATACTTACTCAGCTCTTCTTCCAGAATCAGTCTGGTAAGACCTAATAAATCGGGATAACGATGAAACATCTCCTCTTCCGCCTCTTTATATATAATAGCGACCGTGGTGTCTTCAAGACAGTCAATATAATGAGAAGCGGGATTTTGCTTCATGTAACTGTCATAGGAAATCACAAAACTGTTTTCAATGTGAAAAAACGTTGTTTTCTCTTCTTCATCAACGATATAATACTGGCGTATACAACCGCTTATTACAAAATAATAGCATCGGGAAATTTCACCTTCACGAAGCAACAGAGTCCCCTTTGGATAGGTCCTGACTTTTACTGCTCTGGCGATATCGGTTTCCTCTTCAGAAGATAACGGTACGATTTTTTTCAGGAAATCGGTAAAGGCTTTACTCATCACGCTGCGAAGCAAATTTTCTATTCCACCTAATATAATTCAGATAAAAGTCCCCCAGATTGGATTATCAGAAGTTCGTCTTTACAAGATTATGCAATCCGAAGGGAAAATATTATCAGCTACGATCAGTTAAAAAACTGCATCCATACAAATTCTGAAAGCAGAAAATAATGAATGCAGTTCTTTCTGTATTTTCCAATCAGGACAACTGAGCAAGGCTTTCTTCCAACACCCTTATCTTTGCTTCTGCATCCGCCTGTTTCTTTTTCTCATTTTCAACAACCTGCTCAGGCGCTCCGCTTACAAATTTCTCATTAGAAAGTTTCTTCTGCACAGACAGCAGAAACCCTTTGGTATATTCGAGTTCCTTTGTCAATCGTTCTCGCTCCGCTTCCGGGTCGATTTCGCCTTCCAGAGGAATATACAGCTCATCTGCTTTTACCACAAAGGAAGCCGCTCCTTCCGGTTTTTCAGAACAGAATCCCAGTTCTTCAAGGCCAGCCAGCTTCCCGATGATACGGCCAAACATCTTATACAGTAACTGATTATCAGTTTTTACCAATAAATTCAGCTGAGTAGACTTTGCAATCTGCTTACTGTTCCGGACATTACGGACACTAATGATAACCTCTCTCGCAATTTCAGCGTTTTGCAGAAACTCCTTATCAAAATGACTTATTCTGGGCCACTCAGCTACAATTATGCAATCTTTCTCATTACGCTCTTTGATCTGATGCCATAATTCTTCCGAGATAAAGGGCATGAACGGATGAACAATTCTGAGAAGCTTCTCAAAGATCTCAATGGTTGCTTCGAGCGTCTGAGGATCAATTGGCTTTTCATAATCAGGCTTAATCATCTCCAGATACCAGGAGCAGAAATCATCCCATACCAGCTTATAAACCACATGCAGCGCATCGGACAATCTGAATTTGCTAAATGCTTCTTCCAGTTCAAACAGCGCTTCATTGAAACGTGCATTGATCCAGGCCACCGCTACTTCATTGGCTTTACCGGAAAGGTTATTATCAACTTTCCAGCCTTTGATCAGACGGAAAGCATTCCATATCTTATTAGAAAAATTTCTCCCTTGCTCACAGAGCTTTTCATCAAAAAGCAGATCATTACCTGCCGGGCTGCTAAACAACATACCAACCCGCACTCCATCCGCTCCATACTTTTCTATAAGCTCAATAGGATCCGGAGAGTTCCCCAGCGATTTAGACATTTTCCTACCCTGCTTATCCCGAACGATACCGGTCAGATATACATTTTTGAACGGCAGTTCTCCACGATATTCATACCCTGCCATAATCATTCTGGCAACCCAGAAAAACAGGATTTCGGGTGCTGTTACCAGATCATTGGTCGGATAGTAGTAATTGATTTCTTTACCTTGTGGCTCCTTAAATCCATTGAAAACGGAAATCGGCCACAACCATGATGAGAACCAGGTATCCAGTACATCCTCATCCTGACGCAATTCTTCTGCTTTATAGGTCTTTCCCAAAGAAGCAAATTCTGCAACCGCTTCATCTGCAGTCTTTGCCACCACATAGGCCCCTTCCGGACTATACCATGCCGGAATCCGATGTCCCCACCACAGCTGACGGGAGATACACCAGTCCCGGATGTTTTCCATCCATACCCGGTACATATTTTTAAACTTGGCAGGATACAGGCGTATCGTGTCATCAAGAACATTTTCCAGAGCAGGCTTTGCCATCTCGTCCATCCGGCAGAACCACTGAGTCGATAGCTTAGGTTCTATAACCGCATCGGTACGCTCCGAAAAGCCTACATTATTTTTAATATCTTCTACCTTTACCAGCCATCCCTCAGTCTCAAGATCTTTGGCAATCTTCTTTCTGACTATAAAGCGATCCTCCCCGATATAGCGTCCGGCTTTTTCGTTGAGCCTTCCGTCATCATTCAGAATATCGATCACTTCCAGGTTGTGCTTCATGCCCAGATTGTAGTCATTGATATCATGAGCCGGGGTTACTTTCAGACATCCGGTACCAAAAGCCATATCAACATATTCGTCCGCGATAATTGGTATCTGCCTGTTTACAAAAGGAACGATCGCTTTTTTGCCTATAATATGCTTATAGCGCTCATCTCCGGGATTGACACATATGGCTGTATCACCCAAAATAGTTTCAGGACGTGTGGTTGCAACAGTAAGCGTCTCATCACTGTCTGCCAGCCTGTAGACTACATGGTACAAACGGGAGCTTACTTCCTTATAATTTACTTCCTCATCCGATAAAGCTGTCTTCCCCTGAGGATCCCAGTTGACCATACGGACTCCCCGATAGATTTTACCTTTACGGTACAAATCAATGAAGACATCAATAACCGCCTCTGAAAGGTCATCATCCATCGTAAATTTGGTGCGTTCCCAGTCACAGGAAGCTCCGAGTTTCTTGAGTTGCTCCAGGATGATTCCTCCGTATTTCTCCTTCCACTCCCATGCATACTTCAGAAACTCTTCCCTGCTAAGCGATTTTTTATCAATGCCTTTTTCCTTCAGCATCGCAACCACTTTAGCTTCTGTGGCAATTGACGCATGATCAGTACCCGGCACCCAGCAGGCTTCTTTCCCTTCCATACGCGCTTTACGAATCAGAATATCCTGAATAGTATTGTTAAGCATATGGCCCATATGCAGTACTCCTGTTACATTGGGCGGAGGAATTACAATTGAAAAAGGTTCTTTATCTGGATTAGGCTCCGAATGAAAGAAACCCTGCTGCATCCAGAAAGAATACCACTTATCCTCAACCTCTTGAGGATTATAGGTTTTATTAATATCGCTCATGCTTATTTTAAAATCTTAAAAGACAACAAAAGTACATGGTTAAAATCAAAAAATCAGAGGAAAGTACAGAAAAAACCGACTTTCCTCTAAAATGTTGTACCCTTGATTAAGACTAGTAATAGGTTATCTTACACTTAGGATTCTTTTTCTTGAATCGCTGAATCTCACCTGTTGGAATTCCGGAATAATGGGCAATAAGCGTATTAAGTGTTTCGTCCGGCACTGCACTGATTGATTTAATCTGAGGATTACTACTTACATTGAGGTATTCAAGATGGCGGAATCTGGAAACTGGAGATAAGTCGGAAATTTTTGTCGATGCCAGGGCCAGATAGGTAATATAGTTCAGCGAACGTAGCGGACTCAGGTCGGATACTGAATTATGGGATATATCGAGATGCATCAGTTTTGGCAATTTGCTGAGCGGACTCAGATCACTGATTCCTGCGTTGAAACAGTCAAGATGTACAAGATTAACAAGGCTGGTCAAGGGAGCAAGTGAACCTATAGCTACTTTTTTCAGACGAAGTTTTTCCAGACTAACCAGACCGGTAATTGGCGTAACATCCTTTATGGCATAATTAAGCGAAATATCCAGTTCCTCAAGCATGGTCATATTTCGCAGCGGTTCAAGATCTCTGAGCTTATTTTCACCACAGGTTAGCTCACGCATCTTTACAAGACCGGCAATATTCTCGAGTGAATATATCTGCAAGCCAGACACATCCAATATTTCCAGATTAGTAAGATCTTTCAGATACAATAAGGTATCCACCTTGCTGCCTGACAGATTCAATTCTTTCAGCTTCTTCAGATCCTTGATCGGAGAAAGATCCTTAACATTGGTTTTACTAAGATTAAGTTTTTCCAGAAATGTAAAGTTTGCAAGAAAAGAAACATCCGAAACTGGCTTATTAGACACATCAAGCTCTCTAAGCCCCTGACATTTGCGTATCTCATAGTTTTCCGGATAATTCGACAATTTATACTTTTCCTTAAAAAAAGACCGCCAGCTGTCATCCAGTTTCAGCCACCACTGCATCTCCTCTGAGAGAGGTTCCAGTTTTGGCTGTTTCCCCTTAACTGTAATCGCATAGACTTTGAAAGCGCCAAATACCCTGTTATTCTCAGTGGTACGGATAACAAAGATTCTATCTGAGTTTTTTTTCTGTATTAATGTATCAACCACACTGACAACTGTGGGAAGAGAGGTCTCTGCCTGCACACTATCCCCATCAGAGACAGCAGGCGTCATTACTGTATCTATTCGCTCCGAGAGCTCCTTCCATGTTTCTGCCTGCTTTACCGGAACCTCAAAATAATAAAACTTCCGAAGCTCGTCATATAATACATCGGGCTTATTCAGGGAATTTACAATAAACCTGGCATTGTAAGAAAAGCGACTGGAGTTTTTATCATACTTTACTATAGTAAACACAGGCGCAAAATCCATATTCTCCGGATTCCGGTCATCCCATACCTGGATGTCAGCACTATGAAGCCGTACCGGCGTAAACTTCATATTAAAGTTACGCTGATGCTCATATATTGTATCGTTCAGATTAACATTCAGAAAGTTCTCAAAATCTTCGAACAACGTCTTGAGATTTTGGAACTCAGCATCATTGAGCTTTCGCACTGTTTTTGTCTGCGCAGACAAAATAAAAGAAATAAGAAGGAAATAAATTAACGTAACAAATCTCATCAAACTGTTTTTTATTAAGATTGATAAGATAATAAATATTGAAAAAAAAATGTAATAAGAAGACAAAAAGTCCTGAATCCGCATTATATTCCAAACGATACCGGCAAAGAAAATGAACACGCAATCCGTACAGCTCCGGAATCTGACGATACATCCGGCAACGGTTTACTTCTTCAGCTTCCTTTCCAAGGCAGCTATCTTCCTGATATTTTGCTTCTCGATGGTGGTAAGATATATATCGACCGATGATTTATCGGGAAAATACCATTCTTTTTCTATAAAATACTCATACAGTGATGTTGTCATAAATTTCAGACCATAACGCGCCAGGATTTCTGATCGCATGATCGACAACTCCTCAATAGAAAGACCTTTAAGTTCCTTTTCTGTCAATACTTTGTAAGAAGCTATAGGATACTTCCCCGGCAACTGGGGCACATAAAAACTTACCGGACAGGTAAAATCCTGTCTGACTATAACAAAAGGCGAGTCTCCGGCAAGTATCTGTTCCCATTCAAACGTCATCTCATCTTTAACCAGATGGACAAAATCAGCATATTCGTTAAAACCTCTTGTATTCTCTTTTACCCAAGCCTCACCGATGCCTCTTTTACCATATTGCACATTCAGGGATATGGAAAGAATTCCGTTGCGAAAAGACCATTTTCCCTGATAAATTGACTTCTCAGGCCAGACATCCTCCATCATCTGCACATCACCCTCAGGGCAAAAATACCATGTACGGTCTCTGTTAGCCAGATCCTGGCCCAATATCAGTCCCGCAGGCGAAGCCGGCTGAGCAAAAACACCTGTTGCAACAAGGATTAATCCAATAAAAAGATAAAACGCCTTAATTTTCATCTTCAGGAAATAAATCAATTTACTAACAAGACCAAAAATAGCACAAATAGTTATAGCCTAACAGATTTAGGGGATAAAATAAAAAATAAAACTTCTTAAACGCAGTTTATTATTTAAAAAATACAATTTAAACAAAAACAACCAACAACTAGTAATATAAAATATGTATTATTCTAATATTTTTTATACTTTATTTACTAAGCCCATTTCTCGTATGGCGGAGAAGCCCATATAATCTATACTCTGGAAGCCTCATATCCCTCATCAATCAGCAGCTTTTCTTTCTCTGCACTCATTACCGCAAGGCGGTCACAACGTTCGTTTTCAATATGTCCTGCATGTCCTTTTATCCAGCGGAATCGAACTTTATGCTTTTTATAAAGAGGCAGAAAACGCTGCCACAAATCAACATTCTTTACATCTTTCCAGTTTTTCCGGATCCAGTTATGCAGCCAGCCTTTTTCCACTGAATCTACGACATATTTGGAGTCAGAAACAACCGTTACTTCAAACCCTTCCCCCTTCAGAGCTTCAAGCCCTTTGATTACCGCAAGCAGCTCCATCCGGTTATTGGTTGTAAGCCGAAAACCTTCTGACAGCTCCTTCCGGTGCTGCTTATATATCAGAACAACACCATAACCTCCCGGACCGGGATTTCCTTTTGCCGCTCCGTCCGTATATAATAAAATCATGAAAAATCTTTTATAAATTGAATCAGCCTATCATATGCCTCATCCTCAATAGCCGGAAAATTGGCAATGCGAAAACTATTGTCTGCCCATAGGCCATAACCATTACCAAGCACAATCCCCTCTGCCAGAGCACGCTCTTTGACTTGTCGGAGCTGTTTTTTTTCCGCACTCAGGCATAAAACTGTATCAGACTGCACGTTCTTATTTGCAATCAGACTTTTAAACTCCGTCTGGTTGTTAAAAAAATCCAGCAATTTGTTTTTTCTGATTCTCAGAAGCTTCGCAGTTTCGTCGATTACCGGCACCATGTCCATAATTTTTCCCAAAAGGAAAATAGCAAGCACATTGGGCGTATAGGTCGTCTGCTTTTTTTGCATCATGGAATCCATAAAAGTCAGACTATTGTAATGTCTGCTTTCACCGATAGCCTTCGATTTTGCAACAGCCTGCGGTGAACATATCATTACAGCCAGCCCTGCCGGCAGGCCAAAACATTTCTGAACAGAAGCGAACCAAATATCTGCCTGTCTGAAATCGAGACTGGCTCCAGCCATGGATGAAGTAGCATCTACCGCTATCAGAGAGTCCGGATACAAAGCTCTTAACTGCTTCATATACCCGCTGCTCAGCTGTGTCGCATTCGACGTTTCATTGTGTGTTATACACAAGAGTCTGTCATTTGCATTCTGAGGTAAAGGAGGCTCCTCCTCCGGATCAAATACCTGAGCAGTACATATACCACCCAGCTTTCCGGTATATTCATACCATTTTTGCCCGAATGCTCCATTGTAGAGATGTATGCTTCCTGTTGACAGAATCAGTGATTGGGCAATAATTTCCCAACACTCCGTAGCTGATGAAGCAAAATATATCTGATAATCATCCGGTATCAGCAGCTTTTTCCTCAGAAAATTCATAGTAGCCTCTGCCATTTGAACAAAGGCATCGCTCCTGTGATTTACCGATAAAATTCCGGTATCCACAGCCGCATTCATCAATTCCCGTATCTGAGGATAAAGTTGTGATGGTCCCGGGTAAAATGAAATCATACTTCTGATCTGGAAACAAAGTAATAGATTGCCAGCATATAACTGTCAAGCCCGAGTCCGGTTATGATACCAGTACAGTTTTTACTGATAATACTTTTATGCCTGAACTCTTCCCTTGCATACACATTGGAAATATGCACTTCCATCACAGGAGTCCTGACAGCTGCGATAGCATCCGATAAAGCAATAGAAGTATGAGTATATGCTCCTGCATTAAATACGATTCCGTCATATGAAAAGCCAACCTCATGAATCTTATTGACCAGCTCACCCTCCACATTCGATTGGCAATACTCCAGTTCTACATCCGGGAACATGGATTTAAGATCTTCCAGGTAGGAATCAAATCCCTGACTGCCGTATACACCCGGCTCTCTTAGGCCAAGTAGGTTCAGATTGGGCCCGTTAAGAATCAACAGTTTCATAATGTTATCAGATTATTTTAAAGGTTTTAGTAACTTTATTCCTGTAATACATGAGTCATGAACTGGGATATAGCTATCAGACGGTTTAAAAACTTTTTAAAACTCGAACGCTCTCTTGCCGAGAATTCGGTAATCGCCTACATACAGGACGTGGTAAAGCTAAAACAGTTTTCAGAAATCTCCAATTTACCGGCTTCACCAATTGAGTTTAAAACATCAGACCTCAGCAATTTCTTTATTTACCTGAATGAGGTTGGGCTTAGCGCATACTCTCAGGCACGTATCCTGTCTGGCATCAAAGCTTTTTACAAGTTTCTTCATTATGAAGAAATAATAAGTGATGACCCTGCTGCCATTGTTGAAACTCCCAGATTGGGCAGAAAGCTTCCCGATACACTAAACATACACGAAATTGACCTGTTGCTTGATGCAATCGACCTTTCCACTCCTGAAGGAGCCAGAAACCGTGCCATGCTCGAGACTCTGTACAGCTCCGGACTCCGGGTATCAGAGCTTATCAATCTTCGTATTTCCAATATTTTTTTCGGAGAACGCTTTCTCAAAATTCTGGGCAAAGGCGATAAAGAGCGGCTTGTGCCAATCGGACGTTCTGCTCTCAAATACATAGAGGTCTATCTCAACGAAGTCCGTGTACATGTACCTGTAAAAAAAGGCTTTGAAAACTATGCATTTCTCAACCGCAGAGGCCAGGCGCTAACCCGGGTCATGATCTTTACCATTATCAAGAATCTTGGTAAAGAAGCTGGTCTCACCCAAAACATAAGCCCTCATACCTTCAGACATTCCTTTGCCACCCATCTGATAGAAGGCGGGGCAGATCTGCGGGCTGTACAGGCTATGCTGGGTCACGAATCTATTACCACTACTGAAATTTACACACATCTTGATCGGGAATACCTGAAACAGATCATCATCGACTATCATCCTAGAAGTCAGTAAAAACGGCAAACTCAACAGCAGTCTCGGTATTTTGACAAAACCGGATTATCAAAATTCATGAACCGGTCCCCTTGCTTTCGGATACAACATACGCAGTTTTGATCTCTCAAAAAATTAGCTCTATCTTTGCAGAAAAAGCCTGTACGAACTTGTATAAGTCACTAATCCGCCCCCTGCTTTTCAGAATGGATGCTGAAAAAGCGCATTATTTCACTTTTTCACTATTAAAAAAGACGTTGTCCATACCAGGAAGTCGCCTTATCGCCAAAAGTCTTTTTCATGTTTCTGACAACCATTTAAATCGTCAGGTTTTGGGACTGTCATTTCCAAATCCGGTAGGACTGGCCGCAGGTTTTGACAAGGATGCCCGGATGATTGATGAATTGGCTGCATTGGGATTCGGATTTGTGGAAATAGGTACAGTAACCCCCAAGGCACAGTCTGGCAATGATAAACCAAGGCTATTTCGTCTTGTTGAAGATCGTGCGATTATCAACCGCATGGGGTTCAATAATGAAGGTGTCGATGCTGCGGTCAGACGTCTGAAAAAAGTAAAATCAGATATTATTATAGGTGGTAACATCGGCAAAAATAAGGTCACCCCAAACGAAGAAGCATTTTCTGATTACCGGATCTGCTTTGAAGCACTTCATCCTTATGTACATTATTTTGCTGTCAATGTAAGTTCTCCGAATACTCCGGGACTACGTTCCCTTCAGGAAAAAGAGCCATTGAAAAAAATCCTGTCCGGTTTGCAGGAACTCAACCTGAAAAAAGAGAATGCAAAGCCTATCCTTTTAAAAATAGCTCCCGATCTGACCGACAGCCAACTTGATGACATCGTAGAAATAGTGAAAGAATCCGGTATTGCCGGAGTTATAGCTACCAATACTACCATAAGCCGGGATAACTTAAGAAGCAGTCGGGAAAAAATCGAGCATATAGGAGCAGGTGGCCTTAGCGGACAACCACTTACAAAGCGTTCAACCGAAGTAATCAGGCATCTTTCCCGAAAATCAGAAGGGGCATTTCCTGTTATCGCCGTCGGCGGGATTTGCAGTCCTCAAGATGCTTTGGAAAAGCTGGAGGCAGGAGCCGCCCTTATTCAGGTTTATTCAGGTTATATCTACGAAGGCCCCTCTCTCATAAAAAGAATTAATAAAGCAATTCTGAAAAGAATTCGCTAGTTTTAAAGGTTTACTCCCTATCTATGGCAGAAAATACCTATAAAAAACCTTCAAAAAAAGCACCCGCACCCACCAAGGAAAAAAGCGCTCCCCGCATTCCCTCGATCCGGCTGGGGTTTCTTAAAGACAAGCGCTTTCACCTTGCCAGTGGCATTTTCATAATTGTCTGCTCGGTATCCATGCTTATTGCATTTACCTCGTATCTGTTTACCGGAGTCAATGATCAGAGTATTATCGAAAGTCTTACTGAAGCTTCCGTAACCGAATCCGGCAAAGAAGTTCAGAACTGGCTGGGAGTAAGTGGTGCATACATTTCCCATTACTTCATATTCAGATGGTTTGGCATAGCCTCGTTCCTTTTCATACCAATTCTGTTTCTTACAGGTACCCGCATTGTTCTGAAAAGGCACTTGCTGCCATTTGGAAGAATCGTTTCATTATCGCTGTTTTTTCTGTTCTGGATTGACCTGTGCCTTGGCTATTCGGTATTTCTGATCCAGAAAGAAACATATCTCGCTTTTCTATCCGGCGGTATTGGTTACGAAATGGCCGTGCTGAGCGACAGCTTACTAGGCTGGGGCACTACTCTTCTGCTCATTTTCATGCTGCTGGTCTTCTTTATTTTCTATTTCAATATAACCTCAGTTGTGTCATCCGCTGACAAAGCCATACAGGATAAACCAATACATCCCGATGACGATATTGTCAATACTCTTGATGAAGAGCCGACTGATGCACCTCTTCCTGTAGTAACTACAGACAACGATTCTGCCCTCAAGGTGGAAGAAGCACTTGTCATGGAAGAAGAGTTTGATGAAGATAAAGAACTGGAACAATGGATTGTAAAAACCGAGTCATCTTCCCGGCCGGAACAAAAAAACAATACAGCTCTCCTTCTGGAACTGGCCAATGACAAGCAGGCAGAAATCAGAGATGAATACAATGAGGAAGAATTTGATGAAGAAATTGACCTGGAAATCGAAGAGGGCGCAGAAATAAAAATTGAGGATAAAAATTTCAACTTCGACCCGACCCTGGATCTTAGCACCTATCAATATCCTCCTACTGATCTTCTCCGTGAATACGATGGATCAAAAGTACAGGTAACCAAAGAAGAGCTTGAAGCAAATAAGGACAAAATTGTTGAAACACTGTCCCACTACAGTATCGGAATCTCAAGTATCAAAGCAACCATCGGCCCTACCGTAACGCTTTATGAGATAGTACCCGAAGCAGGTGTTCGAATCTCGAAAATCAAAAATCTTGAAGACGACATTGCCCTGAGCCTCGCAGCTCTGGGGATCCGTATTATCGCTCCGATGCCGGGTAAAGGCACCATCGGTATAGAGGTTCCCAATAAAAACAAAGAAATGGTATCCATTCGCTCAGTGTTATCCACTGAAAAGTTCCTGAAAAGTACCATGGATCTGCCTATCGTATTCGGGAAAACCATTTCCAATGAAATCTTTGTAATAGATCTGGCCAAAATGCCTCATCTTCTTATTGCGGGGGCAACCGGTCAGGGAAAATCTGTGGGTTTAAACGTCCTGTTAACCTCACTTATATACAAAAAACATCCGAGTCAGCTTAAACTCGTTCTTGTTGACCCTAAAAAAGTAGAACTTTCTCTTTTCAACAAAATAGAACGCCATTTTCTGGCAAAGCTCCCCGACACCGATGACGCCATCATTACCGATACCAAAAAGGTAATCCATACACTTAATTCGCTCTGCATGGAGATGGACCAGCGTTATGATCTGCTCAAAGAGGCCAATTGCCGGAATCTGAAGGAATACAACAAAAAATTTGTAGAAAGAAGACTGAATCCCGAAAAAGGCCACCGTTTTATGCCTTATATCGTCCTGGTCATTGATGAGCTTGCAGATCTCATGATGACAGCCGGCAAAGAAGTCGAAACTCCTATTGCCCGTCTTGCTCAGCTGGCCAGAGCTATTGGCATACATCTTGTTGTAGCAACGCAACGCCCGTCGGTAAACGTAATTACTGGTATTATTAAAGCCAACTTTCCGGCAAGGATATCATTTAAGGTGACTTCGAAGGTTGATTCCAGAACAATTCTTGACGCAGGCGGCGCTGACCAGCTTATCGGCCAGGGCGATATGCTGTTTTCACACGGTTCGGAGCTTGTAAGGCTTCAATGTGCCTTTGTTGATACTCCGGAAGTTGAAGATGTCTGCGACTTTATCGGCGGCCAGAGGGGATATTCGTCAGCCTATCACCTGCCGGAATACCGTGACGAAGAAAGCGATGGAGAATCCGGCAATTTTGACTTCAACAGTCGTGATGATATGTTTGAAGAAGCCGCCAGGCTTATTGTTGCCCATCAGCAGGGAAGCACCTCCCTGATTCAGCGCCGGCTTAAGCTGGGCTATAACAGGGCCGGGCGGCTTATCGACCAGCTGGAAGCAGCAGGTATCGTGGGGCCATTTGAAGGAAGTAAAGCCAGAGAGGTGCTAATCAGGGATGAATACAGTTTGGAACAGTTATTGAATGAATTAAATAATAAAAAAAGTAGTTAAGCATTTGAGCATTATTGATTGTATTATGAGAAAAGCATTAGCGCTGGTTTTAACAGCTATCGTTGGTTTTAATAGTGTAATTGCACAGGTTCAGGATCCTCAGGCCGAAAAAATACTGGATGAAATGAGCAAGCGCTACAAGGAAATGTCCGGATTTAAGGCAAAGTTTTCCTATGAACTGGAAAACAAGGAATATAATATGAAGGAAAAGGCTGAAGGTGAAATCACTGTCAAAGGATCCAAGTTCAGCCTGAAAGTCGGAGATCAGGAAATTATCAACAATGGAACAACTGTCTGGACATACTTTAAAGATGCAAACGAAGTAAATATCAGTGATTTCAATCCGGATCCGGACGATATTACCCCCGACAAAATATATACAATGTATAAAAAAGGCTTCAAGTATATTATGATGGGAGAGCAGTCTGTAGATGGACAACCGGTAAACATCATTGATCTTGAGCCTACCGATCGTAAGGCCAAGATTAACAAAATCCGCCTTATTATTAATAAAGGTGACAAACAGCTAAAGAGCTGGAAAATATTTGAGAACACCGGCAATGTATATACCTATTATATTAAAAGCTTCACGCCCAATGTCAAGCTGGATGACAGCTTCTTCAGTTTTGACAAAGCCAAGCATCCCGGAGTAGAGATTAACGATCTTCGATATTAATAAGCTATTCATTTGTATTGCACGGAACCTGAGCATGACTGCTCAGGTTTTTTTGTTTCAAAAATCTTCTTCCCTATTTTTAGAGTATCATTCTTATAAATCCGGCGTCAATGCTAAAAAAAATATGTTATTTGCTCTGCATCATTGCAACGATATTAACCAGCTGCCAGAAACAGGAATCCAACCCAAAAGGGTTTCGCATATCTTCGGATCCTGTCCAGGATTCTTCTTCATTGGATTCCCTCCCTTTCATGACACGCCCTGGCCGGATACTGCTAACCGGAATACCAGAATACAGATTAACCCCGGTATACAAAGTAAATCTTGATAAAAAAGGAAATTATTATACTGGCTCCAACCAGTTTCATACCTGGTATCATTATCATACCCCCGATAACGGCAACCAGTGGAATGACCATATTATGCCGGGGTTTGAGGCTGTTTATGGCTATAATATGGTCAATATCTCAAAGCACTATACTGCAAACGATTCCCGTACTTTGTGTTTTGACAGTCCGGTACTTATTAAAACCTTATACTATCCATCCTTCAGCAAGGATACTCTTAATTTTATACCGGTAACCCGAAACTATTACCTCATTTCAGTGTATGACCAGGATACCAATAATGATGGTTTTATCAACGAGAGAGACTTCAGACATTTTTATTATTTTGATCTCCAGTTCAATGACAAAACATCCCTGGTTCCGGTACATTATTCCGTAATTCGCTCACAATATGATCCGGCCAATGATTATATGTACGTATATGCCAGTCCGGATTCAGATAAAAACGGAATTATCAATGTCCAGGACGAAATTCATATTTTCTGGATTGATCTGAAAAATCCTAAAAACAATGGAAAAGCATATTAAATGAGCGCAAAAACAACTTGTTAATAAATAAACATTTAACCAGGAAAACATTAAAAGTTAATTATCATTTTTAAAACCTGATTACATCAGATATCCTATTTATTTATTATTTCCGATTAATAAAACCTTGAATTCTATTCTTCTCTTAGAAACCATTTTATTCATCTTGCGTACTACATACATGAATGACCAGCAATTCGGACATATTCAGACCAAATATATAAGTATCTGTAAGCACCATTCGAAAAGTGAAAGAAAAGTCATTCTTTTTTAAAGAAAAAATTGTCCTATATTTACCATTATTTCTAATTAACTTAAACCTCTAATCAATTAATGAAAAAATTAATTACCCTTGCGTTAGTATGCCTTGGATTGGTTTCCGCTCACGCGGGCGGCAGTCAAAATGAATCAATCATCGGGATCAACAAGAAAAAAGGAATGATTTCCAACGGTGTATATCTTCATTTAGGCCTTGGCTTTCCCAGCATATCCAACTTCGGTACCCAGTCATTAGGCATCCAGCCTACATTTGAATTTGGGAATCAGTGGATGTTCTACAAAAACGACAACTTTGGCATTGGTATGAACGTGAGCTGGCTTACAATTGGCGGTAGCTCCAAAGCTGAGCCTGGATATAGAGTAAGCTCCTTCCATCTTGGTCTGTTAAAGTTTGGGCCGATGGCAAGTTTCTCTCCCGTTGATAATATCGCCATTGACGCGTATTTCAACTTCAGTCCTACAATGTATTTCGGAGCATATTCATATGAATATGCAACCGTCAACAATGCCTTTATCATGTATGGCTTAGCCCTTGCGCCCGGAGCAAAATTTCGCTATAAAAAGCTAGCAGTTGGTTTTGAGCTGCAACTGGGTAATCAGAATTACATCAATTCAGATCTTGAAGATGATGATGATCTGGCCAACTTCAAAGTATCTTATGTTAATCCAAGACTCCTTGTCGGATTTAAGTTCTAAGATCTTTTGAATATCAAATAAAAAAGGGCTGTTTTCAGCCCTTTTTTATTTGCACTGCCCCGTCCTGAAATAGGTTGCCACTTAAAACAACTTATTAATGAAAACAGAGACACGGATTAAGAAAAAGCGCACACAGCGGGACTATAGTTTGGCCTTTAAAATACAAGTGATTGGGGAAGTAG